>Ga0209702_10002379_pt1 | contig 32958 bp, 34 predicted proteins | sample FRY01_FD_187210 | JGI IMG/M metagenome (GOLD analysis project Ga0209702, IMG submission 187210) | Freshwater microbial communities from Lake Fryxell liftoff mats and glacier meltwater in Antarctica - FRY-01 (SPAdes) (version 2) | ecosystem: Environmental > Aquatic > Freshwater > Ice > Glacier...
GATATGCTTTACAAGCATCATCATCAGGTAATTCTTTTACAAAACTCAGTATATTCTGCCCTTTAAATACTTCCATAAACCCTATTTTTATTGATAACAAGATACGGAAATTAAATGACTAACTCAATTAAATTATTTAAATGAAATGGGTAAATTTTCTCCAGCCATTTTCATAACGTAGAATTTAAAATTAATATAAGGAAAACATTATATTAAGAATACTAAATATAATTTTAGTCTTACATCTTAAGTCGTGCAGTCCTAAGTCTTTTAAATTTTATCGAGTAACTTTCTCTGTATGATAATAAAATTGAAGCGCTCCTGAAGGGCATTTTTTTACTTGGGCGATTATCTTTTCAGTGTCAGCACCGTCCAGATCAATCCAGGGAATAACGGTCGTGAGAAAAACTTCAGAGAGGCTCTTGGCACACAATTCAGACTGTTTGCAAATTTTTGGGTCGTAAGTTACTGTGATATCAGCATTGCTGAAATCGTTATCGTAGGTATCCATAGCGGTTCATAATTTGGGGTTATGACTCAGTTTGTAATATGCTTATTAACAAATGAATAAAAAATTTATATAATATCGATAAAAGTATGTTTTTTTTCGATTAAATACCATTTAAAGAGAATTTTCCTACAAATATTATTTAACCAACAGCCTCTTTATAGGTTTTTAAAGTCAGTTCTCTAGCATCTTTATGGTCTACCATTTCCTTGAGGTATTGTTCAGAACCAAACTCAGGTACCCATTGTTTGATGTATACTTTATGTTTGTCAAATTTATCCATTTGCGTTGTGGGGTTAAAAATCCGGAAATATGGAGCAGCATCTACACCACAACCAGCCACCCATTGCCAGTTGCCTACATTGGATGACATTTCATAATCCAGAAGTTTTTCAGCAAAGTAAGCTTCTCCCCATCGCCAGTCAATCAATAAATGTTTGCAAAGAAAACTTCCCACAACCATTCTTACTCTGTTGTGCATCCAGCCGGTTTCATTTAGTTGTCGCATGCCGGCATCTACCAGTGGAAATCCGGTGGTGCCGGTTTTCCATTTTTCAAATTCAGCTTCGTTGTTGCGCCACTCGATGCGGTCATATTTTTTCTTAAAAGCCTCTTTTTGTGTTTCCGGAAAATGGTAAAGTATCTGCATAAAAAATTCCCGCCAGATCAGTTCGTTCCAGAAGGTTTCGTTTTTTTCGGCCATAGCTTTCTTGACAACCTGTCTTATGCCCACAGTACCAAAACGAAGGTGCGGGCTCAATCTGGAAGTATCGTCTTTGGCAGGAAAGTTTCGGGTTTTTTCATACTCCTGAATTAGCGTTTTACTGAGGTCATACTCAGAAACCTTAATTTTTGACCTTTCAAAACCTATATCGCTTAAAGATAGATTGGGTAAACGGGTATGTTGTATACAGTTTTTTAGTAGCGGTTTAGTATCGTAAACTTTAAAAGAAAGCTCTTTAAAGCATTCTTTCCATTTCCGCATAAATGGTGTATAGACTAAGTATGGCTTACCATCCTCTTTAACCACTTCGTTCTTTTCAAAAATCACTTGGTCTTTAAAGGTGTAAAAACCAATGTCTTTTTTTGAAAGAAAATCCTCTATGTCCTTGTCCCGTTTTAGGGCATAAGGTTCATAGTCGTGATTTGTAATTACATTTTGAACCTCAAAGTCTTGGATTATTTCTTTGAAAACGTCCAGAGGTTTGCCGTGGTAGGTTGCAATGCTGCTTCCGCTGCTGTCCTGAAGCATTTCACGCATTGCCTGTAGCCTATTGTGAATAAAAGTAACACGGGCATCGTCTCTTGGGAGTTGCTCTAAAATTTCGGAATCAAAAATAAAAACGGGCAACACCGGAAATTTTCCCTTAAGGGCCTTATAAAAACCCACATTGTCGTCCAGCCGCAAATCCCTTCGGAACCAAAAAATATTTACTTTTTTATCACTCATTCTATACTTTTAAAGTGGACATCCCGCCATCCACACCAAATACTTGTCCGGTAATCCAGCTGCTTTCTTCCCCTAACAAAAAACTAGCCATTGCGGCGATATCTTTTGTTTCTCCCACCCGTTTTAATGGATGCCTTTCTGAGGCGTTTTCTTTTTTGCGTTCATCGCCTAAAAGTCGATCAGCAAGTGGCGTGTCAGTTAAAGATGGGGCAATCACATTGCATCTTATTTTTGGGGCATATTCAGCTGCAAAGGCTTTTGCAAAACCTTCTATCGCACCTTTGGAAGCGCTCACACTGGTGTGAAACGGCATTCCTATTTTTACTGCAACGGTACTGAAAAGTACAATACTTGCGTTATTTGTTTTTACAAGATTGGGGAGGACACCTTTCAGAGCTCTAACCATTGCCATAAAGTTAAGCTGAAAATCCTCTTCAAAGCTTTCATTGCGCAAATTTTTAAAAGGACGGAGATTAATGCTTCCGGGGCAGAACACAAATCCGTGAATTTCTTCCGGTAATTTGAGGTTTGTAATTTCATCCTTTGTAGCATCAAAGGTAACGTGTTTGATTTTTTCAGAATCAAACACGGCATTAGTTCTGGATGCTACAATAACGTGATGGTTTTGTGCTAAATTTTCGGCTATAGCTTTTCCTATTCCATATGAACCGCCTATTAAAAGTATGTTTTTGCTCATAAATTATGGTTTATACTCCCCAAAGAGTTCGATTAATTTTTTTCTTCGGAATTCAAAGATTTCATTCAATTTAGGTTTTACCAGAAATGGATGTGCCATTTTTCCCAGAAAGCCCATTGGCACTTTGTAATCTACAATATCTTCCATTTCCACACCACCGGGGATTTCTTTTATAAAATGCTTATGGTGCCACAAGGCATAGGGACCAAAACGTTGTTCATCGACAAAATATTCCATGTATTTAACGTGAGTGATTTCGGTAACCCATTTGGTTTTTATACCCATAACCGGCGTTACTATATATTGAATAATCTGACCAGGATACATAGGCCTGTCAGCTCCAGATACAATGTGGAAACCCATATATTCAGGGGTAATTACTTTCAGGTTTGCAGGACTGGAAAGAAAATCCCAGGCTTCTTGCATGGAAATTGGCAGGTTTTGTTTAGTATGTAAGGTGTACATTTTTAGTTAAATAATTTGCAACAAAGCTACCACAAATTATGTTTATTAAATATAAAATAAAGTTAAACAATTTTATTTATGCAAATTTTATTTAAGGTTTTGTTAACATAAAAATTAGTGTCAAACCGATATCTTAGTAGCTGATATAAACTGTTTAATAAACCAATAACAAAATGAAAAAAATAACTATCCTCTTTGCATTTTTATTTGTATCCGCATTCACTTATGCGCAAATAGCCTCACCCGCAGCCAGCCCTTCTTCAAAAATAGAACAAGCAGTGGGATTAACAGATGTAACTATTGAATATGCCCGACCAAGTATGAAGGGTAGAACGATTTTTGGGGATTTAGTTCCTTACGGAAAGCTTTGGAGAACCGGGGCAAATGCACGCACTAAAATTACATTTAGTAATGATGTAACCATAGGTGGAAAAGATTTAAAAAAAGGAACGTATGCCTTATTTACAATCCCAAATCAAAACCAATGGGAAGTGATATTATATACAGAATACCAGGCAAATGGCGCTCCTCGTGAACTAGATGAAAGTAAAGTAGCAGCGCGATTTAACACAACTCCTATGGTTACTTCCATGGCTAGGGAATCTTTTACCATAGAGATTGCAAGTCTATCCAACAGCGGTGCGACCATTTTCTTATTATGGGATAAGGTAAGAGTGCCTATTAATTTTACGGTTCCAACAGATAAAGAAGTAATGGCAAACATTGAAAGAGCCATGTCAGGTCCATCTTCTTCTGATTATTTTACTGCAGCAATGTATTATTATGACGAGGGAAAAGACATTGGAAAAGCAAAAGAATGGATGGAAAAAGCGATGGCAGGAAACCAAAACCCGGCTTTCTGGCAACTGCGCAGCCAGTCATTAATTTATGCTAAAGCTGGTGACAAAAAACAGGCCATAGAAACTGCAAAAAAATCCCTTGCAGCAGCACAGGCAGCGGGTAATGCAGATTATGTAAAGATGAATCAAGACTCCTTGAAAGAGTGGGGGGCTAATTAAGATTTCATCGTATTTTATTATTTAAATATCCCGCAACCTGCGGGATATTTTGTTTTAAGTAAGGTGATAAAAATCGGGTATTGAATAATCAATTACGATTAACCAATAGCGAAACTTAATAGTTAATATTTACCTTATTGCCATTGTTACTCTTCAAAGAATGGATAGTTTTACATACTTTCTTTCTATAAGGTGAGCTCCTTTCCCCGAAAAGGTTGTGTTTTATAGAATTTTTCACCCAACTGTTAAAATCAATTACACATGCAATTCAACATAAAAATCAGCAATTTAAAAACAATTGACGAACTTGAAGGTTCTTGGACAAACGAGGACCTAATTGCCCTTTTAAAAGTATTCGGTTATGCGGAAGCAGAACAGGTGAATGCCAGTGAATTAAGAGAATATCTCTTTATGGCGATTGCCGATTATGAGCCTTATGAAGCCGCAGCCTTACTTTTGGAATACAGACTTTCTGAAGAACTAGAAGAAGGACAGATTCACAATATTTCCCACGAGATGGAAAGGGAAAAAGTGGCTGAAAATTATTCAGATATCACAATGCATAAGGCTCTTTTTGAAGTTAACCAGTTATTATATAAGGCATACAATGGTACATTTCCGCTTACTAAAGCTACGGTAATCACCTTTGAAATGCAGGATAGTGAAAATACAGAAATCACAAAAGATCTCGTAATACAAGCATTAAGTAAAGGACTTTCCCCAAGCAATTTAATACACCGCTTATTTGATGAACAACTAGAGGGAAAAATTGCATTTCCCGAAGCAGAAGGCATCGTGTGGGAGCTTCAGGAAAAGGGTAATTCGCAATATGTGCTCACCACTTCTGAAAAATGGATTGGCAAAGAAGATTTTATAGAAGTGGCCTTTGACGCTGAGGTGATTCCTTTTGAAGAAGAAACAGAAGAAGATTAGTCGCGTGTTTTTAAACCCACTTGAGTTTTTAAAATAAAGATGCCTGCTTTTTTGATTTCCAAATAAGCAGGCATATCTATTACAGATCTATGCCGGTTGAGAAAAGATGTAGGTTGTTGTACTATTTATAAATCTTCATATCCGCTTTTTATTACGGTAGCTATCAGTTTAAACCTACCGTTGGGTATAATCTGACTGGGTTTATGAGCAGGAATCAATATTCCGTCGCCGGTTTCTAGGAGGGTTTCTCTTCCGTCAACTTCAATATTTGCACTTCCGTCTATTATTTGTACATAGGTGTCAAAGGGGGCTGTTTTTTGATCCAATCCTTCCCCACTGGGAAATGACATTGCATTGACAGAGCCTGCTGCCCGTTTCATAATCGTTTTGCTTACTATTGATTCGTGTTCATATTCAATAAGCTCTACCATTATATGTGCTTTCCCTTTTTCAATTTCACCATCCGCTTTAGGTAAATTTTCCAATTTTTTAGTATCCATGATAATAATATTAATATAGGTTTAACTTGTTACTAATTTAAATGATTGTATGTAAATAATGTTACATATATAATTTTAGATGTTATAAATTTCCCACAGTTTTACATGATTTTAATTTTATGAAAATAAAATTTGTGGTATATTCGGAACTCTTAAACATGGATTCCTATGCCCCTTGAAGATCTAAAATACCCCATCGGAAAATTTAAAATGCCTTCTCAAATTACTACCCGGGATTTACAAGCATACATCTCTAGCATCGCTCTTTTTCCAAAGCACCTTCAAAAAGTGTCCCTTTCTTTGAATGATTCCCAATTAGACACCCCATACCGTCCTGATGGATGCACAATTAGGCAACTTGTAAACCATTGTGCAGATAGCCACATGAATGCTTTAATAAGATTCAAGCTGGCATTAACAGAAGACACACCTACAATAAAACCTTATAAAGAGGCAAAATGGGCAGAACTTGCAGATAGTACAACTATCTCAATTTTACCTGCATTAAAAATGCTGGAAGGCATTCATGAACGATGGGAATACTTACTTAAAAGTCTTAACGATACCGATTTAAAGCGTACCTATATGCACCCTGAACACAACAAAATATTTACTATAGAGGAAACCATTGCTTTATATGCGTGGCATTGTAACCACCATTTGGCACATGTCACTAATGTAAAGAAGACCAATGGATGGTCATAATTCATTAGTCTGGCTATACGTTTTCTTATCTTTTTTTATTCCCAAAATGTAACAAAAAACATCTTTCCACTACAAACTAATTGTCTGCATCTAAAAAAAGGCTTTAAAATAAAAAAGATAGTATGTTTAAACACTTCTTTACCTTAGAATGGAAATCTTTTATTCGGTCTGCGTCTTTTAAGGCTAACTTATTTTTAAAAATCCTTATGGTTTTTGGGGCTCTTTATTTTATAGCGGTGTTCACCGTTATGGGGGTAGGCTTGTATTTTCTTTTGGAAAAAGTGAATATGGAACCCTTTGCAACTGTGAACCGGTTTTTATTGTATTATTTGCTTATGGATCTGGTGATCCGTTTTTTTGTGCAAAAAATTCCAGTGCTCAATATCCGGCCTTTATTATTCCTGCCTATTAAGAAAAACATGATTGTCAGTTTTACTTTGGGAAAATCTGTTTTATCTTATTTTAACTGGGTGCATCTATTTTTTCTAGTTCCATTTTCTATAGTGTTATACACAAAAGGTTTTAGTGGCTTAGGTGTGCTAGGCTGGTTTATAGGTATCTGGGCACTAATTTTCATCAATAATTTCCTGAATATTTTAAGTGCTAATAAAGATTTTGTTCTTTTCATTCTTGGTGCAATTATTATTGCAATTTCAGGATTGCATTACTTCCAAATTTTTGATACTACTTTATATACAGCTCCATTTTTTGGTGCCCTGTACTCTAATGCTCTAACTTTGTTAACGCCTCTTGCTGCTTTATCACTTATAGGATATGTAATTTTCCGGTATTTTAAGAAAAACCTGTATCTGGACGCCGGTTTATCTATCAAACAAAAAGACGCTCAGACCCAGAATCTTACTTGGTTAAATCAGTTTGGTATCTTGGGAACTTTCCTGAAAAACGATATTAAGCTCATAAAACGTAACAAGCGATCCCGGTCTACCATTGTGATGAGCGTGTTGTTTATTTTTTATGGTCTATTGTTTTTTGGTGGCGCCATAGAAACTTATGAAGGTCCAGTTTGGCGCATTTTTGCCGGTCTATTTGTGACCGGTGGATTTCTTTTCACTTTTGGACAATTTGTGCCCAGTTGGGACAGTGCATACTATCCACTAATGATGAGCCAGAATATTAAGTACCGCGAGTATCTGAATTCCAAATGGTGGCTAATGGTGATTGCAACCGTGTGTAGTCTGGTTCTGAGTTCGTTTTATCTTTATTTTGGTTGGGAAGTATATCTGGCAATCGTGGTGGGCGCCGTTTATAACATAGGTGTTAATGCGCATATAGTACTCTGGGCGGGAGCTTATGTAAAAACGCCTATCGATTTGTCTAAAAACAAAAACGTTTTTGGTGACAAGCAAGCTTTTAATATAAAAAGCATATTGCTTACACTTCCCAAATTAGCATTACCTATGATTTTATATGCGGTTGGTCATTATCTGTACAGTCCGTATATGGGGTATTTGATCGTGGCATTAACAGGTGTATTGGGATTTGCATTTAAAGATAAAGTGTTTCGTATTATTGAAAATATTTACAAGAACGAGAAATATAAAACACTTGCTGCCTATAAGCAGAGGAATTAGTTGCTTCTCCACCTTTGGCGGATCGCAATGACATTTTTTTATAAAGAAATAAAGAACCTAGAAATAGAAGATTATGATACACGTTGAAAATTTAACTAAGGCATACGGAACTACCACTGTTTTGAATATTCCAATATTAGATATACCAAAAGGGCAAAGTTTTGGATTAGTGGGAAATAATGGTGCCGGGAAAACTACTTTTTTTAGTTTGTTACTGGACTTGATACCACCTTCCAGTGGAAAAATTACCAGTAACGGAGTGGAAATCAGCAGCAGTGAGGCGTGGAAACCTTTTACCTCTTCTTTTATTGATGAAACGTTCCTGATAGGGTATCTCACTCCGGAAGAATATTTCTACTTTATAGGGGATTTGCGTGGCTGGAATAAAGCTGATGTAGATGCTTTTTTAGCTCCATTTGCCGATTTTTTTAATGATGAAATTCTAAACAAGAAAAAATATATACGGGATCTTTCCAAAGGGAATTCGAAAAAGGTAGGGGTGGTGGCCGCGCTGATAGGAAATCCTGAAATCATCATTCTGGATGAACCCTTTGCCAATCTCGATCCTACCACCCAGATACGCTTAAAGAAAATAATCAAGGACCTGGCCGCAACCAAAGAAGTTACCATTTTGGTGTCCAGTCACGATTTGCAGCACACCGTGGAAGTTTCCAACCGTATTGTAGCATTAGACAAAGGGATTATTGTAAAAGATATTCAGACTTCCGCAGAAACCATGAAAGAACTGGAAGCATTTTTTAGCGGGGAACTTTCGGTGGAGAGTAGTCAGTGATCAATGTTAAGAACTGAGTAATCAATGGTCAGTGGTCAGTGGTCAGTTATTTAAGAATAATTGCTAATTGAGAAAAAAAACAGTTTGCCTTAATCACTTAATTTCCTATTTACTTTAACGAATAACGAATAACGAATAACGAATACCGAATAATGAATACCGAATAACGAAGAAATGAATCCTTAATTACTCATTTATTCAATTTCTCGTCATCACGAACGAACGTGAAGTGAAACCGTCATCACGAACGAATGTGAAGTGAAACCGTCATCACGATCCGCCAAAAGCGGAGAAGTGAAACTAATTTCAACGTTGCAGTTTATCACCAAAACTCAAGTCCCCTGCATCTCCCAATCCGGGAACGATATAGCCATTTTCATCCAGCGAATCATCGATAGCAGCAATCCATAACCGGGTGTCCCTTGGAAGGGTTTTATTTAAATAAACAATACCTTGTTTAGAACCAATTACAGAGACTAAATGAATTTTTTTAGGGGTTCCCATAGGTTTCAGCGCTTCTAGAACATTGACAAAAGTGCGACCAGTCGCGAGCATAGGGTCTGCCAGAATCAATGTTTTTCCTTTCAGAGAAGGGGAGGCTAGGTATTCCACTTTTATTTCAAATTCCTTTTTTGAAGTGTGATGGCGATAGGCAGAAATAAACGAATTTTCAGCACTGTCAAAACAATTTAGTAATCCGTTATGCAATGGTAATCCAGCCCTTAAAATGGAACAAATAACTATAGCATCTGACGGCAGAGCTACAGAAGCTTCTCCCAGTGGAGTAGTTACTTTTTTGGTTTCGTAATGCAACGTTTTACTAAGTTCATATCCCAATAACTCTCCAATACGTTCCACATTTTTCCGAAAACGCATCGCATCTTTATGAATGGAAACATCCCGCATTTCTGCAATAAACTTATTTGCGATGGAATTTTTATCCTGAAGGTTAACTACGTGCATCTATTAAAATATAATGAATTAGGTAAATTAAACTGCCCATCCTGAAGTAAACTATTCAAAATAAGTATGGTATTTTTCCAGATAGGTTTGTACATTTTTAAGGGTTTCCATCTCTTTTTTTATAACATCCATACGGTATCTCAAACCCAACTGATAATTGTGCAATTGTGCCCTTGCCGGTCCTTCCATAATACAGTCTCTCAAAAGCGTTTGAAGTTCGGTTTCCAAAGTGGCTCTTACTTCAGCAGGTTCATAGGTTTCTGAATCTATAGCCTCTTTTGTAATCACGATCATTTTGGAAATACTCTCCGTAGTCTCTTTATTGGCTTCCCATTTCTTCCCATCATTAAGTGGTATTTCGATATATGTCGCTGATGAAAAAGCATCAATAACAAGGGTTTCTTTTTCTTCGGAAGAAAAACTAATTAAGAGTAAAATAATAAGATACTTGCTCATAGGTCTGCTTTCTTTATCGTAAAAATAACGTAAAAAAACGTAAACCTTTGCTGAAGGTTAAACAGGAAATGCAATACTATTCCTTAAACCAGATATAGTTCTAGCCTTCCCCCGGATTTATGTATTAAAAAACTTCTTTTATAAAAACCCGAAAATTCAATTAAATCCTCACGGTCAATACCGGAAGGTCTAATGTATTTGCAACATCTTCACTAACGCTTCCGCCTACCAATATTTTATTAATCCCTTTTCTTCCGTGCGTAGGTATGGCAATCATATCAGCCATTAAATTATATGCCGCATTGCGAATACCTTCCTCTATAGTATAATCATTGTAAATAACCAGGTCTTCAGAGTGGTTTGAAATAGAAGAAGCGCTTAAAAACTGACGCATCTGCTCTTTTATTTCCAAAGTACTCTTGAATTTGACATTGGGGGTATTTATATAAACCATCTTTATTTTAGCACCAAAACTTTCTGCAAATTTCTTAACTTTTTGGAATGCTTTCAGGTTTTCTTCATAAAAATCAGATGCAAAAACTATGGTTTTTGGTTTAAATTCTTTTAAATCTGTTTTCACAACCAAGACAGGAACATCTGAAGTTCGAACTACCTTTTCAGTATTAGATCCAACAAAGAACCCTTTGATACCGGTTGCTCCTCGGGAACCCATTACAATTAAATCTGCATGAATTTCTGTAGCAACGGTATTGATTTCCTCAAATACTTTATGGTGTTTTATAATCGGTGTTACTTGAACATCTTTTAAATAATCCCTTGCTACAAACTCTTCAAAGCGTTTTGTGGCGAGTTGCATAAAAAACATAAGTTCTCTTCTTTGAGTTGCTTCAGTTATGCTTATCATCTGGTCTGAAATGTCCAGCATGTGCAGTAATACCAGTTCAGCATTTTGTTTTTTAGCTATATCTGCAGCGACCCGCAATGCAAATTCAGAGTGGCCGGAAAAGTCGATGGGTACAATAATTTTTTTCATAGTAAAATTTTTAAAGTTAAACAGTCATAGAGAATAATTGGGATTGCGGTTGTTTTCTTTGTAGCAGAAGGTCAAAAGCCATGCACACATTTCTAACAAAAGGCTTTCCTTTTTCGGTTATGGTTAATTTGGATTGGTTAATAAGTATTAAATTTTCTTCCTGCATTTCTTCCAGTGATTTTAAAACCAATTCCAGTTCCGGAAATAGTAATGCTTCTGTATCCCAGGAGGTTTCCAAATGGCACATCAGATTTAAAATATGCTGTCTTAGGATTTGGTCTTCCGGAGTTAAAAAATGTCCCCTGTACATAGGAATTTCGTTTTTGGCCAGTAATTCATAATAGATTTTAATGTCTTTAACATTTTGTCCAAATGCGGTCCAGCTATCACTAATCGCCGATACCCCAAGACCCAGCATTATTTTACTTTGGGTAGTGGTATAACCCATAAAGTTTCTGTGCAAACATTTATTTCTTAAAGATACAAATAATTCATCTGTTGGTAAAGCAAAATGGTCCATACCTACCTCGATATATCCTATTTTTTCCAGCGCTTTTTTTCCTTTTTCATACTGCTCACGTTTCAAAGATGCAGATGGTAAATCCTTTTTGCTGTAACCTCTTTGTCCGTTTCCTTTTATCCACGGCACGTGTGCATAGCTGTAAAAAGCGATACGATCAGGGAGAAGTTCTTTGGTCTTTTGAATGGTATTCTCGACGCACTCCAGTGTCTGCATGGGAAGTCCAAAAATGATATCATGACTAACGGAGGTGTACCCTATTTCCCGAGCCATTTCAGTCACCCGCTTTACATTTTCAAAAGGCTGAATGCGATGTATGGCTATTTGCACGGCTATATTATAATCCTGCACCCCAAAACTTACTCTTCTAAATCCTAAATTATATAAAGCTTGTAAATGGTCTCTGCTAGTATTGTTAGGGTGGCCTTCAAAACTGAATGTATAGGTAGGGGAGAGGGTACTTTCTTTTAAAATTCCTTGTATTAATATGGTCAGGTTTTTCGGGGAGAAAAAAGTAGGTGTACCACCACCTAAATGTATTTCTTTAATATGTGGTTTTTCCGGAAGTAAATCCAGATATAATTGCCATTCTTTCAATACGGCAAGGATGTATGGGTCTTCTACTTCATGTCTTTTGGTAATGCGCTTGTTACAACCACAGAATGTGCATAAACTTTCGCAAAAAGGGAGATGGATATAGAGACAGATACCTTCGGTTGAGTTATATATTTTAAAGCTTTCCGTGAGCATATTTTTCCAGGTTTCTTCTGAAAAGGTAGTGGAATCCCAATAGGGAACAGTGGGATAACTCGTGTATCGCGGACCCGGAACGTTGTATTTTTGGATAAGGCTTTGCATTGTCTTAAATTTCAATAGCAAAGATAAAATCAAGGGAAAGTTCTTACTATGATTTTGGTCATATAGGAAAAAATAAAACCCGGGTAGGAAAATCCGGGTTTTATTTTCTTATTATGTATTAAGTTATAGTATTACATTTTCCTGACGCTTCCTGAAGAGGAATTATTCTTGTTAACAATTTTGGGTTCGCCATAATATTTTATATCCCCACCACTGGATACTTCGGCTTCTAATGAATTTTCTATATATAAGGTAACATCTGCTCCACTGGATGCTTTTGCATTTACCTGAAGAGCAACTAAATCTTTTGCTTCAATCCTGCTTCCGCTGGAGGCTTTGACATCAAAACTTCTAGCCTGCCCGGATATTTTTATAGAAGATCCACTACTAGCCTGTACAGTAAGTTCTTTTGACATTGCATTTATTTCTAGACTACCGCCACTACTGCTTTTTAAGAATAAATTATCTGCTAAAATGGGGCTTAAAGTATTTACATTAGCACCACTGCTCGCCTCTATAGCATTTAAAGAAGAAAAAGCCACAATTACTTTTTTGGATTTTGCATATACAATGTTTTTAGTAGCCCTAACATACAATTTTCCATTTTTTAATTCTGTTTCAATAAACTCGTGCAGATTATCATCTGCCTCTACGTGAACCTGTTGCTGGTTTTTTTCGTGTAGTTCCACTTCTAAGCCGTTACTGGCAATCACTTCGTTTATTATGCCGGATACTATCCTTTCTTCCAAAAGGACGTTTCCATTTCCTTCCACCTTTCCTAGTGAAAAATTAAAATCACAAGAGTTAAGTGTCAGTGCTAAAGTGAATAAGGATATTAAAATTCTAGTTTTCATGTCGGTTTATATTAATTGGATTTTACTTTAATACCTTCCCTGTTTAATTTTACGCGCACAGAATCGATTTCATCAGTAATGTTTATATCAATACCATCTTTATTGATTTGGATTTTATTGCCTTTTTTCCATTCTTCTTCCCAGTTTTCATTGTCCCAATCAATACTCTCAAAATCTGATTCTTGATTGTTACTTCTATTTTCGGTACAATTTAAACAAAGGGTTTCCCCATCTAGAATTTTCAAGTAATGCTCTTCGTCTCCATTATTTAAAATATCCCGGTGTCTTGAAGAATTGCGATGGTAAGAATGCGTGTTTCTGTCTGCATTTAATATAGTACCTATTGGCAAATATAAGGTAATTTGTATTTCTTGACCACGATATTTTTCTTTCACGGAAGTGATGAAGTAGCCGTCTAATTTTAAATGATTCCCATCCAGAGCATAATTGTATGCAATAGCTTCTGCTTTATTTTTTGCAATTAAGTAATCCCGTGCCCTGGCTTTTTTGTCCACTGTGATGGACGCAACACTATCTTTTGTCGATTTGACAATAAGTCGAACATCATTAGAATAAAGAACTTGATTATCGTTTTCATCATATTTTACTTGCATACCAGATTTTCTTCGCATATCCCTTTCATAAGTGTCGTTGCTAACCATACTTATATACAAGGTGTCCTGAGGTTTTATGTTCAATGGCTCTGAGCGTAACACATTTCCTTCATAGGCTTGCTCAGATGCTTGCAGAATTCCAAAAATACTCAATCCAATTACACATAGTAACCACAGACCCAATAAAGAAAGTTTAGTGACCCTGCCAATAGATTTTAAATTGTCCATCAGTATTTTTAATCCCAAAATAAATAGGAAGAAAAATGGAATGCCTATCGCAAAGAAAATCATTAAAGAAAGTAACCAGATAGGTACTGCGGTATCGTTTACAATATTAAAAAAGTCAGTATACCAAGTGCCGAAAAATCCCGAAATACCAGTTATGAAAAGACCTATAAAAAGACCTATTAATGTAGTGGCAGCAACAAGGATTAGAATAACCCCAATAAATTTCACAAAAACGGTAAGAACCGCCATTATAAATTTACCCAGTGTATCAAAAAAAGTTTCTGAACCGGTTTTTATGCGTTGACCATATTTATCATAATCTGCATTTTTAATTTTATCTGCCAGATCATCATAGTTTTCCTTAAATTTTCTTTCTATGTTAGATATATTAACGGGTTCCCCTGTCATGGTCAATTTGTCTGCCACAGTTTTGGCTTCAGGAACCAGTATCCAGAAAATAATATAGATTAAGATAAAAGTACCGCTGGTGAAAATGGTTAGTAGAATCCATAATAACCGCACCCAGATAGCATCAATGCCAACATAGTGTCCCATTCCTGAAGAAACCCCACCAATATACTTATTGTCCATATCCCGAAAAAGCTTTTTGTACCCTTTTGCTGTATGGTGTTTTTGACTTGGGGGAGTTTCGTCGAATATTTCTTCATCTACCGCATAGTCTTCCGGCTGTCCCATAATGGTGATAACTTCATCCAGTTCTTTTATGGTTATCACTTGTTTGATGGTATCCAGTTTTTCGGAAAAAAGTTCTGCAATACGAGCTTCTATATCTTTTATAATTTCGTCTTGCCCTTGCGGGTTTGTGAAGGAACGCTTTATTGCTTCTAAATATCTGGTAAGTTTACCATAAGCATCTTCATCGATGTGAAAGAAAGTTCCTGCTAAGTTTATATTTACTGTTTTGTTCATGACTATTGGTTTTGGCGGGTTACTTTTGAAACAGCAAGGATAAGTTCATCCCAGGTTCCGTCTAATTCTTTTAAAAATAATTTACCGGTTTCGGTAAGTTCGTAGTATTTTCTAGGGGGACCACTAGTAGATTCTTCCCAGCGGTAGCTTAACAAGCCCGCATTTTTAAGTCGTGTGAGAAGGGGGTAGACCGTGCCTTCAACGACCAGCATCTTTGCATCTTTGAGCGTTTCCAGAAGATCTGAAGTATATGCCTCGCCATCTTTTAAAATAGAGAGGATGCAATACTCCAAAACACCTTTTCGCATTTGTGCTTTTGTGTTTTCGATGTTCATATTAACAATTTTTAAATGGGGTTACTGTTGGGTTCTCTACTGTAAAAATAACTTCCGTTTTTGGGTGATTAGCCTCTTGGAAATCGGTTATTTTTTCTGTGGAAACCGAAGTAAATACGGATAAAATATCCATTACTAAGGCCAACATAAAACTAACTAACGTGCTCATTTTTTGATTGATTTTGATGATTAATACTTGATGAATGAATCCTTGATTTAAATTACTTAAATTAATACCATTAGAATACAATGCAAATATATGGTTAAAAAAAGGTATTATGCAAAGCATAGTACCAAAATTTAACAAAGTTTTAAGATAATTATAATTTGAATCCTGTGCAATCGATTAAAAAATTAGATGTATTTTCGTAATACTATGTCACTGACACCAACAAAAATCAATACTTTCTTATTTTTTAAATTGCCTGCGGCTTATTTCTGCGGAGTACGCTTAAAAAATATAAATTCAGAGATGTGTACTACTTCGGTAAAACATCGATGGATAAATCAAAATCCTTTTGGTTCCATGTATTTCGCGGTACAGGCAATGGCTGCAGAACTTACTACCGGGGCTTTGGTATTAAGCCAAATCAAAGAATCAGGAAAAAAAATTTCTATGTTGGTGGCCACTCAAAATGGAAGTTATACTAAAAAAGCTGTCGGAAGAATTACATTCACTTGTCATGACGGAGAAAAAGTAAAGCAGGCTTTAAAAGAAACGCTTCTCTCAGGTGAAGGGGTTACTTTCAAAATGACTTCAACGGGAATAGATGAAGAAGGGGAGATAGTTTCCGTGATGGAATTTGAATGGCGGGTAAAAGCAAAAAAGGAACCTATTTCCTAAAACTATACAAGATTCCACGTTATTTTTCCCTTTAACAATTTTAAGTCTATTGGGGTATCTTCACATTTTCTATGTATTTTCGTACTTCTTTAATACAATTTTATTCTATGGGTTCCTTAAGCATTATAACCATTATCCTTATTGCTGCAAATGTCATTATCTCTTTAAAGGGATTTAATGATTTTGCTTTTTTCGAAAAGTATAAATTCAATATCGCAGCGATTAGAAAAGGGGAATACATCCGTTTATTTTCTTCCGGGTTTTTGCATGTGAACACCATGCATCTGTTTTTTAATATGTTTACCTTATATTTCTTTGCGGAAGTCATCATTCAAACTGCGGGAACCACCTCTTTTTTACTTATATATATAGTAAGTCTTCTAGCCGGAAATTTGCTTTCCTACCATTTTCATAAAAACGAATATTACTATAGTGCGGTTGGTGCCAGTGGTGCTGTAACTGGAATTGTTTATTCTGCCATATTGTTCTACCCGGATATGGGGCTTTATTTATTTTTAATTCCCATTGAAATCCCTGCTTGGATTTTTGGTATTTTATATTTGTTATATTCTATTTACGGAATGAAAAACCAACTGGGGAATATAGGTCATGACGCGCATTTCGGCGGAGCCATAGCGGGATATGTATTAACTTTGATGATTGCTCCTCATTTATTTCAAACCCAATTGTGGATTATTATTCTTCTGGCGGTGCCTATCGTTTTATTATTTGTAATGCAACGTTCCGGAAAATTGTAACATGGCACGACAATTGCCAAAAAGCTTTTACAACTAATATATAAAACTAAAAAAATGAAAAAAATAATTATAGTACTTTTAGTACTAACCAATTTACAAATGATGGCACAAGAAAAAATGCAACCTTTAGTTACTGTTATGGGTGAAGGCACTGTAAAAGTGGTTCCTGATGAGGTTACCATTCATGTGAGTGTGGAAACACAAGGTAAAAAAGCTCTGGATGTAAAAACAGAAAATGATAGGTCTGTAGATGCAGTTGTTCAATTCTTAAAAAAATCAGGCATTGATAGTAAAGACGTGCAAACCCAACAGGTGCGTTTAAATAAAAATTATGATTACAATACAAAGACGTATAGTTATAATGCTACCCAGTCTATTACTATATTACTTAAAAATATAGCTAGTTATGATAAAATTATTGCCGGTTTAATGGATAGTGGCATCAACCGCATTGACGGTATAAATTTTGGTTCTTCTAAAATGGAAGCATTAAAAAGTGAGGCCCGCCAAAATGCAATAAGAGATGCCAAAATGAAAGCAACAGAATATAGCGGAGTCCTAAACCAAACAATAGGAAAAGCTGTCCAAATCACAGAACTTGGTCAAACCCCGCCCATGCCGTTACAAAGATATAAAGTGATGTCCATGGCAGAAGGAGATTTAGGTGGCGGTGAAACCCTTGCTGTGGGGGAAATGACTATAAAAGCCCAAATTAATGTAAGTTTTGAATTGCTATAAAATTTAAATAAACTGTATTAAAAAAGAGGATTTGTAAAACATCCTCTTTTTTAATTTGTAGCTTACCTTCTTTTAAAGTGCTCCTTGATTACCCCCAAGCAATTCTCCAATTTTTTGACCAAGTGCAGCCCCGCGAACATCCTTAGCAATGATTCTGCCGGATTCGTCCAGAATATAGGTAGCAGGAATTGCCCTTACACCATATTGTCTTGCTATTGGGTCGTTCCAAAATTGTAGATTGGAAATGTGATACCAGTCCATTTTATCATCTTTAATCGCTTTAAGCCATTGTTCCCGTTGATCAGGTCTGTCTAGGGAAACACTTATCACATTAAAACCTTTGTCCTTGTACTGGTTGTGTACTCTTACCACATTTGGGTTTTCCACTCGGCAAGGCCTGCACCAAGATGCCCAGAAGTCGATAAGGGTCACTTTGCCCATTGCTTCCTTTAATGAAAGTGTGCTGCCATCAGGTGTGGGTCCAGAGAAATCAGGGGCAATACTACCCAATTCTGCAGTGCGGGCAGCTTTCAGACTTGTTCTTAACATTTTTAAAATGTTGTTGTCTTCCAATTTTGGGTTTATACCTTGAAGAAGACGCTGCGTCTCTTGCGCATTAATTTCCTGTCTGGCATACATTTCATTAAGCATCATTAATGCAATTAAAGTGTTGTTATTTTTTTCAACAAACTCTTTTTTGAAAACTTTCTCTTCGTTTGCTAAAACCGCATTTTCAGTTTGCAAACGCACTATAGCAGCATTATCCATATTCTGCCTGGCCTGCTGAAACTCTTCCATATTTATCTGCTTTCTGGTATTGAATTTTTTGATATCGGCAGTAAAGGAATTAAATAAATCATTTTCCCTGCTCCCCGATACTTTAGAGGAATAAATACTATCCTTGTAAATAGTAGCTTCTAGGTCTTTATCTTCAATAAAGAAAATAACATTCGAATTCACATTTTGAAAAGTAAGAAGCCCTATTTCCGGAAAGTCCTTTTTTTCTATTTCAAATTCAAAGGACCCGTTATTGACAATAATGGTATCAACAACATAAGGTTGGTTTGTTTCATTTAATTTCTGAAAAAGAAGTTGAGTTCCATCTTCCATTCCCTTGGCGGTACCTTTAATCTCAATTGATGTGGAATTATCCTGACAAGAATAAAAGAATACTGCAATTAGTCCAAATACTATTTTACGCATAGGTGTAAATTTTTGTTAAGTTGTGCAAATTTATTTATTTGTAATCAATTTCTTGTTAAATTGTCTATAAATTGTAAATAAAGTTGAATAACTGCGACTTTTAAAGCAGGCATATTTAAATCAGTATCTTTACACCATTGACCATTAGTTATGAAATTGAACAATACACAGATAGATTCCCCATTACAGATAAAGATAAGCTTTCATAAGGTTGTGGAATTTTATGAAACAAAATTGCTGGATAAGAATAGTAGCGGTTTTGATAAAAAATATATTCAAAGTCTTTTAGGCTATATAAAGCCTTATCCACAACTTATAGAAGGGATCACAGATTTAAAAGATATTAAAAAAAATGAAAACTTCATAAATGTTTTATTGAGTGATCTGTTTCCTGATATTTTGACATATAATGAAATTAAAGCAGTTACAGTTCCTTTTCAAAATTTTTTGCTGCATCCTTCAAGTCGTTTCCAAGATATTTTAAAAAATGCAGGTAAAGATTTTGACTTGGAAATTCGCAATTTTGATGAAGATACTTTGTATGTTATGTCCTGCATACTAATTCTTAAATCAAATTTTGAGTTAGAAATAGACATTTCGAGACCTGTATATTATGACATTCCTGATGCTGAAGGAGTTATTAAACATTACCGCATAGGGTATAACGCAGATTTTATTGACATTCTACCAACAGAAAATGCAATACAAGTTACCTCTGAAGATATAGACCTGTTGATGCAGGATACAGAAAATATAGCATTATGGAAGGAGAAATTTCCTCCTGATAGTTGGATTTTTAAAGGTTTTGCTATTGTAAACTTAACCGATGTTACTGTCGATAATGCCATTTCAGAATTTAAGACCACCCTTTTAATTCAGGACAAATCAGAATCCCTTCTACATAAATTCCAGCAAATCTTTCAATCCATTTTTAAGATTAACGATTTAAGGGTTGGTTTTACTATGTTTGATCAGTCAAAATCTGTATTAAAAAGTCATGATTTTCTGGATATACCCAGTTTTATTTTAAATGAAACTAAAATACAAGATTGTAAAACTATAATGTGCCCTTCAAGTTACGAAGCGCTCATAAAAAATCACGATTATTTTGTTTTGACCAATGTGGATGAATATGCCAAAAAAAGTAAATCCAATTTTCTAGCTACCGGGTTGCAGAGTAATTCCATTAAGAGCTGTATCCTCGCCCCAATAGCAAAAGAGGATAATATTATTGGTGTGCTAGAACTGGCTTCTTACCGGAAAAATGAACTTAACAGGATTAATGCCAATAAACTGGAAGATGTATTGCCTTATATAGTTACTACCTTAGAACGCAATAAGGAAGCTCATGAAAATAAAATAAAGGCAGTCATCCAGAACGAATGCACAGCAATTCACCCCAGTGTTTTATGGGTATTTGAAGAAGAAGCAAAAAAATTCATACAGGAAACAGATACTGGTAATGAGGTTTCTTTTAAAGATATTGTTTTCAATGAGGTATACCCATTATATGGACAGATTGATATTATAAGCTCTTCACAAGTACGGAATGATGCAATACAAAATGACTTATTGCAACAGCTTGATATGGCAGAAAATCTTTTAGATAAAGCTTTAGAGAAAAAATCCCTTCCAATTTTTGAACAGATTAAATTTGAAATTCACGCCATTAGGCAAGACATAAATGACAATTTTACTGCTGCAAGTGAACAAAAGATTATTAATTTCATGCAAGATGAAGTAAATCCTATTATGAACCATATTTGCGGGATTTCTTCTGCTTTTGAGAAGCAAGTCAAAGCATATTATGAGTTACTCGATACAGCAACAGGGGTAATCTATAATCACCGCAAAGATTTTGATACTTCAGTATCCTTACTGAACAAGAAAATAGCCGCTTTATTAGATAAAAGACAGGAGGAAGCACAAAAAATTTATCCACATTATTTTGAAAGGTATAAAACAGATGGTGTAGATCACAATATTTATATAGGAGACTCCATGGTGAAGGAAAAGACTTTTGATAAGGTGTACCTACAGAATTTACGTCTTTGGCAATTACAGACTATGTGTGAGATAGAGAATAAATTTTACCAAACTCAAGAAGACCTTAACACCCAATTAGAAGCATCTTCACTTATTCTAGTGTATAACAACACCCTTTCCATTCGTTACCGGATGGACGAGAAAAAGTTTGATGTGGACGGCACGTATAATGCCAGATATGAAATCCTTAAAAAACGCATTGATAAAGCCTTTGTTAAAAACACGGAAGACCGCATCACCCAAAAAGGGAAAATTGTTATTGTCTATTCGCACAAAGATGATGAGAAAGAATATAAAAAATACATTCAATTCCTACAATCTAAAAATTTCCTGGGCAAAAAGGTAGAAACATTGGAAATTGAAGATCTTCAAGGTGTTGTGGGCTTAAAAGCGCTTCGGGTGGAAGTTTTATATCATAAAAACAAGTCTAAAAAAAGTTATTCTTACGACGACCTAATGAAAGAATTGGTTGCTAAATAGTGTAGAAAGATATTATAAATCCTACTACTGAAACTATTATTCCCGTCATAAAAATAAGATAGGTTATACGCAGTAACTTATATTTTTTGTCTAGTACTTTTCCTAGATAATACAAATCCTTCATTAAAGATTCATACACATAGTCTTTATCGTTAATGATTTCTTCCATGGCCCATTTGTATTGGTCATAAGGCATTTTATGAAAATTTCCGAAGAACAACACGTTTACTTCCCTGCTAATCACTTGCTCCTTGGTAAATTCACCTGAGGTAACATTAGGCCGTGTAGAAAGTATGGCTCCTATAATGGACGCTACACTAAATAGCATTAATATAATTGTTGGAATCACTAAATGCGCATTTTCATTATTATCTAGCCTCGTTCCAATTCCAGAAACCACTAAAGTGATGATAATAGCATTCACAGAAAGCAGGATATTGGCTTTGGTGTCGGCAATATCACTTAATTTAAGGTGATTGCGCATCGTTACCCTAAAAAGAGTCTGAATGCTTCGCTCCGGATTATCATTTTTCAGTTTTACTTTTAACACTTCTTTTTGATGACGTTTATTTTGCTTTTCTTTTTGCTTTAATAGCGACAACAAGTTTTCATCTTTTTTCGGTTCCCAGTTTTTTACGGCATAAGGTGTGTAATACTGATGCTTTTTAGTAAACAATTCTATGTTTGCATCCAGCCATTCCGTTGCAGCGTGGTTTTTTATATTATGGAATTTTAGTTCCTGTCGCAATAATTCAGAAGTTTCCAGATAGTATTCTTTGGAAAGGTGTGAGGAATCTGCATCCCTTAATATTTCATCTAATTTGTTTGTAGGAGCATTCTTCAAGCAAGTAGCCTGGATACAACTTATGACCCCTTCCGTGATATCTTTGTCAGCACTCTCCTCTTTTAAAAATCTTTTAGCAATGTCCACGCTGTGTTTTTCATGTTCCTCAAGGCTTACAGTATATCCTGTGTCGTGCAACCAAGCAGCCAAAAGTAAAATAAGCTTTTCTTTTTCATTAAGGTGTTCTGTGTTTTCGATAATTTCTTCAGTGCTTTTAACAACACGCTTGGTATGTGTGTAATTGTGGTACACAAAAGTATGTGATAATTTCTCTTTAAATAAATTTAAAACAAAAGCATTTGCTTTATGAATCAGCTCAGACATGATTTCTAATTTTCTGCCAAATTAATCAAATTATAACTTATAAATTTTAAATTTTAAAATAAATCCAAATGGTATTTTACTACCTCAAAATCCTCAAAATATCAGTAAATTTAACCCATAAGATCTTGCTATGAAAAAAATACCCCTTTTTATAACGGCTATTTTAGTATCTGCCTGTGCAACCTATGCCCCTCAGTATCGAACCGAAGAATCCCCGGCCCTGTTTCCTTCAGATAAAAAAATAGAAAAAACCTTTTATCTTTTTGGAGATGGAGGCGATGCTGAAATGGACGAAAGTACTCCTGCACTTCTCGCTTTTAAAAACTTTTTAAAACAAAATCCATCTAAGGACAATGTCGCCTTGTTTCTGGGGGATAATATTTACCCAAGTGGGATGGTTGCAGATGATTATAAAGACAGGGCACTTACTGAACATAAACTTAAAGTACAATATGAAAGTGTGCAGGAAGGGGTGGAAAAGGTCTATTTTATTCCCGGTAACCATGACTGGTATGACAACGGTCTGAAAAGCCTGGATATGCAGGAGAAATTTATACGTGACCTTTCCGGGGATGAGGATATTTTCCTCCCTAAAAACGGCTGCCCTATAGAAAGTATCGAAATCACAAATAATATTCAATTAGTGATTATCGATACCCAATGGTACTTAGAAGACTGGAATCACCATCCAAATATGAACAAGAAATGCGAGATAAAAACCCGTGAAAAATATCTGGAAGAAATAGAAGGGGAAATTAAAAAGAACCAGAATAAAACCATCCTTTTTGCGATGCACCATCCTATGTATACTAATGGGGTTCATGGCGGAAAATTCACCTTGGCTAAACACCTGTTTCCCACACAAAGTAATTTTCCGGCACCCGTTTTTTCTTCTTTGGTTACCCAAATACGTACGCAGGGTGGGGTTTCCAAACAAGACCGGTTCAATGAAAAATATAACGAACTCATGACACGTATGTCTATACTGGTGAAAGATAGTGAACGTCTTGTACTGTTGTCAGGTCATGAGCACAATATGCAATATCTTGAGGAAAGAAACATAAAGCAGATTGTTTCCGGTTCCACATCAAAAGAGTCCTATGGGGGCTTGGGAAAAAATGGCTTGTTCAGTTATGGCGGCTATGGTTTTGCAGTGATGGATGTCTTTGAAGACGGTGCTATTTGGGTTCGCTATTTTGGGGTAGAAGGAGATAATCAACCAAAACTCTTGTTTACCTATGAAATAACTCCAGCCTATGAGGAATATAAGAAAAGTGATTTCCCAGATACATATCCAGCAACGGTTATGGCGTCTGTATATGATTTAGAGCGAACAGAGAAATCTGCATTTTTTGAGACATTCTGGGGAAAACGCTATCGAGAAGCTCACGGAATAAAAGTAGAGGCAAGGGTTGCGATTCTCGATACTTTATATGGCGGGCTCACTCCCGTGAGGACCGGTGGGGGCAACCAGACCAGATCACTGCGTCTGGAAGACAAAGATGGCAAAAACTACAATATGCGTGCTTTGGAAAAAAGTGCCTTACAGTACCTTCAAAAAGTAGTCTTGGTTGAAAACGACTTAGGCAATGACTTCGAAAACACCATTACAGAAGACCTGATTTATGATTTTTATACAGCTGCGCATCCCTATGGTGCCTTTGCAATCCCTAAACTTGCCGAAGCAGGGGAAATTCTGAATACCAGACCTGAATTGTTTTATGTGCCAAAACAAAAAGCACTAGGGAAATATAATGAAAAATATGGCGATGAGCTCTATATGATTGTGGAGCGCCCACACGGAAAATATGAAGGGGAAGAAATCTTTGACTTTGCCGATAAAATAAGGAGTACCGATGACCTCTTTGAAAAAATTCTCAAAAGTGAAAACAACATAGTAGACGAAAATGCATACATACGTGCAAGACTTTTTGATATGTTAATTGGCGACTGGGACAGGCATGCAGACCAGTGGCGCTGGGCTGAGTTTAAACAGGAAGATGGTTTTGATGTCTTTGTCCCAATACCTCGCGATAGGGATCAGGTTTTTGCCAATTTTGATGGTGCATTCCTCGATGCGGTGCGCTCGCTTGTAGGGATGGCAAAACAATTAAATGTATATGATGAGGAATTAAAAAACAGTGCGTGGTTTAACGCAGCAGGTATTAAACTTGACAGGGCTTTGCTCCAAAACAGTACGTATGAAGACTGGGCAAAAGAAGCCATGTTCCTTCAGCAGAACATTACCGATGAGGTGATAGAAAAAGCTTTTAAAGCGCTCCCATCAGAAGTACAGGATGAAACCATAGAAGAAATTAAAAAGAAACTAAAGGGCAGAAGGGGTAACCTGTTGAAAATTGCAGAAGAGTATTATGGTATATTTTCTAAATTTCAGGTCGTTACTGCAACTAACAAAGATGATTTTATTGTTATTACTAGAAAACCAGCTGGAGTTACTAATATAAAAGTGTATCGCAACATAAAAGGGGAGAAGGAAAACCTTATTTCAGATAAGGATTTTAACAAAGAGGAAACCCAAGAAATATGGGTCTATGGTCTAGACGATGACGATATCTTTGAAGTAAGCGGCGAGCCGGATAACCCTATTTTAATACGCCTTATTGGTGGGCATGGAGAAGATATTTACCGCATAGCGGAAGGGAAGAAAATACGTGTCTATGACTGGAAGTCCCTACCGGATACAATAGAACAAAAAGGTAAAGCAGCTTTCCGGTTTCTGGATGATTATGATAATAATACCTATGATATAAACAAACAAATTTCCAGTTCCAGTGCTCTTGTGCCCAGTTTTGGTTACAACCCAGATGATGGATTTTTAATTGGAGCTTCCTTTAGTTTAACCAAATACAGTTTTCAGAAAAACCCATTTACGCGTCAGCATAAGTTTAAAGCAGGGTATTATTTTGCTACGGAAGGGTTTGATATAAATTATGCAGGCGAGTTTGCAAAAGTTTTTAGGCGATGGAACCTTATAGTAGTAAGTCGGCTCACTTCACCCACCTTTGCAAGAAACTTTTTTGGTTTTGGGAATGAAACCGAAAACCCCGAACAGGAACTTGGTATGGATTACAACAGAACTCGCTGGAGTATACTTATGGCCGAAGTAGGGTTGCTTAGAAATAGTCATTTTGGTAGTGTTTTTCAGCTAAAGGCAAGAGGTGAAACAGTAACTTTAGAAAATAGTCCCGATAGGTTTATCTCCCTTTTTCCGGAACTGGATCTAGAAGAACGAAAGTATTTCTTTACCACAGAAGGTTCGTACACGTACCGAAGTTTTGACAATGAACTCAACCCAACACGCGGCATGTTATTTGATTTAATACTAGGCGCAACGACTAATGTGAAAGAATCAGGCACTTTTGGGTATTTTAAACCACGATTGGGCTTGTACAATGCCATTACAACAAACAGGAAACTGGTATTTAAATCTGATGTTTCTGCGCAATTAAATATTGGCAAAGACTTTGAATTTTACCAAGCTGCAGATATTGGAGGTAACCGCGGGTTGCGTGCTTACCGGGATGAGCGTTTTATAGGGCGTTCTTCTTTAATAACTAGCGGGGATTTGCGGTATAGTTTTTCTAATTTTAATACTGGGTTGTTACCGCTACAGATAGGTATTTTTGCCGGCTATGATGGCGGTAGGGTATGGCTTAAAGAGGAAGACTCAAACCTCTGGCACAGCTCTTATGGTGGTGGCTTCTGGATTATAGGTGCAGACAGCATACAGGGAACCTTCAATCTCTTTCACGGGGAAGATGGATTGCGGTTCTCCTTTGGGTTTGGATTGGACTTTTAGCATGAGGTAAATTCAAATAAAGCAAAAGAGGATTATCTTAATGGGCTAATCCTCTTCTTTTTTGGTTTGTGCTGTACCTTCTGATTTGTTGTCTATCGTAATAGTTTCGGACCTAAATTTATTCTTTCCAAAATCTAGCGTGCGTATCGGGAATGGGATATTGATATCATGCTCATGGTAGGCTTTCCTGATTGCCATTATCCCAACGCTTTCTGCAGAAGAGATTTCCCTTCTGTCACGCGCGTCTACCCAATAGCGAATGACAAAATTTATGGAACTGTCCCCAAACTCTTTGTAGAACAATTCTATTTCCTCATTGCCTTTTTGTTCATAAATAGCAGCAATGGCTTCTATGGTAACTTTTTTAACAAATTCTAGGTTCATAACCCACTCCACAGTTTAGCATAATACGGGTGCGAATAGTTCCGGTAAGATTTTTGAACGGCTCTTCAATAATTTTAGAATTGGGTATAAGCACGTAGTTATTGTCTGATTCTATTAGGGTAACACTTCTTAAATTAATATCTATAACCCTTCCGGCGTGACCTTTTGTTTCTATCCAATCGCCTATTTGTATGTTGGGTAAAAAGGAAAGTATCACCCCGGAAAAGGTGTTATTTAAGGTTCCCTGTAACGCCAGACCTATGGCAAGACCCAATATACCTGCACCGGCTAGTACCGAAGTTAGTATTTTATCGAGGTCTAAAATTCCAAGGGAAACAAAAAACCCAATGACAATAATAATAATATATAATGCCCTTACAACCATCAGTTTCACGGACTCTTGTCCGGGTCGTTTTAAGAGAAAACGCCTTAGAAACTTACTAATGTATTTGGCGGCAAACCAGAAAAGGAAAAATACCAGCACTGCCATTATAAAGTTGGGTATTTTTAAAATAATACCTTCCCCCCAACCCGAAAGTTTTTCAAGTAGTTTTTCAAAGGCGTTATTAATATCAAAATTATTGAACATATGGATTGTAAAAAAAAAAAATTAAGCTTTAGGGTGATTTTCGGTAGATTTCATTCGCCAAGCATCCAGCATCCAGCTTATTTTCTCGAGTTCCCTGATGTAAGCACCTATTAAGTCTATGGTTCCTTCATCACCAGCTTTGTCAGCGGTTTCTACTACTTTACGCATTTGCTGAATAAGTATGGCGTGGTCCTCTAAGAGTATGTCCACCATCTTCTCATCGGTAAGGTCTGACTGAGATTCTTTAAGATTGGACATTTTTAAATACTCACTGAAATTGCTCTTAGGCTGGAAACGAAGTGTCAATATGCGTTCAGCAATCTCATCCACTTTCAGTTTTGCATCATCATACATCTCTTCAAATTTCTGATGCAGGTCAAAGAAGTTCTTTCCTACAACATTCCAGTGAAAGTTGCGCAGTTTCTGATAATACAAATGATAATCAGCTAAAAGGATATTTAGCTCATTTACTGTATTGTTGTTTTTCTTTTTGTCGAGATTTAAGTAGTTCATATACGTTGCTTTTAGTTCCCTATAAAGTTACTCTCGTTTTAGTTAGTATACAAAGATAGCAAATGCTTTAATAGAAGTTTAACAATTGTTTGGTTTCGTTCGTGATGACGTTTTCACTTCACATTCGTTCGTGATGACGGTTTCACTTCACGTTCGTTCGTGATGACGTTTTCACTTCACATTCGTTCGTGATGACGTTTTCACTTCACATTCATTCGTGATGACGGTTTCACTTCACAAACAGGCAACCCCAGACATTAACAAAACTTTAATCCCCTAAACACGTACTTCTGTTTCATGCTTTCGCTAAAATGATGTACATTTATGCTGCTATGGAACCAGTACATCGAAAAGGATTTCTTTTCAAAACCTATGAGGCGCCAAACCTGTCGCCTTTTGATAAACTATTGGAAATATTCACCGAACTCATCACGCATACCTCCGGGGACTTGGAGGAGGCAATTGATTGGTTGCGCGAACTCGATAAAGAATACAAACTTACCACGTCAGAATATACCATAGACGATTTTGTGGAAGACTTGAAGAGAAAAGGATATATCCGTGAAGAAATAAAACCCGATGGCAAAGGCGGTATGGCCATTACTGCCAAAACCGAACGCGCGATACGACATCACGCCCTGGAGCAGATATTCGGGAAAATGAAACGCGGGGGATCCGGGAATCACAAAACAAAATCCACCGGAACCGGCGATGAACATTCCGGGGATTACAGGGAGTTTCGCTTTGGCGATTCGCTGGAGCATATTTCCATGACTGAAAGTTTAAAAAACGCTCAAGTAAATCATGGTATAGATTCTTTTTCCCTTTCGGAAGAAGACCTTGTGGTGGAAGAAACGCAGTTCAAGGCACAAATGAGCACCGTGTTAATGATTGACATTAGCCACAGTATGATATTGTATGGTGAAGACCGCATTACCCCGGCCAAAAAAGTGGCTATGGCCCTTGCCGAAATGATTACCACGCGCTACCCGAAAGACACTCTGGATATTTTGGTTTTTGGAAACGATGCCTGGCCCATTGCCATTAAAGACTTGCCGTATTTACAGGTGGGTCCTTTTCACACGAATACCGTTGCGGGACTGCAACTTGCGATGGATCTTTTACGCCGAAAGCGAAATACAAACAAGCAAATTTTCATGATAACTGACGGAAAACCCAGTTGCCTGCGCAACCCCGACGGCTCCTATTATATGAACAGTGTGGGTCTGGATGAGCGCATCGTGGAGAAATGTTACACCACCGCACGCCAAGCGCGCAAACTGCATATTCCCATCACCACCTTTATGATCGCACAAGATCCATACTTAAAACGCTTTGTGAGGGAATTTACGGAAGCAAACCAAGGCAAGGCATTCTTTACGGGCTTAAAAGGGCTGGGCGAAATGCTTTTTGAAGACTATGAAATTAACCGGAAAAAACGCCTCCGCAATTAAAGGCAACCTAAATAAAAACTATGACAGTACATCACCAAAAGATTAAAACCTTCGGCGAATTAAAAAAAGCAGGATATAAACCCCGAAGTATCAAAGACGAATTACGGGATAATTTAATAGAACGCATCCGCAAAGGGCATTTAACGTTTGAGGGGATACACGGTTATGAGAACACGGTGATCCCGGAGTTGGAACGCGCCATTTTATCCAAACACAATATCAACCTTCTAGGATTGCGTGGACAAGCTAAAACCCGTCTTGCCCGCCTTATGGTGCAGTTGCTTGATGAATGGATACCTATTGTGGAAGGTAGTGAAATCAATGATGACCCCTTTCAACCCATCTCGCGGTATGCAGCAGAACTTCTAGAAGAAAAAGGCGATAGCACCCCCATTGTGTGGCTGCACCGCGACAGGCGTTTTGCAGAAAAGCTCGCAACGCCAGATGTTACCGTTGCAGATCTCATAGGCGATGTAGACCCCATTAAAGCGGCAACTTTAAAACTGTCCTACGCAGACAGTCGTGTGTTGCATTATGGGATGATACCTCGCGCTAACCGGTGTATATTTGTCATCAATGAACTTCCTGATTTGCAAGCACGCATACAGGTAGCGTTGTTCAATATCCTGCAGGAAGGCGATATACAAATTCGTGGTTTTCAATTGCGCTTGCCATTAGACATACAGTTTGTGTTTACGGCAAACCCTGAGGATTATACAAACCGTGGCAGTATTGTCACCCCGTTAAAGGACCGCATCGGCTCACAGATATTGACCCATTATCCAGATAGCATCGCAGTTGCCCGTACCATCACGGAACAAGAAGCCAAAACCGACAGCCGCCAGGCAGAAATGGTATATGTGCCTTCCTTAGCAAAAGACATTCTGGAACAAATAAGTTTTGAAGCCCGCAAAAGCGAATACATAGACAACAAAAGTGGTGTAAGTGCCAGGATGAGTATTACCGCCTTTCAGAATTTACTCAGTACCGCAGAACGACGCGCCTTAAAAGGAGGCGAAAAAAACACGACAGTACGTTTGTCTGATTTCGTAGGAGTGGTACCCGCTATTACCGGCAAGGTGGAACTCGTCTATGAAGGAGAACAAGAAGGCGCCGCTTTTGTGGCTGAAAATTTAATAGAAGACGCAATCACTTCGTTGTTTCCGGACTATTTTCCGAAGATAGAAAAACTGGAACGCCCCAATGAAAAGTCCCCGTATGATGCACTAGTGGCGTGGTTTTTTGAAGAAAACGGTTTCGAACTTCTGGACGAGATCTCCGATAAAACTTACAAAACAAAACTCGATGCCGTGAAACCTTTGCACGCGCTTATACAAAAATACCAACCGGACCTGCCGGCAGAAGACCACTATTTTGTGAAAGAATTTTTGCTATGGGGGCTGGTGGCACATAAAAAACTGAGCAAACACCGCGTTTTGGAAGGCTACCAGTTTAAAGATTTGTACAGCAAATTTCTAAGCGGGATATAAAGCTAATGTATTACAAATGCACCTCGACAAACCTGAAATGGTTAAAACCATTCCTACCCTAACATGTTGAAATCGATTATCTCAGGGTTGGCCGAATTAGAAAGTTTTCTTTACAAATCAAATTTAGATTTTGCTAACCATCAGGAGCTAACCACCAATGATTTAATTTGGGTTGGAATTATTAATTGCATTTACATATAACAAAACCTAACAAAATCTAAATAATAAATAAATCGAAATATGACAATAAAAAATACAACAATTACAAAAGGATTTATTATTTCTGGATTAATGAACGCCACAGTTTTAATTTTTTTCAAGATTATTTACTAATTCCACAATTCCTGAATATAATCCAAACGTAATGTCTAATTTTGGATTATTAATGATTCTTCTTTGGGGATTAGCGTACATATCTATCGCAATAAATTATATACGGCAATGTTTTTATTTTATTACAGGGAACATTGTCAATGCGTTATTACCTTTTATGATAATTTTGACTTTAATTTTTTCAGATGTATATCCAAAATAAATGGAACCATCAAAATGAGTTTTATTCATATATGCATTATCAAGTTCTTTAAATAATTTTTGTAATGTCCAATTATCAGGAAAAAAGTGTGTCGGACTTGATTTTTTAAGCCATTTATTTTTTTCTTTATCAAAATGACTTATCATAGCAGAATAAATTCCGGATTGTTCATCTTTTTCTAAAATCTCAATTAATTTAGTGTTTTCAGGGGTATAAAAATGAATTCCTGAAACACCTGTTTTATGAATTCTTCCAATCCAAACGTGTAGAAATAACTGTATAAAATTTGGCTCGTAAGAATGCTCGAAAGGTAACAATGTAATATTTTCAAATTCTTTTATGTTTATTGGGTTTAAAATACTTTGTTTAGTTTTTACATTTTCGATTGTTGAATATATTTTGGATTCTCTCTTTAATTCTTTGAGAGAAATAAAAGGTCCTTCAAGTTCTTTTCCAATTATTCTAAAAATTTCAGAACTACAATTTTTATTTATCTTTCTAATTTTAGGTCTATCGTCTTTTTTTAGACTTTTACTGTCTATCGAACCAATTCCAATATAATAAAGGTACTTTGTCATTTTTATACATAATGTTTAAAATTATGTAGCCTTTATTCAGGACGAGTCAAAATGGGGTACAACGGTTAGTATATGAAAAGTAGGCGATTACGAAGCACTAAACTTTCGGTTAAACACAAAGTTTGATAAGAGTTAAAAGCCTTGATTTTACTACTGTTTCGCCTATTTTTTATATACATTGTTATGGGCTGGTTATAGTATTTGATGTTCTGTAAATTGTGCAGTTTGCTTCTTGTATTTTAATACGCAAGTTGATTTTTCATTTTCAGTCAATATGACTGTAACATCAGCAAGAGATGCCAATCTACTTATATTATCAAATAGTTCTTGCTCCATTAAAGGGAGGCTAGTTTCACCGAAAAGTATTGCTTTCCAATCCATGTAATCCAAAAATATTTTTTTCATTTTTAAATTTTTATTTAAATAAGTAAACAAAATGGGGCAACTCCCCATTTTGATAATTACTTAAAGCCCACTTTGAGCTTTTGCCATTACTTTTCCATTAGAAAATGTAATCGAGATAACATTTGTTCCTTTTTGCCAAGTAATTACTTCTGAACTAATGTTTCCGCCATATGCACCCAAATCAACACTTGAAGATGCTTGAGATTCTCCTTTTCCAAGTACTGATTCAACTTGTGAAATTGACATTCCATTAGATATTTTACTATAGTTGTCCTTGTTGATTTTACCTGAACAACCTATCAAAATTACAGTGCTAAAAACAACAACTATAACAGTTTGTATTAATTTTTTCATGTTTAATTTTTTTGAGATTTTTAACGCACTTATTCCATGCTTAGAATAAGCATTTTTAGTAACTAATCAGTCTTGATTTGCACTTCAAATTTAGCAATAAGTTTTAGTGCCTCCAATAGATTCATTTCATTTTTAATAGTAGTGTCAATAATCGAGCGTATTTTGGCGAAGTTTTGAGCAGCTTG
>Ga0209702_10002380_pt1 | contig 32955 bp, 32 predicted proteins | sample FRY01_FD_187210 | JGI IMG/M metagenome (GOLD analysis project Ga0209702, IMG submission 187210) | Freshwater microbial communities from Lake Fryxell liftoff mats and glacier meltwater in Antarctica - FRY-01 (SPAdes) (version 2) | ecosystem: Environmental > Aquatic > Freshwater > Ice > Glacier...
TGACACCTGATCCCACCGACAATCCCACCGACAATCCCACCGACTTTGAACCGGGCCCGGCCGAGGCTCAAAGCCTCGCCACAGCGCGCCGCGTGCTGCAGACCGAAGCGCAGGCCGTGCTCGCCATGGCGCAGGCGATCCCGCCTGATTTCGGGCCTGCCGTGGCCCTGATCCTGCGCTCAAAGGGCAGGGTGGCGGTGTCGGGCATCGGCAAATCCGGCCATATCGCACGCAAGATCGCCTCGACCCTCGCCAGTACCGGCACGCCATCGCTCTTCGTGCATCCGGCAGAGGCGAGCCATGGTGATCTGGGCATGGTCACCCCCGATGACATCTGCATCCTCGTCTCCAACTCGGGCGAGACTGCCGAATTGCGCGACCTGATCGGCCATGCCCGCCGCTTTGCCATCCCCCTGATCGGGATCAGCAGCGTGGCAGACTCCGCGCTGATGCGCGCCGCCGATCTGCGCCTCTTGTTGCCCACAGCCCCCGAGGCCTGCAATATCGGCATCGTGCCCACCACCTCGACCACGCTCACCCTCGCCTTGGGCGATGCGCTGGCCGTCGCCGTGATGGAACAGCGCGGCTTTCTGCGCGAACAGTTCCGCACCTTTCATCCGGGCGGCAAACTTGGCGCGCAACTGGCCACCGTGGCGCAACTCATGCACGGCGGCGCCGAAACCCCGCTGGTCGCGGCCGACAGTCCGATGGGAGAGACGCTGATCGAAATGACCAACAAGGGCTTTGGCATCGCCTGCGTCGTGCAGGATGGCGCGCTGATGGGCGTGATCTCGGATGGCGACCTGCGGCGCAACATCGGCGATCTGATGGCGCGGACCGCCGGTCAGGTGGCAACGCGGCATCCCAAGACCGTCCCCCCCGACATGCTCGCCGCCGAGGCGATGCGGATCATGACCGAGAACAAGGTCATGGCGCTGGTGGTGATCGACGCCGACCGCCGCCCGGTGGGTGTGCTGCGCATCCACGATTGCCTGCGCGCCGGGGTCGCCTGAACCTGTTGCCTGAACCTATCGCGCATGTTTCGCGCGCGAAACGTATTATGTTAAGTTCTGGTGTCGCGCAGCCAGTCGCGCAACCGGTCCACAAACCCCGGCTCCGCCAGCGCAGCACCTGACATCGCGAGGCGCCCATCGGGATAGGTGGTCAGCCGCAGACCGGGGCGCAGCACCTCCTCCACCGGCTTTGTAACCACCGGCTTTGGCCCCGCAATCACCTGAGCAATCAGACGGGCTTCTGCCGCTGCATCGGCAGGCGGATCAGACTCTAATGCGCCGATCAGTCTCTGTCCCAGTGTCTGATCCACATCCAGTGCCGCCGCCAACGCCAGCCCCGCACGCTCGGCCAGCGTTGCCGGAAACCGCAACGCATGATCCAGCGCCCGCACGATCCGCAGAAAGCTCCCGATTTTGGAACGTTTCGGGCGCGAGGCGCTCTGAAACAACGCCGACAGCGCCAGCCGGTCAGTCCGAAACACCCCCCGGTCCACCGCGCGCGCCACGATCCGGGCGCGCTCGTAATAGCTCAGCCCGACCCGGATCTCATTCTCTTCGACCATCGCCAGATAAGCATCCGCCGCATCATCCCTTTGCCGCGATATGGCAAGGATAGTGTCGAATTTTACCTTCTCATCAGAGTCAGCCTGCTCCCGCAACCGCCGCAGGGCACTCAACCGGCGCCAGCCCGAAATCAAACCCCAGCGCGGCGCACCGTCCGGACCGGGATCAATCTCGGTCACTTCGATCGCCGCCTGCTGCCCGCGCAGACGCAGACTCTCGCACAGGGTCTGCATCTCATCCTCGGCCACCACCATCCGGTCACGCACCAGATAGGTGACATCGATCGCATCCAGCGGCAGGCGCTGGATCAGACGACCCTCGCGACGCGCCTCCGTCAGACTCTGCGCCACCTCGGCAAAGGCGGCCGTGGCCGCAGCATCGCCCGCGACATCGGCAATCGGCGCGGGGCGGGGCGCGCGCAGCGGCAGGCTGGCCGGTCCCAGATTCGGGGCCAGATTTGGAGCCAGATTCGGGGCAGGGGGAAACATGCTCGCCGTGCCAAGCCCGCCCGGTGTCGCAATCCCGGTCCCCGCTTCCGGGTCGATCCGCGCCGGTTCCAGACGTCTGCGTTTTGCCATGATCAGAGCCTTTTCATTCTGCCGCGGTCCGCGCCGCCAACTCGTCACGCCGCCATATCCCCAGCAACAGGGTCTTGAACGCGGCATAGGTCGCATCAAATGTCTCGCGCCCACGGGCATAGGTCTCGCGGTTGAAATTGCGATAATCCGCCTCATAGATGCCCTGCACCTGCTCGCCCGCCTGCCCGATCAGCGCGGTAAAATCCTGCCGGTGCGGCGACAGATTGCGCCCTAGATAGGCCTGCATCAGCCCCGCCAATTCCGCCTGTTGTGCCCCGTCATAGCGGGTAACGATGGTGCGCACCGCATCCCATTGAAATGCCATCTCGGGCCGCCCCAGCGCGCGCGCCGCCAGATTCTCTCCGTCTTCGATCGAGCGGAACGTCGTATGCAGCATGTCGAAAAACCGCCCCGTGGAATCGAATTCCAGAAACGAGGCGCCGGTCGGCACCAGCAATATATCCGCCGCCGCCAGCCCGTTGATCGTCAGATATCCCAGCGCCGGTGGCGTATCGAGAAATATCAGGTCATAGCGGTCGAGCACGCCATCCTGCGCCAATATGTCGGTCAGCGCATCCCACAGCTTCCAGCCGCGCCCCTGCATCCGCCAGACCGGCACCTGAAACTCGGCCCAATAAAGGTTCAGTTGCGCACCGATCAGATCGATATTGGGCCAATGCGTGCTCTGGATCAGGCTCCCGGCCTTGATCCCCAGCGCCTCGGTCAATGTCTCATCCAGCGGCACCGGCGCATCACCGCGATCAAGCCTGCGACGGTTCTCGGCCTGCAGATGGCTCGCATAATGCCGCGCCAGCAGCGGAAACACGGTGCTCCATTCATCCGCGACCCTGCCACCAAAGATCGAGGTCATCGAACCCTGGCTATCCAGATCGATCACCAGCACCTTGTAGCCGTCCAGTGCGGCGGACATCGCCAGATGCGCCGCCGTGCTGGTCTTGCCGACCCCGCCTTTGAAATTCGCCACCGCCACCAGCTTTGCCGGTAATCCCGCCGGGCGATAGGGCAGATATTCCTTGGCCTTCGATCCCTCCGACCCGAAATGCGCCCGCAGCCGCAGCACCTCGTCCATGGTAAACCACTTCGCCCCGCCCTCGGTTTCGGAGCGGCCCTGCGGCAGATCGGGATGCGCTTTCAGCACGCGGCGGAAATGCGCAGATGCCACCGGGATCAGATAGCGGGTGATCTCCCAGGTCGAAAACAGCCGCAACTGCCGCCGCCCATCCGCCCCCAGCCCGCGCGAGGCCAGATCGTCACGCCCCGCCTCGCAGGCCCGCGCAATCGCGGCAAAACCGGTGGTCGTGGTCGGCGCATCCAGATCGGCCAGCGCCTGATCGGGGTTGATCCGGAAATAGGGCGGGTGCGGCTGACTGCTCATCATATCCCCTATATGCCATGTTTTTTTCAAAGTACCATGAAACGTGGCATATGAAAGAAAATCCTGCATCTGGACAGGGTTTCTTTCTGCTTTTCTCAGCAAATCCGCCGCTTGCAGCGTCTCTGCGGCCACAGTGGCCCAGCAAATCCGAGTTATGAATCTGTTATCAGAGTGTTAAAGGATTATCGCCAATTTGCAACGCCATGAAATCACGATCTTTTCAGCGATTTTTTTAATTCTGTGCGACTCTGATCCTCCGTTCATGCGATTCCGATCCGCCGATCTGGCGACTCTGATCCGCCGTTGCGCCAGCGCGGGCCTGCGTCATGGCACTGGACGCATCCTGTGGATAACTTTAGGGTGATGTCACTGAAACCCCGAAGTGAATACGGGGTGCGGTTGAGGGCAGGGATAATGCGACAGGCCAGTGCATGGCATGAATTACCGGTGCGTAGCGCGTTGTGCAGGCGTCTGACGTGATCCCCGCAACCCGCCCCACAGCTTTCGGTGCGCCAGTCCAGATGCGCGATTTCTTTGTCTGCGACATCTTCGATGCCAGTCCCAAGGACGACTTGGGCAGCATGGAACATCCGATGTTCTCGCTCGCGACAAGGCCCGATCTGCGCGTGCGCCATTATGCGCATAACGGCATGGCCGTCACGGTGACGCCTTCGGTGCGCGGGCGCGCCACGATCCATGACAAGGATATCCTGATCTATTGCATCAGCCAGTTGATGGCGGCGCTGAACGCGGGCCGCGCGATCAGCCGGACCCTGCGGCTTACCGCGCATGACCTGCTGGTGGCCACCCGCCGCGATACCGGCGGCGACAGCTATCTGCGCCTGCGCGAAAGTTTCGAGCGGCTCGCAGGCACCCGCATCACCACCAATCTGGCGATGGGCGGGGTCGAGACGACCAGCGGTTTCGGCCTGATCGAAGCCTGGGAGATTGCGCGCAAGAGCCGCGGCGGCCGAATGATCAGCGTCACCGTCACGCTGAGCGAATGGCTCTTTCGCGCGGTGATGTCACAATCCGTGCTCACGCTCAGCCGCGATTATTTCGGTCTGCGCAAACCGCTGGAGCGCCGGGTCTATGAACTGGCGCGCAAACATTGCGGCGCACAGCGCGAATGGCGCATCGGCCTGCCGCTTTTGCATGCCAAGGCCGGGTCGGATGCGCCGGTACGGGTATTCCGCGCCGCGCTGCGCCGGATGATCGCCACCGATGCGCTGCCCGATTACAGCCTGTCCGAGGATCCCGGCGATATCATCCGCGTGACGCGGCGCAGCGTAATCGAGGATCCCGGCACCGCCGGTCCACTCTTTGGCCCCGACACCGTCGCCGCCGTGCGCGCACTGGCACCGGGCTGGGATGCCTATGCGCTCGAGGCGGAATGGCGCGGCTTCTGGGCCGCCACCGGACGGCCCCGGCTGGCCGTCCCCGAAAAAGCCTATCTCGCCTGGGTACAGGGCCGGATCACGCGCGGCACCTCCGGCGGATGAAGTTTTGTCGGCTTTGCACCGTTGCAATACCGCCCCAATATCGCCGCAACACCAAACCGCTGTTGCTGTCCCCGTTCCTCTGCCTCTAGAAGGCCATCACCAGGCCATCCTGCGGAGTATCTTTTGGGTCGCAAAGTTTCAGTACAGGTCTTGCCGCCCGCATGTAGCGCCTCAGTGCAATCGCGCGGGGCGGACACCTGTTTGACGGCACCTTTGGCTGCAATCAGGGTCTTGAAGTAACTCAGCATGAAGATTTCAACCATCATGGCCTGCTACAACAGCGCCGCCACCATCGGCACCGCCATCGCTTCCTTTCTGGCGCAGGACCACGCCGACAAGGAACTCGTCGTCATCGACGGCGCCTCGCGCGACCGGACCTGCGAGATTGTCCGCAGTTTCGACAGCCCGCAGATCACCTTGGTAAGCGAGCCGGATGCCGGACTTTATGATGCCATCAACAAAGGCGTGATGCGCGCCACCGGCGATCTGGTCGGATTGCTGCATTCCGACGATCATTTTGCGCATCCGGGCGTGCTGTCTTTGGTGGCCGATCAGTTCGCAGCGTCAGGGTTGGATGCAGTCTATGCCGATGCGGCTTATTTCCGGGCAGGGGCGCCGGATAATCTTATTCGCACATATAGATCGCACTATTTTCGGCCTGACCGGCTTGGCTGGGGCTGGATGCCGGCTCACACGACACTTTTTCTGCGCAAAGACGTCTTTGCGCGCTACGGAATGTATAAGACGGACTACCGGATCGCGGCAGACTTCGAGTATGTCGCGCGGATATTTCGGGATGATGGCCTGCGTGCAACCTATCTTCCGCAGATCATCGTGCACATGCAGGACGGTGGGTTGAGCACTGGCGGACTGGGTGCAAAACTGACGATCAACAGAGAGGTCATCCGGGCCTGCAGGGAAAATGGGATAGCAACGAACTACCTGAAAATACTGTCAAAGTATCCTCGGAAGGTCATGGAATATGTTTATCGGCAGTGACCCTTATACGGCGGCACCGGTCGGATTATATGGACCGTTGTCACTGTCCGGAGAAACCCCATGAGTATCATCGTTTCCGGGGGGAGCGGCTTTATCGGTACGCAGTTCTGCAGGCTGCTCAGCGAAGGCTCAAACGCGTTTCGCATCATCGACAAAGTGCCAAGCGCGAGCTTTCCGTTGCAGTCACATCAGGTGGATATCTGTGATCTTGCGGCCTTGCTGCCCGTGGCCGAGGGCAGCGCCATTGTGCATCTGGCGGCCGAGCATCGTGATGATGTGCGGCCCGTGTCGCGCTACGACAAGGTCAATGTCGAAGGCACCCGTAACATCGTCAAGGTTGCAGAAGCCAAGGGTGTGGAACAGATCGTCTTTACCAGTTCGGTCGCGGTCTATGGCTTTGCGCCTCCCGATACCGGCGAAGACGGAAAGATTGCACCGTTCAATGATTATGGCCGGACGAAACTCGAGGCAGAGCAGGTATTGATTGCCTGGCAGCAACGGGATCCGGAGCGGCGCATGCTTGCCATTGTTCGGCCCACGGTTGTCTTTGGTCCCGGCAATCGTGGGAATGTGTATAACCTGCTGCGCCAGATCAACTCGGGATTCTTCGTCATGATCGGCAATGGTCGCAACCGGAAGTCGATGGCATTCGTCGATAATGTCGCGGCCTTCCTTCTGTGTTGCCTGCGCCTTCAGCCCGGCATTCATCTGCACAACTATGTCGACAAGCCGGACTTCGACATGAACACGCTCGTGGCCCAGGTGCGCGGCGACCTGCGGGGCAAACCCGCTGTCGGAGTGCGTTTGCCGCTCTGGTTTGGGATGGCGCTGGGACATGTTGCCGATCTGGTTGCCCGTGTTGCCAACCGCTCTTTGCCGATCAGTGCGATCCGGGTACGCAAATTCACATCCAACACCTGTTTTTTGTCATCTGCATATGGTGTGGCGGGGTTTCAGGCGCCGGTACGCATCCAGGACGGTCTGTCAAAGACATTGCTGACTGAATTCAAGCAGCCAGACCCTGACCAACTGGTATTCTACTCAGAGTAAACCCACCCACGGGAAAAGCGTGAAAGACCACATATGAAAAAAGCCCTCATCACCGGGATCACGGGCCAGGACGGCTCTTATCTGGCCGAATTCCTGCTCGAAAAAGGCTATGAGGTCTACGGCATCAAACGCCGCGCCTCGCTGTTCAACACGGCGCGCGTCGATCACATCTACGAGGATCCACATCTCAAGGAAGGCCGTTTCAGGCTCTATTACGGCGATCTGACCGACAGTTCCAACCTGACCCGGATCATTTCCGAAGTGCAGCCCGACGAGGTTTATAACCTTGGCGCGCAATCCCATGTCGCGGTCAGTTTCGAGGCGCCCGAATATACCGCCGATGTCGATGCGATCGGCACATTGCGGCTGCTCGAGGCGATCCGCTTTCTCGGGCTGGAGAAAAAGACCCGCTTCTATCAGGCCTCCACATCCGAGCTTTACGGTCTGGTGCGCGAAACCCCGCAGACCGAAACCACACCCTTCCATCCGCGCAGCCCCTACGGCGTGGCCAAGATGTATGCCTATTGGATCACGGTGAACTACCGCGAGGCCTACGGCATGTTCGCCTGCAACGGCATCCTCTTCAACCACGAGAGCCCGCGCCGGGGCGAGACTTTCGTCACCCGCAAGATCACCCGCAGCCTTGCCAATATCGCACTCGGGCTCGAACCCTGTCTCTACATGGGCAATATCGACAGCTTGCGCGACTGGGGCCATGCCAAGGATTACGTCCGCATGCAGTGGCTGATGCTGCAACAGGATGTGCCCGAGGATTACGTCATCGCCACCGGTGTGCAATATTCGGTGCGCGAATTCATCACCTGGACCGGCGAGGAACTGGGCATCGCTCTGCGCTTTGAAGGCAGCGGCGTCGATGAGGTCGCGGTGGTGGCCAGCGTCACCGGCAGCCTCGCGCCGCATGTGGCACCGGGGCAGGTGGTGATGCGGATCGACCCGCGCTATTTCCGCCCCGCCGAGGTCGAGACATTGCTGGGCAATCCGGCCAAGGCGAAACAGCAACTGGGCTGGGAGCCGAAGATCACCGCGCGCGAGATGTGCGCCGAGATGGTGGCCAATGACCATCTGGCCGCCCGCCGCCACGCCCTGCTCAAGACGCATGGGCTCGATCTGCCTGTCAGCCTCGAAGGGTAGTGCTGTGAAGATCTACATCGCGGGCCATCGCGGCATGGTGGGGAGTGCGATCCTGCGGCAATTGCAGGCGCGCGAGCAGGATGAACTGATCACCCGGACCAGTGCCGCGCTTGACCTCACCGATCAGGCGCAGGTGCGCGATTTCATGGCAAGCGCGCGCCCCGATCTGGTGATCCTGGCGGCCGCCAAGGTCGGCGGCATTCATGCCAACAACACCTATCCCGCGCAGTTCATCTACGAAAACCTGATGATCGCCGCCAATGTGATCCATCAATCCCATGCCGCGGGCGTCACCCGCCTGCTGCAACTGGGCTCCTCCTGCATCTATCCGCGCGCCGCCCCCCAGCCGATGACCGAGGCTGCGCTGCTGACCGGCCCGCTGGAGCCCACCAACGAACCCTATGCCATCGCCAAGATCGCCGCGATCAAGCTTTGCGAGAGCTATAACCGGCAATACGGCACCGATTACCGCTCGGTGATGCCGACTAATCTTTATGGTCCCGGCGATAATTTCCACCCGCAGAATGCCCATGTCATGCCCGCCCTGATGCGCCGCTTTCACGAAGCAGTGCAGGAGGGGCGTGACGAGGTGGTGATCTGGGGATCGGGCAAACCGATGCGCGAATTCCTGCATGTCGATGACATGGCCGCAGCCTCGCTTTTTGTCTGCGATCTGCCGCTGGACACCTACCGCGCCAATACCGACCCGATGCTCAGCCATATCAACGTAGGCACCGGCAGCGATGTGAGCATCGCGGGTCTCGCCGCAATGCTGGCTGCGGTCACCGGCTTCAAGGGCCGGATCAGCTTTGACGCGACCAAACCCGATGGCACGCTGCGCAAACTGATGGATGTCTCGCGGCTGGCCGCAATGGGCTGGCGCGCGCAGATCCCGCTGCAACAGGGGCTCGCCGCCACCTATGACTGGTTTCGCAGCACGGAAGATTTACGGCTCTGACCCGGGGCTCTACGATGCCCCGTGCCAATGGGTGCGAAGAAAATCCACGCCGTGTCCGGGCCGGGGAGGTGGCGTCGCCAGGTTTTTTGTGCAATAGCGCCCATCACTCCTGCAGAGCGATAAAACGATGATTCACCCAACCTATTTCAGAGTCGAGCCGTAAAAGCCATGAAAGCTGTCATCCTTGCCGGTGGCTTGGGAACCCGTATTTCCGAGGAAACACACCTGCGCCCCAAACCGATGGTCGAGATCGGAGGGCAGCCGATCCTGTGGCACATCATGAAGACCTATTCCGCCCACGGTGTGACGGATTTCATCATCTGCTGTGGCTACAAGGGGTATGTGATCAAGGAGTACTTCGCCAATTACTTTCTGCACATGTCGGATGTGACCTTCGACATGTCAGAAAACCGGATGGAGGTGCACCATCGCAAGGCAGAACCCTGGCGCGTGACGCTGGTTGACACGGGCGAGGCGACGATGACGGGCGGGCGGCTCAGGCAGGTGGCCAAGTATCTGGCCGGGGAAGACGCCTTTTGCTTCACCTATGGTGACGGGTTGGCTGATCTCGATATCACCGCCGAGATCGCCTTTCACCATGCCCATGGAAAGCTTGCAACCGTCACTGCTGTACAGCCGCCGGGCCGCTATGGCGCGCTGCAATTGAGCGGCAACAACGTAGCGGGCTTTGCGGAAAAGCCGCGCGGTGACGGGGCGCTGATCAATGGCGGGTTCTTCATCCTCTCGCCCGCTTGCATCGACTATATCGCGGGTGATGCAACCTCATGGGAAGCCGCGCCGCTGATCCGTCTGGCGACCGAAGGGGAGCTCATGGCATTCCAGCATGATGGATTCTGGCAGCCGATGGACACATTGCGCGAAAAGACCCTGCTTGAGGAGCTTTGGGCCTCAGGCAAGGCCCCTTGGAAGGTCTGGGAATGAATCGCGGATTCTGGGCCGGTCGGCGGGTGTTTCTGACCGGTCATACCGGCTTCAAGGGCGGTTGGCTGGCCCTGTGGCTGGCCGATATGGGTGCCGATGTCCATGGCTATGCCCTGCCCGCGCCTGCCGGCCCGAGCTTCTACACCGCAACGGGCGTTGCCAAGCAACTCTCTGGCGAGTGTCTGGCCGATATCCGCGATGCGGATGTACTACGCGCCGCAATCACCGCGGCCCGCCCCGAGATCGTGCTGCATCTGGCAGCACAACCGCTGGTACGGGCCTCCTACCGCGATCCGGTAGAGACCTATTCGGTCAATGTCATGGGCCTCGTCAACCTGTTCGAGGCAGCAAGAGCCTGTCCCTCTATCCGCGCCATGGTAAATGTGACCACCGACAAATGCTATGAGAACCGCGAATGGCTCTGGCCCTACCGCGAAGATGAGGCGCTTGGTGGCCATGATCCCTATTCGGCCAGCAAGGCCTGTGCGGAAATCATCACCGCCTCCTATCGCCGCGCGTTTCTGGCACAGGCAGGCATCGCACTGGCCAGTGCGCGGGCGGGCAATGTCATAGGTGGCGGCGACTGGGCGGCGGACCGGCTGATTCCAGATTTCCTGCGCTCGCTTGACCGGGGCGAAACGCTGGTGCTGCGCTCACCGAATGCGACGCGGCCTTGGCAGCATGTACTTGAGCCGCTTTCTGGTTATCTCACTCTGGCGGAGGCGCTGGTAGATCAGGGCACAACTCTGGCTGAGGCCTGGAATTTTGGCCCCGGGCCGCAGGATATCGCAAGCGTGAGCGACATCGTTGACAGGCTCTGCGCGCGTATCGCGGGCGCAGGTTGGGAACTGGCCAGTGACGTGCAACTACATGAGGCGCAGAGCCTCGCGCTGGATAGCGCCAAGGCCCGGGCCCGGCTTGGCTGGCGCACGCGGTGGCAGATCGAAGAAGCGCTCTCGCGTACGCTGGACTGGCATCTGGCCTGGCGCGAAGGCGCGAACCTGGCCGCGCTGTCGCTGTCGCAGATAGTGGCATACGAAGCCGTATGAGCGCGCGTTTCATTGTCGAGCCTACGCCGCTTGCGGGGTGCTGCGCCCTGACCCGCGCCCCGCTGGGCGATGAGCGGGGGTTTCTGGAGCGGCTCTTCTGCAGCGAAGATCTGGGTCCCCTCTGGGGTCAGCGCCCGATTGCCCAGATCAATCGCACGGTAACTGCGACAAAAGGTACGCTGCGGGGGATGCATTTCCAGCATGCCCCCGCAGCCGAATGCAAATATGTCACCTGCCTGCGCGGCGTGGTCTATGACGTGGCGGTCGATCTGCGCGCAGATTCGGCCAGTTTCGGACGCTGGTTCGGACTGGAGCTTTCGGGAGCGAGCCACAACGCGCTCATCATTCCCGAGGGTTTCGCCCATGGCTTTCAGACCTTGAGCGATGATGTAGAAATGCTCTATCTGCACAGCGCTGCCTATAATGCGGGTTGCGAGGGTGGGGTGAATGCGCATGACCGTGATCTGGCAATCGACTGGCCCCTGCCGGTGACGCTGCAATCACCCCGCGACCAGGCGCTGCCACCCCTGAGCGACATCAAAGGGATCACCCCATGATTTGCCGCCATTGCGCCGCGCCGCTGATGCGGCAGTTCCTCGACCTTGGCTTCCAGCCGCCCTCCAACTCCTATCTGGCGCCCGAAGATTTGTCTCGCGCCGAAGTTACCTATCCCCTCAGGTTGCGGGTCTGCGATGATTGCTGGCTGGTCCAGACCGAAGATTACACCGCAGCGGATGAGGTATTTACGCACGACTATGCCTATTTTTCTTCAACCTCCAAAGGCTGGCTGGCCCATGCCCGCGCCTATTGCGTGACGGTCACCGCGCGTTTCGGCCTCGATGCCGCCTCGCATGTGATTGAGGTGGCATCGAATGACGGGTATCTTCTGCAAAACTTTGTTGCAGCCGGTATTCCCTGTCTTGGAATCGAACCGACTGACAGCACCGCCGATGCTGCCGAGGCAATCGGCGTGCCCACGCTGCGCCGCTTTTTTGGCGCGGCGCTGGCGCGCGAACTGGTGGCACAGGGAAAGGGGGCCGATCTGGTCGCAGGCAATAATGTCTATGCCCATGTACCCGATATCAATGACTTCACCGAAGGTCTGGCGATTGTTCTGAACCGGCAGGGCGTGGTGACGCTGGAGTTTCCGCATCTGATGCGGCTTGTGGAGTTCGGCCAGTTCGACACGGTCTACCACGAACATTTCTCCTATCTTTCGCTGCTCACAGCGCAGCGCATTTTCGCAAAGGCCGGCCTGCGGATTTTTGATGTCGAGGAACTGCCCACGCATGGCGGGTCATTGCGCATCTATGGCTGCCACGCTGATGCCGCATATGAGGAGAGCCTCAGCGTCGCCACGCTCTTGACCGAGGAACGCGCAAGAGGGATGGACACCGCAGTCTTTTATGAAGGTTTCCAGCAACGCGCCGATGCGATCAAGAACGCGTTTCTGGGCTTTTTGCTGGATGCCAGGCGCGATGGCAAAACCGTCGCGGCCTATGGCGCCGCGGCAAAGGGTAATACGCTGATGAACTATGCCGGGATCAAGCCGGACCTGCTGCCCTTCGTCTGCGACGCGGCTCCTTCAAAACAGGGAAAACTGATGCCCGGCAGCCATATTCCGATCCTTGCCCCATCAGCGCTGAACACACACCGGCCGGATTACCTGGTGATCCTGCCCTGGAATATCGCGGCCGAGGTGCGCGCGCAGCTGGCACCGCTGGCTGCCCTTGGCACCCGCTTTGTCACCGCCGTACCACAGCTCGCGTTGAGTGCAGCATGAGATTCCTGCTCACCGGGGCGTCGGGCTTTGTCGGGCGCCAGGTGGCCACTGCGCTGGTCGAACGGGGGGTGACGGTCCGTGCGACCGATCGCGGCAACCGCCCGTTGCCCGGCGGCGTTGACGATGTCGTCCCTACAATGGATCTCTTCGCCGAGCCGCGTAGCTTCTGGGACCGCGCATTGGACGGTGTTGACGGTGTGATTCACGCGGCCTGGTATGTAGAACACGGCGCCTATGTTACCTCTCTGCGCAATCTCGATGCAGTTGCGGGCAGTCTGATCCTTGCAAGGGCGGCGATAGAGGCCAGAATTCCCCGTTTTGTGGGGCTGGGCACGTGTTTTGAATATGACTTGAACGCGCCGATGCCGCTGGCCCCGGATTCCGTCCTTACGCCTATGACACCTTACGGCGCAGCCAAGGCCGGGCTTTATCTGGCACTCTCGCGCGCTTTCGCGCAGGCGGATCTCTCCTTTGCATGGGCGCGGCTCTTTTATCTGCATGGCGAGGGCGAAGATCCCCGCCGTTTCGTTCCCCATATCCGTGCGCGGCTGGCGGCGGGCGAGGACGCAGCGCTCAGTAGCGGAACACAGATCCGCGATTATCTGGAGGTCGGCGAAGCAGGCCGTCAGATCGCAGAACTGGCTCTGGGGCAGACCAGGGACGCCGTGAATATCTGTTCGGGACAAAAGCAGACGCTGGCCGATCTGGCCCACAGCATCGCAGCCCCGACCGGGACCCGGCATCTGTTGCGCTTTGGTGCGCTGCCCGATCGTCCGAACGAACCACCCGAAATCCGGGGCATACCCTTTATGACCCGCACTGGAGCCACCCCATGACCGACTCTCTTCGCACACTTTACACCCAGGATGCGCTACCGGTCTTTCAGAACCGCATGTATGGCAGTCGGGAAGAGGGGCGCGATTGCCCAAGGGGCGACATGCGGCTGGTCGAGGATATGGCGACCGGGCTGGTTCGCAATGCCGCATTTCGCCCCGGGGTGATGGATTATGACGCAGCATATCAGAACGAACAGGGTGTCAGCACACTGTTTCGCGCGCATCTGGCCAGCGTGGCCAATCTGGTCGAGGCCACGATGGGCCGTGCCGGGCTGGTCGAAGTGGGCTGCGGCAAGGGCACGTTTTTGGAACTGCTGCTGGCGCGGGGCGTCGACGTGGTGGGGTATGACCCGACTTACGAGGGCAGCAACCCCTTGGTCGAGCGAGTCTATTTCACAGAAGATCTGGGCATCGCGGGCGAGGGGCTGATCCTGCGTCATGTGCTGGAACACATTCCCGACCCGGTGGCGTTTCTGCACCGTCTGGCGGCGGCGAACGGCCATCGCGGCCTGATCTACATCGAAGTGCCCTGTCTGGACTGGATCTGTGACAACCGGGCTTGGTTCGACATTTTTTATGAGCATGTAAACTACTTTCGCCTGACCGATTTCGACCGGATATTTGGCCGGATCATCCATTCTGCCCGCGCCTTTGGCGGGCAATATCTGACCGTCGTAGCCGATCTTGCCACCCTGCGTGCGCCCCGCCGCGACCCAGATGACGCGGTGTCCTTTCCAACCGACATGACTGACCGCCTGCGGATGGAAAGCGCTGTCGATCAAGGTCCTGTAGTGGTCTGGGGCGGAGCGTCGAAAGGTGTAATCTTTTCGCTGCTGCGTGAACGCGCCGGGTTTCCGGTGGACCGGGTAATCGACATCAACCCAGCCAAGCAGGGCCGCTATCTGCCTGCTACCGGGTTGCGGGTGCAATCGCCCGCCGAGGGACTAAACAATTTGCCGCCCCGCACCCGGATCTTCGTGATGAATCCCAATTACCTGGCAGAAGTCCGCGCGCTTGCCGGCCCCATGTTTGACTGTAAAGGAATGAGTCTATGACCGAATTTGAAACCGAAATGACTACCCGCCTGGCGGCGGCCCCGGATAATGCGCCGCTGGCCGAAGCTGCCGCAATCTTTCTGAACCACACCGTCGATGCGCGGTATTCCTATAACTTTTTCTGGCTGGGCCGCCCGATCATCCAGTATCCGCAGGATATGGTGGCGATTCAGGAACTCGTCTGGCGGGTCCGCCCTGATGTGATCGTGGAAACCGGCATCGCGCATGGCGGTTCGCTGATCCTGTCGGCTTCGCTGTTGGCGCTGCTCGATCTGTGTGATGCGACCGAGGCAGGCGAGACTCTGGACCCGGCACAGCCCAGACGCCGCGTGGTGGGGGTGGATATCGACATCCGCGCCCATAACCGCGCCGCGATCGAGGCGCATCCGATGGCAGGGCGGATTACGATGATCCAAGGGTCATCCATTGATCCGGCCATCGTCGCTCAGGTCGCGGCGGCAGTCGGAGATGCCAAGCGTGTCATGGTCTTTCTCGACAGCAACCATACCCATGACCACGTGCTCGCCGAACTGGAGGCCTATGCGCCGCTGACCGCCATCGGCAGCTATTGTGTGGTCTTTGACACGTTGATCGAGAACATGCCAAAATCGATGTACCCCGACCGTTCCTGGGGACCGGGAGATAATCCGATGACGGCGGTAGATACCTATCTGGCAACCACCGACGCCTTCGAGATCGACAATGAGATGGATGCAAAGCTTCTGATCAGTGTCGCCCCGCGCGGTTATTTGCGGCGGGTGAAATAGCCAATTCATGCTGCGGCGCAACCTGATTGCCAATTACCTCGGGCAGGGCTGGGTGGCCCTGATGGGGCTGGCATTCATCCCCTTGTACATCAGGTATCTGGGGATCGAAGCCTACGGGCTGATCGGACTCTATGCTGTTCTGCAGGCTTGGTTCGGGCTGCTCGACATGGGCATGACGCCCACTCTGGGCCGCGAGATGGCCCGCTTCACCGGCGGTACCCGCAGCACGGAATCCATACGCGATCTGCTGCGCAGTATCGAGATTATTGCCGCAGGCATCGCCGTGCTGATGGCAGCCGGCATCGCCATGGGCTCCACCTGGATCGCCACCTCGTGGCTGAAGGCCGAGGATCTGCCTGTTTCTGTTGTGGCCCAAGCCTTTGGCATCATGGGCCTGGTCACGGCCCTTCGCTTTGTCGAGGGCGTGTATCGCAGCGCAATCGTTGGACTGCAGCGGCAGGTATTGTTGAATGTCGTGAACAGCACCATGGCGACTTTGCGCGGCTTCGGCGCTGTGGGAGTGCTGGTCTGGATAGCTCCGACGCTTCAGGCATTCTTTATCTGGCAAGGGCTGGTCTCCATCGCGACAGTTGCCATTCTGGCGGCGACGACCTACCGGACTTTGCCGCGGGCCGCGCGGACCGGCAGGTTCTCTCTCGATGCTTTGCGTGGAGTCTGGCGCTTCGCAGGCGGCATGCTGGGGATCACGTTTCTGGCGTCGCTCCTGACCCAGGTCGACAAGATCCTGCTTTCTAACCTTCTTGGACTAAGCGATTTCGGATACTACACTCTTGCGGCAGTCGTCGCTGGCGCATTGTACATGCTGGTCTCACCCATCACCCAGGCATTCTACCCCCGGTTATGCGAATTGCATGCGCAGAATGACCGGGCCGTGCTGGTAGATACCTACCACAACGGCGCGCAACTGGTGAGCGTCATCGCCGGCAGCGCTGCGATCGTGCTGATGCTGTTCGCCGAGACTTTCCTGCGGCTCTGGACCCAGGATGCCGATCTGGCAACGCGCGTTTCGCCCTTGCTGACTTTGCTGATGCTCGGCAACCTGCTCAACGGGCTGATGCATATTCCCTACCTGACCCAGTTGGCACATGGCTGGACGGGCCTGACGATACGCATCAACATCATCGCAGTTCTGCTGATCGTCCCGGCAATTCTATGGGTAACGCCCCGGTTTGGCGCCGAGGGCGCGGCCTGGGTGTGGGTGTGTCTCAATGCCGGCTACCTGACCATCGGCGTTCACTTCATGTATCGGCGCATTCTGACAGCCGAGAAATGGCGCTGGTATGGCCAAGATGTTCTGATGCCGCTTGGTGCCGGACTCTTTGGTGCCAGCCTGCTCGCAATGCTCTGGCCAAAGGACTACACCGGCCCCGGGGCAGACTCGCTCCTGCTGGCATTGGCCGCCGGTCTGACGTTAACCCTATCCCTGTCCGCAGCCACCCGAACGCGGCGCAAGGTGCTTGGCCACCTACGTTATTATTGGAATCAACGGAAAATAGATCATGGCCAATGAAACCGCATACAATGAATCCAAAAAGCCAAATTATCCGAAAATTAGCATAGGTATGCCGGTATATAATGGTGAACAGTTCATCCGTGTGGCCCTGGACTCGTTGCTGGTACAAACCTTTTCAGACTTTGAACTGATTATATCTGACAACTCCTCTACAGATGGAACCGAGGCGATCTGCCAAGAGTATGCCTTGAAAGATCGCAGGATTCGTTATATTCGCCAGCCACGGAATCGCGGGGCTGCCGCAAATTTTCAATTTGTTCGGGACGAAGCAATAGGAGAATACTTCTTGTGGGCTGCCGCCGATGACAGCCAGGAAATGGATTTTCTATCGCATTTGGCGCAAACGCTGGACGAGAATCCACAGATCTTAGGGGTAATGTCGGATGTTAAGAATCAAGATGGCGATGGCAATTTAATGTATGAGTCAAAACTAAATGATATACGTATTGAAGAAGTAAAAAAAAATTGGCAGAAAATTAGACTTCGCTACTTCAGAAATCCCACGTCTAATATTTTTTTTGCAATATACGGTATGTTTAGGCGCAGAGAAATAGCAGAAGTCGAATTAAATTATCGAGATTTGGGTCGATATGCGTTCTCTAGTGAAATTCCATTTCTGGCGCAGATCGCCATTATCGGACCAGTTGCATCGATTTCAATGCCACTCAAGATATATGTTCGACACAGTAAATCACTTTATCACGAGGAACAAAAAATGCTTGGAGGCATGGACCGCCTTCTTGGATTCACGAGTGTTAGCTGCGCGCTTCTCCATATCGTCTATAAATCGCCTTTGCCGTTTCAGCATAAAGTCGCGTGCTTCTTAACAACAGTGACTACGGGTACAGGATGGATTGCCTACAACCTACCTCGTTCAATAGTAGATAGATTATACAAGCGCTCTCATCAATAGAATGCAACCTCAATGAAGCCACCTCGAGAAAAGTACCTAAATCAACTTTTTTGTCGGCGATCGCATAGCGGATGGCTTCGCCGTCGCGCTTACAGCCGGTGTTATCTGTAGTGAAAAATACCAAGTTCAAATATAAGACACAAAACAGGCTTTATGCAATTCGATATTCTGGTTGGAGTCTCAATGAATAAATTAAAAAACGGTATCTTCTTTACTATAGTTATACCAACCAGAGAGAGATCTGATACCTTGATGCACGCGATCAAAACTGCACTTTCGCAAGATTACGAGAATTTTCGGGTACTTGTTTCCGACAATGCCAGTCAGGATCAAACAAAAGAGAAAGTGGAGGCATTAAAGGACCCCAGGATACATTATATCAATACAGGCCAAAGAGTTTCTATGAGCGAAAACTGGGAATTCGCACTGAACCATGTCTCAGATGGATGGCTTACGGTGCTAGGTGACGACGACGGCATCCTGCCAGGGACTCTGAAGTTGGTTAATCAGTTGATCGAGGAGACAGGAGTAAAAGCTATCCGTTCAAATGGCTGTAGCTATAGCTGGCCAGGGACTAGCGCGGCATACTACGGAAATATCAGTATAAGTGCTCACCGCGGTTACGAAATCAGAAAGTCAAAACAATTTCTGCAGAGAGTAATGGATGGGAAAATTAGCTATACTGAATTACCCGTGCTCTACAATGGAGGATTTGTTTCAACTGATCTGATTGGAATGGCAAAAAAAGTGACAGTTAAACTCTTTCACTCGATGACTCCCAGGGCTGTTCAGTTCTGATGATTTGAGGCTGTCGCTGTGATTGTCCCGTAGGGGTTTTGGGCTTCGCATGAGAGGCTATTTCTGCTGATTTTTGGCGCGGGTGATGCGCGGGGGATTCCCAAACCGATGAAACTGTGAATCAGAGGCAAGCGACCATCAACAGGCATGAGAGGGTTGCCGGAATGAAGTCGTTTGCTCCAATATTGAAGCGGCTGGAGGCCGTGCCAGATCCCCGCCGGGCTGAAGGCAAGCGTTACGCGCTGATCCATGTGTTGCTGTTTTCGATCCTCGCCATCGTGACGGGAGCCAATTCCTATCGGGGGCCTTTGGTCTGAGCTGGAAACGAGCGCCAGCGCACACCTCGCTCCGCTCCATTCTGATTGGCCTTGCCCCGCACGCAGTTGAGGCGGCGTTTCGAGCCCATGCTGCCGATCTTGATGGCAAAACGAAGCAAACGGCAGGTTGCCGCGTTCTGGCAATCGACGGAAAAACCTTGCGGGGCAGCTTCGATGCCTTTCACGACAGCGCCGCCAGGCAGGTGCTCAGCGCCTTTGCGGCGGACACGATGCTGATCCTTGCACATATCGAAATTGACGCAAAATCGAACGAAATCCCCGCCGCACAGCAGCTTTTGGCCGAAATTGATGTCGCCGGGCGGATCGTCACGCTCGACGCCTTGCACGCCCAAAAAAACATTTGAAGCCGCCCGCGCCAAAGGCATCCACCTGATCGTCCAGCTGAAAGCAAACCAGAAATCATTGTGCCGGCAAGTCCATGCCGGCGTCGCCACGGCCGCCCCGCTCAGCCAGTGTCAGACCAGTGATGTAGGCCAACGCAACCGCCACGAAACCCGATCCGTCACGATCTTCGACGCCAGCAACATCATCACCAGCACCGGCACCAGCACCAGCACCAGCACCAGCACCGAATGGCGCGGCCTGATCGCCGTCATCATCCGCGTCGAGCGAAGAGTTCAGACATTCCAGCCTGCGACCAGACAGTGGAAAAACACACGCGAAACCAGCTTTTACCTGTCCAGCCGACCTATCAACGCCGACCAGGCAGGCCAAGCCATCCGCGACCACTGGCGCATCGAAAACAGCAACCACCATCTGCGCGATGTCACACTCGACGAAGACAGATCGCGCATCCGCACCAACCCCGGCATCTTCGCCCGCCTCCGCAGCTTTGCCGCCAATATCCTGCGCGTCAATCAGAAGCGTTCAATCAGCCAAGACCGCTACGCCAACGCCCTCGGCGGCATCAGCCACATCGCCAGATTGGCTTATAAATGAAAGAACTGAACAGCCCTGGCTCCAGCACCACCACCTCGGGGGCGATGGCGCCTTGCCTGGCGGCGATCAGCGTGCCGTTGCCGCTGCACTCTTCTTCGACGACGGCGACAAAGCCGATGCGCTGGTGGCTGAAGAGGTCCGGCACCGTGTCACGCAACGCAGCAAGCGCCAGCATCCCCACGGCAAAGCCGCTTTTCATGTCAGCCGCCCCGCGGCCATACATCCGCCCGTCGCGGATTTCCGGCTGGAACGGGGGTGAGGTCCAAAGCGACGGAGTCTCGGCCGGCACCACATCCATATGGCCGTTCAAAAGCAGATGCAGCGGCCCCTCACCAGGGCTGGTGGCCAGCATTTGATAGCGGTCTGCGGCGGTTGGCGCGATCCCTGCGCGGGAGTCGGAGACCGGCCCACCGGGGAAGGGCAGGCGGGTTGCGGTCAGGCCAAGTGATTCGGCCTTTGTGGCAAAGATGTTGAGTGCGTCTTGCTCGACTCCATCCATGCTTTGGGCCCGCACAAGGTTGGCGAGAAAAGCAAAAGCTGCCTCGGCACCTGCGTCGATGGCTGCATCCAGATCGTCCAGCGCACGCCCTCCAAATGGTTTAATGTCTGATCCTTATACCAAATATGGCACGCTGTAAACGCAGCCGAAGCGTCGAGAGGCGACGTAAGGGCAAGCAAATTCCTGGGCACCGGATCAGCGCGCTTGACAGAGTGCCAGCTTCGCGGCCAGCATCGAAAGGGTAACGATTTTCCAACTGGATACAGATCATTGGCGGGTTCCTTCAGGGTGACCCGTCTGGTAAGACATGGCAGGAGATCACATGCAATCCACAGAGGGTTTTGCGTCGTTCCGTGACTGGCAGACCTGGTATCGCGTCACCGGCGATCCGGCGTCTGGAAAGGCGCCTGTTGTCATCTTGCACGGCGGTCCGGGCTGTACGCATGACTATGTCGACAGCTTTTCCGATCTGGCAGCGACCGGGCGGGCGGTCATCCAATACGACCAGCTGGGCAATGGCAAATCGACCCACCTGCGCGATGCCGATCCGGGCTTCTGGACCGTCGATCTGTTTCTGGCAGAACTGGAGAACCTTCTGGCACATCTGGGGATTTCCGACGATTACTCGATTGTCGGCCAATCTTGGGGCGGCATGCTGGGGGCAGAACATGGCGTTCGGCGTCCAAAGGGCCTGCGGGCGCTGGTGATTGCGGATTCCCCGGCTTCGATGGGGTTGTGGCTGTCTGAGGCAAACCGGCTGCGCGCTGAATTGCCGCCAGAGGTTCAGGCAGAGCTGTTGAAATATGAAGCGGCCGGAGAGACCGACGATCCGGCCTATCAAACGGCGGTGGATGTGTTCAACGCCCGCCATGTCTGCCGCATCGTGCCGAACCCGCCAGAGGTGACGCGCACCTTTGATGCGATTGCGGATGACCCGACCGTTTATCACACCATGAACGGGCCGAGCGAATTCCACGTCATCGGCACCCTGAAGAATTGGACCGTGATCGACCGGCTTGACCAGATCACGGTGCCAACGCTGCTGATCTCGGGCCGCCATGATGAGGCGACAGTGGCCTGCGTGCAGCCCTTTGCCGATCACATCCCGGATGTGCGCTGGCACATCTTCGAACACTCCAGCCACATGCCACATGTCGAAGAGCGCGGGGCCTGCATGCAGGTTGTTGGCGATTTTCTGGACAGCACCGAAAGCTAAAGCGACCATTCCAAGGGGAGAGAGAAATGACCATCTGGACCAGATATGCGACCCTGACCGGAGCAGCGGCGCTGCTGTCGGCCACGGCTTTGACCGCCGGCGCCGAGACGCGCGAAGAGATGATGGCCGCGCATCGTGGCGGCGAAATGCGCCTTGTCGCGGCGGCGGCGGGTGGCACGATTGATCCGCAGATCAACTATACGCTGCAATACTGGCAGCTCTTTTACTTCACCTATGATGGTCTGGTGACCTTTAAGCGGGTCGAAGGCGCGGGCGCAGGCGAAGTCGTTCCTGACCTCGCCGAAGCCATGCCCGATGTCAGCGCCGATGGCCTGACCTACACGTTCAAGCTGCGTCAGGGGCTGAAGTTCTCAGACGGCTCAGATGTCGGGGTGGATGACGTGGTGGCCTCGTTCCAGCGTATCTTCAAGGTGTCTGGCCCAACGGCGGGCACCTTCTACAACGGCATTGTCGGGGCGGACGCCTGTATGGCCACGCCCGCCGATTGCACGCTGGAGGGTGGCATTTCGGCTGATCCAGCCAGCAATACCGTCATCATCACGCTGACCGCGCCGGACCCGGAGTTCCTCTACAAGATCTCGGTGCCGCATGCCTCGATTTTGCCTGCTGAAGCGCCGCTGGAAGATGCCGGCGTGACCCCGATCCCGGGCACCGGGCCCTATATGTTCGAAAGCTATAACCCGAACGAAAGCCTTGTCGCGGTGCGCAATCCGCATTTCAAGGAATGGAGCGTGGATGCGCAGCCTGACGGCTTTGTCGATTCCATCACCTTCGATTTTGGCCTGTCCGCCGAAGCGCAGGTGACAGCGGTGCAAAACGGGCAAGCTGACTGGATGTTTGACCAGCCGCCAACAGATCGTCTGGCCGAGATAGGAACGCTGAACGCCGATCAGGTCTACGTCAATACGCTGACTGCATTCTGGTATGCGCCTTTCAACACCAACATTGCACCCTTCAATGATGTGCGGGTGCGTCAGGCGGTAAACTACGCAATCGACCGCGATGCGCTGGTCGGCATTTTCGGCGGCCCTGTGCTGGCGCAACCGGTCTGCACCATCCTGCCGCCGGGATTCCCCGGCCATGAAGACAAGTGCGACTATACCGCGAACCCCGGCACCGACTGGACCGCGCCCGACATGGAAAAGGCGTTGGCACTGGTCGCGGAATCCGGCACTGCCGGGCAAAAGGTGACGATTGTTGTCGATGACACCAGCGTCATGCGCGAGGTTGGCACCTATCTGCAATCGGTGCTGACGGATCTGGGCTATGACGCCTCGGTGAATTCGATTTCCGGCAATATCCAGTTCACTTACATCCAGAACACCAACAACAACGTGCAGATCAGCGTCTCGCAGTGGTATCAGGACTATCCGGCTGCATCGAACTTCTTGAACGTGCTGCTGGGCTGCGACTCGTTCCATCCCGGATCGGATTCCTCGGTCAACATCTCTGGCTATTGCAACCCAGAGATTGACGCCAGGATGAAGGCGGTGATGCAGCTTGCAACAACCGACCCGGATGCGGCAAACCTTGAATGGGCCAAGATTGATCAGGCCATGATGGCAGAGGCACCGGTGGCGCCGCTGTTCACGCCCAAGCATGTTGATCTGGTGTCAAAGCGGGTGGGCAACTTCCTGTTCTCGCCGCAGCATCAATGGCTGATGTCTCAGGCCTGGGTGCAATAGTGCCGAAGCCAGCGAAAGGGGAGCAGCCCCGGCTATGAGCGTGCAGATCGACAATAGCCAGCCGGCCCCGTTGCCATTGGCGGCGGGGACGGCGCGCGGGCCTTGGGCCACGGCAGTCCGACGGCTGATGCGCAATCGGTCTGCTGTGGCCTCTGTGCTGGCCTTGCTGATGGTGGCCTTGCTGACGCTTCTGGCCCCCCTCTACGCAAGTTATCTTGGCGTTGATCCGTTCCGGTCAAACCTGCGCGGCACGATCGAGATCGCGGGCGAGGCGGTGCCGGTGATGCAACAATCCACTTCGGGCCTTGGCCTTGGGGTCACGCCCATCGGGCCCACTTGGTCGCCGGGCGGGTATATGCTGGGGGCCGACAATCAGGGCCGCGACGTCGCGGCGCGGCTTTTGTATGGCGGGCGCAATTCGCTCTATATTGCCACTGCGGCAACGCTGATCTGTCTGGTGCTGGCAACCCTGATCGGCCTTGTTGCGGGGTTCATGGGGGGGGTGGTTGATATGGTGCTGAGCCGAATTCTGGACGTGCTCTGGGCCTTTCCGGTCTATCTGCTGGCAATATCGCTTTCCATTGTTCTGCTCACCAGCACCATCGACCTTGGTCTTTTCACTATCACGGCGGGCAGCCTTGCTCTGCCGATCTTCATCATCGGCATCATCTATGTGCCCTATGTGGCGCGGCCGGTGCGCGCGCGGGTGCTGACCTTGCGGCAAAGCGAATTCGTGCTGGCTGCAGTGGGTCTGGGCCTGCCGACGCACCGCATTCTGCGGCGCGATATCCTGCCAAACCTGATGCCAACGATCATCGTCTTTGTGCCGATCCTGCTGGCCCTGGCGATCGTGACTGAATCCGCACTGTCCTATCTGTCGATCGGCGTGCAGCCGCCGGATGCCAGTTGGGGCACGATCATTCAGGACGGCCAAACGCTGCTTTATTCGCGCCCTATCGTAGCGCTGGCCCCCGGCATCGCCATTGTGATCACGGTGCTTGCGTTGAACGTGCTGGGCGATGCGGTGCGCGATTCGCTGGACCCACGCGGGCAGGTGCCCTGATGCTGGCGACGATTACCGCAAGGCTGGCGCAGATGGTGTTCGTGATGTTCGGCATCTCTGTGCTGGTCTTTCTGATCTTTTTTGCCACGCCGGGTAGCGACCCCGCCGCGCGGATCGCCGGGCGCAACGCGGCCCCCGAAACGGTTGAACAGATCCGGCAGGAGTTCGGCTTTGATCGCGCCTTGCCGGTGCAATACGCCATCATGATGAAGCGGTTGTTCATCACGCGCGATCTGACCTCTTTCGTCAATCGGGGCCAAAAGGTGATCCCGCAAGTGCTGGACGCGGTTCCGGCCACGCTGTCGCTGGTCGCAGGGGCGGCGGTGCTGTGGGTTCTGGGCTCGCTATTCGTTGGCGTGGTGGCGGCGGCGATGCGCGATACGGTCGTGGACCGGGGCCTGATGATCCTGTCGCTGATCGGCATTTCGATGCCGGTGTTCTGGTTGGGCGAGGTGATGAACCTGATGAGTCAAAGCCGGTTCCATGACACCTGGTTGTTTTCCTGGGTGCCAGGCCTTGGCTATGTGCCGCTGAGCGAAAGTCTGGGCGGCTGGTTCAAGGCGCTGGTGATCCCCTGGATCACGCTGGCAATCCTGTACATCGGCATCTACGGCCGCATCCTGCGCGCCAATCTGATTGAGGCTTATTCCGAAGACTATATACGCACCGCCCGCGCCAAGGGGCTGTCACCCACAAGGATTATGCTGCGCCATGCGCTAAGCACCTCGCTTTTGCCCTTCGTGACCATGTTCGGGCTGGATTTTGGCGCGTTGGTCGGTGGGGCGGCGCTATTGACCGAGGTGGTATTCGGGCTGAACGGGGTCGGGCGGCTGACCTTTCACGCGCTTCAGAACCTTGATCTGCCGGTCATTCTGGCCACGGTGATCTATGCGTCGTTCTTCGTCGTCGCGGCAAACGCAATTGTCGATATGCTTTATGCCGTGATCGACCCAAGGGTGCGCAAATGAGCTTGCTTGACGTCCAGAACCTGCGCGTCAGTTTCACTTCTGAAGCCGGGCCGGTGACGGCGGTGCATGACGTTTCCTTTCGAGTCGATGCCGGAGAGGTGCTGGGAATCGTTGGCGAGAGCGGTTCTGGCAAGACATTGTCGCTGTTGTCGGTGCTGGGGCTGGTGGACAAGCGGGTGGCCACGGTGACCGGGCAGGCCATGTTCCGCGGCCAGTCGCTGTTGGATCTGCCGGACCGAGAGATGCGCAGGATCCGAGGCCGTGACATCGCGCTGATCAGTCAGGATCCGATGACCGCGCTGACCCCGGTGCACACCATCGGTGCCCAGATCGTCGAGCAGATCCATGCGCATGAACGGGTCAGCCGCGCCGCCGCCCGCGCCCGCGCCGTGGCGCTGCTGGCCGATGTGCGGATCCCTTCGCCGGAAAAGGCGCTGGACCGCTATCCGCATGAGTTGTCTGGCGGCATGCGCCAGCGCGCGGTGATCGCCATGGCGCTGTCGTGCAACCCCGCACTGGTGGTGGCGGACGAGCCGACAACCGCGCTGGATACCACGGTTCAGGCCCAAGTGCTGGATCTGTTGCGCGCGCTGCGGCAAAGCCACGGGTCTTCGGTGGTGCTGATTACGCATGACATGGGCGTGGTTGCGGAAATGGCCGACCGGGTGGCGGTGATGTATGCGGGCAGGGTGGTTGAAACCGGCCCGGTTGCCAATGTGTTCAACCAGCCTTGGCATCCTTACACTTGGGGACTTCTGGCCTCGATCCCACCGCTGACGGGCGCGCGGCAGGGGCGGCTATATTCCATTCCCGGCATGCCACCTGCGCCGGGAACCCTATTGCCCGGCTGCGCCTATGTGGCGCGGTGCCCGGCGGCGATGGCGGTCTGTCATACGCCGCCGCCCGAACAGGGGAACGGCGCGCATCGGGCCTTTTGTTTTCTCGATGCCAGCCAGCGCGCCGCCGCGCGCCAAAAGGTAGGGGCGCTGACATGACGGTTCTGATGGCCGCGCAGGCCCTGTCACGCAGCTTTGCGGTGGGGCGCACCTGGATTCCGGGCAGCGGTCAGGTCTTGCGGGCTGTCGACGCTGTGGATCTGGAGGTGTGGCGCGGCGAGACGCTGGGGCTGGTTGGCGAAAGTGGGTCGGGCAAATCGACCCTTGGGCGGTGCATGACGCGGCTACTGGACGTGACCGAAGGTCAGGTGGTCTTTGACGGTCAGGACGTGACCGCCCTGCAAGGCCGCGCCTTGCGGCCGTTCCGCAGGCGCGTGCAGATGATTTTTCAAGACCCGTCCTCATCCTTGAACCCACAGCGGCGGGTTGGCGATATCCTAACCGAGCCTTTGGCGGTGCATGGTATCCGCGCGCGCGTCGATATTCCTGCCCGCCTAGCCGAACTGATGGACCTTGTCGGCCTGCCTGAAGCGGCGCTTCGCCGCTTTCCGCATGAGTTTTCCGGCGGGCAACGGCAGCGGATCGGGATTGCCCGCGCGCTGGCGATGGAGCCGGACCTGATTATCGCGGATGAGCCGGTCTCGGCGCTGGATGTGTCAGTGCAGGCGCAGGTCGTCAACCTTTTCGCCGAGTTGAAAGAGCGGCTGTCGCTGACCTATCTGATCATCGCGCATGATCTGGGCGTGGTGCGGCAAGTGTCGGACCGGGTGGCGATCATGTATCTGGGCTCGATCATGGAAACCGGGGCCACCGATCCGGTGTTCGACACGCCCGCGCATCCCTATACCGAGGCCCTGATCTCGGCAATCCCGGTGCCCGTCGTGGGGCCAGAGGCGCGCCGCAAGCGGATCGTGCTGACGGGGGAAATTCCCAGTCCTACCAGTCCGCCAAAGGGCTGCAAGTTCGTCACCCGCTGCCCGATAGCGCAAGACCGCTGCCGCGCCGAGCGGCCAATCCTGCGCGGCTTGGTGGATGGCCGATCCGTCGCCTGCCACTATCCACAAAGTGGCACCCTTAAGGAGCTGCCATGACACCCGCCGATCTGCTCGCCGATTTGATCGTGACCAATGCCCGTATCCTGACGATGGACCCAGAGCGCCCGACGGCGCAGGCGGTGGCGCTGGCCGGTGGCCGGATTCTCGCCCTGGGCAGAGGGCAGGATATTGCCGCAATGGCCGGCCCCGAAACCGAGCGGATCGATGCCAAAGGTGCGACTTTGTTGCCCGGTTTTGTCGAAAGCCACTGCCACCTCTTTATGGGCGGGGCAGAGCTGGGACATCCGCAATTGGGCGGGTTAGAGGGTTTTGACGCGGCGGCCGCAGCTGTTCGAGCCTTTGCCGTCGCCCATCCCTATCAGCCGATCCTGATGGCGCAGGGGGTCAATTACAATCTGTTCGGCGCGCCCACCACGCGCAATGACCTTGACCGCATTCTGCCCGATCGGCCCTTTGCCATGGTCTCTACCGACCATCACACGATCTGGGCCAATACCGCCGCATTGACCGCGGCAGGTCTGCTGAACGGGGTTGAGACCCCTCCGGGCAGCGAAGTGGTGATGGGCGCAGACGGCCTTGCCAGTGGCGAGTTGCGTGAGCCGCCCGCCTATGAGCCCGTGACCGACTTAAGCGGCGAAGCGCGCTCAACATTGGGCCTGCGCACCGGGGGAGAGCCGGAGGGTGAGCCGATAGCAGAAGAGCGCGCAATCGATCTGGCAATGATGCGCCGCGCGCTGGATCATCTGGCCCGCCATGGCGTCACCACGGCCATCAACATGGATGGCAACCGATACACGCTGGAATTGCTGACCCAGATCCGTGCAGAGGGTGCCCTGTCTGCCCGCGTCAAGGTTGCCTATCACTTCAAGCCCTTCATGCCGCTGGACGCGCTGGAAAAGGCCAGTTCAGAGGCGCGGGACTGGTCGGATGACTGGCTGACCTCGGGGTTGGTCAAGATGTTCATGGATGGGGTGATCGACAGCGGCACGGCGGTGATGCTGAACGATTATCCCGACCAGCCCGGTTGGCGTGGTGAGACCTTGTTCGCATCAGATCACTTTGCCGAAGTGGCGGTTGAAGCCGACCGCCGGGGCTTGCAGATCGCCGTTCACGCCATCGGCGACGGTGCAGTGCAAACTGTGGTCAATGGCTATGCGGCGGCGCGGGCGGCCAATGGCGCGCGCGACAGTCGCCACTGGATCGAGCACATTGAGCTGATCGACCCCGCCGATGTGCCCCGCATGGGGGCGCTGGGAATTGTCGCTTCGGTCCAGCCACCGCATCCGCCCGGCGCGATGGATTTCCCGCTGGAGCCTACAATCCACAACATTGGCCGCGCCCGCTGGGAGGATGCTTACCGCTGGCGGACACTGGCCGAGACGGGCGCGGTGCTGGCTTTTGGTTCAGATTGGCCGGTCGCCGATATCTCGCCCTTGCGCGGTATCAAGGCGGCGGTCTGCCGCAAGCTTTGGGATCAGGGGCTGCAGGATGAGCGGATCGGCCTGATGGCCACGCTGGCCGCCTATACGTCGGGCGGTGCCTATGCGGCCCACGCGGGGCACAATCGGGGCATGGTAAAGCCCGGCTATCTGGCGGATCTGGTGATGTTGACCGGCGACATCGAGGCGGTGCCCGTTGAGGCGATTGATACGCTGGGCGTGGCAATGACGATCTGTGATGGCAAGATCGTCTATCGCCCCGCTGGGTCCGATGTTTGACGGAGGTGTGCTCGGCCGCATCCATTGCCAGGCAGGCGATTGGAACATTCGCCAAGAGGCGAGATTGATGAGAAAGATGATAAATCCTAGCGGTGGAGTTCACCAGCAGCGATATCGGCCCCTCGCGTGACGTGGTTTAAGGCTGGAAATCTTCAATCGTCAGAGATGCGAAACAGCCTCCCCAAGACGTCAGTCCAGATAGGCGCCGCTTGCATGGCGCGATTGATCGACGGCCTTCCGGCGTTGGGCGCAAGTCTCGTCGCCAGCCGCGGCGACGGCGGCCAGAAGGATCTCTATCACCAGCATCACCGACACCAGCGAGGGGTAATAGTGGATGCTGGTCGTGGGCGCGAAAAACACGATATCGGCCAGCGCGACAAGCGGGGAACTTTGCCTATCGGTGATGGCAAAGACCTTTAACCCGCGCGCCTTGGCGTGGCGCATGGCGTCGATGGTCAGCCGCGAATAGGGCGCAACGGCGATGACCAGCACGCTGTCATCCAACGGCAGCGTGGCGATGCGTTCGACCATGGTGGCCGTCCCCGGGGCATTGGCAACAAGGGCGGGCGTGATCATGGTACCGACAGATTCCATCATCCCGGCCAGCCAATACATTGAGCCGGTTCCGATGACATGCATCCGCCCGCCGCTGTGGACCGCTGTGGTGCAAGCGGTGATGTCGGACGGCGTCAGGCGCGCGGTGGCGCTGCTGAGGTTGTAGCGGGCGGCATCGCTGATGCCGGTGGCCAAGGCGCCATCGGGAGTCTGAGGAAAATCGCTGCGCAGGGAATCGACGCGGGGACCAAAGCCCTGATCCAGCAGGCGGTTTTGAAACTCCGCCCGGAAATCATCATAGCTGTCAAAGCCGATATGGCGGGCCAGCCGCAGCATGGTGGGCGAAGCGACATTGCAATTTGCCGCTGCCGTGCGCATCGAGTCCAGCGTGATACGGTCGGGATTGTCGATAGCATAGCGCGCCGCAAAAGCCAGTTTGCGGGGCAGTTCGGGCAGAGCCCGCACCAATCTGTCAATCGCGTTGGGCATGTCTGGATGCCTTGGGTTGCCGATTTTTTCAAATTGGCACCGATGCGGGCAAAATAGCAATTGATCTTTTTGCCATCAAATGTAGCACTTGCTACTGAACGGGAATCGTCTGGCTTTGCCATGATGCCCGCTGCCGTCGTTGATGACAGTCAAGACTGCTTGGATTCAAGTTTCAAGTGCAACGTTTGTTCTGAAGGCCGCGAGTTCTTCGGCCATGGCTTCTTCGGGTGTTTTCCATCCGAGGGTCTTGCGGGGGCGCTGGTTCATCAGGCGGGCGACGTCGTTGAGTTCGGTCTGGCTGATGGTGCTCAGGTCGGTGCCCTGGCGCAGCAGACCGTTGGTGTTCTCGTTGCTACCACGTTGCCAGGGGGCGTGTGGATCACAGAACCAGATGTCGATCTTCAGCAGGCGCGCCAGTTCCGGGTGGCAGGCCATCTCGCTGCCACGGTCGTAGGTCATGCTTTTGCGCAGCACGGCGGGCAGGCGTTTCATCTGGCGGGTAAACCACTCCAGCGCCGCGTAGGCGGTGCAGCCGCGCATTTTGCTGAGAATGAGAAAGCGGGTCTTGCGCTCGACCACCGTGCCCACGGCCGAGCGGTTGAAGGCCCCCTTGATCAGATCGCCTTCCCAGTGACCAGGCACCAGGCGGGCCTCAATCTCTTCGGGGCGGTGAATAATCCTCAACGATTCTGGGGTGATAGAGCCGCCCGCCAGCGTCGTGCGCGAGCGCCCGCGCTTGGATTTATGCTGTCGCAGCGCCTCGATCATCGTGGTCTTCAGGCCACCTCTCGGCTGCGCGTATATCGCGGCATAGATGGTCTCATGGCTGACGCGGGCGGCAGGGTCATCAGGGTTCATGAGCCGAAGCTTCTGCGCAATCTGCTCAGGTGACCAGCGACGATGCACGAGATGGTCGTGCGCGAAGCGATGGGTCGCGCTGCCCTCGATGAGCTTGCGCACGGGCAGACAACGCGCGCGGCGAACCTCATACACCAGCCGTCCTGCATGGGGACAATAGGACCCGTCGTCCTGTTGCCCCCGCGACAGCTCACGCCCAATGGTGCTCGCGGGCCGCCCCAAAAGACCCCCAATCGACCTCTGACTACTGCCTCGGCTATGCTCCGCCAAAATCACGCCACGTTCCTCGCTGCTGAGGTGCTTGCTTCGTCTGTCCATCGCAACATCCTATGCCCTGCGGGCGCTGGGTGTTGCACTTGAAACTTGAGCCTAAGCTGTTGAACCTGGACCCCGACAGAGGATTTACACATGAAAAAGCTATTTGGTGCCGCTTCGGCCATTGCTGTGATGGTTGCTTTTGCGGGGGTCGCGCAGGCCGACCGGATCGAGGATATCAAGGCCGCTGGCAAGATCGTGGTGGGGGTCAAGCAGGACTATAAGCCCTGGGGCTATCTGACCACCGAGGGTGAGTTGGCGGGGCTGGAGATTGATCTGGCCCGCGACGTGGCCAAGCGGATGGGGGTTGAGGTGGAGTTGGTGCCAGTTGTGGCGTCAAACCGCATGGAGTTCCTGCAGCAGGGCCGTATTGACCTGATCATCGCCACGATGGGCGACAACCCAGAGCGGCGCACAGTCGTGGGGATGGTGGAGCCGAACTATTACGCTGGCGGCACCAATATCCTGTCGCCGAAGGCCGCAGGCCTGAAAACCTGGGAAGACCTGCGCGGCAAGGATGTCTGCGCCGTTCAGGGATCTTACTACAACAAGCGGGTAACGCAGCTTTACGGCCCGAACCTTGTGTCCTTTGCCGGTATCCCCGAAGCTACGGCAGCCTTGGTCAACGGCAACTGCGTGGCGTTCCTTTATGACAACACTTGGGTTGAATCCCAGCTGGCGACAGAAGCCCAGTGGGCTGACTTTGAGATGCCTTTGGTCAGCGAAGACCCGCAAGCCTAGTCAATTGCCGTGCCCTTGGAAGAGCTAGACCAGCCTTATGGCGTGATGATGAGCGAGATTGTGACGGATTGGCACAAATCCGGCTATCTGATCGAGCAGAACGCGGCCAATGGCATCGCCCCCAGCCCGTTCCTGCAAGAGCATTTCGACGCCCTGCAATAAGCGCCGATTGCGCAACATCCGTGTCGGCGTCTGATCGGTGCCGGCACTGGCTTTATCCGGGGGCGCAGAATGGACAGCCTTGCAAGCTTGATCGACTTGTTGCGACCGGATTGGTTTTTCGATCTGGCGGTGGTCAGCGATGACTATAACCGCGGCCGCTATCTGACCGGGTTGTGGACGACGGCCAAGCTGTCGGTCATCTCTATCCTTCTGTCTTTGGTGATTGGCGTTCTGGGTGCCGCCGTGCAGGGCGCGCCATCGCGCATGTTGCGGGTGCTGGTCGGCGGCTTTGTTGCGTTCTTTCGCAACACCCCGCCTTTGGTGCAGCTGTATTTCTTTTACTTCGCCATCGGCACGGTCTTGCGGATTACCGGAGAAAATGGCCTGCCACAGCCTTTGGTCAGCAGTTTTGGCTGGGCGATGAGAACGGCGGTGTAAAAGTCGGCCACGGTAGCGGCGGGATAGTCCTGCTGCGGGCGGCGTAAAAGTCGGCCACTTTGTCCTTCGTGCGGTAGCAGGGAGGGCTTGGAGATTTATACCGTGGAACT
>Ga0209702_10002381_pt1 | contig 32947 bp, 33 predicted proteins | sample FRY01_FD_187210 | JGI IMG/M metagenome (GOLD analysis project Ga0209702, IMG submission 187210) | Freshwater microbial communities from Lake Fryxell liftoff mats and glacier meltwater in Antarctica - FRY-01 (SPAdes) (version 2) | ecosystem: Environmental > Aquatic > Freshwater > Ice > Glacier...
TTTAGCAATGTCTGTGCCGCAGCCTATCGGGTGTGGCATCGAGACGGGGTATGGTGTCTCGCCCTAAATTGGTGCTAAAGCCAACTGGGTCCATGAGGTCGCACTTAAGTGGTGCGTTACACCCCCCAAATGCGCGGCTTTGGTGCATCCATGTTCCAAGCGATGCGTCTAAATACAGGCCACAGCGACTGGAAGCGTTGCATGATGGGTTCTACAGTGGGCGCGAGGGCTCGCACCACCACCATGTTGTCGTTGGGAGACGTGATGGCGCAGGGTGTGTCGGTGGACCACGCGCTCAGGGCCTCTCTGCATGCCTGCAGGCAGCGCTCACGTTGCGAGGCTGTCAGAGCGCTGCCCTGTGCCCACCACATCGTGCCCATGGTTCTATAGCCATTCAGCCCAAGTTGGCCGTTCATTAACAGCTTGTCGTTGGCGTGCAGGTCAGCCGCTTCTCGCCATATATTGCTGATGACCAACTGCTGCAACAAGCTACCCGCTACAAACGGTTGGTTGGCGTGGGGCAAACCCAATCCAATCACGTCCCAGCCAATCACTTGTGCGCTGGGTGCCAAAGTGGCTTGCCACTGGTTCTCGCCGCGGCATCCCGAATAAGCAATGGTCTCCAACGGCAACCACTCCAAGCGCGCGTGCTCACCAAGCTGTATGCGTATCCGTTGTGCGGCCAATAGCTCATCGCTGAGGTAGTAGCGTGTTGCGCCTGGCGTGCTGATGAGGGCGTGTGCGTTGTCTTGCACGGCCACGTTGATCACCACCTCGTCGCCGCCAACAAGTCCGCCAGGTGGATGAATCATCACGTTGTGACACACCGCAGGCCCCTCTGGGTACAGACTCTTTAAAACTCGAATTGGGCCACTGTGGCTGTGCGTGGCCACAGTCGCATCGCTGCCATCCCTGTTGTTGCGCCGGTAGCGCAGATTCAGCTCAGCTGTCCACGTGTTGGGACGTGAAGAGCCTGCAGCGCTGGGTGTGTTTGTTGAAGCCATGCCAATGCATGAGCAATTTGTGCACCACGCTGAGGTAGCCTAGGGTTTCTATGTTTCTAGGCTACGCCACATCACAGTTTCAAGTGGTGACAACACAGGGCTTACTTCAATACATCGCCAATGCACAAAAATTTAATCTCAACATAATCATCCATGCCATGGGAGGAGCCTTCGCGGCCTAAGCCGCTTTGTTTGACGCCTCCAAATGGCACATGTTCCGTAGCCAAAACGCCCACGTTGACGCCGACCATGCCGTACTCCAAAGCCTCGCTCACGCGGAATATGCGACCCATATCGCGGCTGTAGAAGTAGCTGGCCAAGCCAAATTCTGTGTTGTTGGCCGCGTCTATGGCCTCTTGCTCGTGCTCAAATTTAAAGATGGGCGCGAAGGGGCCAAAGGTTTCTTCTTTGGCACACAGCATATCTGCAGTAGCGTCTGCCACAACTGTGGGTTCAAAGAACTGCCCTGCCATGCGTTTGCCGCCAGCCAACACCCGCGCGCCTTTGGCAATGGCGTCATCCACGTGGCGCTGTACCTTTTGCAAGGCAGCCTCTTCAATCAGAGGACCTTGGTTAACACCCTCGTCAAAGCCATTGCCGACCTTGGTGGTTTTGACTTTGGCAGCAAATTTGGTGGTGAACTCGTCATACACCTTGGATTGCACGTAAATGCGGTTGGAGCACACGCAGGTTTGCCCAGCATTGCGGTACTTGCTGATAAATGCGCCTTCTACGGCGCTGTCAATATCGGCGTCGTCAAACACAATAAACGGTGCATTGCCGCCCAACTCAAGTGACATTTTTTTCACAGTCGGAGCAGACTGGGCCATCAAAATACGGCCAACTTCTGTGCTGCCCGTAAAGCTGATGTGGCGCACCACATCGCTGGCGCACAACACCTTGCCAATGGCAATCGATTGGTCTGCGTCCGCACTGAGCATGTTAAGTACGCCAGCAGGTATGCCAGCGCGCATGGCCAATTCGGCTGCGGCCAACGCAGTCAGCGGTGTGAGCTCTGCGGGTTTGATGATGACAGGGCAGCCTGCCGCCAAAGCCGGCGCGACCTTGCGGGTGATCATGGCCAGCGGAAAGTTCCAAGGCGTAATGGCTGCGCAAACGCCTATAGGCTCACGCATCACCAGCAAACGGCGGTTGTTGTCGAATGTGGGCAAGGTTTCGCCGTTGACGCGTTTGGCCTCTTCGGCAAACCACTCCACAAAGCTGGCGCCGTAGGCAATTTCGCCTGTGGCCTCGGCCAAAGGCTTGCCTTGTTCGGCTGTCATGATTCGCGCCAAGTCGGCTTGGTTGGCCATCAGCAGGTCAAACCATTTGCGCAAAATTTGGCTGCGCACTTTGGCTGTTGTTTTGCGCCATGCACCCCAAGCTGCATTGGCTGCGGCAATGGCTTGTTCGGCATGCGCCGCGCCCAAGTTGGCCACGTCGGCCAAGTGCTCGCCTGTGGCCGGGTCGGTCACGGCAAAGGTGCCGTTGCCATCTACCCATTCTCCGTTGATCAGGGCTTTGGTTTTTAACAGCGTGGGGTCATTGAGCTGCGTTAGGGGGGAAATGCGGGCCATGGTGTGTCTTCTCAAATGGTCTAAATGTGGGGGGAGTCGGATGACTTGTCTCAGCTACAAGCATACCGCCATCAAGCTTGACATGCGCGGGCGAGGTATACAAGCGCATGCGTGTGCCCGACTTAGGTGAAAATAGACGCTTTGGTAGTTTTGAACTTACCGTCTATTACACATTGTTAGCAATGAGCACACCCATGAGCCAGCCGCCAGTTAATCGTTTCACAGTCGCCGATATCCGCAAGACTTTTTTGGCCTTTTATGCGGAGCGCTCCCACACCGTGGTGCCATCAAGCTCTTTGGTGCCTGGCAACGACCCCACGCTGATGTTTGTGAATTCTGGCATGGTGCAATTTAAAGATGTGTTTTTGGGCTCAGACAAGCGCAGTTACAACCGCGCTGCGTCGGTGCAAGCTTGTTTGCGTGCTGGTGGCAAACACAACGACCTTGAAAATGTGGGGTACACGGCACGCCACCACACCTTTTTTGAAATGTTGGGCAACTGGAGTTTTGGCGATTATTTCAAGCGCGAGAGTTTGTTGTGGTCGTGGGAGCTGCTGACCGAGGTGTTTAAGCTTCCCAAAGAGCGTTTGCTGGCCACCGTGTATGCAGACGACGACGAGGCCTACGACATTTGGACGCAGGTGATAGGCCTGCCGCCGGAGCGCGTGATTCGCATTGGGGACAACAAGGGCGGGCGCTACAAAAGCGACAATTTTTGGATGATGGCCGACACTGGTCCATGCGGCCCGTGTTCTGAAATTTTTTACGATCACGGCGCCCACATTCCAGGTGGCCCACCCGGCAGCCCAGACGAAGACGGTGACCGTTTTATTGAAATTTGGAACAACGTGTTCATGCAATACAACATGGCAGATGATGGCTCGGTATCGCCGTTGCCTGCGCCTTGTGTGGACACTGGGATGGGTTTGGAGCGATTGGCAGCTATTTTGCAGGGTGTGCACAGCAACTACGACATCGATGTGTTCCAAGCCTTGATTGCCGCTGCAGCCCGCGAGACAGCTTGTGCCGATGTGACGACACCGTCGCTCAAAGTGATCGCTGATCACATTCGCGCCACAGCATTTTTGGTCAGTGATGGCGTGGTACCCGGGAACGAGGGCCGTGGTTACGTGCAGCGCCGAATCATTCGTCGCGCCATCCGTCACGGCTACAAATTGGGGCAAATGAAGCCCTTTTTCCACAAGCTGGTGCCAGATTTGGTGGTGTTAATGGGCGACGCTTACCCCAATTTAGCGGTTAAAGCGCAGCAGGTCATGGACGTGCTTAGAGTGGAAGAAGAGCGCTTTTACGAGACGTTGGCTACAGGTATGGATATTTTGGATGCAGCCTTGCCACAAGGTATGTCAACGCTTGCCGGCGATGTGGCATTCAAATTGCACGACACATACGGCTTTCCACTAGATCTTACCCAAGATGTGTGTCGTGAACGTCAAGTTGCCGTTGATGTGGCCGGTTTTGATGCGGCCATGACACGCCAAAAAGAACAAGCGCGTGCTGCTGGCAAATTCAAGATGGACAAGGCGCTGGACTACACCGGTGCTTCAAACGAGTTTGTAGGCTACGGGCAATTGAGCAGCCCAGCCAAGGTGCTTGGTTTGTATGTAGATGGCACTGCAGTGGCTGAATTATCAGCTGGTCAAACTGGTGTGGTGGTGCTAGACACCACGCCGTTTTACTCAGAAAGCGGCGGTCAAGTGGGTGATGCAGGCGTCCTAGTTGCTGATGGTCTGCAGTTTGACGTGAACGATACCCAAAAAATAAAGGGCGATGTGTATGGTCATCACGGCGTGTTGGTGACGGGCACTTTGAAGCTAGGGGACGCCGTGCAGGCCAAGGTGGATACCGATCTGCGCGCGGCCACAGTGCGCAACCACTCTGCTACGCACCTCATGCACACAGCATTGCGCACTGTACTGGGTGAGCATGTACAGCAAAAGGGTAGCCTGGTAGATGCCGGTAAAACACGCTTTGACTTCACCCACAACGCACCAGTTACCGATGCGCAGTTGCGCGAAATTGAGCGACTGGTGAACCGTGAAATTGTGACCAACACCCCAGCCCAAGCGCGCGTCATGGATATTGAGTCTGCCCAAGCCACTGGCGCGACCATGTTGTTTGGTGAAAAATACGGTGAGACCGTGCGTGTATTAGACATCGGCAGCAGCCGTGAGTTGTGCGGCGGCACCCATGTCTCTGCCACTGGCGACATTGGCCTGTTTTCTATAGTGGCTGAAGGCGGTGTGGCCGCCGGTGTCCGTCGTATAGAAGCTGTGACTGGCTTGAATGCCTTGGCCTACGTCCAGCACATGGAGGACACCTTGGGTGGTGTGGCTGGCAGCTTACGCGTGACCCCACAGGAGGTGCCTGCACGCGTGGGTGCGTTGTTGGCGCAGATACGCGACCTTGACAAAGAGCTCAACGCGCTCAAAGGCCGCTTGGCCTCTGCACAAGGCGATGAGCTGTTGGGGCAGGCGGTTGATGTGAACGGTGTGTTTGTGCTGGCAGCCAAGCTGGATGGCGCAGACGCCAAAGCCTTGCGCGAGACCATGGACAAACTCAAGAGCAAACTCAAATCGGCTGTGATTGTGTTGGGTGCAGGAGAGGGCGACAAGGTGCACATTGCCGCCGGTGTCACGCCTGATGTGGTGGGCAAGGTCAAGGCTGGTGAGCTGGTCAACATGGTGGCCCTGCAAGTAGGCGGCAAGGGCGGCGGCAAACCCGACATGGCAATGGCTGGTGGCACGGATGCCGCAGCCTTGCCACAGGCCCTGGCCAGCGTGCACGCGTGGGTGGCCCAGCGACTGGTTTAAATAGCATGCGTCACCCAGCGCTTGTTGCTGTGGTGAACAACCACTGCCTGCTGGCCTAGGCTGGGCAGCAGGTCATCGGGCGTGTGTTCAATGGTCTGGGCGCAAGCCTTTAGGCATTGGGAATTGAATGGTCTCTTCAACGCCGTTCATGGTTTGCACGGATAAAGCGCCTAGCAACTTCAAGCGGGCGATGACTTCTTGCACCAGTATTTCTGGTGCTGATGCACCGGCTGTCAAGCCCACGCGTTGGCAGTCATGCACCCACTCTGGGTTCAAGTCGGCGGGGTTGTCCACCATGTAGGCAGGCGTACCCAAACGCTGCGCCAATTCGCGTAAACGGTTGCTGTTGGAGCTGGTGGGACTGCCCACCACAATGACAACATCCACTTTACCCGCCATTACCTTGACGGCATCTTGGCGGTTTTGTGTGGCATAGCAAATGTCTTGTTGCTTGGGCTCGCGCACCGAGGGAAAGCGTGCCTTGATGGCGCGCATGATGCTGGCCGCGTCATCCACGCTCAACGTGGTTTGCGTGACCACAGCCAGTTTGTGGGTTTGCGCGGGTTGTACGGTTGCCACATCTGCCTCGTCTTCAACCAAATGGATGCCGCTGTTGAGTTGGCCCATGGTGCCTTCAACCTCTGGGTGACCCTTGTGGCCAATCATCAAAAACTCATAGCCTTCTTTGGCCAGCTTGGCCACTTCCACATGAACTTTGGTGACCAGTGGGCAAGTGGCATCGAATATGGAAAAGCCGCGTGCTTGAGCTTGTGCTTGTATGGCTTTGCTCACCCCGTGGGCCGAAAAAACCAAGGTTGCGCCAGGTGGTACATCGTTTAAGTCTTCAATGAAGATGGCCCCCTTTTGTTTGAGATCGTCCACAACAAAGGTGTTGTGCACAATTTCATGGCGTACATAAATAGGCGCACCGAATTTGGTTAATGCGTGCTCAACGATGTCTATGGCTCGGTCTACACCTGCACAAAAGCCGCGTGGCTGGGCCAACACCACATCGCGTGTCATGGTTGGTTCGCTCATTGCATGACTCCAATGATGTTGACTTCAAAGGTCACGGCCTGACCAGCTAGGGGGTGGTTGAAGTCAAACTGTACGCTTGAGCCATCTTCTCTGACTTGCACTACAGCACCCGCGTATTGGCCAGAGCCATCTGGTGTGGGGAACTGCACCACCACACCCGGTTCGTAGGTCTCATTGGGGTCGCCCAGCTCATTCAGCATGGCGCGTGCCACCCATTGCACCAGCTCGGGGTTGCGTGGCCCAAACGCGTCGCCTTCTGGCAGCTGCAGCGTGGTGCGCGTCCCTTCAGCCAAACCGAGGAGGTGTTGTTCAATCGACGGTGACAGTTGGCCACCGCCCATGCTGAGCGTGGCAGGTTGGCCGCCAAAGGTACTGATGATGTCTTGGCCGTCTACACCGCACATGCGGTAGTGGAGCGTGAGAAACGAGCTGGGTTCAATAAGATTGACTGTGGAGTTGGACATGGGTGCGTGAGCCGTCAGGGTTGAGCCCGAGTACCTGCTGCCCGATCTGGGGCTATAACAGGTCACGGAGTAGACATCAATAATTACACCCTATTGTAGAAACATGCGAGCCACGGCGGCGCTGGTGTCTTGGTTAACCCACATAAATTGTGCCTGGCCATCTTGGAAGGCGGCACATAGATAGGACCACCCATGCGAACCGCTTGGCCCATTGACAGCCGCCCGCGTGAAAAACTACAGCTGCTGGGTGCCCAGTCGTTGTCAGACACCGAGTTGCTGGCCTTGCTGCTGCGCACTGGCACAGCCAAGGCCCACGTGCTTGATTTGGCCAGCCAGATATTGCAACAGTTTGGTGGATTGGCCGGCTTGCTCAATGCTTCACCTGCAGCCCTCAGGGCGGTCAATGGTTTAGGCCCGGCTAAACAGGCAGAGTTGTGCGCTGTAGCCGAGCTGGCCAAACGTGCCACAGCGCAAAGCTTGCAAGACAAACCTACCTTTACACAACCCCAAGCGGTCAAACATTATTTGCAGTTGCATTTGGCACACTTGCCCAATGAGCACTTTGCCGTGTTGTTTTTAGACAGCCAACACCATTTGTTGGCCATGGAAACACTGTTTCAAGGTACGTTAAACCACACCAGTGTCTATCCCCGAGAGGTGCTGGTAAGGGCCCTTCACCACGGCGCAGGCGCTGTTATTTTGGCGCACAACCACCCAAGCGGCTGTGCAGAGCCTTCACCGGTGGACGTGCAGTTAACTAAAACGCTTCAAGACGCTTTACGGGTGGTAGATGTGCGCGTGTTAGACCATATGGTGGTGTCACAAGGTGCGGTTTACTCCATGGCTGAACAGGGATTACTGTAGCGTGGCATGAATGACTGCGCGTTATTTGTCACAATGCGCACATGAAAGCCCGCGCCTTTTCCGATCTGCAAGCGATGCAAACTGCATTGCGTGTGCAGGTACGTGCTGCCCAAGAGGCAGCCGTTGCCCAGGCACTGGCTCACGAGCAAGCCAGGCGAGAACGCCACTTATTTGAGTTCACGGTGGGTGAGGTAAGCCCTATTAAAGATGCAGGGCGTGCACCGCACGCGAGTGCGCAGGTTGAGCCCAGACCCAAACAACGCGATTCAGACAATGCCACTGTCATGAGCTCGGCGCTGTCAGATGACTTTGATGTCACCAGCTTGTTAGAAACCGACGAGGCATTGAGTTACAGGCGCAACGGCATTGGCGACGATGTGTTGCGTAAATTACGCGGCGGTTACTGGTCGTTGCAGGGGCAGGTTGACTTGCATGGCCTGCGCAGTGACCAAGCGCGAGAAGCCTTGTCAGCTTTTTTACGCAAAGCTGTTATGAACGACTGGCGCTGTGTGCGAGTGATTCATGGCAAGGGCTTGGGCTCACCTGGTAAAACACCCGTGCTTAAACTGAAGGCCCAGCGGTGGTTGGTCCAAAAGAAAGAAGTGCTTGCCTTTGTGCAAGCCAGAGGCTGCGATGGCGGCGCTGGTGCGCTGATGGTGTTGCTACAAAGCGCTTAGCCAAGCCAAACGTTGTTGCCACTTGCCTTGCACGTCGATCTTGCTTGCATACCAACCATGGCACTGGTTGTGGGCACCACAAGCGTGGCAAGTCAGCCTACAGCATCCGCACTTTGTCGCTGCATCATGGCCAGGAGGTTTGCAATGGTTGGGCGCAACTCAAGGCGGTTGCAAATCAAGTCAACGGCGCCTTTGCTCTGCAAAAATTCGGCTCGCTGGAAACCTTCAGGCAAGGTCACGCGCACGGTGCTTTCAATCACGCGTGGTCCGGCAAAGCCAATCAGGGCTTTTGGCTCGGCAATCACAACATCACCCATGAATGCAAATCCTGCACTCACACCGCCCATGGTTGGGTCAGTCAGCACGCTGATGTAAGGCAATCCCTTTTTGGCCAAGCGCGTCAGTGACGCATTCGTTTTGGCCATTTGCATCAGCGACAACAAACCTTCTTGCATGCGTGCGCCACCGGTGGCAGTGAAGCAAATGAACGGACACTTTTGTTCAATCGCGTGTTCGACGCCGCGCACAAAGCGCTCGCCGACCACCGAGCCCATAGAGCCGCCCATGAAATCAAACTCGAACGCGGCAACCACCACGGTCATGTTCAACACGCTGCCGCTCATGACAACCAAGGCGTCTGTTTCGCCAGTATTTTTCTTGGCTTCTTTTAAACGCTCGGCGTACTTGCGGCTGTCTTTAAATTTCAGCGCATCGACGGGCTCAACTTCCTGCGCAATGTCGTAACGGCCTGCGGCGTCTAAAAAAGTATTCAGTCGCGCGCGCGCGCCCATGCGGTGGTGGTGGTCGCAATGCGGGCAGACGTAGGTGTTCTTTTCCAAGTCGGACTTGTACAGCACGGCGTCGCACTGGCCACATTTTGTCCACACACCCTCAGGCACGCTGCGCCTGTTAGCCGCAAGCGTGGGGTTGATACGTGGCGGTAATAGTTTTTCTAACCAAGACATGATAATTCCCTGTTTCCTAGCAGCTGCGGCACATGGGGGTGGTCAGCTGCGGGTGGTGGTGGCACCACCAACATGCTAGTTTAGCGTGGCCCCAAGGCGTTGAGGGCAATTCTTATTTCGCTAAGGAAGTTCCGCACATGGCTGCCAACCTCATCCTTGGGCGACGTTTGCGCAATTTGAATGATTTTCGTACCAATAACAACCGCATCTGCTTGAGCGCCGACGGCGCATGCTGTGTGTGCATCCCGAATACCAAAGCCTACCCCCACTGGTATGTGGATGTGCTTGCGAATACGCGGCAGCATGGCGGCCACGGCATCGGTATCAAGATGACCAGCACCAGTAACGCCTTTAAGCGACACATAGTACACATAGCCAGTTGCAAGTTGCCCAACCATGGCCATGCGCTCGTCGGTAGACGTGGGCGCTAGTAAAAATATAAGGTCCATGTCTTGGGCACGCAGCGCCGCAGCAAAGTCCTCACATTCTTCAGGTGGGTAGTCCACGACCAATACACCATCAACTCCTGCGGCTTTGGCGTCGCGCACAAATGCGTTCTCACCCTGGTTGTGGTCGTAGCGCTCAATCGGATTGGCATAGCCCATGAGCACCACCGGTGTGGTGTCATCGTTTTGTCTGAAGTCGCTCACCATGGCCAGGACTTGGGTCAAGCCGATGCCGTCGCGCAGAGCTTGCTCGCCTGCTTGTTGAATGACAGGGCCATCGGCCATGGGGTCAGAAAAAGGGACGCCCAGTTCAATGATGTCAGCCCCACCTTTGACCATGTCGTGCATCAACGATGGTGTGATGTCTGGTTGAGGAAAGCCCGCGGTGATGTAAGGTATCAGCGCGCGTTGGCCGTTGGCCGCCAAAGCGGCCATGGTCGGTTGAATGCGACTCATGACTTGAACTCCACAACCTGTTCGCCTGCCTGAATCCCGCCTTTGACGCTTTGGCCTGAGCAACTTGGGCGGCAAAAGAAATCGGCATTGCTGAGGTCGGCCACGGTGCCAATGTCCTTGTCGCCGCGGCCTGATAGGTTGACCAAGATCGTTTGGTCTGGTGACATGGTTTTGGCCATTTTCATGGCGTAAGCCAACGCATGACTGGATTCCAACGCTGGAATAATGCCCTCGACACGGCACAGGTGATGGAAAGCATCCAATGCCTCTGCGTCGGTAATGCCCACGTATTCTGCCCGTTTGATGTCTGCAAGGTAAGCGTGCTCTGGGCCAACGCCCGGGTAGTCAAGGCCTGCACTGACGGAGTGTGTTTCGGTAATTTGCCCCATGCTGTCTTGCAGCAAGTAGGTGCGGTTGCCGTGTAACACGCCCGGTGTACCTCTGCTGATAGAGGCGCTGTGTCGGCCTGTGTCCAAGCCTTCGCCTGCAGCTTCCACGCCAATGAGGCGCGTATTGACGTGCGCGATGTAGGGGTGAAAAATGCCCATGGCATTGCTGCCCCCGCCCACGCAGGCGACGACTGCATCGGGTTGCCTGCCGGTCATGACTGGCATTTGCTCTAGGCATTCGTTGCCTATGACGCTTTGAAAATCGCGCACCATCATGGGGTAGGGGTGTGGCCCCGCCACAGTGCCAATGATGTAGAAGGTGTTTTCAACGTTGGTGACCCAGTCACGCATGGCTTCATTCAGCGCGTCTTTCAAGGTTCGGCTGCCAGAATCGACAGGTACGACTGTCGCGCCAAGCAGCTTCATGCGGTACACATTGGGGCTTTGGCGCTTGACGTCCTCGCTGCCCATGTATACAACGCATTCAAGCCCGTAGCGGGCGCAAATGGTAGCTGTGGCCACGCCGTGTTGGCCGGCACCGGTTTCGGCAATGATACGGGGTTTGCCCATGCGCTTGGCCAGCATGGCTTGGCCAATCACGTTGTTGATTTTGTGCGCGCCGGTGTGGTTCAAGTCCTCGCGCTTCAGGTAAATTTGTGCGCCACCAAGCTCACTGCTGGTGCGTGCAGCGTGGTAGATGGGGCTAGGGCGACCTACGAAGTGGGCCAGTTCGTAATTGAACTCACGCAAAAACTCTGGGTCGTGCTGGTAGCGTGCGTAATTGTCTTTCAATTCGGCAATGGCGTGTGTGAGGGTTTCACTCACAAAGCTGCCGCCATAAGGGCCAAAATGGCCGCGCGCATCGGGTTGTTGGTAGTTGTCCATGGGTATGCCTCTATCGGAAAAACGTATTGACTGTGTGCTTGCAGCGTCTCAACAGAGCCACTGTAAAGCAACGGCTGCTGGTTGGCGCAACTGGCCATATGGCTAAGTGTGAGCGCTGCGAACGGCTTGGTAAAAATCAAGCATCAGCGTGCGGTCTTTGATGCCTTTTGATTGCTCTATGCCAGAACTGACATCAACGGCCCAAGGCCTAGCGAGGCGAATGCCATCGGTCACATTTGCAGGATTGAGTCCACCAGATAAAACGAGGCGATGGTTTGCGTTTAGTTCGGGGTGTGACCACGGGAAAGCTGTCCAGTCAAAAGAATGTCCGCCGCCCCCATAAGCATCAATTTTTGCGTCTAACAAAATGGCTTGTGCCGGGCGGTACTGTTGGTTGAATTGTAAAAGATCAAAGCCGGCTGCGCCATTACCCACAGGAACACGTGCTACTTTCCAAAAAGGCTGGCCAAACCGCTCGCAATCGGACAGGCTTTCTTCCCCGTGAAATTGCAGCACGGCACCAGGCGCCTGCGCCAAGGCCGCTGTTACCTCAGAGGCGGGTGCGTTTACAAACAACAGCACGGGCGTGATGTGCGACGGCAGTATGGCCGCCAGTTGCCCAATACGCTCAGGGGTGACAAAGCGCGGGCTTTTGGCGTAGCACACAAAGCCAATGAAATCGGCGCCGGCTTCAATGGCGTTTTCAACATCGATTTCACGCGTGAAGCCGCAAAACTTAATACGGGTAGAGCTCATAGAGGTAGGCTGTCAAATGCTGGTGTGCGCTCGGGTAGCCCCCAATGCGCGTCGTATGTGGGGCCTAGAAAATACAGTCCGCTGGGGCTGAAGGTGGGTGAGGCTGCGTTGCGGTTGCGCGCTGCCAGCACCTCTTTAATCCATTCCGGCGAGCGTCTCCCCAAACCAATGTCAATCAAACAGCCCATGATGTTGCGAATCATATGGTGCAAAAATGCATTGCCCTCTACGTCAAGGCGAATGTATGCGCCCATGTGCGTGAGGTCGGCACGGAGCAAGGTTTTGACGGGAGAGGGTGACTGGCATTGTGCGGCTCTAAAAGATGAAAAGTCGTGCTCGCCCAGCAGGTATTGGGCCGCTGTGGCCATGTGCGCAGTTTGTAAGGGGTGGTGAATCCATCCCACGCGGTCCACATCTAAGCAAGGCCGCACACCATCAGCCATCACGATATAGGCGTAGCGCCTGGTCAAAGCGCTGCCACGCGCGTGGAATGTTTTGGGCACCACGCGTGCCCACTGCACAGCGATGTCTTTGGGTAAGTAGCGGTTGGTGCCTCGCACCCACGATGCCTCGTCTCTGTAGGTGTGGCTGTCAAAGTGCACCACTTGCATCAGACCATGCACACCAGAGTCTGTGCGCCCAGCACATACAGTGCCTATGGACTCGCCAGCGGTAAATTGCCCTAGGGCAAGCTGTAACTTGTCTTGAACCGTATTACCGTCGGCCTGACTTTGCCAACCAAAATACGCCGAGCCTTGGTAGGCCACACCGAGGGCAATGCGTTGTGACCCTGTGGGTTCTGTATCTGCGAAAGCGCCTGTTGGGTTCAACGGTTGTCTTTGAGGTCTAGGTCAGACGCACGCAAGTCCGTCATGCTGGTAATGGGAGATGCAGCTTGCTCGTTGTAGAGCTCGTTGTCAGGATCGATAATTCGGCCCCAGTCACAACATTGTGCCCATTCAGCTGAGCCTAAGTCGACCAAGGGTTTTAATTCCCGCGCAGTTGCTTCAAAGGCCAGTTGTGCCCCGCGCTGTTTGTGGAAATCAAGCAGTGCCATGTAGTAATCGGGACGGTCGGTGTCATATGCCAAGGCTTGGTTCAGTGTGTGAACAGCCAAGTCTTGAAATCCAGCGCGCCACAAGCCATAGGCCTTGCTTAAGCTGTCTTCACCACCGTCATGGTTGTGATCTGAATCTGCTTCAGAGCTGGTTGCGACGGGTGTCGCGTCTTGAATAGGGTTGGCCGTTGGGCCAAAGTTGTCAGCTACAGGACCAGTTTCATAGCCATCAGCGCTGTCAGGTCCTTCGACTTCAGCACGTTTACGCTTGGGTATAAACAGCCACAACAGCAGCGCCAACAGGGCCGCAGCAATGGGCCAAAACAGTGGGTGCTGGACTTGTGGATGTTGCCAAAACGCGTGGTTGCGAATATGCGCAGCCATGCTTTGCAATTGCGTGGATTGGCTGTCCGACGCACTGTCAGTTGTTTGGGCGGTTGTTGATACTGCTGTTGGGTCTACAGCCGCCTTGGCAGTAGGCACTTCTTTGAGGGATGTGCCCATTGTGATGGCCGCGCTGTTAGAGGCTGCAGTTGCCGCCTCCTGCGCAGCTGATGTTGAATCAGTGGTGGGGGTTAACTCGTCTTTAAGCGCTTGCAACTCGTTGATTCGCTGCTGTGCAGCAGCCTCACGTTGTGTGGCTTCTTGTGCAGCTTGGGCCTGAGCTATGGCCTCCAGTTCTTTGGCTGAGTCTTGTGTAGCCTTGAGTTCCAAACGGTCGCCAGCGGCCGGTTTTGCGGTTTGTTCTTGCTGCACACTACCGGTTTTTGGGTCTTGTGTGACAGTGGCCGGCGCTGCGTTGCCGGCTAAACGTTGTTTGTAGGCTTGAAATTGCGCCAATTGCGCTTGTACCAGTCTGTCGGCCTCACCGGCGTCGACTGCCCGCACTTGGGCTGCGCTGGGCAAGGTGACCGTGGCGCCCGCTCTGATGAGGTTTAGGTTGTCTTGTATGAAAGCTGCCGTGTTGTTTCTCTGCAAAGCAATGAGTGCTTGATTGGCACTGACACCTTCACCAAAAGTCTTGAAAGATCTATCAACTATTTCGCTGGCGGTATCGCCGTTTTGCACACGCTCGTTTGCAGGTGTTACATCTGCCAAAGCAGGCGACTCGGAACTGTTTGCTGCGGGTAACAGTTGCAAAGCGAATTCTCGCTGCAACACGCCGCTGGACCAGCGCACAGTCAACAGCAAATCTGTGTTGGCTTGCTCAATCGCGTCTCGCGTGCTGATATCAACGTAGGTGCTACCGTCTGCCCGCCTGCGGATGTCCACAGTCATCACGGCCAAACTGGCCCGGTATTGCAAGCCAGCTTGCGCATAGCTGGCAGGTGGTGCAGGCTTAATGTCAATATTGGCGAGCTCAGCCGCGGTCACGCCAGTCACTTCAATGCGTGCCCGCAAGGGCTCACCTTGGCTAGACTGAACCGTTGCGCCACCTAGGTCAACGGCCCAACTCATGCTGCTGATTAGCCATACTGTGGCCGCACCCAGAATTCGCAGCTTCGGGGAGATTCTTGAGCGCGAGAGAGATGTGTGTTGATTGGCTGACATCGGGTGTTCCATGTGCGAGTGAATCAATAAAACCGGCTTATACAAACTGTAGCACCATGTAGAAAGTCAAGCCAAGTTCGCGAGTGCTGCTGCTACAGGCTTTAGAAGCTGTTGATCTTCTGAAGCCTCGCGCCATAGTGACTGCCTCAGTTGTCTAGCAATATCCGTAGCATACGGCGCAGCGGTTCAGCAGCACCCCACAGCAACTGGTCGCCAACGGTGAATGCGCCCACGTATTCAGGCCCCATAGCCAGCTTGCGAACGCGACCTACCGGAATGGTCATGGTGCCAGTCACAGCCACAGGCGTGAGATCACGCATGGTGTCCTCGCGGTTGTTGGGCACTAGTTTTACCCAGTCGTTGTCAGCGGCTATCAAAGCCTCTAGGTCAGCCACTGGTACATCTTTGTTCAGCTTAAAGGTCAGAGCTTGGCTGTGGGAGCGCATTGCACCTACGCGCACACAGAAACCATCAACCGGAATGGCGGGTGCGGTAAAGCCTTCACCCAAGCCCAAAATTTTGTTGGTCTCTGCCATGCCTTTCCACTCCTCTTTCGACATGCCATTACCCAAGTCTTTGTCAATCCAGGGTATCAATGAGCCGCCTAGCGGCACGGTAAAGTTCGCTGTTTCGTCGCTGGTTAAAGCGCGTTGTTTGGCCACAATCATGCGGTCGATTTCTAATATCGCGCTTGTGGGGTTGTCTAACAAGGCTTTGACCTCTGCATGCAGTGTGCCGTACTGCGTCAACAGCTCACGCATGTGTTGTGCACCGCCGCCAGAGGCTGCTTGGTAGGTTTGTGTGCTCATCCACTCCACCAAGCCGGCCTTGTACAAAGCGCCAACGCCCATCAGCATGCAGCTGACCGTGCAGTTGCCGCCTACCCAGTTGGTGTTGCCATTGCCAAGCGCGTTTTTGATGACGGGCATGTTGACTGGGTCTAAGACGATGACGGCGTCGTCTTTCATGCGCAATGTGGACGCTGCGTCAATCCAATGGCCAGTCCAGCCAGCAGCACGTAACTTTGGAAATACCTCGGCGGTGTAGTCACCGCCTTGGGCTGTGATGATGATCTCGCAACGCTTGAGGGCAGCAATCTCATAAGCGTCTTGTAGCTTGGTTTCGTTTTTAGCCTGGGGCGGCGCAGTTCCACCGGCGTTGGAGGTGGAAAAAAACAATGGTTCTATCAGCTCAAAATCGCCTTCAGCCATCATGCGGTCTATGAGCACCGAGCCCACCATACCGCGCCAACCTATCAAACCTACCAACTGACTCATGACTGTTCGCCTCTTTAACAATGACATTTATAAAAAACCTGTGCCCATCCAGCACCGACTGTTCAATGCTGCAGAGCCCGGCCAGTTTGGCCGGTTGGGCACAACGAGCGGGGGCTGTTAGCCTTTTATCGTCGCAATGGTGTTGGTTGTCTTGCACTGCCCAGCACGTGGCAAACGCTTGGCGACAGAGCTGCAGCGTGAACTGCACAATTTAGCAACAAATTGTAGTGCATTTGCGCTACGTCCATACAGGATAAAACAAGGTGACTGATGGTCCAAGTCTTGCGACGACCTGCGCTTCAGACAGTTTGAGCAACGGATTGGTTTGTTATGCCTCTAGCGGCCTGCGCGACGTTATGGCTTACATGTCAAGGAGGGGCCACCAGCGGCCAGCGGCGAGTGGCATGCGCATGCCTCCCCATGAGCGGCCTCTACCAGCACTTGCAACACCCCGCATGCTTGGTCAGGTGAAGCGTTACGGCAACTTGCGCGCAGGCTTTGAAGCTGGCCAAGCAGTCTTTGCAAGCTGGTTATTTTGAGCTGTACACGGTCGATGTGATTGCTGACCAATGACTCGGCGTGTAAGTGGGTGTATGCATTGGCTTGCGTCATGTCTAGCAAGCTGTGAATATCTGCCAGCGGCATGTCCAAACTGCGGCAATGGCGAATGAACAGCAAGCGCTCTTGATGCACTGCTTGGTAGTCGCGGTAGCCGTTAGCCAGTCGTGGGGGGTGCGGCATCAAGCCTTTTTTTTCGTAAAACCGTATGGTCTCCGTGTCTGTGTAGGCCGCAATTGCCAGTTCTTTAATTTTCATATGAAGCGCTTGACTCCGTAGTGACTACAGGGTTTTAAATGGTAGCACCAGGTATGAATCCATGCCTGCTGACCCATTGAAAGGACAAGCCTATGGCTGCACATATTTGCTCGCACGACACGCCATCTCCTGAACGCATGACCAATCTACCCCGTTACAGACTCATTCTGTGGATCGCTTTGCTGGTGAATGCGGCGATGTTTGTTGTGGAACTGCGCGCTGGGTTGAGTGCCAACTCGTTGTCGTTGTGGGCGGATGCCATTGATTTTGGTGGCGATGCGTTGAACTATGGCATGTCCTTGGCGGTGCTGGCGTCTGCAATCGCCTGGCGAGCACGCGTGGCTCTGTTTAAAGGCGTGTGCATGATGGGCTTCGGCGTTGGCGTGCTGGTTTATGCAGTTTGGTCAGCGTGGCGCGGCGAGGTGCCAGAGCCCTTGATCATGGGCAGTGTTGCCGTTGTGGCCTTGGTCGCCAATGTGGGCGTGGCTTGGATGCTGTACGCTTTTCGCGAGGGGGATGCCAATATGCGCAGCGTCTGGCTGTGCTCGCGCAACGATGCCATCGGCAACGTTGCTGTGTTGGCGGCTGCCGGTGGTGTGTTGGGCAGTGGCAGCGCGTGGCCAGATTTGTTGGTCGCCAGTGCCATGGCCAGTTTGGCACTTACCAGCGGCTGGCAAGTGCTCAAACTAGCGCGTCAAGAGCTGGCTGCTTAGCGTTGCGCCAGCAGTGCGCTCACAACCGCGTCACCCATCTCTGTGGTCCCCACTTTGGTGGTGCCGAGTGCGTAGATGTCCGGCGTGCGCATACCTTGGGTCAGCACGGCCTTCACGGCGTTTTCGATTTTGTCAGCCATAGCCGCTTGGTGTAACGAGTAGCGAAGCATCATGGCCGCACTCAAAATGGTGGCCAATGGGTTCGCAACACCTTGGCCTGCAATGTCAGGTGCACTGCCATGGCTAGGCTCGTACAGGCCTTTGTTGTTCACATCCAGAGATGCTGAGGGCAGCATGCCAATTGAGCCTGTGAGCATAGAGGCTTCGTCTGACAAGATGTCGCCAAACATATTGCCTGTCACCACCACATCGAATTTCTTGGGCTCTTTTACCAATTGCATGGCGGCGTTGTCCACGTACATGTGGTCTAGGACAACATCTGGGTAGGCTTGTCCGACCTCGGTCATCACGTCTTTCCAGAATTGAAAAGTTTCCAACACATTGGATTTGTCGACACTGGTCAAGCGCTTGTCGCGCAAGCGTGCGGCTTTAAAGGCCACGTGCGCAATACGCTCAATTTCTGGTCGTGAGTAGCGCATGGTGTCAAAGGCTTCTTCTGCGCCTGGGAAATGGCCATCCGTGGCCGTTCGGCGTCCACGCGGCTGGCCAAAGTAAATGTCGCCGGTCAACTCGCGAATGATGAGTATGTCTAAGCCAGCAATCAGCTCAGGCTTGAGGCTAGAGGCGTCGACCAACTGCTCGTAGCAAATGGCGGGACGAAAATTGGCAAATAGGCCCAACTGCTTGCGCAAACCCAATATGGCTTGTTCCGGGCGCAGAGGGCGGTCTAGCGTGTCGTATTTCCAGTCACCTACAGCGCCAAATAAAATAGCGTCTGCGTCTTGTGCCAACTGCAATGTGCTGTCCGGTAGCGGGTGGCCATGCTGCTCGTAGGCAGCGCCGCCCACAGGGGCAAACGACATGTCCAAGGGCAAGCCGGTGGCTCGTAGCACCTTGACAGCTTGGTCAATAATTTCTGGGCCTATGCCGTCGCCTGGCAGTACTGCAATTTTCATGGGTGTATGTGTTGTGTGTCTAAAAACTGTTGCGCGTTAAGCGTTGGGAGTAGGCAAGCTATGGGCCAACCAAGGCTTTTCAAGCAAACGTCTTGATTCAAAGGCTTTGATTTTGTCGGCGTGCGTAAGCGTCAGGCCAATATCGTCTAAACCGTTGATAAGGCAATGCTTGCGAAATGCCTGCACCTCAAATTTAATTTCTTCGCCTTGCGGCTTGATCACCACTTGGCGCTGCAAGTCTATGGTGAGCACGTAGCCTGGGAAAGCTGCAACTTCGTCAAACAAAGTGCCAACTGTGGCTTCTGGCAATTGAATGGGTAGCAAGCCATTCTTGTAGCAGTTGTTAAAAAAGATATCTGCAAAGCTAGGCGCAATGATGGCCCTAAAGCCATATTGATCTATAGCCCAAGGCGCATGCTCACGCGAAGAGCCACAGCCAAAATTTTTTCGCGCCAGCAGCACAGAAGCACCTGCGTAGCGAGACTGGTTGAGTACAAAGTCAGGGTTGGGTCTGCGGCTGCCGGGGTCTTGCCCAGGAAAGCCCGGGTCTAGGTAGCGCCATTCGTCAAATAAATTAGGGCCAAAGCCGGTTTTCCGAATGGATTTTAAAAACTGTTTGGGAATGATGGCGTCGGTGTCCACATTCTCTCGGTCAATAGGGGCGACCAAGCCCGTGTGTAATGTAAATTGTTGCATGGCTGAATTCCTGTATTGCTTGGCTTACGCGAGGCCGCGCACATCAACAAAATGGCCGTGTACGGCGGCGGCGGCGGCCATGGCGGGGCTGACCAAATGGGTGCGTCCTTGTGCGCCTTGGCGGCCCTCAAAGTTGCGGTTGCTTGTGGATGCGCAGCGCTCGCCGGGCTCTAGGCGGTCGGCGTTCATGGCCAAGCACATGGAGCAACCTGGCTCGCGCCATTCAAAACCCGCGGCCTTGAAAATATGATGCAGGCCTTCTTGTTCGGCTTGAACTTTTACCAAGCCAGAGCCAGGCACAACCATGGCAACAATGACGTTGCTGGCGACGCGTTTGCCCAGCTTTTTGACCACGGCGGCGGCGGCGCGCATATCTTCAATGCGGCTGTTGGTGCACGAACCAATAAAAACCTTGTCTACAAAAATGTCTGCAATGGCCTTACCGGGCGACAAGCCCATGTAGGTGAGTGCGCGTTCTGTGGCATCGCGTTGGCTGGGGTCTTTGATGGTGTCAGGATCTGGCACAAAGCCATCAATACCTGTGACCATTTCAGGCGATGTACCCCAAGTGACTTGCGGCACGATGTGGGCAGCTTGCAGCACCACAGTATGGTCAAACTTGGCATCGGCATCTGAGTGCAAGCCTCGCCAGTAAACCGTTGCTTGATCCCACTCGGCACCGGTTGGCGCAAAAGGGCGCCCCTTGACGTAGGCTATGGTTTTGTCATCTACCGCTACCAAGCCTGCGCGCGCGCCAGCTTCAATGGCCATGTTGCACACCGTCATACGGCCTTCCATGGACAACTCTTGGATGGTCTGTCCGCCAAACTCAATTGTGTAGCCTGTGCCGCCAGCGGTGCCAATTCGACCAATGATGGCCAGCACCACATCTTTAGCCGTACAGCCCGCAGGCAACTGACCGTCCACGCGCACCAGCATGTTGTTGGCTTTCTTAGCGAGCAGCGTTTGGGTGGCCATGACATGCTCAACCTCGCTGGTACCAATGCCGTGCGCCAACGCGCCAAAAGCCCCGTGGGTAGAGGTGTGTGAGTCGCCACACACCACGGTCATGCCCGGTAAGGTTGCGCCTTGCTCTGGGCCCATCACGTGAACAATGCCCTGTTGCTTGCTTAAAAATGGAAAATAGGCGGCCGCACCAAATGCGGCAATGTTGCTGTCTAGCGTGACGATTTGTTCTCTTGAGACCGGGTCTGTAATGCCATCGTAGCCCTGCTCCCAACCTTGGGTCGGCGTGTTGTGGTCGGCAGTGGCCACAATTGAAGAGGCGCGCCACAGCTTGCGCCCAGCTTGGCGCAAGCCTTCAAAAGCCTGGGGGCTGGTGACCTCATGTACCAAATGTCGGTCTATATATAGAACGGCGGTACCGTCTTCTTCGGAATGGACGACGTGTTCGTCCCAAATTTTGTCGTAAAGCGTACGTGCCATGGTGTGAGTCCTGTGCGTTGCGGGCCAGCGTCTACTAGTGTGCAGCCTGTTATTTTATGTCGTTGTAAACAGGCTGCTGCATGCACAGTTTTAAATGTGACTTGTCTGGCCGTTGCTATGTCCGCATGCCTGCATCTATTTGTAAATAATTTAACGCAACTGTGGAATTGTCAAATATCAGGTGCTAGAATACGAGGCTCAGCGGCTGTAGCTCAGTTGGATAGAGTACTTGGCTACGAACCAAGGGGTCGTGGGTTCGAATCCTGCCAGCCGCACCAACTCATTAGAGTTCAAAAGAAGGGTCACAAAGCAATTTGTGACCCTTTTTGCGTTGCATTTTCAGTGCGCAACTGAAATGTCTGCAGCACAAGCCTGTAAGGACCAGCATGTCAGACCAAGAGTCACTCGCTTTCGACCCAGATAACCTTGATGAGGATGAGGATGAGCTGTCGCATGGTGGCGCTGGCGTGCAAGCCGGCGAGCCTAGCGCGCCACCTAAAAACTACATCACCGCAGTTGGCGAAGCACGCCTGCGCGCTGAGCTGATGCAGCTGATTGACGTCGAGCGCCCATTGGTGGTTGACGCGGTGCATTGGGCAGCCAAAAACGGTGACCGATCAGAAAATGGGGACTACATTTACGGCAAAAAGCGCTTGCGCGAAATCGACAGGCGTTTGCGGTTTTTAACCAAGCGCTTGACGGTAGCCGAGGTGGTGGATGCGACGCGCAACCAAGGCGTTGAGCAAGTGTTTTTTGGGGCGCATGTCACGTACAGCCAACGCGACGGCGAGCAGGTTCATGTGCACATAGTTGGTGTGGATGAAGTGCAGCACGACCAAGGGCAAATCAGTTGGGTCTCACCTGTCGCCTCAGCCCTGTTGCGTGCCCATGTTGGCGACGAGGTGCGTGTCCACACACCCACAGGGGTTCAAGTGCTGTTGGTTGAGAGTGTGCAGTACGGCTAAGCCAGGGGCACCCACTGGTTTCTAAAAGCCACATAAACGAACACACCCAAGACAATGCTGAGCAGGGCGTGCTTGCGCCATAACTGGGCGACAACCACCGTGCAGCCTGCGGCCAATTCGGGCCAAGGTCCATTCGCGTGTGACTGGGCGTTGCCAGCCAATGTGTGCACTGTAAGCAAGACCATGATGGCCAGCGGTAAAAAACGTCCCAAGCGCAATACCAATGTGTGTTGCTGTAGCCATTTTGCAGCCAAAAACGGCGCAGCCCTCAGGCCAAACGTTACCAATCCCATGATGGCGATGGCACTGATGACATAGCCCCAGTTGTTCATAGGATGTCCTTGTCGGTCGGTGATTGGGCGCGTGTTTGAGAAGGTTTGGGCACACGTTGCAGCCACAAGCCCACCGCCACCGACAACGCTATGGCAACCAACAGCGCCTGATGCGGCACCAGCCACAAGGCCAGTGCATAGGAGACCATAGCTGTCCACAGTGCGTGGCTGTTGCTGCTTGAGCGCCACTGCTCAACCGCGAGTACGGCAAACAAAGCACCCAGCGCAAAGTCCAAACCAACCAATTGAACCTGAGCTCGTGCGCCAATAAGTGCGCCTACAGCTGAGCCCGCGACCCACCATGCTTGGTTCAGCGCGGTAATAGCCAACATGTGCTGGGTGGAGGTGTGGGCGGGTAGGGTGGTCAGTACCGAATAGGTCTCGTCAGTGAGTCCAAACACCATATAAGCCTTGGCCGACCAGGGCTTGGGCAGCCGGTCCAGCAACGACAGGCCATAGAACACGTGGCGCAAATTGATGACAGCTGTGGCGAGCGCAATGGTGGCCAGGGGCAGTCCCGCAGCCAGCATGGGGACCATCATGAATTGCGCCGCGCCTGCATACACCACCACACTAGAGGCGATGGCCAGCCACCAAGGCCCCCCAGCTTGCACAAACAAAAAACCAAACACCATGCCCAACGGGATATAGCCCATGGCTACAGGCAGGGACAGCAACCAAGGGGTACGTGACAAGGAGGCGTCATCACCGACCAAAGTGGGCTTAGTCATGCGGCAGTTGTCGAACTTAAACAAGCATCTAGGACAGGGGCTTAGGCTTGACGCGTTGTGCGCGTAGCACGTGTGGCGTGCGCTTGGCGGTGCGCAGCACGTCTGCCAAGTGGCGGCGGTGGCGCACCGCAACAGTAAATCGCAACTCAACCTGTGTGCGGTCCGAGCCCATCTCCACGTGGGTAATGTCGGCCTCAGCACTGGTAAGCGCACCGGCAACGCGTGCCAATATGCCTTTGCCATTGTCAACAGTGACCAACACTTTGGACTCAAATGCCCGGGTGGGCTCGTCTGCCCACTCGACTTGTAAGAAGCGCTCTTTGTCGCGCTGAAGTAGTCGCTTACCGGTTGGGCATTCATCGGTATGAACGGCCAAGCCTTCCCCACGGCCCAAGTAGCCGACGATTTTATCGCCTGGAATGGGGCTGCAGCAGTGTGCGTACTGGACAGTCGCGCCTTCGCTGCCGTCTAAAGTCAATACACCTTGGCTGACAGTCTCGTTGGTGGGTTGAGAAAACCGCACATTGGTGATGAGCAGCATGTCTGGGCGTGAACCCAGTTCGATCAGCAAGGCAGTGGTTTTTTTAGCCACCATACTTGCGATACGTCTGCCCAATCCGATATCTGCCATCAGGTCGTCGCGTGTTTTGTTGCCCGTAAAGCGCAATACTTTTTCCCACAGTTTGGTGTAGGTCTCTGTATCTTCTGGCAATTGCGCAATACCCTCGGCGCGCAAGGCTTGTCGCAGCATGCGCTCACCCAACACGCGCGACTGGTCCTCTTCCATTTGTTTCAAATGATTGCGAATCTTTGACCGTGCACGTCCGGTTTGCACAAAGCTCAGCCACGCTGGGTTGGGCTGGGACATGCTGGCTGTTTCGATTTCAATGACATCGCCGTTTTGCAGTTCTGAGCGCAGCGGCGCTGGCTCGCCGTTTACGGTGGCAGCTACGGCGTGTTGCCCGACGTCGCTGTGAATGGCAAACGCAAAGTCCACCAATGTGGCGCCTTTGGGCATAGACAAAATTTTGCCTTTGGGTGTGAACACATACACAGAGTCTGGAAACAAGTCAATTTTGATATGGTCCCAAAACTCAGCTGCATCTCGGGTTTCTTGTTGGATGTCTAACAGCGACTGCACCCACTGTGCACCTAGTTTTTGGCTGTGCTCACTGGTGGGGTCGTCTGCCTTGTACAGCCAGTGCGCGGCCACGCCTGACTCGGCCACCACATCCATGTCTGTGGTGCGAAATTGAATTTCAATGTTGATGCCTGCAGGCCCCACCAGTGTGGTGTGCAGCGACTGGTAGCCGTTGAGCTTTGGAATGGCAATGTAGTCTTTAAAACGCCCTGGTACTGGTTTGTACAGCTGGTGCAACAAACCCAACGAGGTGTAACAGTCAGCCAGCTTGGGCAGTATCACGCGAAAGCCGTATAAGTCACTCACTTGAGAAAAGGTGAGGCGTTTCTCAGTCATTTTTTCGTAAATGGAGTACAGCGTTTTTTCTCGCCCCTGCACATCGGCGTACAGGTTGTGATTGGCCAAGCCGTTTAAAACCTCGTCTTTAACGCGCTCAACCAAATTGTTGCGTCGCCTGCGCGCGCTGGCTACGGCTTTGCTCAGCGTTTGGTAGCGCCAAGGATGTAAGAACCTAAACGACAGGTCTTGCAACTCACGGTAGGTCACGTTGAGGCCGAGACGGTGCGCAATGGGGGCGTAAATATCAGCGGTTTCACGTGATATGCGGCCCCATTTATCGCGAGGCATGTCACCCATGGTGCGCATGTTGTGCAGGCGGTCTGCCAGCTTGATGAGTATGACGCGTACATCGCGCGCCATGGCCAACAGCATTTTTCTAAAAGATTCGGCTTGGTTATCTTCGCGGTTGTCGAACTCTAACCTTTCCAGCTTGGTCAAGCCGTCGACCAGATCGGCCACAGTCACACCAAATCTCTCAGCCATTTCAATTTTGGTAATGCCGCTGTCTTCCAGCACGTCGTGCATCAAAGCGGCCATCAGCGCTTGGGCGTCGAGCTTCCATTCCGCGCACAAGCCCGCCACTGAAATAGGGTGGGTGATGTAAGGCGCGCCGCTGTGGCGCATTTGGCCCAAGTGGGCTTCGTCGGCAAATTTATAGGCTTTGCGAATGTCTTCAATATCAGACTCGCTTAAGTAATCGAGTTTGCTTAAGAGCGCAGCAAAACTGGCCGCTGCTGCGCTGTGCGCGGCTGACCCCGGCCCCTGTTTGGACATTGCGCTAACGGCGCTGGCTTTTTCGATTCGACCCATACCCCATACTGTAGCGCTAAGCGCGGCGATTTGAGGGCGCATGGGTTACTTTTAGAACGCCTTGCGGCACAACTGGGCAACAAAAAACACCCGGCAGTATGACTGAGCGGGTGTTGGATGGTGCAAGTGGTCATACAAGCACATGCCATTGAAGCGACTGCTTAAATAGGCACTTTACGTAGCATTTCCAAGCCAATTTCGCCAGCTGCAATTTCGCGCAAAGCGGTTACGGCTGGTTTGTTTTTACTGTCAACTTTTGGTGCGTGACCTTGGCTCAACATACGAGCGCGGTAGGTTGCTACCAAAACAAGTTGGAAGCGGTTTGGGATTTTCTCCAAACAGTCTTCAACGGTAATGCGGGCCATGGTTGGACTCCAATCCAGACAAATCAAACAAAAAAACGGTGCGATTCAATGAAAGTGACACTTCAAGAGGTGTCATATTTCAGTCGGTCAGGCCCAGGCCAGCAAAGGTTTCCGCACGCAAGCGGCGCTGGGCGACAAACTTGAGACGGTGGGCATGGACGATGGCTTTCAGGTCGAACAGCGCACGCTCGAATAGCTCATTGATTATAACGTAGTCAAAGTGTTGGGCTTGGTCAATCTCAATGCGGGCATTCGCAAGGCGCAGTTCAATCACATCGGTTGAGTCCTCAGCTCGGCGCTCAAGACGGGAGCGCAACTCGTCCCAACTGGGTGGCAGTATGAATATCAACACCGCGTTGGCATACAAATCTTTGACTTGCAACGCGCCTTGATAGTCAATCTCAAGCACCACATCCAAGCCTTTGGCGATTTGCTCGTCAATGGCTTTTCGTGAGGTGCCATAGCTGTTGCTGTGCACCAAGGCCCACTCCAAAAACTCGTCTTGACTCACCATGGCCTCGAAAGAGGCATCGTCTACAAAATGGTACTCACGTCCAGCTTTCTCTTGCCCACGGGGCGCGCGGGTGGTGTGCGACACGCTTGGGCTGACGCGCGAGTCCAACTCCATCAGTGCTTTGACTAAGCTGGACTTGCCTGTGCCGCTGGGCGCAGCGACGACAAAAAGGTTGCCGGGATAGGTGGTGGTGCTGGTCATGGTGGAATTATTCAATGTTTTGCACTTGTTCGCGCATTTGCTCAATCAGTACCTTCATGTCGACTGAGATGCGTGTCAGCGTCAGGCTAGAGGACTTGGAGCCCAAGGTGTTGGCTTCGCGGTGTAGCTCTTGAATGAGAAAGTCCAAGCGTTTGCCCAATTCGCCACCTGTGGCCATCAGCCTATCGATCTCGTCAAGATGCGCGTCTAAGCGGTTGATTTCTTCGGCCACATCTATGCGAATGGCAAAGGCAGTGGCTTCGCTTAAAGCCCTGTCACGCGCGGCTTGCAGGCTAGACTCATCTGCGCTGGCATTGGCGTCGCCCAAAGCGGCTTGCCACCGGTCTAAAAACTTTTGGCGCTGCAGCTCGACCAATTCAGGCACCAGCGGGGTGGCTTGTTTGACCAAGGCTCTTAATTCGCCAGTTCTACCAGTGATCATGGCGCTGAGCCGTGAGCCTTCTTGAGCGCGGGCCTCAACCAAGCCGTTCGCAGCGGCTAGCAGCATGGTTTGTACACGCTGGGGTAAATCGGCGTTGTTGTGCTCTGTGCCACCTGCCATTTGCATGATGCTGGAGACGCTGAGCGACGCTGCGTTTGGCAGCACCGACTGAATGGTGTTTTGCGCGTCCAGCAAGCGTTGCAATTCAGCGCGCTCTGGGACACGTGCCACAGTGCTGTGGCTGCGCTCAAGCCAAGCGCGCACCTCAACTTTGCCACGCTTGAGACGCTTGGTCAGGGCTTCGCGCAGGGCGGGCTCACTGGCGCGCAGTTCGTCGCTGAGACGAAAGCTTAAATCTAGAAAGCGGCTATTGACCGAGCGAATCTCCATGCCAAGTGCCACAGGGCTGGCATCGCTAGGGGGGGATTGGCTGCTTGCGTAGCCTGTCATGCTGTAAACGGTCATGGCTTGGATGCGCGGTGGTGAAGCCGCAAATTTGCTAAGCCCTACATTATCGCAGGCTGGCGTGCATCCAAAGATATGACATGATCACAGGCTACCTAGCAACCCAATGAGTGTGTTTATGAGCTACCTACGCAATGCCAACCGGGCCGCAGATGCGCTGCGCCCCGTCACTATTACCCGCCAATTTACGGTGCATGCCGAGGGCTCTGTGCTGATTGAGTTTGGCCAAACCCGCGTGTTGTGCACGGCCTCAGTAGAAGAGCGCGTGCCGCCGCACAAAAAAGGCAGTGGTGAAGGCTGGGTGACCGCCGAATACGGCATGCTGCCGCGCGCCACCCATACCCGCAGCGCTCGCGAGGCCGCCAAAGGCAAACAAAGTGGTCGTACACAAGAAATCCAACGTCTGATTGGTCGCTCGCTGCGCGCGGTGTTTGACTTGAAAGCGCTGGGCGAGCGCACCATCACGCTTGACTGCGATGTGCTGCAAGCCGATGGCGGTACCCGCACGGCCGCCATTACTGGTGCCTACGTCGCTGCGTGCGACGCTGTAGCGTCCCTGCTGACCAGCGGCGTGCTGACAGTCAGCCCCATTCGTGAACCAATTGCCGCTATTTCGGTAGGCATTGTGGATGGTACGCCACTGCTGGACTTGGAATACACCGAGGACTCAGCCTGCGATACAGACATGAACGTCGTCATGACAGGTGCAGGCCATTTTGTAGAAGTGCAGGGCACGGCAGAAGGCGCGGCATTTTCACGCGCAGAAATGGGCCAGCTGCTAGACCTGGCTGACAAGGGCATTGCCGAGCTGGTCACCATGCAACAAGCGGCCTTGGCCGTCCCAGTTGCTGGCGCAACCAAACAATAGGTCACGTGCCATGAGACTGGTATTGGCTTCTAACAATGCGGGCAAACTGGCCGAGCTGCAAGCCTTGTTTGCCCCCTTGGGCGTAGAACTGGTGGCGCAAGGTGAGCTGGGTGTACCAGAGGCCCCTGAGCCACATTGCACGTTTGTAGAAAACGCTTTGGCCAAAGCGCGCAACGCCGCTTTGCACACTGGGCTTCCTGCCATCGCAGACGATGCGGGCTTGTGTGTGGAAGCCTTTGGCGGGCGACCAGGCGTGGACACCGCTTACTACGCCACGCTGTTTGGCTATGCCAAAAGCGATGACAACAACGTGGTGGCCCTGCTAGAACAAATGGCAGGCATTGACGACAGGCGCGCAGCCTTGGTGAGCACGTTGGTCGCTGTGCGCAGCGCCACAGACCCCGAGCCACTCATTGCGGCTGGCCGTGCCGCTGGTGTCATTACGCATGAGCCCATTGGTGACAATGGCTTTGGATTCGACCCCGTGATGTGGTTGCCAGAGTTTGAGCAGACTTTTGCCCAGTTGCCCGTTGAGGTTAAAAACGCCAACAGCCATAGAGGCAAAGCCAGTCAGATTATGCTTGGCTTGATTCGCCAGCGATGGCTTGGGCCTTAACCAAGACCTCACCCAACCGCTGTCTAAACAGCAGCCACACACAGTTCGTACCTATGGTGATTGAGATCCAGAGCAATGGCCAAGTCGGCGTTGCCAGTCCAGACGTGGTGCATATGATGCGCCCGGGTTTGTTGCAAATGGCAGCGCTGCCGCCATTGGCTTTGTACGTGCACATACCGTGGTGTCTGCGCAAATGCCCATATTGCGACTTTAACTCCCATGAGTGGGCACCAGACCAAGCCCAAGCGTTGCCTGAGCGCGCCTATGTGGCAGCCGTGATGGCCGACTTAGAGGCTTCTTTGCCATTGGTGTGGGGACGCACGGTGCACAGCATATTTATAGGGGGCGGCACGCCCAGCTTGTTTGCGCCTGAGGTCATTGGCGATTTATTGGGGCAAATTCGCGCCCGTTTAAAGCTTTCTGCTGATTGCGAAATCACCATGGAAGCCAACCCAGGCACCTTCGAGCGCGAGCGCTTTAAAGCCTTTAGGGCCGCTGGCGTTACCCGGTTATCGGTGGGCGTGCAAAGCTTCTCCGATGACGCGTTGCAACGCATTGGCCGCGTGCATGATGGCGCGCAAGCCTTGGCCGCCGTTACCGAGGCGGTGCAGGCGTTTGACACCTGCAACGTTGACATCATGTATGCCTTGCCTGGCCAAACGCTGGCTGAATGTACACGTGACATAGACACCGCACTGGGCCTAGGTGTGCCACATATTTCGCTGTACCACCTCACCATAGAACCCAACACCTTGTTTGCTGTTAAGCCGCCAGTACTCCCAGAGGACGACGACGCCTACGCCATGCTAGACCTCATTACCGAGCGCACCACCGCCAACGGCTTTGAGCGTTATGAGGTATCGGCTTACGCCCAAGCCGATCACGGCTGCTGGCACAACACCAATTATTGGCAGTTTGGCGATTACTTGGGCATTGGCGCTGGTGCGCACAGCAAGCTCACCTTTGCCCACCGCGTCACCCGGCAAGTCCGCTTGCGCGATCCGCGCCGCTACATGCAAGCCGCCATGCAGGGCAGGGCCTTGTCGTCCAGCACAGACGTGGCCCTGGGTGAGTTGAGCTTTGAGTTCATGCTCAACGCGCTGCGCTTGCGCAGTGGTTTTGAGCTCAGCCTGTACACAGAGCGGACAGGCTTGTCGGTGAGCCGCATACAAGCCGCACTAGAGACGGCACAGGCCAAAGGCTTGATCAGCCGAACCGGTAACCACATCGCGCCAACCACACTCGGTTTTGACTTCCTGAGCGACTTGCAAAGCTTATTCTTGAGCGCGTAGCAAAACATGGCTTTTAGTTGGTTAGAATAATGACTTGCTTGCTCAAAAGCATGGCTGTGCAATACAGCCCTGTTGTAAGCGATAAATCGACGGAAGAGTGGCAGAGTGGTCGATTGCACCGGTCTTGAAAACCGGCGTCCCGCAAGGGACCGTGAGTTCGAATCTCACCTCTTCCGCCAACGATTGAATGAATACGGCCTTTATAGTGCGTTTTTTGTTTCTACATACCCAAAAACATACCCAATAATTTTGGCTGCTCACGGCTCATTGCCATCGGTCCGCGCATTTGGTTGCTGCCCTTTGGGGTCACGTTGCGATCTGTTTGCCACACCAGTTTCTGATATTCTGCATGCGCAGACCCCACCGTACCCCCACTCCCCATTTTCTCAAATGGGTCCCCCTAGGACACTTGTACAGTGTTCCGCTCAAACGATTTAGAAATTCTGGAAATCACTGTCAAAGGTTAGACACTTGGGCAGCGTGCGTATGGGCGTGGCATCGCTGATAGCAGTAGGTAGGGTCAGTGGGGGTGGTTTTGGGTGCGCATACTAGGCGAGTGGGCGAATCGCTTCTTAAAGCTGAAGCTTTTGTAAGGTGCCTCTAGGACGCTGCCAAGACCTCGCGTTGACTCATCATTTTTTTGCCGTGCTCTTGTTACGAGTTGGTGTGTAGCTCGCCAAATCAGAACGCAAGCCAAGTTGATCAGTGTCCTGTGACTACGACCGACAAAAGGGGATCAAATGTCAAATGACGACACCAAAGAGTTAGAACGAGAAATAAAAGAGACTTTATTTTGGATCAAAGCCGTTTAGGCTGCGATATTGGTTGCCGTGATCAGTTATCTTTTTCAATGAGTGCGCTGGGTACGGCGTTGACCTACATGGGCGACTTATGGAGTCGGCTCACACGCTACACCGAACGTGGAGATCTGCCGATTGACAACAACCGCTGTGAGAATGCGATTCGGCCCTTTGTGATTGGTCGCAAGGCGTGGTTATTCAGTGATACGCCAGCAGGGGCGCACTCCAGTGCGGTGATTTACTCTTTGGTGCAGACCGCCAAAGCCAATGGGCTGGAGCCCTATGCCTGGCTGCGCCGGGTGATACGCGAATTGCCTGCGGCCAAGACTGTGGAAGATGTGGAGGCGTTGCTGCCTTGGAATCTGCGCATACCCGATTTATCGGGCCATATCGCTGGTTAAAACACTGGGGTTTGTGGAGCGCTTACACTTGAGCAGAGGTGGGCGGTTTTGGCTGCGGCTACTGTTCCAGTTACTGCCTTGTAAATCTATAACTATTTTGTAAGATGTTCGTATGAAGATGCTAGTCACACTCCTATTTACCGGCTGGTCTTGCAGCGCTATAGCGCAGAGTAATTTGCCTACTTATAGGGGCGTTCGGTGTGAACCAGCGAGTCCCAACTGAGATGAGACCCGAGATCCTTATCATCCAGAAGCTCCCTGACGCTGTAAAGGCTGGGAGGTGGGGCGTTTCAGCGACTATGTCGCTTGGTTTTACACCGTTACATTTTTTGATTGGCGATTTATACAGACGTTATGATCAGTCCCCCGACCAAGAAGTCGGCGATCTCGGCGAGTTATATGACAAGACCGCTGCTGAGGGCGTTGTTTATCTTGACTACTTGGCCCCACCGCTGATTTTGGTCAAGCAGACGAAAAACCCCGATGAGATCACGAAGCTCGCGCGCCAACTAGTGCGAGTCGCGGACGAAAATCGGTTGGAAGATTTGGTTTTAGACCACTACCGAATGCTTGGCTTTAGCAGGTTTGTAAATCCCGCACTGGCGCTTCCGATGCTGCGAGGGATACAAACTACGCCAACGGTATCGCTTCAGCGGATTCATATTTTTGCCGATAAAGGTTGGCCTCATGAAGGAAAAAACCACGCTTGGGACTGGCAAGAATTACTGCGCCGCAGTACAGCAGACCTACCAGCTGTTTGACCAATGATTGTTACCGGGAGCCGTAATCATGCGCACACCAATTTCTGAACAGAATATTAAAAAACAACTGGCACGGGTCAAAGCAGGGACGATAACTGTTGCGCAAGTATGTCAAGACATGGGCGTAAGTCGATCTACTTTTTACAGGTGGAAAGCCACCTACGAGAATAAAGATCACAATGGGAAAGCGGGAGCGACAAACATGACATCGGGCTATAAAACCCGAACAAAAGCTGTTATTAAGATCAGTGAATTACTTGTAAAGCGCGGGTGGCGCGATGAACACTTCACTTACTTCAAGGGTGTGCGGCGCTCATCTTTAGATATCGATCCGAACCAGCAACTTGTCTTCTGCGCACCAAATTTCAAACCCCGGCAGTACCGAGTCCCGATAGTTGAACTACTGCCTGTTGGCTCCATTATCAAATTCAACCGAAATATTCTAGACATTCCAATTGAAATGCCCTCATGGACAAAGTGGCTAACCGCACCATTTTCAACCCTAGTTGTGCGGTCAATGTACCTGCGTAAAAACATCAAATTAGAAATGCAAGACCTGTGGCGCTCAAGCGATGGCAAAGAAAAGAGCTTCATAGACGTAAAAAACTTTGACACGGACTCTTCATATGTCGTGGAGAGTTTTTATGTTGAAGACATGATACGTATGGGTGTCGCATTAAGAGGCTCTAGTGACGACAAGTTGTATTTTTTTAGACCTGGCGGATTCAAATCTGAAGTGCAACACCCTGGGTTTCAATGAACGAGGGTTGAATGTTGCGGGCTGTTGAGCAAGAGTTCTCGATAGACCGCCAGCGGAGATCTTACCCCCAAGCCCTTTCTGGGCCGGTTGTTGATCTGATCGGCAATGGCGTCGAGCTGCTCCTGGCTCAAGCCTGAGAGATCCGTGCCCTTGGGTAGGT
>Ga0209702_10002382_pt1 | contig 32941 bp, 26 predicted proteins | sample FRY01_FD_187210 | JGI IMG/M metagenome (GOLD analysis project Ga0209702, IMG submission 187210) | Freshwater microbial communities from Lake Fryxell liftoff mats and glacier meltwater in Antarctica - FRY-01 (SPAdes) (version 2) | ecosystem: Environmental > Aquatic > Freshwater > Ice > Glacier...
GAACTGGGCATGACTCACCTTCCGGCATTCGGCCTATGGATTTGAGTGACTGTGACTGCTGAAAAACGGCGATTGAAGCGGATTATTTTTTCGTCTGATAAGGTGAAATTGATTCACGCAAACCGTGGTCGTGAAATCAAATCTCCGCTGTATTGCGAACGATCGTCTTACCACTCCGCAGGTAGTAGTATGGCAAATGGCGCAGGTTGGCGTCAATTCAGTCAGAAGAAATGGATACACACTCGGTTCAATTGAGTCGCACTGTGATTCATCAATGTTTCCGGCGATCCAGCCTCGGTCCCAAAACGCCTGCTGGACCTGTCATCCTGAGGAATCGAGAACGTGGACATTTTACGTCACGTGAAATCACCATGTCCCAAAGCGATTCCTATTGCGATCCAGGGGTTTCCTGACTTCCAGGTCGATTGGCAACTCAGAATGTTATCGCCGACGAAGTTGCTGGAGCCTTGGACCGTTGATATTCACCGTGACGGCGGATTTGGATTTTGGCCGACGTTTCATTTCGGTGTGTTCCGCATCTTGCGGCAGCATGGTGTTGTTCCGAGGAAGAATTCCCGCCGCTGAGCGTCGGGGCACGAGAAAATAGGGCTCCTTGATTGACATGTGATTTCGTGAGCGGCAGGGCTCACCGAAGTTGGAAGAATTACAGAAAACGCAAAAATGCCTGTCGGCGGAGCGACGGGTGTACAGTACACCCGTCGCTCCACCGACTGGAAAGTCCAGCGCCGCGAACTTGACAGCATTTGGGAACGAGAAGTTGATTTTGGACAGGTTCTTACGTATCACGCCATCAGAAATGATGCTGTAGACAGTCTTGCGATTATCCTCCGAACTCGGGGGCTGTCGATCTAATGTGTTTTCGCAACCGGAAACGTCAGTGAGGGATGGAATTGCGTGGATTCTTCCTCTCCAATCCCTCACTGACGTGTCGGGTTGCGACTAAATCGACCGCCTGCTCGGGAGAGAAGGGACATGCGCAAAGATAGCCTTTGAACGCGCCAGTCCTGACCGCGCACAGGATAGGAAACCCGTCGGCGGAGCGACGGGTACACAGTGCGGAGGCGGCCTCACGGGATTGGCAGTGGAGGCAGGAGCCTCCGGAGCATTGCGTTCCAGGGCTGGAGCCCCGGAACGAGAATGGGCGGCATCAATGCGGGCAGAGTCAGGCTTAAAAGTTATCAGCAGCCCATAGGCCGCGAATTCGTGCCAGCTTTCGTTTCACGGTCGCTGTGGCGATGCCTAACTGACTTGCGATCTCAGTCACTTCATAACCCTCCATGCGTTTGATGGCGATCGTTCTCAGAACGGGTTCCGGCAGTGACTCAATCCGTTCGCGACATTCTCCAATCAGCAGATCAACGAATCGATGAGGATCGCCGGGGTCCGGAACTGTGTCAAAACCTGGCGAGGGAACATTGCCTCCAATATGAAATGCAGAGTCTCCACGTACCAAGCCTTGTCCCCGCTTCTCCGCCAGCTCACGCATCAGATAGGCGTTCGCTTTTCGTGCGGTGATGGTTGTGAGGACTCGCCACAGATCCGTCGTATCATGAATTCCGTTGAGTCGTCCGGCTTCGGCGGCATGGATGAAACTGTTCAAAGCACTGAGGGCCACGTCTTCCTCATCGGCCGCGCGGCGGTTCTGGCCGATAATTCTTCGTCGTGCGATATCGACAAGTGGTTCATAGACAGCACGCCAGAGTTCTGCGCAGGCTGATTCATCACGGTTCGCTTGAATGCGTTGCAGCAGGCCACTGAGATTCACGTTTGCTTGTTCATTCAAGTTCCGCCTCCTCGGGTGCAGTCGTGTTTAATTGTGAAGAATGGAGGGCGAGGCTCAGGTCGAGCCGTGTGTTGCCCCAGATCATCGGCTCGGCCGGAGCCTCGCCCTCCCACAAATCGCGTGTTGCTGGCGCACTGCGGCTGATAGAACATGCGATGTCCAACGAAGTAGTGGAAACGCGTGGTCTTACGGCAACTTGGCGGCGGCCGAGCGAATCACGACCAGTTTGTGATTCTCAACGTCGTATTGATATTCGAGTCCAGCGGGCATCGCTGGCAAACGCATGTTGTTTTCTTTGATGATGCGAGCCATGAATTCATCGTAGGAATTGGGATACCGGCCTTCGGTCGCGTAAAACAGATTTACCGCGTGGTCAATCCCCAAGCCTGCTATTTGTTGCACAAGCGGGCCGTATGCTTCCAATGGACCTGTAATTGGATTCGTGATCTTCACTTCAGGCTTAACGACTTCCTGGCCGGCGTTTGGATCAAACTCGCCAATCTTGTCAGTCGTCTTTTTCAGAGGCGACGTGGCTGGTGCTGGTTGAGAATCCACGCAGCCCGCCAACAGAATGACTGCAAAGCCAAGGACTAGACGTTGACACATGGAAATTTCTCCGGTTGAATTTTCTTCGCGTTCACCGCTACATTGGTTATGTATTCGTCTGGATCGATTCTACGCAACAAACCATCAACGGATCATAGCTGGCTTGGTCAACATTAATCAACACCCCGTGAGCCCCGGTTTTTGACGGTAACCAGAAATCTGCCATTCAGCTTATCACAAGGTATTAAAAATGCGATCACCGGCATCGCCGAGGCCTGGAACAATGTATTTACGATCATTCAAACATCGATCGATCGCGCATGTGAAGACAGCGACGTCGCTGAATTCCTGCTGAACCTTGGCTATACCTTCAGGCGCGGAAATTATTGACAACATCAAAATCTGCGGCACGCCCCATTGCTTGAGAGCCCTGATCGCCATACACGCAGAACCACCTGTGGCCAACATGGGGTCCAGCACAAATGCGATGTCCGGCGGATTGCTGGTCGGCAATTTATCATAGTAGTGAACCGGCTGAGCAGTCTCTTCGTCGCGGTATAAACCCAGATGCCAGACTTCCAGTTGAGGGATCAAATCTTCTAACGGCTCAACCATCCCCAGACCCGCACGCAGAATCGGGACGGCCGCGAATCGCCCGGCCAATTCATGACATGTGGTGGTTTCATTCGGCGTTTCGACAACCACGGGCTTGAGCGTCACTGACCTTGTCGCTTCTGCGGCAAGCAACATGGAGAGCATGCGGACGTGCTGCCGAAATTCCGATGGCCGCGTTTGTTTCGCTCGAAGCCGGCCAAGATGATGCTGCACGAGCGAATGCTGAAGTTCGGTGATGTTTTCAAAATCACTCGCCATTAATAAAATGTCCTGAAAAAGTACGTCAGCCTTTCCAGGCTGACTTGTTGTTATTTACGTCAGGCTGGAAAGCCTGACGTACTTCTCGCAAAAGTGTGGGGCGATGCCCACGAGGTTAAACGATGAAACGTGTGTATGAATTCCTTAATCGCCGCGCAACCTTGAGATTTCTGCCGACGTCACGACATACGGCATTGCGACAGGCTGGAAAGACTGACACCATGCGTACCCGTCAAAATCAGTTTCCTAGTTCAATATTTGCGTGTAATCCATGTCCGCTGCCTTCCAACAATGTATTCATCCCGATTGCGCGGCCACATTCGACGTCGGCCAGATTCTAACAGCCTGCCCGAAATGCGGCAGTCTTCTGGACATCAATTACGACTGGAACAAAGTCCGCGTTCCGAGATCGCTGTCCGAGTTTGAACGCCGCTGGACCACGCGATTGAATCCTGTCGATTTCAGCGGTGTCTGGCGATTTCGTGAACTGTTGCCATTCGCAACCGATGCACAAATTGTCACGATCGGCGAGGGTCAGACGATTTTGCAGAAGAATGATCGTCTTGGCGCGACGCTGAATATGAACAGCGGTTGCCTGTATCTGCAATACGAAGGATTGAATCCTTCGGGCAGTTTTAAAGACAACGGCATGACCGCCGCATCAACTCACGCCCGAATGGTCGGTGCGAAGATGACGGCCTGCGCATCGACGGGTAACACAAGTGCATCGCTGGCAATTTATGCAGGCGTCACGGGTTACTTTCAATGCATCGTGTTTGTCGGCAGTGGCAAGATTGCGTACGGAAAATTATCACAAGCACTCGACTACGGTGCGAAGACAATTCAGATTCGTGGCGACTTCGACGATGCACTGGCTCGCGTGCGCGACATCTGTGCGAAGCATCCAATTTATCTTTGCAACAGTGTGAATCCTTTTCGACTGGAAGGTCAAAAGTCGATCATGTTTCGCGTGCTGGAAGGTCTGGGCTGGCAGGTTCCAGACTGGATCGTCGTCCCCGGCGGAAATCTCGGCAACAGCAGCGCGTTTGGTAAGGCGTTCATGGAACTGAAGCAACTGGGACTCATCGATCGCGTGCCTCGGCTGGCAATCATCAACGCTGCCGGTGCTGGAACGCTGGAAGAATTCGTCAACGACGGAGGCCTGAAATGGAACAGTGGTCGTCCGAACGCAGAACAGATCGATGCTCGTTATACGAAAATGAACGAACAAAATGAGCGTGCCTCAACGCTCGCCAGTGCAATTGAAATCAATCGTCCAGTGAATCTCGACAAGGCATTGCGAGCATTGAATTTCTGCAACGGCGTCGTACGAACCGTTTCCGATCAGGAGATCATTGACAGCCGCGCTCGCATTGCGGCGACCGGCTTCGGCTGCGAACCAGCCAGCGGTGCGACAATTGCCGGTGTGCAGAAGTTGCGAGCGGAAGGCGTCATTGCGGCGTCAGATCGAGTCGTCTGTATTCTGACGGGACATGAGTTGAAAGACTCGGACCTGACGATGGCCTATCATTCCAACGATCCACAGCTGATCGCCAAGAAGCTGACTCCTGCTGGCGTCACATCAACTCCATATGCAAATCCACCCGTGCTCGTCGATAACGATGAAGCAGCGATTTTGACTGCGTTGGGAATCACGGCATAAAATTTTGCTCCCAATCGATGACAACAATCAGACGACCGGTAGAAATAGGGCGCTGAAGATGTGGCCACGTCGAGGGAATCCGATCTGAGACAGGTCGGACTACGTAGGCAGACCTGTCCTCAGGTCTGCAGCCTTCATGCATCGTCGATCGCAAATGTTTGGGTCGCACTTACACTCTGCGCAGGGCATTCCTTGCCTGTCGCCTACACTATGGCGAGCGGCAGAAATAACACTGTTGAATATGTAGCCACGCTAAAGGAATCCGACCTGAGACAGGTCGGACTACGTAGGCAGACCTGTCCTCAGGTCTGCAGCCTTCATGCATCGTCGATCGCAAATGGTTGCGTCGCACTTACACTCTGCGCAGGGCATTCCTTGCCTGTCGCCTACACTATGGCGAGCGGCAGAAATAACACTGTTGAATATGTAGCCACGCTAAAGGAATCCGACCTGAGACAGGTCGGACTACGTAGGCAGACCTGTCCTCAGGTCTGCAGCAGATTCAATTCATACTGAAAACCGCCCGACAGAATGGGGAAGCGGCACCAGGTTTTGGGATCGAGGTTCTTATCGTCAACGTGAAACGACGGTGCGTAGCGTTCCCGTTTCCATTGATTCCTTGACCATAACGTAAAGAAACGACGAACCCACAGCGTCAGTTGGCCGGCGTTGTATTCCGAATGTTCACGCTTCAATGTCTCCATGATTTCTGCGGGACTCAGTTTGTCGCGAATCGCCAAGCGTTCAATGTGGTCGAGCAGTGGGTACGGCATCAAATCGCCTTCGTCGGTCTGCTCATATTCGCTCGGACGCAGTTCGGCGGTTGGCTGCTGTGCGTTTACAAATCGCAGCGAAGCAATCGGCTGCACTCCAGCGGAACCCTGCGTTTCAAAAACTCGCAGCCATTCGCGCAGGAACGCTTTGTCGATTCCGGCGATAGGACTGAGGCCCCCGGAGGTGTCGCCGTCCATCGTGGCGTATCCCACGGCTGCTTCAGAGCGGTTGCTCGTTGCCAGCAGAAGTGCGTTGCGAATATTGGTCAGCATCCACACAGACGGTGAACGCGTTCGAGCCTGGATATTCTGCAGCGCGATGTCGTCCTGCTGCCATGTGAGTTTGCGGCCAATCGTTTGTTCAATTGCCGTAGTATATCGTTCGACAATTTCATCGACGCTGATCTCAAAGTAGTTGCCGCCAACTCCGCGCGTCACTTTTTCTGCGGCATTTCGAGTCACCTCCGAACTGTTGCGCGTTCCCTGATAGATCCCGGCGAACAGAATGTGCATTAACTCGTCAGCGGAAGAGGCCTCAGAAATTTTTGGAATGTAGCTTAGCCGCGTCTTGAATTCCGCGAGCCCCAGATCGTGAATTCCGCGTTCCACCATACTGCGGATCAGCGAAGCACAGGCTGACGAATCAGCGCCGCCGCTCATGCTGATAACAAAACCCCATGAACGACTTTTCCGCAGATAATCGAACAAAGCCAGTGCAATCGCCTGAGTGAACTCATCGATTTTAGATTCCGTCTGCAGCTCACGCGGAGATTCAAGCCCACTCTCCACGTGCACAAATCGTCCGGGAATCGGAATGATTCGATCGAAAATATCCTCGGCGACATGTGATGGCATGGAATGAATGCCAGCACGCCGCGTGCGTGTGAGTTCTACATCAACATCCGCTGCCACGACATCGATTTCATTAAATCTAAACCTTGGCCCTGCGGCGATCATGTCGCCGCCGGAGGCAATCAACGCACCGCCGTCATAGACCGCTCGACCGGCTTCGTTTCCGATCAGATTGGCATAGACATAGCTAACACCAAATGCACGAGAGCCTTCCAGCACGAAACGTTTTCGCACTTCATGTTTTCCGAACGCAAAATGACTAGCGCTTGGGTTGAGGATAATATCCACGCCGCATTCAGCCATGCGGTTTCCGGGTCGGCCGGCAACCCAAGCATCTTCGCAGATTTCAAATCCAATGCGGACTCCATCACAATCGAAGATCAGATCACCGATGGGCCATGAGTGTCCGTCGGCGTGAAATTCGCTGACAGTCTCCGCTGGCCATGCTCGAAACCAGCGTGGTTCATAATGCAACCCATCTCCCGCCAGGTGCTGCTTGGCGACGAATCCTGCGATGCTGCCATGCGCCAGGACGCAGCCGGTATTGTAAACGCCGTTGGTGACGAACAGCGGCAATCCGACAGACACAATCATGCCTTCGGTTTCTGGCACGATCTTCTGCAGCATGTCCCATGATGTTCGCCAGACATGCGGTGCCAGGAACATGTCTTCGCAGCCATAACCCGGGATGCACATTTCTGGCAGACACAGGATATGCACATCCATTTGGCGGGCGAGTTGAATCGCTTCGAGGATGCGATTTGTGTTGCCTTCCCAATCGAGCGGCGTCTGGTTCAACGTCGCCGCACCAAGTCGAAGCCGTTTCATATTATGGAACTACTTCTTGCCTTTGGCTGCTGGCGCTGCGGCAGCAGTTTCTTCTGCAGTCTTCTTCTTTTTCTTGCCGCCGACGGCTTTCTGAACACGCACCTTTGGAAGTCCAAATGGGCTTCGACCGGCGGTGAATCGGTCTTCTTCGATCAAGCGTGCAATCCGCTCATCACGGCTAAGGACGTTGCGAGAACCGGAAAGGCCAAGTCGAGTTTTCAGGGTCTTATCAATGGACACGTCAACACTCCAATCACACACTGCTTACTTAAACTGCCGGATTCGCAGACAATTCCATGCCCCGCGAATCACAGATTATTCCGGCCAAGCCATTCTTAACCGGGAATTCGAGTTGCGAAGTGTATCGACTTCCAAACGTCTTCTCAACCACGCATTCTCCAGTTTTTCCAGCGAATCACGTCCTGGAATGGCAAAAAACTGCAGGAAGAAATGCGTATTGGCGGGGAACTGCGATTTCCGGAGGCCATGGAATTGAGATTCAGCCAAATCTGTGCGATCTTTCTGCGGCAAGGCAAGACGGGACTTCAGGCCCGTTCGGGCGATTCAGGTCAGGACGGGACTGGAGTCCCGTGCTACAACGCTTACAAGGTATCAAGAGATGTCGAGTCACTCAAAAGCAGTCGTTCTAGTCAGTGGCGGTCTGGATTCTGCGACCACCCTGGCGATCGCCCGTGCGCAAGGCTTCGCGATACATGCAATCTCGTTCAACTACGGCCAACGGCACCATTTTGAACTTGAGGCCGCCAACAAAGTCTGCGAATCCATGGGCGTTCTGGACCACGTCGTTTGCCGAATCGATACGAATATTTTTCGCGGCTCGGCTCTGACCAACGACATTCCGGTGCCGCACAATCGAAATGAATCCGAAATGTCGCAAGGCATCCCTGTGACTTATGTTCCGGCTCGCAACACAATCTTTCTGTCGATCGCTTTGGGTCTGGCGGAGTCGATCGGTGCCAATGATCTGTTTATCGGTGTGAATTCAGTCGACTACAGCGGATATCCAGACTGCCGCCCGGAGTTCATTGCCGCCTTTCAGAACATGGCAAACCTGGCAACGAAAGTCGGTGTGGAGGGCCAGCACCTGACCGTTCACACTCCACTGATTTCATTGACCAAGGCTGAAATTATTCGTCAGGGCTTCAGCCTGGGTGTTGATTATGGGCTGACTCACAGTTGCTACGATCCTGATGCGAGTGGAGTCTCCTGCGGCGAATGTGATTCATGCCAATTGCGACTCAAGGGATTTGCAGAAGCCGGTGCTGTCGATCCGATTCGATATCGATGAACGGCGCATTCGTTTCACCGAACTGTTTCGGGTATGCAGGTCGGAAACTTCTGGCGATTCAGCAAATACATGCCGCAGCCGGAACGATCTTCAGCAGATGAGTTTTGAGTCAACTGCCGAACATGCTGGATTTCCTACATATCCGGTTCGGCCTTAATCGTGACGGCGATCGATTTGAAAGCTGGCGTCTTAGACAGCGGATCCACGGTGCTTGGAATCAGTACGTTTGATTCCGGATAATACATCGCCACATTCCCAGCTCGAATGTCGAACGGTCGCGCAAGGATGTAACGCATTTCGCCAGCTGAACTTTTGATGTAGACTCGCTGCTCAGGCTTTAATCCTAGTCGATGAATGTCTTCAATATTCATCAGAATCACATCACGGCGTTCCTGGCCGCGATAGAGGTCCTCTTCGTCGTATACGACGCTGTTGAACTGGCCTTCGGATCGCATCGTCATCAAGCGCAATTGACCGGGCGACAAGATTGAAGCAGGCAACTCCGTGGCATGAAACTTTGCCTTGCCGGACGCGGTCGGGAATTTGTAATTCTGCACCGCACGGCCGGGGACGTGGAATTCTTTTTTTGTGGCGTCGATTGTTTTCATTTCTTCGTAGCCAGGGATCAAGTCCGCGATGAGCTCACGCACGGCGGCGTGGCTTTCCATCTTTGACCAATCGAGACGGCTGTCGTCCTGAAAAATGCGGCGACCAATCTCAGCCAGGATCGAGACTTCACTGCGCGCGTTGTTGTGTCGCGTTGGTCCGCCGTCGCTGAGTCGCACGAAGCTGAACATGGATTCCTGAGTTGTCATTTGTGGTTCTTCGTCGCGAGGCACCACGGGCAGAATGAACGTTTCTTCGCCGGTACCCCAGGCGTGACCTGTATTGAGCGTCGTCGAAAAGTAGACAACAGTCTTAAGCTTCTGCATCGCTTCGAACGCACGTTTCGAGTTTGGATTGCTTCCATAGAGATTGCCGCCAAGACACAAAGCGAAATCCATGGAACCTGCATAAGCCGCATCCATGCACGCCATTGTGTCGAAACCCGGCGACGTGGGCGGCTTGATGCCTAACGTCTTTTCGTAGCGTTCCAGCATGTTCTGTTTCAATGCCGGAGTGACTCCGACCGTCCCTAATCCCTGTACATTACTGTGGCCGCGAATTGGCATCAGCCCCGCGTTTTCTCGACCGACCATGCCGCGCAGCAGTGCCAGATTGGCAATCGCGTGAACGCTGCGTGTACCATGCAGGTGATGTGTGATCCCCATGCACCAGGCGATCACGACGTTCCTGGCTTGCATGTATTGATCGGCGATGCTGCGAATCGTTTCACGATCGACGCCACATTGATCAATGATAGCGCCCCATGTTGTTGCCTGAATGGTCTTCAAAAATTCGTCGAACCCTTCAGTATGGTCTGCCACGAACTTCTGATCTTGCCCGCCGCGTTCCAGCACTTCTTTGGCGATGCCACTGAGCAGTGCCAAATCACCGCCAATATGTGGCTGCACGTATTGGCTGGCAATTTGTGTCCCGAACAGCAGACTGCGAACGTCACTTGGGACGCGAAAGTTTTCCAGCCCCAGTTCCCGCAACGGATTGACGACGATGATCTTTCCGCCTCGACGACGCATTTCCATCAGCGACCGCATCAATCGGGGATGATTCGATGACGGATTCGCTCCAATCAGCATGTAAAGATCGGTGTGTTGCAGATCTTCCAGCCGAACGGTGCCAGCTCCCGTGCCGATCGACATTGCCAAACCAACGCCGCTGGCCTGATGACAAAAATAGGAGCAGTTGTTGACGTAGTTGGTCCCGAATAATCGAGCCAGCATCTGGAACAAAAAACCAGCTTCGTTAGACGCTCGCCCGCTGGCGTAGAAAAAACTACGTTCTGGTCCGGCGGCTTTCATACGATCGACAAGTGTCGAAATTACATGTTCCCACGTTGTCACTTTGTACGACGACGCGCCTTTCGCCAGATACAACGGTTCGCTGATGCGCCCGGACATCTCAAGTTGTCGCGAGGTCATCGCACGCAGTTGATGAAGGTTCAGTTTTTCAATGACATCCGAACGCAGCGCGCCTTGCATGTCGGAGGCCATGGCCTGAAACGACTTCTTGCAGACTTCTGGAAAGTGGCCGCCTTCGTTGACCATACCCCCCAACTGCCCGCCCATGCCGACTGCGCACGTCTTGCACGTATTTTTGGAACGCATAGCGTTCCACATTTTCAGAAAGCCAACACGCTTTGCAAGTTTCAGACTGTATCCGATGGCTTTCCAGCCACCACCACTACGAGGACGACGCATATTGATTTACCAATGAGAGAAAATTTACTACGTGGGACAGGCCGTTGTTCTTTGTGTGACGGCGAGCGGAGTGGCGTCAGCCGTCCGGTAAGTTTTTTGGACGGGTGTTCCGTGCATCGTTTTGTACCGGCAAGCTGACGCACGCCGCTCGCCGGTTTTTTGATCGCCGATCACTCATCAATATCCGGCGGTTCATAGACATAACCGTCCGCATCGACGGCGTACTTTAATAATACTTCCATTGAGATATGTTCTATCGCAGAAATGTGTGTGGCCCTTAAAGCCAGTTGCGGTGCGAAGCCGGCTTCGAGTGCTTCCAGCCAACGCGGCAAGCACAAACACCAGTGATCGCCAGGCCGCAGTCCGGGAAAGCGATATTCTGGATGCGGCGTAGACAAATCATTCCCGGCCTTTTTGGAGAACTTCAGAAACTCGGCAGTCATCACAGCACAAACAGTGTGCATGCCATGATCATCGCCGCAGGTCTCGCATTTTCCTGTACGAAAAAAACCGGTGAGCGGATCAGCGGAACAGACGAGCATGTCGTCTCCGAAAACATTCTTGGCCATGGCTGCGGACTCCCGAATCGAAACAATTGGCGATCGACTACAACAGCACAGAAATCGCCAACGGAAGCATAATCGAATTTTTCATTGTATGGCAGCGTCAAAACAACCATCACAATCGGAAGAAGCGTAAAGTTTGGCATATCTGGAGGTCGATGCTAGCGACAGGGCAAAAAGTGCGTCATTGAAAGCCGGGGGCGGCTCATCTGCAAGCAGGCGGCTCGTCTGTTTCCAGATTCGAAAGACTTTCGCATTCGTCGCTCTGGAACGCTCGAGAAACCCAGATTCCGCCAGCAAACCGCGAGACGCAAATCTGTCACACGTCTCAAATGACGCCACGTCTGTCTGAAGGGAAATTACCATGGGAAATGGTGATCGCGAAAAACAGTCCGAACCACTGGATACGGTATTGACTTCTGCTGATGCAAGTTTGGCAACTGCTGATCCGGCCGCGACCGAATCGACCGCCACAGGTCCAACAACAACCGAACCCCCTGCGACCGAACGACGTGTGATCGCACTGGAACCCGTGGCAAAGGAGTCGCTCTGGCAGCGACTTCGCAATCAACCTCGTGAAACAGCAGCCATCGTAGTCCTTGTCGTGACTGCGATCATCTGGCTGGACTCAGGTGATTCCAATTCCCAAAAAGACCAGACGGCGAAATTACTCGACCCGATGGATGGCTTCGAATCGTATCTTTCCGATTTCGAGACAGAAGAATCCAGTACGCCGCTGAGACAGTCCGCAGATGCTGCTGATACTCAATCACCAGCATCGTTCAGCAGCGATTTGACGATTCCGCAGACGCGGCAGTCTGAATTTGCAAGTACGGTCACAGCGAACTACGGTGACTCCGTGTTTGAACCCAGCAATTCCTCAAGCAAAAATCGCGATTCAGCGACGACGGCCGCTCAGTATCCAGCCAATGCGGATGCCTCTGGCTCACCGGCCTACAGAACAAACGCCGGCAGTACAGAATTCGACGCGGACAATTCTGGCTCCCGGCAAAATCGAAGAGTGCGGTTCGCAGGGCGCATCAAACCCGCCAATTGATTTGCCTACGCATCACAGCCACTAACGAAAGACCGCATACATGTACGAAGCGTATTGGAAACTCAGCCAAAAGCCATTTACGCAGCGTCAGGATCCATCGCGATTCTATCGCAGCAAGAGTCATCAAACCGCACTGCTGCGCCTGAACTACGCCATCGACAATCTGAATGGACCAGGCTTGATCCTGGGTGCATCCGGCACCGGTAAAACGGCGTTGGTGAAATTGCTGTCAGCGGATTCTTCGGACTTGAAGCCATTCATCCATATCGTGTTTCCCGCAATTTCACCGGACGATTTGTTGCGTCATGTGGCTGGCGAGATCGCGACATTTGCAGCAATCAGTCCTGTACTTTCGACAGGAAACGACGGAGTGTTGCGTGAAATTGTCAACTCGCTGCGACGTCTGGCAAGTACAGGCCATCGTCCATTAATTTGCTTCGACGATGCGCATCTGCTTTCAGAAGAATCACTGGAGCAGGTTATACAACCATTGCTGAATCTTGCGGAAGCTGAAGACTCTGCGTTGCTGAGCGTGCTGCTTGTGGGACAACCCGTGCTGTCTGCGAAGATTCGTAAACAGCATCAAATCAGTGAACGCATCGCGGTGACCACTGCCATCAGTGGCTTCACGGCAGCAGAAACGGCGGACTATGTTCGCAGCAGTCTGTTGCAATCCGGCGGACGTTCTGACATCTTCTCCGCCGACGCGTTGCAGAGACTTTTCGAAATCACTGCAGGTAACCCCAGACGGATCAACCGACTCAGCGACATGGCTTTGCTGGTTGGCTATGCCGAACAACTCGGCCAGATCACAACGAGCCAGATTGATGCCGTATCCGCTGAGCTTATGCCCGCTGCGGCTTAAGCCGAACGCGCTGGACGATCGGGCATTGGGCAGTAAGGCGCAGTTCCCGGCGAAACCCGAGGCTAGCGTTCAATGGCACTCGATTTGTGTTTATAGTAGCCATCACTCTCCGAGTGATGAATGCCAATGGCCGCGTTTTCGGCCTGCCTCACTCGGAGAGTGAGGTCTACTTTGTTAAATCGAGTGCCATTGGGCTAGCGCCTGCGGCTCACTGCTTGGCGGCCTTGGCTACTCGATTGGGCAAAAACGAGGTTGCCGCAGGGTTCGCAGGACAGAATGTTTCGTTATACTCCGACGGAAAACCGCAACACGTTCCCATTGGATCCTGCATTATTCATGTCGTCCATTGAAGACATTCTCAGCACCTGCGAAGCGCGTATTGGTTACAAATTTCGTGATCAGGTTTTGCTGCGTCGGTGCCTGACGCATAGTTCCTCGGCGGAAACACGACTTGATTCAAATGAACGTCTGGAATTTCTGGGCGACTCTGTGCTCGGCGTGGTGATCTGTGAATATCTGTTTCAGAATTTTCCCGAACAGCGGGAAGGGCAGATGACGCAGATGAAGTCGTGGCTCGTCAGTCGCCAAACATGCGCACGTGTCGCCAGACTGCTGGACGTGCAGGAACTCATACTTGTCGGTCGCGGTCTGCAGAGCATTCCGGATTCCATTCTTTCCGCAGTCGTCGAAGCGTTGATTGCCGGCATTTATTTCGACGGCGGTCTTGATGCGGCGCGGCAATTCATTCTGACAGCGTTTTGCGAAGAGCTTTCGCTGTGTCGTCCTGAAGATGCTGAAAACTTTAAAAGTCAGCTTCAGGAAATCACACAACGCGACATGGGCAAGACACCAGAATACGTGATCGTGGCAGAAACTGGTCCGGACCATGCAAGAGAATTCTGCATCGTCGCGCGTGTCGGAGATGCCGTCTTTGAATCCGGACGGGGCAAGACCAAGAAAGAAGCCGAACAACAAGCGGCTCGCAATGCGGTCATGTTTTTTCAACGTCCCGCTATAGAACCTGAATAATACGTGTAGCGGAACTCGTGAGAGTTCCGAAATCGCACCGAATTCTTACGAATCCGGCTACCATCTGGTGCGCATTCTCAATGAAGAACTCCCCGCCGCAATTAACCGCCCAAACCGCTTCGGGTGAATCTGAACCCCCGCTTCGTCCGCTGCTCATCGGTACCGCTGGACACATTGATCACGGCAAGACAACGTTGGTCTATCGGTTGACAGGAACAAACACAGACCGTTTGCCTGAAGAAAAATCCCGAGGCATTTCCATCGATCTGGGTTTTGCACACTTCGATGCTGGCTCATTCAGATTCGGAATCGTTGATGTTCCGGGGCACGAACGTTTCATCCGCCAGATGGTGGCTGGAGCAGCAAACATCGATATTGCAATTCTGGTCGTTGCGGGTGATGACGGTGTCATGCCGCAGACTCGTGAACACCTCGATATTCTGCAACTGCTTGGCCTTCAGTATGGTGTCATCGTCATCACTCGCTGTGATCTGATTGATGCCGAGATGCGTGATCTTGTCGCTGAAGAGCTGCGGGAACTCGTCGAAGGTACCTTTCTGGAATCGGCTCCGATCATCCCTGTTTCCGGACTGACGGGCGAAGGAATCGAAGAGCTGAAACAGGCTCTTTGCCAGGTTGCCGCAAGAATTCCCGACCGCAGCGCATCGCCCGTATTTCGAATGCCAATTGATCGAGTCTTTACACTTGCCGGACGCGGAACGATTGTCACTGGTTCCGTTTTGTCCGGCAGCGTTTCAGCGGGCGACGAAGTTGAACTATTGCCGGAGCAACGTCTTGTTCGCGTTCGCGGCTTGCAGCATCACGGTCAAAACGTTGAACAGGCCGACGCTCATCGGCGAGCTGCCATCAATCTCGCTGCCATCGCAGTTTCCGAGATCCATCGAGGCTGCGAGTTGGCGACGCCGGGTGTCTTCACGCCGACAACTCGAGTGCTGGCTGAGATTGAATGCCTGAGAACATCTAAACGTCCACTGCGACATCGACAGGTCTTGACTTTGCATGCAGGAACAACAGCAGTCACGGTTCGTCTTCGACTAAAGGAACCGTTGCTTCTTTCAGGCGAAAAGGCTTATGCGGATTTACGTTTGAAAGAGCCACTTATTCTTGCCTGGGGACAACGCTTCATTCTGCGAACTTCTTCGTCTGACACCGTCGGCGGAGGACGAATCGTTGATGGTTTGCCAGGGCGACGACGCGTCCGTGATCTCGAACGCCGTTGTTCAGGCGCCGGCGATTTTAAGCCCGGGATTCGCATTGCCAGTTTGCTGGAACAGCAACCATCAATTTCTAATGGCGATGCCGTGCAGCGCCTTGGGTTATCACTGGCTGAGGCGAGCGAACTGCTGCATTCCATGACAATCGGCAAGTCAGCAAATGTGGTTCACGACAAATCGTCAGGGCATTGGATCTCCGCCAACTGGTTACGGCGTTTAGGAAAAAGCCTGCTGCGTTTGATTGCAGAAGAAGTTCAACGGCAAAGTCCGCGACGATTATTGCCGCGATCACTAGTGGCATCGCTGTGCCGCAACTTTGATGGAGCCATCCACGTTCCATTGGCGATTGACGCTCTGCTGAAATCAGGGGAACTCATTCAGAGAGCTGACTTGATTGGCATCGCCGATCAGCAGGTCGTTCTCACAAAACGCCAACGAGAAGTCATGGACTTATTGTTGCAAAGGATTGCTGCAAATGAACGTACGCCGCCGACCCATCGCGAACTCTATACGGCGACGGATCGCCTGAGTCCCAACGATATCGAGCAGTTGCTGAAACTCTGTCGAGAAGACGGTACACTCGTCGCCGTAAATCAGGACTTGTCATACACACCGGCCGGTCTGGAACTCCTTCGCAACGATTTGCGCTCTCTGCTTCAGACCAATTCTGCCGTGACGCTCGCTGAGATCCGTGACACTCTGCAGATGACTCGTAAACACGTCGTGCCGCTCGCCGAATTCTGGGACGCACAAAAGATCACAATCAGAAATGGTGACCTGAGATCCGCCGGTCCGCAGTTATAGAAGACACCAAACAGATTGCTCACATGAACAAAGCGTTTGTTAAAGAAATTGACGCGGATGCTCGGGTACTGTGCCCCAAATGTGGTGCCGTGGGGACCGCAGTCGGAAAGGGACCGCTGGATACTCATGTCCGTGAAGAAGCTCGATCTCGCATTTCGGATTCAGCGTGGTGCTGCGGAAACTCAGACTGCTCCGTCGTCTATTTCAACTTGTTTGATCAGACAGTCACAGTTGATGAACTCAAGGATCGCGTCTATCCGTATGATCTCGACGCGCCGATCTGTCTGTGTTTTGGCTTCTCCTACGACGACGTCGATGATGATTCGCGGAATGCTGTTCCGCATCGCATCCGTGAGCTGGTGACAAAATCAAAATCACCGGACGCACGCTGTCAGGCACTTTCCGTCGACGGGCAATGCTGCCTCCGCGAAGTGCAGCGACTCTATCTTAAGTTAAAGTCTGCTACGATTTAGTAAAACGAAAGGTTCAATATGTTTACAGCCACTCTCCGACGATCGTTAAGTGCATCGATCGCCCTGACTCTCTTGCTCTCAGTTTGTCCCGTGATCGCAGAAGATCCAATTTCACTGCGAGTACTCAGTTACAACATTCACTACGGACAGGGGAATGATGGCGAGTACAATATCGAGCGACTGGCAAATGTGATCAATGCAACGAAACCGGATCTGGTCGCACTTCAGGAAGCGGATGTAGGTGTGAAGCGATCCGGTCGAATTCACGAAGTGCGAGAACTGGGTAAACTCACAAACCTGGCAGCACGTTTTGGCCCGACTCAGCACTTTGAAGGTGGTTTATTTGGCAACGCCGTCCTTACGAATCTGCCGATTCAGGATGTTCACATTCAGCCTCTCCCGTACACGGAAACATCTGTCGAACGAACGACGTATCCGCGCGGGGCGATCGCGGTGACGGTAACGTTGCCCAATGGTGAGTCGCTGAAATTTATCAGCACTCACTTTCAGCACAATGTCGATGAAGACAGAGTCATGGAAGCGAATGCGATCAATGATCATTTTGCGGCGGACAACATCACTTCGATTCTTGCCGGCGACATGAATGCGACGCCAGGTTCCAAACCAATCGCGATCCTTGAACAAAAATGGAAAAATGCGATCGACCCAGCCGCTGCACCCAGCGCGCCGTCGTCGAATCCTCAATCACGTATTGACTACGTGTTTCATCGTGGCGAGTCGTTAAAGTTGATTTCTTCTGAAGTGATTGCCGAGCCGCTGGCATCTGACCACTGCCCGGTATTGGCGGTGTTTCAGATTATGATGAAGTAACGTGAAAACCATTTTACAGGACACGCTCTCCGAGAAGTGTGACGCTAATCGAATAGTTCTTATGCATACGTCTGCTGCGCCGTTGCGTTGCAGTCTTTGTCGTACAAAACGAGGCTCAATCTGAGGACCAAAGATTTCGAGTGCGACACGACTCCAGTCGCGTTGGCACAGACGAATCTGGACGGGTCCGGTAACCCGTCCGACGTCGGAACTCCGCTTCTCAAGCTGCACCTGATTTCGGTGAGAAAAATTGCTGCTCGGTGACGTCGACAAGTCTAAATCTATCAAACGAAATCCAATAAGTCGGCATTACTGAACCGATAAAACTCCAATGGATGCAAAACTTCTGCCCGTCGGAGGCAGCCGTTGCCGCATTTGTTAACATAAGTCGCTATTCAGGGACCGAAGCCATGGCTTCGGGTATTTCGTAAACAAGCAAGTGACAATCGCCATGGGAAGAAGTTTCGAAAACCGTAAAGCCTCGATTTTTAAGACCGCAGGCATCAAGTCCAAGCTGTATTCCAAGTACGGCACGCTGTTGTACGTCGCCGCAAAGAATGGAGTCCCGGACCCTGAAAACAATCCGTCTCTGCGGCACTTGATTGAACGCGCCAAACGCGATCAAGTGCCAAGTCACGTCATCGACAAGGCCATCGAAAAAGCGAAAGGCGTCGGTGGCGCAGACTTTGCCACTGTCCGATACGAAGGATTCGGACCGGGTGGTTGCTCGGTCATTATCGACTGTTTGACAGACAACAACAATCGAACGATCACTGACGTCCGAACCGCGTTCACACGCACCGCTGCAAAACTCGGCGCAGCGGGATCGGTCGCACATTTGTTCGATCATCTGGCTGTTTTGACAATCAAGGGCGACGACGCTGATGTCATGCTGGAAGCCATGTTGAATGCCGATATCAATGTCGATGATGTCGAATGCGAAGATGGCCGAGTCACGCTGTATGCCCCGGCCAGTGAGTTCTATAAAGCCAAGACGGCACTACTGGAAGCGTTTCCAGGGACTGAATTACTGACGCAGGAAATCATTTTTCTTCCTCAAGCGTACAAAGAAATCAGTGCGGACGATGTGCCGAACTTCGAAAAGTTCATCAACCTGCTCAACGATTGCGAGGACGTTCAGGAAATTTACCACAACGCCGTTCTGCCAGGCTAAGGCACGGGCAAAAATTGAACGGCATCGGCAATGACGAATTTCCCGTCGCTGCCTTCATTCGAAATACGCACCCAACCACTTTGGCCTGCGGAAAAACGATAGCGCCCGACTGTTCGAAAAAGTCCATCGTGTTCTGGTCTCTGCTGCTGATCAATCTGCATCGTCGTTTCGCCACCGACATGTTTGACAGTCACCATTGCATTCGGCGCACGGCGAATGTTATAGCAGTGGGAGACGCGAACTTCGTACTCTCCGTTTGTGGGTATGACGGGACTATACGTTGCAGATTTTTCGCCTTTGCCACCGTTCATATCGTGTAAATATCCACGCCCAACGTAGGGCGGTGTGTGCGTCGAATACTGCCACGCACCCACCAGAGTCGCTTCTGAATCATCCACGACAATTCCAGGAAGTGATGTCGCATCGACCACAATTGCTTGCATAAGGTCGATGTTATCCACCTCTCCTGGCGGATGGATATTGGGAAGTGCCGCTGGATGTAATCGTGGCACGGAAGCATGTGACAACAATAATCCGCTCTTTTCGGCAGCAGTAAATGCGCCGCGGATAAATTCACGGCGTGTGGTGCCGCTTGAGATCTGCAAAATCGCATCAGCGTTCAGGCCAGCCTGTATCGCAATTGCCTTCCATCGACCTGCCGTTTTCTCCTCGAGCACGACATCCAGTTCGACCGCATGTCCTGGATTCGCTTCGAAGTATTGACCGTGAAGTTTGCGGCCACGTTGACCTGGCTTTTCGGGCGTCGGAGCCAATCCGTGCAATCCTCCATAACTTCCCCACCATTGAACGGCCACGAAATCCAGATGTCCGGGCAGCACGTCGCTGATATAAATCAAGCTGGCCCCTGCGGTCAACAGACGATGCTGTAACGGACGTATGGCAACCTTTTGTACGGTAACATCCCGTTCAACAGCCTGAGCGGCAGCGTGGCCAGCAGCTTGGCCCAATGACATCCAGACTGGCTCCAGCCGCAATGCACAGAATCCAACGTGCGATGAACTGACGGCAGTGGGCACGAGCAGATTGTCAACATCGCGAGGCACTAAGACCCCGTACGGAATCTGATAAGGCGGCACAGGATTGTAGAATTCACCCGTGTGTTTGCCGCTGAATCGTGGACCTTCGTGAAGTGTGCCGTGGCAGTTATTCCCGTAGTCCGCCATCGCGATTGAATCCAGATGCAGCATTGCTCGAGCATCATTCGCAGCATGTTCGCTGTCCTGCTGAACGTAAACGTGCATTCCAACCATGCGTCGAGCTTCACGCACGTACAACTGCGGCGGCAGATGATTCGTCTCTTCAAATTCATCACGGCACCAACCCCATTCCCGCGCTTCGTCACGGAATTGTTGCGGCACTGATTCATCATTCTGCAGGAAATACAAAAGGCCCGCCTGATCGCGCAGGTGCTCGTCGAAGATCAATTGTCGCTGCTCAGCAGTGCCATCTGGCCAATCGAGATTTTTACCAGGCAACGAAAGACGAACCAAGTTTCGCGACACATCGTTGATGTCATATTTACCGTTTGGAAGTGCCGGAGTCTGGGCCTTAAAAATGCAATGAGACGGATAGTCAAAAATCTTACGAATCGCTCCAGACTTCAACGCATCCAGCACGCCGACAAAATCCTCTCGCTGATATCCATCCGGTGCCGTCGGAGTGACTCGATTCTGCAGATCTTTTGTCATCATGAATCGAAAGTTGTACGCCTGCAGTTGTTGGTCAGCAATTTCAGGAGCCAGTGATTCGCGGTATTCGTCGCGTCCCTCTCGTCCGACTCGCCATCGCACACCAGCCATCGCCATCAAGTCACCTTCGTATGACGCATCGATCGCGATTCGGCAACGAATCGTCTGCAGCATTCCCTGTTCATCTTTGATGGTCACACTGCGAATATGGCGAATCGCTGTCGCCGTCGTTGAAGACGCCCCGTCTTCGGCCTCCGAAATATCCAGCGAATTAAGCTGGTGGCTGCGAAGCACTAATATTCCCGGATGCTCGTTCAGCATTTGCTCAAAGATCAGCAGATTCACTTTCGGTTCAGCAAACGTGCCGCCAAAGCAATCGTTGACCTGCTGCGAATTCGCCCCATACTGCCTCGCGTAATGCGTTTCGACTCGCCGAGCAAAATCCAGAAACGCTCCGCTCAGGCTTTCACGCGAATGAAAATCCGTATGTGACAAACCGCTCGTGACCAAACCACCAATTCGAGGTGTCGACTCAACCAGCAGCACACTGCATCCATCCGTTGCAGCACCGATCGCTGCCGCGATTCCAGCCGGAGTGCCGCCGAACACAAGCACATCGAAGTACGAAGATTCATCCACTGCTGCTGCTGAAGCTGGAAAACAGAGCCCCACCCACAGCGCGAATGAGATTGCCGCCACCTGAATCTTGAGAACCATGTCTGGAAACCTTGAAAGAAAAGCAACATCGCTGCGAATCTGTTGATGGTAAAGAAACTGGCATCACTCGTTCAATGTTGAAGAATACATTCGTTACGTGGATCGCCGATGACCGAAAGCAGACGAATTAACATTCTTCGCAATTCGGATGGAAAACTGCTCTCTTGTGCGAGAGAACAATCTCAATCATCATTCGGATGTTGAAACTAAAAAGGAACTCGGAGGGCTGACGCCCAACCGCTCGCCTCAGGATCAGAAGAAATGCCAGATCAGACTCGCATCGTATCACCGGGGCCACGTCCGGAAACAGTTCAGACTTCAACCGGTGAAATTCTCGCGCCGCCTGCAAACTGGTCGTTACTTCTTCCAGGCGATCCGGGGCTGACTCGTCGAGTCAAAGCGGCCGGACCATCATGGACCGTTCAGGAGAAGAAAGGCCGAAAGACATTCTCGCGGGGAGTCTGGGCACCGAGCGCGAACATTGCTGAGGCCATGACACAACTAACGGAAGAACGATCAACCGACGCATATGCCAAGCGTCAGGCATCCAGTGCGAAGCGGCGCGAGAAAACTCAAACGGAATATGTCGATACGTTTCGCGACGCGGTCTTGCAGTTTCTGGCGTTCGCTCCAGTTCATCGATCGCTCGCCGAACAATTGGCTGAGGCCGTTGCGGCTCACGCGACACCAGTTGGCAGCGGAACGGTCGCAAGGACTCAACGCATTCCCGTTGAACGCCGCGCGGAGGCCGCTGTCATCGCGTGGATGAGACATCAGACGACACTCTACGACGAAATGAAAATTGCTCGGATCAAAGGCGAACGTCGCGAAGTCCGCCGCATGCTGGCCGACCAATCTCGTCAGTTGCTGCGACAATATCGCGATGGAATTGTGGTGCCAGCCGGCAAATGCGAACTGCAAAAATCGCTCGCAGGTGTGCAAAAAAAGCAGAACTGATGCCGGACGGCCGTCTCTTCGTTGGAGTCCAAGCCTTCAGGCTGCTTGCGATTCAGCCGTCGATCACTCATGGAATACCCGGAAGCTGACGCATTCGGCTCACCGGAAAACCCTCCAAACTGCCGCGTTCGCTTCATTTGTGATTCCCAAACAGTCTAAAGGCTGGACTCCAACCTCGCAATTGACGCCAGATCGCAGCTGCCAGTACACTTCGGCAGCGATTTTCGCAGAAAAACGGCAGATGGATCTTCCGTACCGAACTCTTCAGTCAGGGACGACACAATGAGTGCCGCTCACTCTTATCGCGCCGTGATTTCATCTGGCGACGTTGAACAATTGCGAGAAGCACGTCGCATCGTTCGTCAGGAAGCGGATGCGTTGAATCGCATGGCCGACAACCTGGACCCGAATCTCTGCGACGCCGTCCGCGCGATTCAAGCTGTATCAGGTTCTGTCATCGTGACAGGCATCGGCAAAGCAGGACTCATCGGACAGAAAATCGTCGCCACGTTCGCCAGCACGGGGACTCGAGCGCACTTTCTTCATCCAGCCGAAGCTCGGCATGGAGATCTGGGATGCGTCGGCTCAAACGATATTGCCCTGGTACTCTCGAACAGTGGCGAAACTGAAGAACTCATTACGCTCATTCCGGCGTTGAAGTCACTGCATGTTCCCATCATCGCAATGACACGAGATGACGAGAACTCACTCGCCCGTCAAGCTGATATTGTCATTCGCATCGGCAAGCATCAGGAAGCCGGAGAACTGCAACTGGCACCATCGTGCTCCACAACCGCGATGCTGGCACTCGGTGACGCACTGGCATTGGTACTCAGTCAATCGAAAGGATTCACCGCGAGAGACTTCGCTGCGTTTCATCCAGCGGGCAGTCTGGGTCGTCAATTGTGTCCCGTGAAAGAGGTTATGCGTTCAGGCAAGCAATTGCGCATTGCATCCGAAAACGAAACCGTCCGCGAAGTGATGATTTATCACAGTCATCCCGGTCGACGAACGGGAGCTGTGATTCTGACCAACGAAACGGGACGACTCACAGGACTGTTCACCGACAGCGACCTCGCACGCATGTTTGAAAACCGACGTGATGAACAGCTTGACCAGCCAATAAGGCTCGTCATGACCCGTAACCCCATCACACTCGGCTCGGACGTACTGTTGCCGGAAGCTATCCACCTGATGTCCGAACGTAAGTTAAGCGAAGTGCCAGTGATTGACATGAATCGACACCCAATCGGCATGCTCGATATTACCGACGTCCTGCAGAAGGTTGACGCCGCAGAAAATTCGACCGGCCACAGTCTCAAAAAATCCGGATCGCGTCCAACGTCGCGATCAGCTTAATTTCAATCACCGATCAGAAGACCAGAAACTTTCACTAAATTCTTCCAACAACGCCTGCGAACGAAAAAGCGCGGATTAATTTCATGTCACTCTCCACAATACCACGAGGCCCACGGACGCTGATGGTCGCCATCGCGCTGGTCGCGTTGTACGTTGGGTATTCCCAATTGACATCGCCGTGGTTAACGGTCGAGCAAAAGCAGCAGAAAGTTGTCGAATCGAAGCCTGACAAAGGGGCATCCCCAGCATTACTGCAAAGAGCCGAGATGTGGTTCAAAGAAGATCCGTGGGTGAAGACTGCCAATGCCAGATTTGGCGATAATTCACGATTCATGTACTTTCAGAATCACGAACTGTTCAACGAAGACCGCTCGATTAAAGTCGATCCCATCGCCATGTTATGGCAGGATGACAAATCAGAAACTCCGTATACACTGACCGCCCGCTCAGCGCAGTTGGATGCTACGACAAAGTTTAAGCTCGACAGCAATGAATTCGGAGCTATCAGCAGCGGCCAACTGCATGGTGATGTGCGAATCACAGGCCCTGATGGACTTCGTATCGAAGGCCGAACGTTTTCTATCTCCGACAACGCACTGAAAATCACGACCAGTCAGCCGGTGAAATTTTCCTGGGGACCACACAGCGGAATTGCTCAGAGCGGTGCGGAAATTGACTTGCTGTCGTCGGGGCCGGAAGACGAAAGAGGATTGATGGCGATCACGGATGTGCAACGTATTCGGCTGTTGGGTCGAGTTGATTGTGATTTGCTGTTTCAGGATGATGACGCTGGCCGCGAAGCCGTCAAATTGAAAATCAGCGCCGCCAACGGATTTGAATTCTTCATTCCAACACATGAAGCAACATTCTTTGGATTTGCCGATCGGGAATTGAAAGAAGACAATCAGATCATGATTGAGCGACCGACGATTTCCGGCGGACTTGATCGACTGTTTTGCTCAAAGCTGACGCTGCAGTTTCAGCCAGCCGTGGTTGAATCGGAAGAACCGACAAAACGCTCCACGAAATTGCAGCTCGCCAGTATTCAGACAGAAGGTTCAAAAGTCATATTCACTTCGCGCGAACAGAACGTGACGGCAATCATGAGTCGATTGAAATATCACATCGCAGAACGCGTGATGGAACTTTCCGGAAGTGTAGTCGCCGCCACGGGCCGTCCGAAACCCGTGCAGATTTATCAAAGTACCAGCATGCTGACCGCTGCACATGTACTGGTCGCACACGACAAAGACAATCAGATCCATACGATTCAGTGCATTGGGCCAGGGCAGATTGAGCCGTCCGATTTGCCATCTGCTCCAGGACGATCGGTAAGCGACGGAACCTTCTTTGCCAAATGGTCCGAGTCACTGGTGATGCGTCAGATGCCGGAGCAAAAAGTCACATTGAAAGGCAGCGTGGTTGTTTCTCAGTCTATCGCCGCTGACACGGATGCGACCGCCGCCGCGGAAGCCATAGCTGACGCAGGCACCGGTATAAGTCTCAGCGGTGACGTGGTCGAAATGAGAGGAACCTCTGCCAAAGATCCTGTCGGAATTGTGAATGCCGCAAGCAAGGCATCAACGAAATCCGGCATGGATTTGAGTCGCATCACACCCAAAGAACTGACTGCGACCGGTAATGTCCTGTTGACGCACAATCGTATCACCGGACATATCAATGAAAAACTCACGGTGACTTTTACAGAACAACATTCTCTTACTGCCGCTGCTGCCGTGGTGGGGGCGGCCGACAAAACAAAACCAGTCAGCCAGTCGTCGCTACTCAGTGATTCGCAGGATGATCAAGGCGAAACAAATTTCTTCTGCGACACTGCAAAAGCCAACATCAATCTAATTCAAAATGCTCAACAGAAGCAGAGTGCAGAATGGAAGGATGTGTGGTTGTTCGGCAAAGTCCAAATCGAACACATCGGCGCAACAAAAGACGATAGTTTTTCCGCCAAAGGTAATGCGCTCTCGGCGAAATCCGGCTTCAACACAATCAGCGATGTTAGTCTGTTCGGCGATCCTGCTGAGGCTCGATTGGCTTCACGGCGAGTCGAAGGACCACGCATCGACTTACAGGAACGTGATCCTTCGGTCAATGGTCCCGGAAGCATTCGTTTTATGAACGACAAAGGCTTAAATGGAAAGCCTCTGGAGAAACCGTCGATGGTGAAAATTTACTGGACGGATTCCATGACATATGCGGATCGCACGGCGAATTTTATTGGCAATATTCGAGCAGTGATGACAAACGAGCTGGATCACAAAGTCGAACTCACATGCGCCAGCATGAGAGTTTACTTTACATCCGATCTGCAGATGCAAGCCGACAAAAAGAAAAAAAACGCTCTGCAGGCGGATACATCAGATTCCGATGAAGGCCCCATCGAACGTATTGAATGCGACAGCAAGGTTGTCGTCGACATCGACCAGATGAAGGACAGCATTGTAGTCTCCAGAAACCATGCGGAGTTCTCAGACCTGAAGGTCAACATGATCACGGGCGAATTTAACGCAACCGGCTCAGGAAGCTCCGGGATTGTCGAATCCACTTCCTTGAATTCCAGCAACACACCACGCACGACACCGCGAGCTGTCGCGCGAGCCAATACGGCCGTTGCCACACCGACTGACGAATTTGTGTTTGTGCAGGCTCGGTTTATCGGCAGCATCGAAGGAAACTACAAGTTGCAATTTGTGCAACTGAAACAACACGTTCGAGGAGTCTTCGGACCTGTTCGCCAAATGGGTGAAAAGATTGTGCTGGATGGATTAAACGTCAACGAACTTCCGTTGAACACAGGTTCCATGCGATGTGAGAATTTGTCATTTTCCCGGATCGAATCCAGCGACGGGCCAGGACCACTACAATTTGAAATGGTGGCAAAGTCCAATACAACGGACGGCTATTCCGGAACCCACGCTCCGTGTCATCTTGAATCCATTGAGATTTCAGGCGATGCCGATGAAATCAAATACGATTCGTCTAAGCAGCAATTCATTCTGCGTGCGGATAAGGGACGACAGGCTACGGTATCCTATCGTTCAAGTCCAAGTGCAGACGCTCAGACGCTGACCGGCGAACAATTTGAATACTATCGAGAACTAAACAAACTTGATGCCCGCGATATTACTGGAGTCCAGACAGCCGGTGATTTAAGACCATCCGGAAGATAGCTCCAGCTCCTTTGATGACTCACAAATGATTGCACGGTCATGTTCAAACGCTGTCTGTCGATACTTCGATCTCCAGAGCCTGTTCCAAAATCTGACGTTCAATGACGATCAGATCAAGCAGCACTCTGCGATCCTGTTTGATCAGGTACTCAATCCCGACTCCAAGCAACCGCAATGGCACTTGAAACTCAGGATATTGTGACCCGAATTCAACCCAGGAGTCACGCCATTTGTACAGCGATGTTGGCGTGACTTTCTCCATGTCAAACCTTGCCAGCCTGCGTAAAAGGCTGGCACCAATCATTTCAATGTCAGCCGGATGCGCGTATCGAAGGCCGAACTCTCGAATCGTTTTAACATCGGCAGTGACGAAGTCACGACCATCAATGTCAGTTTTTAAGGCAGCGCCGTGGTCTGTATCTGCTCCTGTTTGCAGCGTGAAACGAGTCCGGTCTTCAGGGCAATACCAGACTCGCAGAAACTTGAGAAGCACCTGAAGGGGGCGGCGGGGTTTCTGTTCTTTAACTTCGCTGGCCAGTCGCATCAGTGGTTCGGCAAGTTCGTACAAAGATTCGCGTCCTCGTTCGGATCGCAGTAGATAGCCGGTTTCCAGCAGCTTTTTGAGCTGACTACTCACCGAGTTCTCGGCCGCCATCAGATGTCGAGCAATCTGCTTGGGCATGCACGGACGGTCCTGCGAACACAGATATTCAACAATCTGCCGTTGCTGCGGCGACAGCCAACGCAGGCGTTCCTGATAATGCGGAGTCAGCTCGTCGGCCAATCTTTGGAACGGGCCGATAAAATCGTCGAGCGATTCCCGAGTGATGAAGCTGGACAGAGCCACGTAGATTCGATGATTGCCACCTGCGAGGTGATGCAACGCTCGAACGCGTGATCGACCGTCGGCAGAATCCAGAAACGAAACGAGTTCACTGGCACTGCGATTGAGAGCGACTCTTCGGAGCAGTTCGACCGCGTCGTCGACGCTGAGTGGATCCAGATGAATCGGGCTGAAGAATCCGAAGAATGGTTTTTCGCGAGACTTCACGTCTTCAAACAGTCGCTGCGTCGATGCCATGATGGTCGTGAAGGGATGTTCCCACAGGAACGCTCGCCATTCGTGCTGACCGTCCGCACCGAGACCGTTGAACAGAACATCAAGGTTCTCAATGCAGAGCAGCAAAGTCCTGTCGCGAAACGCCTCAATCAGTCGATCCTGTAACTGCCGCTGAATCTGCCTGGGTGACTCATCCAACAGCTCTTGTAGCCACTTCAGCGGAAAATCGCCGGGATGTTGCTGAGCCAGTATTTCGTAGATGCGTTTCAGCAACTGCACGAAGGAGGTGATGGTTTCATCTTCCAGCAGCCATGCGACTCGTATTCGGTCCGTGAGCGAAGAGTCATTCGACAGCCGATGGTTGAGCAGCGTGATCAAGTGCGTTTTTCCAAAGCCTCGCGGGCCGATGAGCAATACGTGATGCTTGCTGCCGGTCGTCGCACTTTCGGCAACACGCTCGAGCAGATCCTGAAGCAGCGATTCTCGCTGAACAAAAATCGCTTCCAGCAGTTCCGGAGCAGTGCGACTTGGAGAGAATCGCCAGATGAAGTTTTCGTTCGACATTACAACCCCCGATCCAGTTTCCACCAACGTTTGATCAGCTCGAAACGAAACTGGTACAGGCCAGCGTCGTTTCGCTGCAGATAGTGGTCACGTTCGATAAGCCGCAGGATATCAAGTCTTCAAGCAACTCCTTCCAGCTTCTGGACTTCAGACCGTAGTCGCCGGTCTTGTGATCTTCGGCCGCTTTTCTGGCTTTGCTTTTGACCTGTTCGATCCAGACCGGATACTGTTGCACCTGCTGAAAAACAGCTTCGGCAAACTCGCGCGGCGTGTGGATCTTTTCCAGGACCTGAAAAACGGCGAGCCAGCCTTCCGGCGGATTGGCCGCCATCTTGCGATCAATGCCGGTTTTTCCAATACGACGTTCTGCGTTCAACAGCACACACTGCCGACTCAAGACATCCCAGATTTGATCGATCAACCGATCGCGGCCGAAGATGAACTTTGGATCCAGAGATCCACCAGGATTTGCCTTGGCCATTGAAAACTCCCTCTGTTTCAGGACCTAATTCGCGATGCTTGAAAGAATACTAATAAAACAACGTGCGTTAATAATGACGCACGTTATTGTTGACGCATTTATTGGGTGGTTGGAAAAAAAACCGACACCTTACGATGCCGGACTTCTTGATTGATCAAATCAGGACGAACAGGAATGTCCATCCGACATTGAAAACCTACTTCTTCTTTGCGCCTTCAACAGCAGCCTGAGCTGCTGCCAAGCGAGCGATTGGGATTCGGCGTGGAGAACATCTGACGTAGTTCAGGCCGATTTCGTGGCAGAAGTAGACGGACTTTGGATAGCCGAGCACTGGGAATGCGTTTGATTTTTCTACAGGTTTCCGAGTGTTTGCTGAGACATTTCAGGTAATACGAGGACGGCGAATTCCGCCTTTTCGCTTCATGCCAAATCCAAACAGGTAGATGTCTGGAACATGAATACGATTGTCCGCAGTGACGCGAAGTATTCCCAGACTTACCAAATAGTCGATCAAATAGTCACCCCGTTTTTGTTGCTCAGCGAGATGTTTTGGGAATGCCTTCCAGTCGCTTGCTGACATGATTTCTGTTTTCAGTTTATTGCGTTCAATGGGTACGGTCATTCCAACCAGGTTCTTTTCCAGGGTTCTGATCCAAGTGAATTCCTCCTGGAGTTCCGCAATTCTGCCCTTCGATACTTCACCCAATGCACCGTTTATTTGTTCAGGAATCAGCAAATGCTTCCCGCTTGGCAATCCAACCTGAAGTTGTCCTTGTGCAGAGAATTCAAAAATCTGTAAGAACGATCGAGGTGCAATGTCGCCGAGAGAATCCTGAAGATGATTCAGGAACCAGCGATACGTGTCCCCTTTGCGTTTGTCCGTCCCCATCCATCTGCCAATCAGGTTTTCCATGAACGCCCGATGATGGGTTTCGGTCGTTGTGGGAATCAAGCCCCATTGTTGTGATGGCTTTAGGTTGCTTGCTGGAACACTAGACTCAAGAAACTCCAGCCAATTAGTTCCTTGCTTCCCGTTGACAAGGCGCTTAAGAACTAGCCGATACAGGTTTTGCTCACTCCAACTCAGCGTAATGGACATTGGTTTGAGTTTTGAACTATCCGAGAAGTTGAGTGCATCGGATTCGAAAATGTCAGTACGAAGAAAGATTTTGCACCTTAAACGCCGCCAGCGACGTGAACTTCGCAGCCAGAACGCAAGGAGTGCTCCGACAAGCGGATAGATGTCAACAATTTTGGCCGCAAGTACGTCAAGATCGTCATAGGTGATGACAATGCTTTGATCCAGTTCGCGTAAATGTTCGTCAGCCCGATCCAACGCACTGGAAATACTCTCCAGCTTTGCCTCAACGACAGGTAGCCAACGGGACGGCATCGCCAATTTTGTTTTCAGTAGTTCGGATGTCGATGAGTCAAGATTCGCTGAAATGACGTCCTGTGTTTTTTCCTCCTTGAGCAGGACACCGCACAGCAATCCTAACCACAAGTGCCGAAGTTGAGTAACTTCAAGTGTGTTGTTGATTTGTTGGAAAACATCTGCGCTTGGAAACTGTGTGTCGGATTGTGCGTATCCGGTGCGATAGAGAGCAGTAGTTCCCTCGCCTTTCTTGTCGTGCGTCAGGAGCGACGTTGGATCAGTGAGTCGTCGCAGTACGTTGAAAAGCTGCGACTTACCAGCGCCTCGCCCGCCAAGCACAAGCAGAGTTTCGTCATCCAGGACTCGACGATGTTCTGCTATCGGGAGATGCTCATAAAACAATTCCTTGTCTGATGCGTTCACTCGCGATTCGGCTGCAGCTCCAAAGGCGAACCTCGACAAATCTTCCAGTAATCTGGATCGATTCTTTTCACCTATGGAAGGCTTAGTCATTGACCTTTGCTCTCTCACACAATTGAACGATTCTGGCGGTCAGGGACAAATAAGGATCTTTTGTTAGCAACTCAGCAATATCAGCCAATGTTTGATATCCAGTCAGTGACTGAAGATATGGTACGCCAAATGGAAAATGCGGTTCATCTACAGCGTCAATATCTGGAATGTCGTTTTCGTCGTAATAGAACTCACAAAAAGCGTCATATGACTGACTGAGGAATCGTTCTCTGGATCTACGTCGAATCTCATCTGGGCTTGGCCACTCCATCGCCTGTACCAAGAGGCATGCAGGCGGAGTCAGTGTGATTCCAAGTACTCTCAGTGCATATCGCATTCCCTGCCAACTCTGCACCGAGTCCTGCCCAAAGAGTACGTTGACATGAGACAATCGCTGGATCGCCAAGCCTCCAAGATCGTTGAGACCTGGGCGACAATCCAACAAAATATAGTCCGGCCTGTACTGGCTTTTCACGAGTTTAAGCAAGTCAACCAGTGGGCTTTGGTCGTTAGGGGCTCTGGACAATAGTTCAAGATCGACGCGTGCGAGCTTTTCGATATAGAGTTCATTCACTGAACCGGCCGGGATGCAGATAATCGGTTCACCGCCCTCGCCTATGAGATTCTGGTCCGACTGCCTCGCGGAGTAGTCCCGCAAATCAGGTGCATGTCCACCACCACAAAGGAGTCGCTCAAGCAGATAGTCCAGGACTCCAAATTCTGTAGCATCTGCTTGAATCAGACTCCCTAGTCCCGGAGCTTCGAGATCAAGGTCCAGCATGACAACTTTTTTACCGGCTCTGGCCAGATTCACTGCTGTTCCGCAAAGCGAGGTTGTTCTTCCAACGCCACCCTTGTGTGAATAGAAAGCCACAATAGAAGGCGTACGCTCATGCAAAGGCCAAGGAGGTCCCGATAGCCTGCTGGTCCAACTGGATTTCGATGCATGACGTTCAATAATGGACCAATTGGGATACTCTGCTGCTGGCTCTAGCGGCCGACTCTCGGCGCGAAACGGATCCAGTATTGATTGAAAATCACTGCCCGGGATATCGACTTCAACAACCCCGCCCCAAAACATCTCTAGAGCACTACTCAACACTTCGTTCAGCCTGGGGATTTCAGCTGCAAGCTGTGCCTCCCGGTTTTCGGCGGGTTTCAGAAACAACCGTATTCGCCCACGAAGATCACGCAGCACCAAGACACTCTCAACCAACGTGCTATGGGTATCACTGGCGATTGTTATGAACGCTCGATTAAGAACTTCATCAAAATGGATCACTTTGGCACCCCGTTGATGAGTCCGTCTAGAACCATCGCCCCAACCGTTTTCAGGTACACATTCGCTGCTAGTCTGTGAAGCTCCGCTGCCTGCTGTGCGTCAATTGTGCCGGTCTTTGAGTACCTGAGCGCTGTTGACCAAACACCGCGCATGGCTCCAAGGTCTGTGTCGAGATCTACTGGATATCTCCGAGCTGCAAGACTCAGATCCGCAGCGAGTAGGAGGTGTTCTCGCGAAATCTGGTCGATATGCTTCTTTACAGCGATGCCCGCGATATCGATTACCGCTTTCACGCTGCATTCGGCGACATAACCAAGTAGATAGCCTGAAGTGTCCGGACGCGTTTGCAGGCAGGCTCTCGCGGCCCGTAAATGCCGCGAGGCTGCGGATGCAAAATCAGTCATAAAACTTCTCGGTATTGCAGATGCTGGCTACGTTTCAGCAAAGTGATTTTTCTAACGGAACATTCGAGCTAGGGCGTTATACAGAAAAAGCCTGACATTTTGAAATGCCAGGCTTTTTAGGTAGAAAAGTTCAGGATGGCATGGGAAGTCCGTCCTACGATTTAAAACTTACTTCTTCTTCGCACCTTCAACAGCAGCCTGAGCTGCTGCTAGTCGAGCGATAGGGATTCGGCGTGGGGAACAGCTGACGTAGTTCAGGCCGATTTCGTGGCAGAAGTAGACGGACTTTGGATCACCGCCGTGTTCGCCGCAGATGCCGATTTTCAGATCCTTGCGGA
>Ga0209702_10002384_pt1 | contig 32904 bp, 34 predicted proteins | sample FRY01_FD_187210 | JGI IMG/M metagenome (GOLD analysis project Ga0209702, IMG submission 187210) | Freshwater microbial communities from Lake Fryxell liftoff mats and glacier meltwater in Antarctica - FRY-01 (SPAdes) (version 2) | ecosystem: Environmental > Aquatic > Freshwater > Ice > Glacier...
TCGAATGAAACTTCGAATATTTGTTGAGCCACAGCAGGGTGCTTCGTACGATCAACAACTTGCGGTGGCACAGCGCGCCGAAAACCTAGGATTCGACGCCTTCTTTCGATCTGATCACTTTCTGAAGATGGGCGATGTTTCAGGTTCGCCCGGGCCGTCGGATTCATGGACAATTCTCGCGGGGATCTCACGCGAGACAACGACTATCAGACTTGGCACGCTCGTTAACTCGGCCACGTTTCGGCATCCCGCGATTACGGCGATCAGCGTCGCCAATGTTGATGCGATGTCAAACGGTCGCGTCGAGTTAGGTCTCGGCGCGGGATGGTTTGATGCCGAACACAAGGCGTACGGAATTGAGTTTCGACCATTAGGTGAACGCTTCGAAGTTCTGGAAGAACAGCTAGCGATCATTTCGGGGTTGTGGAGCACGCCAGATGGGGAGACCTTTAGTCATCAAGGCAAGCACTATCAATTGCAGAACTCCCCTGCTTTACCAAAACCGGTGCAGCCGAGCGTGCCGATCATTATCGGAGGCCGAGGCGTCAAAAAAACTCCGTCGCTGGCGGCGAAGTATGCGACAGAGTTCAATATGCCGTTCGTGTCAATTGACGACTACACAGCGCAGTGCGAACGGGTTCGTGCGGCCTGCACAAAAATCGGCCGGGATCCAAATACCCTTCGTTACAGCTTCGCCCAACCGGTCGTATGCGGCGCCAATGACGCCGAGATCGCACGGCGCGCGAAGGCGATCGGTCGCGATGTCACTGAACTGAAAGTCAATGGTTTGTGCGGTACGCCTGAGGAAATTGTCAGCCGCCTTGCCACCTGGGTTGCAGCCGGCGCGCAGACCGGTTACCTGCAGATCCTCGACCTCAATGACCTTGAACACCTTGACCTGATCGGCGCAGAGGTTTTACCCAACATCTAGGCCGTGATAAGCGCAGCGGCTCAGTTAATCGCACACTTTGCGACTAGTCGATTAGTTACGCTGTAACGATGCCCGATCAGCAACCAGAGACAACGGCGATTACCGCTGGTCGCGATGATTCGGGATCGCTCGCGCCAGCTCTATGGCCGAGCACGACTTGGCAATCAGGCGGACTCGACGAAAGCAATAAACATGCCGTCGCTACGCACCGCGTCGGCAACTACGCCCGCTACGGCAACCCGACGGTGCGCCAGTTCGAAATCGCAGTCGCCGAACTCGAGGGCGCCGAAGATGCCCTCGCTTTCGCATCAGGAATGGGCGCGGTGGCGAGCGTGGTCTTGGCGCTGTGCTCAAGCGGCGATCACGTCGTCGCGCAACGACAAATGTATGGCGGCACGATCTCCTTTTTGAGTGGCCCGTGCAAACGCCTGGGCATTGAGACTACGTTTGTTGACGCTACAAAACCCGGCGCGTTTACCGCGGCAATACGCCCTGGCAAGACGATGTTGGTAATGGCCGAGTGTCCGAGCAACCCGCAACTGGGATTGGTTGACTTTTCAGAACTTGCGGCGATCAAGGGACCGTTCACGGTTGTCGACTCGACACTGGCAACGCCGCTCGGACAGCAACCACTCAAACATGGTGTTTCGCTCGTGCTGCACTCGGCGACCAAGGGCATCGCTGGCCACAACGACGCGATGCTCGGTGTAGTCGCGGGCGAGAAAGAACTGATTGATGCGCTCTGGGGCTATTCAGTGATGCACGGTGCAACGGCATCGCCGCACGACGCGCTCAATGGCTTGCGCGGCATTCGCACCTTGGGCGTGCGTTTGGCGCAGCAGTGCGCGAGCGCGATGGCAGTTGCCGAGATGTTGAGCAAGCACGCCAATGTGACCGCCGTGCACTACCCCGGGCTCAAGTCGTTTGCTCAGCACGAATTGGCGCGCCAACAGATGCGCGCGTTCGGGTCGGTGCTCGCGTTCGAGATTAGTGGCGGCAAAGATGCGGCTCGAAAATTTATTGATGGCGTTTGTCTGGCGCGACCCGCGGTGTCACTTGGCGGGCCCGAGACGCTCGTGTGTCACCCAGCGACCAGCACGCACGTTCGCGTATCGCCAGAGTCGCAACGCGAATCAGGGATCACCGAAGGGTTGATCAGAATTTCGATTGGTCTTGAAGCAACCAGCGACATCGTCGCCGATTTAGAAACTGCTTTGGCCTAGCGCTCTTCTTTGAAGATCACGTGCTTGCGCACGACTGGGTCGTACTTCTTGAGCTCTAAGCGCTCGCGTGAGTTGACCTTGTTCTTGCGGGTCACGTAGACATAGCCGGTGTCGGCCGTGGAACGAAGCTTGATGATTGGACGCTTGTCTTTACTCTTTGCTGCCATGACGAATTCTCAGACTTTCTGACCGGTTGCGCGGATATCGGAAACGACGCGCTCGATGCCGACTTTGTCGATCGTGCGCAGACCCTTGGAGCTGACGTTGAGGTAAACCCAGCGCTTCTCTGATGGCAACCAGAAACGGCGACGGTGGGAGTTCACCTTCCACCAACGCTTGGACTTGATGTTGGAGTGCGAGACGGAGTGACCCGTTGACGGGCGCTTACCGAGGACATCACAGCGATTTGGCATTGGATAAGTATAGACAGGCAAAAGCCCCGCTACACTGTCCCCACTATGAAGAAGGACACCCACCCCGAATCTCGCATGGTCGTCTTTGAAGACGCCTCAGCCGATTACCGTTTTTTGACCCGCACCACGATGAACCCAGACCCAAACAAGAACACTGTCTGGGAAGATGGCAACACCTACCCGTGCGTGCAGTTGGACATTTCTAACGCCAGCCACCCGTTCTTTACCGGCACGATGAAGATCATCGACTCGGCTGGCCGCGTTGAGCGCTTTAACAAGCGTTACGGCTCGCGCAAAAAGACTGTGGTCAAGAAAGACCCAGCAGCCAAATAATTACTCGATCTGGCGCACAACGCCGGGCGACATTTTGGTAATTGAGGTTTCGCCGATCAACGCCATCGTGCGGGTGATGCCCGATGTGATGTGTTCGAGCGCCCAGTGCACTCCGTCTTCGCCCGCTGCGCCAAGACCGTAGAGATACGGCCGACCGAACATCACGCCACGCGCGCCGAGCGCGCAGGCTTTGACGACATCAGACCCGCGGCGCACGCCACCGTCTATGAGCACTTCGATCGAGTCGCCGACTTCGTCGAGAACTTCGGGCAACAGCGCGATCGGGGCGGGGGCTCCGTCGTATTGACGGCCACCGTGATTCGATAACGCGATCGCGTCGACGCCCATGTCGGCGGCGATGCGGGCATCCTGGCTGCACTGAATGCCCTTGAGCATTAGCGGCAAACCCGACTCTTCGCGGATCCACTCCAGATCCTTCCACGACAGGCTGGGGTCGAATTGCGAGTTGACGTAGTCGCCAAGGGTGACCGCGCGCGAGCCGTCGACATCCGACCTACCGGCAACCGCGGAGAATGTGATCGGCTCGCTGCGCACGAAATCGATCGTCCACCTCGGGTGTTTGATGCCGTCGATAAATGTTTCAAGGCCAATCTTTGGCGGCAGCGTGAAACCGCGGCGCACGTCGCGCTCGCGGCGACCAAACACTGGCGTGTCTACGGTGAGCATGATCGCTTTGTAGCCTGCCGCCTTGGCACGTTGCACGAGTTCGCGCGACAGGCCGCGATCGCGCCACACATACAACTGGTACCACAGCGGCCCGGTGGCGACGGCGGCCACTTCTTCGATGCTGCGTGTACCGAGGGTTGAAAGCGTGAACGGCAGTTGGTGCGCGCCGGCGACGCGAGCGACGCTAAGTTCGCCCTGCGGGTGGGCGATGCGGGTGAAACCCGTCGGCGAAAGCGCAACCGGGAATGGAACCCTCTGGCCCATGATCGTCGTCGTCGTGTCTATTGTCGATACATCTTGAAGGATGCGCGGGCGCAACTTAATGTTGGCGAACGCTTGGGAGTTCTCGCGCTTGGTGACTTCGTCTTCGGCGGCGCCATCGAAGTAGTCGAACACTCCCCCTGGTAAGCGCTTCTTGGCGAGCGCGCGTAGGTCGTCGAGGTTGCCGCACTTGGCGAGTCGGCGCTTGGCGCCGTTGAACTCGTAGCGGCGCAGTTGCACGACGGAGCGGATGGACTTAAGCACGCCTTGAGTCTAATTTATTTAAGTGAGTCAAGCACAAGCGCGAGCGCCGCGACCGTGGTGCGCGGGTTGACGATGCAGAACCGTAAAACTGTCTCGCCCTGCCAACTGCTCGGCACGACGAAAGCTAGCCCGCTCTCTAGAGTGCGATCGCTCCATTGTTGATATTGCTCGGCGCTCCAGCCAACCCGACGGAACACGAGCACCGACAGTTCTGGCTCGAGCACCAACTCGGTGTGGCTTGCGTCGCGGATTAGTTGCGCCCCGCCGCGGGCGACATCAAGCGTCGCCTCCATCGCGCCGGTGTAGGCGTCGGTGCCGTGCATCGCCAGGCTGAACCAAAACGGGAGACCGCGGGCGCGGCGGGTGAGGTGATGTGCGAGATCTGCGGGGTTCCACGCCGCGTCGATTGGCTGCGAGTCGTCTTGATCCAACACATCTAGATATTCGGCGTGTTGCGTGTGGGCGTGTCGGGCTTGTGTCGGATCGCGATAGATGAGAGCGCAGCAGTCGTACGGACCGAACAACCACTTGTGCGGGTCGACGATCAGGCTGTCGGCGTGTTCGATGCCGTGAAATAATTTGCGTACGCTAGGCGCACATAATGCCGCAGCACCGTACGCGCCGTCGATGTGATACCAGGTGTCGATTCGTTGCGCCTGGGTTGCCGCCCCTTCGAGGTCGTCGATGACACCAACGTTCGTCGTGCCGGCGGTGGCGACGATGGCGCAGATTCTGGCACGATCGGCGTTTGAGAGCGAGTCGATCAAATCGCGCAACGCCTCGCCTGTAAGGCGGCCACGCTCATCGGCGGCGACCTTAACGACGTCTGCGTCCATCACTAGCGCGGCTTGCTCGACAGACGAGTGCGCGCCGGTCGAGGAAATAATGATCGGGCGAGTCGCATTCATCTCGCCACCAGCGCGATGTCGCCAGCGCCAGCGGGCGGCGAGCAAAGCCGAGAGATTTCCCGCAGTGCCGCCGCTCACGAACACCCCACCACTCGTTGGCGGCATGCCCGCGAGATCAGAGATCCATTTCAACGCCGCGTTTTCGGCGTAGACGGCACCGGCGCCCTCGAGCCATGAGCCGCCGTAGATGTTCGAGGCAGCGACGACCAGATCGAACAGCACCGAACTCTCGGTTGGCGCGCCCGGCACGAATGATAAAAACAATGGATGATCAACACTGATGCACGACGGCGCCAATTCGTCGACAAACTCTTTAAGCACGTCAAGGCCGTTGCGCCCTTCTGGCTTGATCGTCTCGCCGACGATCGCGCGCAACTCGCTCAGCGAGTAGGGCTTATCAAGCGGTGGAGGATCCATCCGGATACGCAGCATCGCGTACTTGACAATCTCGACTGCCAGCTCGGCACTCTCATCGTCGTAGAAGTGCATGCGCCGAGGTTTGGAGATTTTGCTCATCGCGAATTACTCATTTGGATCCATTCAGGGCTTCAAGTACTGCAGCCCGCTTCGGCAAGGACGGCACTGCACCGCGCACAGTTGTCGCTAACGCGCCCGCGACCACGGCCAACTTGCACGCCTCACTCACGGCTACGTCGCGCGCGATCTCGGCGCACATCGCCCCGATGAAGGCGTCGCCCGCGCCGACTGTGTCGACGGGCGTGACCAGATGTGCCGCAAAGCCCTCGTTCAGCACCGCGGTGCCGTGCGTAGTAATCATCTCTGCGCCATTCTCGCCACGGGTAACGACGATCGTTTTGATGCCAGACCGTCGTAACTCGTCAACGCCGCCAAGACTTTGCGTCTCGGTCTCGTTGGGCACAATGATGTCAGTGACAGCATAAATCTCGCGGGAGATCGTCGCGGCTGGCGCAGGGTTGAGCACGGTTGTCGCGCCGAATTTCTTTGCTTGTTCGAAGGCGTTAGAGATCGTTGTCTGCGGGATCTCAAGCTGAGCGAGGACAACTTTGCACTGTGGAATCACGAGATGTTCGTCGAGTGCGCCATCAACGACGCCGACCATCGAATTGGCGCCGAGAATCACGACGATCTCGTTCTCGCCGTGGGCGTCGACATTAATGAATGCGCGGCCCGTTGGTTCAGAGACGCTGCGCAACAGACTTGTGTCGACCCCCTCTAGATCGAGCACCGAGCGCAGGAAACGACCGGCGTCGTCGTCGCCAACGCATCCAACGAACGCGGTCTTGGCGCCCATGCGCGCGCACGCCACAGCCTGATTCAGGCCCTTGCCTCCCGCGTGTTCGGCGTAGCCCGATGCCAATAATGTTTGCCCTGGCTTTGGCAGGTGCTCAAGTTGGGCGACGAGGTCGAGGTTGGCGCTGCCGATCACCACCACGTCGAATGCCATCTCTCTACATTGACACACGACAACTAGTCTTTGCACAATGATTCAGCCAACGCAGACGACCAAAATACCGATGATCATCGACTGCGACCCGGGTCACGACGACGCCATCGCGCTCGTTGTCGCCGCCCGACACGCCGACCTGATCGGAGTGACCACAGTCGCCGGAAACGCACCGATAGCTGCGACCACGCGCAACGCACAGATCGTGCTCGACCTGCTCGGATCGAAGGTGCCCGTGCACCGCGGCGCCGAGCGGCCGCTCGTGGCAGAGGCGAAACACGCGGCCTACGTACACGGCGAGAGCGGCCTCGATGGTGCAGACCTGCCAGAGCCTTCGCGCGGCCCCGTGAGCCACGATGCCGTCGGCTACATAATCGATACCTGTCGAACGACAGAGGGCATCTGGCTCGTGCCCACCGGACCGCTCACAAACATCGCCTTGGCACTGCGTCTAGCGCCAGATTTGGCAGGCAAGATTGCGGGCATCTCACTGATGGGCGGCGGTACTTTTGGTAATCGCTCGGCGGTCGCCGAATTTAACATCTGGGCAGACCCAGAGGCCGCGGCGATGGTCTTTGAGTATGGCGGTCCATTGATAATGGCGGGACTCGATGTCACACACCGCTTGCAGGCAACACCCGAGCGAATCACCAAGATACGCCAACTACCAGGCACTCTCGCCAACGTCTTGGCCGACCTGTTCGATTTTTTCTCACACGTGTACGTGGCTCGCCACGACAATATGCTTGGCGGCGCTGTGCACGACCCGTGTGCGGTGTTGGCTCTCACCCACCCCGATCTATTCGAGCGCCGATCGTCGCATGTTGTCGTTGAGACATCGGGCGTCTACAGCCGCGGCATGACGATAATCGATCAGCGCGGACTAATCGAGCGGCTCAAACCGAACTGCGATGTGCTGTGTAGTGTCGACGCCGATGCGGCGTTCGACGTGATCATCGAAGCGATTAGTCACTTCTCGAAATAGACCGTGCCGTGCTCGTAGCCGCCATCCAGCACAACATCGTTTGGACCAACCGACAGGCAAATTTTGTCGCTCTAGAGATTTTGATTGCCAAGGCTGCAGAAAATGGCGCCCGCCTAATAGTTCTCAGCGAAATGTTCTCGACAGGGTTCGTTGTTGATGATTTGTCGATTGCCGAACCCGAAGGCGGACCATCTAGCGATTTTCTCGCCAACCAGGCCAAGAAATTCGGCGTGTGGGTTGCGGGAAGTTGCCCCGAACTATCGCCCCAAGACAACGACGAACGCCCATTTAATACTTTGGTTGTCGCGTCCCCCACTGGACAGTGCAATCGCTATCGAAAAATCCACCCATTTTCTTACGGCAACGAAGATGACCACTTTCGTTCAGGCTCCGAATTAGTGACAATCGAAATAGAAGGCTTTAGGTGCTCGCTGTTTGTTTGCTACGACCTACGCTTTGCGACTGAGTTTTGGAATCTCGCTACGAAGACGGATGTGTACATAATCCCAGCCAATTGGCCCGCTTCGCGAATAGATCACTGGACCGCGTTGCTGAAGGCTCGTGCGATCGAGAATCAGGCTTACGTAATTGGATGCAACCGAGTGGGTGTTGGCGGGAACCTCTCATATAACGGACAAAGCAGAATCTTTTCACCAACCGGCGACACACTCGCCGAGGGTGGCGACACAGAACAGATTTTGTATGCAGAGGTAAGCGCCAAAGTCGTGCGCGAAGTCCGCGCCGAATTTCCATTTCTACAAGACCGCAACGAATAGTTACAAGACTCGTCGAAGGACCCTGAGTTTGCGCTTGGTATATGGCGGATAGGCAATCGAGGGGTCGAATTTTGTCGTACGAGCCAGCACGGGCTTGAGGTGTTGAAAGACATCGATGCTGGCCTGACCGTGATACGCACCAATGCCGCTCTCGCCGATGCCGCCAAATGGCAGGTGCGGGCTCGTGATGTGCATGATCGTACCGTTGACGGTCACTCCGCCCGAAGTCGTTTCTGCGACAACCTGGTCGCTGACCTTGGAGTCTTCGGCGAAAATATAAAGAGCGAGCGGATGCGGTCGATCGTTGACAAAATCGATCGCCTCTTGCATCGAGTCAACCGAAACTATCGGTAGCAGAGGCCCGAAGATTTCTTCTTGCATGATCGGCGCGCTGGAGTCGACGCCGACCAAGACTGTCGGGGCGATATAGCGCGATGCGGCGTCAACCGAGCCGCCGACAACAGTCGTGCCCGTACTCAGCATCGCCCTGAGCCTGCCAAAATGGCGGTCAGAAACAATGCGCGAATAATCTTTGCTCTGTTGCGGGTCGGAGCCGAAAAATTCTGTCACTGACTTGCCGATCTCGACGACCAATTCGTCGACGATCGAGCGATGCGCCAATACGTAATCAGGGGCCACGCAAGTTTGGCCCGCGTTGATGAACTTGCCCCACGCAATGCGCCGGGCGGCGACCTGGATATTGGCCGAGGCGTCGACAATCGTGGGACTCTTGCCGCCCAACTCGAGCGTGACTGGCGTGAGGTGTTTGGCGGCGGCCTGCATCACGACTCGACCAACCGAAGTGCCGCCCGTGTAAAAAATGTGATCAAACTTCTGCTCCAGAAGTTCAGTCGCTGTCTCAACTGCGCCTTCGACAATTGAAATCGCCTTGCTGTCTAAATACATCGGCACCAATTTCCCCAAAAGCTCAGAGGTCGCCGCCGAAACCTCGGACGGCTTCATCACCACCGCGTTGCCAGCCGCAATCGCACCGGCCACTGGGACTAGCAACAACTGCACCGGGTAGTTCCACGGCGCGATCACCAGAACGACGCCAAGCGGCTGCGGGACGCGCTTCGAAGATCCGGGCCGTGATACGGCCTTGGTCGGAACCTTGCGCGGAGCCGTCCACTTGGCGAGATTCTTAATCATCAACTTAACTTCGCTTCTAGTTAGCGCGATGTCTAGGAGGAAGGACTCTGCGGGGCTGCGACCCAGGTCGGTTCTTAGCGCAGCCTCAAAGTCATCTGAATGCTCTTCGAGCATCTTGATAATCGCCTTGAGCTGCGCGCGACGCCAATCGAGCGGCTTTGTAACACCCGCATTGAAAGCCGCGCGCGCTTCGGAAACTAGATTCGCAATCATTGTGAAAATCTCGCAATCATTTTGAGCGGACGACGAGATTCGAACTCGCGACCCTCACCTTGGCAAGGTGATGCTCTACCAACTGAGCCACGTCCGCAAACTAACTTTTTTAGTTTATCAGGGGGTCAACGACTCCGACACCTGACCGTGAGCCTAAAGCGCGGCTAGCGAGGTCTGGCGTTCGAGACGCTGACGACGCTGCGCGAGGTTGGTCACGCCGCCAAGAGATACCAGCACGCAAACCGCACCGGCGAACTGCATCACGGTGATGCTCTCGTTGTAGACGAAGTAGGCGCCGATGGTCGAGATCACGGGGCAACCGAGCGTCAACATCGATGCAATCGTGACATCGATATGTTTAAGTGCCCAGGTGTGCAAACCGTGCGCGCCGATGCCCTGTACGACAACCATTGAACCCAACAGGACGAGATCACGGCCGTCGAGGTCACCAAAGCGAATGCCGACGAACATACCCCACGGAATGCACAGCATCGCCGACCAGGCGTAGTTGCCGCCGAGAAATGCCCAACTGTTGATCCCTGCCGTGCGCAACCTCTTCGTGAAGATCAAATATGTCGCCCACGTAATTGTGCCGAGACCAGCCAGCACGTCGCCATAAAATGTCGCGCCGTTACTCGAGCCAGCACCAAAGATGACCACCCCGATGCCCACGAGCGCCGCCAATCCGAGCAACACCTGCACCCTTGTCACGGTTTCGTTTAAGAGGCGCGGCGCCACGATCATCAGCAGCAATGGCGCCATCGAACCGACGAGTGTCTGATTGGCTATCGACGTGTGTCGAAGCGAGTCAAAACTAAGTGCCATCGAAAGAAATGAAAATATCCCAGAAAAAAATGTCAGCTTCATCATCTTTTTGTCGATGCGCCCACCTGTGCGCGAGGCGATGTAGGCCATCACTGGTATCGCCGCGGTCAAACGCACGATCATGATCGTCGGCGTGGTGGCACTCACGCCGCGCACGATCAACGGACCTACCCCCCAGAACAACACCGAGAAAAGCGCCGCCAGCAGCGGGGCCTCGCGCCGCCACAGTGGCTCGGCGTGGACTGTGCTCGCCTCTTGGTTCACTTGCGGGCTTCGGGGCCACGCGAATCGGGGTCAGATGGTGAGGCCATCACCCAAAACTACTTTATGAGCGGGTCGATTGGCGCACGGCGAACAGGCTGCTCAGTGGTAGGAGTTCTAGATGACGAAGTCGTACCAGGGTTTCTTGGGGTCGAACCAACCGTTCGGCGCGCGGCGACGCGCGGCGCCGCCGAGACGAGACCGCGCACCGAGTCGACCATTGCCGAGCGCTCATTTTCTGTCGCCTTCTTGTAACGGCGATCGCTCATAATTTCGAGTGGCGCGAGGGCCAGCGACTCGGGTCGCGCCGACGACCAGAACCTTAAGGTCAGGCCCACGAGCGCGAGACCAGCTGCGACCAACAGTAGGCCGATTGCGCCGACCTTTGGCGCGATCGCCAACACCGCGTAATCAGTCAAAACGGCGACAATCATCACAGACAAAACTACCCTGCGAAATTAGTCGCAAGAAAACGGCCGATCGGCGGACCGACCTGATCGAGGTTGATCAAGAACGCGTCGTGGCCATGGGGCGAGTCAACCTCGATATAGGTGCTCGTCACGCCGTTGCCGCTGATCAACGAATGCAACTGTTGCTGCTGATATGTCGGGTACAGCATGTCGCTAGAAATGCCCATCACCAGCGTATTGGCGCGAATGCGACTCATGGCGCGCTCGAGCCCGCCGCGACCGCGGGCAACATCGTGCAGATCCATCGCCTTGCCGATAAACAAATAACTGTTGGCGTCGAAGCGGCGATTGAGTCGATCACTGTGATGGTCGAGATAGCCCTCGACCTCAAAGCGATCCCACAGACCAAGCCCGTTGTGAAATGCATCGCTGTCGACGAGTTCGCGACCAAAGCGATCGGTAAACACGTTGTCGCTGCGAAACGTGACCTGTGAAACCATGCGCGCAATCGATAGCCCCTCCCACGGGCCATCACCAGCTGCGCCGTCGTAATATTCGCCGCCACGCCACTTCGGATCAAGCGCGATCGCTCGGCGACCGATTGCGCCCCAGGCGATTTGTTGTGCGGTTGCCTGCGCACACGTAGCGATCGGCACGATTGTGCGCACGCGATCAGGGAAGGTGATCGCCCATTCGAGTACCTGCATGCCGCCCATTGATCCACCAATGATCGAGTGCCAGGCGGGTATTGAGAGCATGTCGGTAAGACGAACTTGCGCGCGCACCATGTCGCGCACCGTGATCACCGGAAATCGTGAGGCGTACGGTTTGGCATCGTCTGGATGCGGCGACGCGGGGCCAGTCGAACCTTGGCAGCCACCAATCACGTTGCTGCAAACAACGAACCATCGATCGGTATCGATGGCGTGGCCAGGGCCGATCGCGTTCTCCCACCATCCCGGCGTCGGGTGGCCGTCCTCGGCCGGCCCAGCGGCGTGGCTGTCGCCAGTCCACGCGTGGCAGAGCAATACAGCGTTAGTTTTCTGATCGTTAAGCGTGCCCCAAGTTTCGTAGGCGATAGTCACATCTCGCAGCGAAGTGCCACCATCGAGCGCGAACGGGCGGTCGGCGGGAAAGTTCGCGAACAGGCGCCGACCAGCAGGCTGGCCGACTTGCCATGCTCCTGTTGCGGGGTAATCGTTACGAGTCATCTGCGCTTTCAATTCTTGTAGAACTAGTAACACTATTGAGGCATACGCAATCGAGCGACAAGTAGAGAGATGGTCCGTTGCTTCGCCGTGCTGGCGAAGCCACATCCCCACCCGAAGGTGGACTGGCACCGTGGGACTGTCCCGGTTGCCGGACCAAATGGTCTCTCTTGATGTAACTTTATTGCCCGAATTACTGTACTGCCCGATATCGTCAAATCAGCACAGCGGGCGGAGTTGAGGCTGTGAACGTCGTTTGGACAACTTTCTTTCACCTCTCGCCAGCACGAAGCATGTCGTCGGCAAGGGTTACGGCAGTCGCTCGACTTTGATCAGCGTGCCCTCGACGGCCTGGCCGGAGAGTTAAACGAGACCAGAATGATTAAGTTGTAGCAACCGATGTACAAATTTCTCTACGCCCCGAAGTGGATCGTGCTGCATCTGGCAGTCGCACTAGGTGTATTCGTGATGATCAACCTGGCCTTTTGGCAAATTGATCGACTAGATAAGAGACAGGATTTTAATGCGATTATCTCGTCGCGCTTCGACGTCGCATCGCGACCGCTTGATGCCGTGCGTGTCCAGTACCAACAACCAAGTGACGCCGAATGGTTTAAGGTGCAGATCACCGGCCAGTACCTGAGCGACGAAGATATCACCATCGTCAATGTCTCCCAAGACGGTCAGGCCGGCAAAGACCTCGTCACCCCACTACAACTACCCAGCGGCGAGATCTTGCTGGTCAACCGCGGTTTCGTTTCACTAAATATGGCGCCGCTAGTCGCGCCGAGCGGCAACGTCAGCATCGAGGCCAGGCTGCGCCAATCTGCGACGCGACAAATGGGCGCGGTTACAGATGCGCGAGACGGCGACCTGCGCGAGGTCCAGCGCATCGACATCCGTCGGCTCGCCCCGCAACTACCTGGGCCCGTGTACGACATGTACGTGGAAATGCTTGGCTCCAACCCCGCCGACAGTGTCAATCTTTCTCAGATCGCTGCGCCCAGACTCAGCAACGGGGCGCACTTAAGTTATGCCATGCAGTGGTTCTTTTTTTCGGCGTGCGCAATCGTGGGCTGGATTTTCGCCGTTCGCCGCGAAATCAAACGCGTTTAACTAACCGAGGCTGTAAGAGGCCATCGTTTTAGAGTTTTGTGAGACCAGTCTTAAGGTTGCGGACGGCTTGCGCAATGCGCTGCTCGTTCTCGATCAGCGCGAAGCGGGCGTAACCCTCGCCGCCAGGACCAAAACCCGAGCCGGGAGACAGAGCGACATGACAATCTTTCACCAGGTGCGAACAGAATTCGACAGAATTCATTTCGCTATACGCCTCGGGGATAGGCGCCCATACAAACATCGAACCGCGCGACTTGGGAATGTGCCAGCCGATACGCGCGAGACCGTCGATCAGGGCGTCGCGTCGGCTTTGGTAAATACCGCAGACCTCTTTAGGGAACTCGGGAAGTTCATTGAGCGCCACCGTCGCGGCGATCTGAATCGGTTGAAACATGCCGTAGTCGAGATAGCTCTTTAGCTTGACCAACGCCTGCACGACCTCGGTGTTACCGACCATGAACGCGCAACGCCAGCCAGCCATCGAGAAGCTCTTGGTCATCGAATAGAACTCGACGGCGCATTCGAGCGCGCCCTCGGCTTGCAAGATACTCGGCGGCATGTAACCGTCAAACCCGACGTCGGCGTAGGCGAAGTCGTGCACCACGATCATCTCGCGTTCGCGGCAAAAATCGACGACGCGCTGCATAAACGGCAGGTCGACCGTGGCGCCAGTTGGGTTGTGAGGAAACGAGATCACGAGCACGCGCGGGCGCGGCCAACCGACGTTCCAAGCCTCGGTGAGGTTGTGGAAGAACTCGTCGGCGTATTGCTTATCGTCGACGACCTGCTGGCTGCGCATCGGCACTTGGCGCACGTCGGCTCCGGCGAACAGTGGGCCGAAGATATGAATCGGATAACTCGGGCTCGGCACAATTGCGGCGTCGCCGCGGTCGAGTAAAACCCACATCAGGTGGCTGAAGCCCTCTTTGGAACCGATGGTGTTGGTGATCTGCAACTCTGGGTCGAGCGTGACATTCCAGTTGCGCTTGTACATGTCGGCGACTGCCTCGCGGAGTTTGGGCAGGCCGCGTGACACTGAATAGCGATGGTTCTTCGGGTTCTGCGCGGCCTCGATGAGTTTGTCTACGGCGATCTGCGGCGAGGGAATGTCTGGGTTGCCGAAGCCGAGGTCGACAACATCGGCGCCATCGTGACGTGCCTGAATTTTGAGGTTGTTGATGATCGTAAAGACATACGGTGGCAGATTCGTGATCCGGCGAAATTCCATTTAGTAAAACTACTCGTTTAGTAAAGGGAAACGAAGCCGAATTTTATTTTTAGTGCTTCGGCAACAGTGCAGCGCCGATGGCGCCCGCGTACTCGCCCAACTCTGCTGCGCACAGGCGCGGGTGAGTCCGGTGTTGTGGCGAATACAACATCTCTGAGAACCACTTTTGCACAACTGGCATCAGGATTTCTGAAGAAGTGGCGAGCCCACCGCCCAAGACGATGCACGACGGGTCGGTCATATTTGTCAAATTGACCAGGCCCATGGCAACCCATCTGGCGAACACATCGACGACACCGATTGCGTCCGGCTCGCCACACGCCGCCCGCGCGATTAGCGACTCGCCCATCTCGCCCCCAGCGAGGTGTGACAACGCACTGCCAGACGCATAACGCTCCCAGCATCCGAATCGACCACACGGGCACTTCACGCCATCTGGTTGCACGACCATGTGCCCAATCTCGCCGGCATAGCCATGCGCGCCGCGCTGTAATAATCCGCCGCTGATTAAACCGCCACCGATGCCGGTGCCGAGGGTGACCATCCAAACATCGTTGAACCCACGCGCCGCGCCGATCTCAAATTCGGCCAGACATGCGCAGTTGGCATCGTTGTCGACCCACACGCGCGACTTCAGGCGTTCTTCGAGTTGCGACCTTAAGGGCAGTTCGACAGCACCCCGTAGATTCGGTGACGCGCGAATAACGCCGTCTGGCGTAATCAGGCCTGGCACACCCACGCCGAGACTCTCGCATTTACCCAACTCGCCGAAAATCTCGGCTAGCAGATCAGCAAGTTCGTTCGCGGGAGGCGTCGGTTTACGAATCGTTGCCTGCACGACACCGTGCTCGTCGATTGCCACTCCGAGGCACTTCGTGCCGCCGACATCAATGCCAGCTCGCCGAATCACGCTTCGCTGCGGGTCTTCAGTTCTTTAAGCGTATTCAAGATGCGCATCTCAGCACGACGCTTGACGAAGCCTGGTAGCGGTATTACCAATTCGATCGCCATCTCGTATGTGGCGCGCGTGCCCTCGGCGACTGCGTCGAACGTGTAGGCACCCTTGATGGCGCGCATGATGTCGCCCTCGACCAGCGACCACGACAGTCGATTCGGCGCATCGCTGTAGTCGTACGTCAAGGTGTAGTGCGTGCTGCGGCCAAGAGCAGATGCTCGATACTCAACTTTTAGAGCACGACCCTGTGCGTCGCGCTCTAAAACCGTTACTTCTTTAACGTCGCTTGCCCACTGTGGATATTTTTCGAAATCAATCGCGATGGCGAAACACTTCTCGGGTGGAGCCGAAATTAACGCTACGTCTGAACCGCTATCAACCATGATCTACATCCTTGCCGATCTCGGTGGCAGATGTGAGAGATTCGGCATTCTTTCGAGCAGAAAATGTTCCGTTTCGGCTGGCCCATAGGCCGTTAAGGCCTAACCCGAACAATGGCACCAATACCCCGAAAGCCAGGGTGCTACCCGACTTCCCATCGGTTGATGTGCGACTAAGAGCGGCTCCGAGTGCCACAAGGATCTGTGCGGCAAGACAGCCATTCATAGCCATACGCACCCTTGACTCAGCAACTCCAGCAGTTAGCAAGAAAAGGTTCGTCACTGAAATCTCGTCGTGTCGACTGCGTTGCACCGCAGTGAAATATCCCCAAATAAAAGTAGCCACGCCAATCGCGAACAATGCCAGGGCCACGGCTACCCCGACGGTGCGGGCATTTGGGGTGAAGATAGCTGCGGCATACGTCGCCGATATCAGGAACAGCGCCGTGCCCGCGATGTTGCCCCGAACGATCGCGTCTTTCACGACTCGACCTGCAACACGATGCCCAGTCGCGCAGCCAATACGTCGTAATCGAATTCGTTGACCGCCCGCTGTCTGGATGCTATTTGCATGCGCGAACGCAGATCGTGATCGGCCAGCAGATCGGCGATCGCGCTGGCCACGTCACTAACGCTACGCGGATTACGGATGACTCGCCCAGTCACGCCGTCGAGCACCGCTTCGGCCGCGCCGCCCGAGTCGCCAGCAATCTGCGGTATACCGCACGACGCGGCCTCTGCGAACACGATGCCGAAGCCCTCTTGCTCGAGCCCACCCCAACGACTGCGACAGATCATCGCCGCGATATCGGCGCAACCGTATAGACGGGGCAGCATCTCGTTGCTGACCCGACCGAGAAATTGCACCGGCGCGTTGAGTTCGGTGCGCAACTTCTCTAGTCGATTGCGGTCTCGCCCAGCGCCGGCAATAGCGACAACTAGATGCGGATGCGAAGCGCGCAAATACGCCGCCGCTCGAATCAGCGTGTCGAATCCCTTGCGCGGCACCAATCGACTCACACCGACGACGAGTTGCGCGTCTTGCGCGATACCTAGCTCACCTCGAGCCTCACTTCGTTGCGCACTACTCAGCGACACAAACCGATTGGTGTCGACGCCGGGCGCAATCACAGTGATCGGCAGGTTTGCCCCACCAGCGCGACGCGCCTCTGCCGCCGGGTACGATCCCGCGGCGATGATGTGATTGGCGCCGCGCAATACATAACCCAAAGCGTTGCGCGAAACCGGCAAGCGCCCAGGCACGGTCACTTCGGCGCCGTGCACGACAACCATGTACGGCAGACTGAGCGAGCGACCGACAAGACCCAGCGGTACAGCAGGGTCGAGCACGACGAAATCGGCCGCTATGTCTGCGGCGAAGTGATTAATGCGCCTCACCATCAACGGATGCGGCAAGAGCACTAACTCGGGCACGCGACGGATCTCGAATGGCTGAGCGTCGTCGAACGCCTTGGCATCTTTGTGGGGGCTGGTGAGTACCGCAAACGAATCGGGCGGCAGACGGCGCCACCACTCCCACAAAAGATTTTGGATGCCACCGACCTTGGGCGGAAAATCGTTGGTGACTAGGAGATGTTTCATAACTCTTTCATATTCCCACGCGGGCGTCGGGCAAACGCGACAACTCCGCGATTACTTCTGGCGATTGATCGTTGAACGGAATCAACTCGCGTAAGTTCAGTCGTGCCGCCGCCCACACCGCGTGTGCCCGCAGCATCGGCTCATCGTGCGCCAAGTACCGAAACAATACCTCGCGCACCGAGGCGTCACCATTGTCGCCGATGTTGCCAAGAATAATTAGGGCGTTACGCCGCACCCACATCGGATTGCGCTTGGCGATGTACCACTGCTTGACCGCGGCAAGCAGTTCGGCGTCGCCGGCATTCAGCAAGAACATCAGCGAGCGGAGAGGGGTGACTTCAACCTGCGAGTTCCCTTCATCAGATCGCGAACGACTAGTTGGTGGGCAGACCTCTTGGCAGTCGTCGCAACCGTAGATCCGATCGCCCAATGCGACACGAAAGTCCCAATCGAAAACGCCAGGCTTTTGAATCAACCAGGCCAAACACTTGCGCGCATCGATGACTCCTGGTTCGATAATGGCCCCCGTGGGGCAAGAGTCGAGGCATCGCCTACACGCGCCGCACGAGTCGGCGACCGTTATTTGATTTGCCTCTAGCGGCGCGTCGGTGACAACACTGCCCAGTACGAAAAAACTTCCGGATCCTTCTATCAATAGGTTTGAGTTTTTGCCGTACCAGCCCAGGCCTGCCAGGTATGCAGACTCGCGATCGACGAGCGCGTTGTCGTCGGCCAGCACGAGCGCGCGCCAACCGTCGTCGCGCAGTACGTCGGCGATCTCAGTCAGCGCAGCGCGCAGTTGCTGGTAGTAATCGGCCCAGGCATAGCGAGCGACGCGCGCGCTTAATTGTTGTGTTGCGCTAGACGATTTCGCGTCGCTCGTAGGCGTGGCGTACGAGTACGCGCCGACGACCAGCGACCGCGCGCCTTCGACGCTCAAGGTTGGGTCGGTGCTGCGCTCTGGGTTGCGAAAGGTGAACTGCATCGTGTCGCTGAGGCCAGAAATCTTGCGTGACTGAATTGTTGCACGAGCGCGGATCATGACGGTGGCGGGTGCGATACCGACGCGCGCCAACCCGGCCGCTCGGCCGATGTCGAGTAAATGCCGCGAGTACTGCCCTATCTGGGCCTGATCGAGATTGGTATTTTTAGCGAACCGCACAATGCCGAAGCGTAGGCACCATTCCGGCTTTTGCGAGCAAATGCACCGCTCGTTGCTCTTCAAGGTTGAAAACTACGGGGCTCTCGGTGGTGTCGCCACACATAAAAGTGACCAAGCAATCGTCGCAAGCGGCGCTGTGCTTCATAACACAGGTGTCACAACTGATGACCAACGGCTCGCGCGCGATTCGACCGAACTTAACTTCGACGGGTTTAGACATGTTTGCACCTCACACCTAAATAGTGCCCGAGGGGTGCTACACGGTTAGCGGTGTTATTCAGCGCCGAGAATTTGAGCCCCGACCAGGTCGATGTCGAGGATCTTGATCTCGCCACCTCGCGGCAGCGAAGCGACCACGCTCAGGACATCGGCCTCACTGCACATTGCAGCCACTGTTGGCCCCGATCCCGAGAGCCACGCACACCATGCTGGCCCGCTGAGCGCACACGCGATTGCTTCGCGGGATGGTGGTGCCCCGGTCAGGCGCACATCTTGGTGCAGGCGATCCTGGGTGGCCACGCGCAGGGTCGCCACGTCTCCTGCGGCGAGTGCCGCCATCAGTAATGTGGCGTGTCCGATATTAAACACGGCATCTTGTAGAGAAACTGTGTCGGCCAGTGTCGTGCGCGATTCACGCGTAGATGTCTTTGACTCCGGTACCCAAACCACGATCTTGGGGCGCAGTGCCAAAGGCAACTTCGCAACCTTGCCCGACGCGCTCGCCGTGACACCGCCGACTAAGGATGCCGCGACATTGTCGGGATGACCTTCGAGATCGGTGGTGATTGCCAAAATGTTTTCACGCTCTACGCTCAACAGATTCGAGGCGCTTGACTTTTGCCGCAGCGCCGCGATGACGCCGCCGACCCGCGCGGCGCCGCTGAACCCGAGGCCACGACCCATCGGTATTTCATTGCGAGCCCACAACGAGCCGCTGCCTCCCGCATAGACGAATGCCTGCAAGGCGGGGTGATGTTCGGTGAGCACCTCTGCGCCAGGTGGCAAATCGCCATCAACGAGCCCTAATTCGAAATAAAGCGTCAGGGCCATCCCGAGGGCATCGAATCCTGGTCCAATGTTCGCCGAACTAGCGGGAACCCTGACTGAAAATTTCAATTCTTCAACAGACATCCCCGTGTTCACTACTACTATCGTGCCACAGCGCGGCTGACGCTAATGAGCGCATCGAGAACTTTCTGCGCAGAACCCGAGTCAATGCTCGCGGCGGCCATCACCACGGCTTCTCGCATGTCGTCAGCCGCGCCAGCGACCACTAATCCGGCGGCGGCGTTAAGCATGACAATGTCGCGAATCGCGCCACGTTGCCCGTCCAACAAGTCGCGTACGACCTGGGCGTTATGTTGCGGGTCACCGCCCCTGATCGCTACGACATCTGCTCGCGCTAAACCGAATTCGAGCGCATCAATTTCGAAACTGCTCAAAGAACCGTCGCGCAACTGCGTGACGGATGCGGGCCCGCTGAGCGACAGTTCGTCGAGGCCGCCGTGGCCGTGCACAACCCACGCGCTCGTTACGCCGCGCGTGATCAACACCTGCGCCATCAACGGGGCAACGCTCGGGTCGCCGACGCCCACGACCATCGACTTTACCTCGGCTGGGTTAGCCATGGGCCCGAGCAAGTTAAACGCCGTCGGCACGCCGATCTCGCGGCGCGAAGGACCGGTATGTTTAAACGCTGGATGAAATGCTGGCGCGAAACAAAAGCCCATGCCGGCCTCGACCACGCACTGCGCCACGCCCGCGCCGTCGAGTTCTAGAACGACGCCAAGCGCCTCGAGCACATCGGCCGCGCCGCACTTTGATGAAAACGCGCGGCTGCCGTGCTTACAAACAGGCACGCCAGCACCGGCGACTACGAGCGACGCCATCGTCGAGATATTTACCGAATGGCTGCGATCGCCGCCCGTACCGACAATGTCAATGCAGCGCGAGGCAATCCCTGGGGGCAGCACAACATTGGTAGCGGCGAGTCGAACCTCCGCAAGCATGCCCTCGAGTTCTTGCGCTGTTTCACCCTTGGCGCGCAGCGCAACTATAAATGCGGTGATCTGTGCGCTAGTCGCCTCGCCGAGCAGGATGGCCTGCGTGGCGGCGCGCGCCTCTGCTGTCGAAATGTTTTCTCTGGCCAGCAACCGACCAACTATTTGCGCCCACGAGCCCGCGCCATCGATGGCGCCCACTACGAGACTCGCTTAGGCGCTAACGCGGCGGGTGCGTAACATTCGGCGACGCTCGCGCGCGGTGGCGCCACCCCAAACACCCTGGTACTCACGATTTTCGACGGCATAGTCCAAACACGCTATGCGAACCGCACACTCGGCGCACACCGATTTAGCAATATCGGCGTGGTCGTCGTTGTCTGGATAAAAGATTTCGGCGTCAAGCCCCTGGCAGGCTCCCCTCGCCCTCCACGACACATCAACAAATGCCACGCACGAACCCCCTTGTTCGTTTGCCTCATTGCACTTTTCCCAAGTCGGATTGTACGACCACGAGTGGTATCAGTACAAGTCCGTAGGCAAATCGCAGGGGATCTGGGCGCCACAAGACTCGAATAGGGCTTTAGTATTGCCCCATGACTTACTTCGATCGCAGCGTCGGACTGAAACGTCTCGCGAACGAGCAATACGATATTTTGGTGATCGGCGGAGGTATTACAGGGGTTGGCGTTGCCCTTGACGCCGCCAGCCGAGGCCTCAAGACCGCCCTCATTGAGCGCGACGATTTTGCCTCGGGCACATCCTCCAAGAGCAGCAAGTTGATTCACGGAGGTCTGCGCTATTTACAGCAAGGCGAAATACAACTCGTATACCAGGCACTGCACGAGCGCCAACGCTTGCACCGCAACGCCAGCCACCTCGTACAAGTACTCCCATTTATGATCCCGATTCTCACCAAGGACGGAGTCGTTTCTAAAAAGATTGCGCGCGCGCTGGGCAGCGCTTTGTGGATGTACGACCTCACTGGCGGCTGGCGTATTGGCAAGTTTCATCGGCGTCTGAAACAAAAACAGGCACTGGCCCACATGCCAACTTTGCCGAGCGCCAAGGTCTCATCCGCTTATGTTTATTACGACGCGGCCGCGGACGACGCCCGATTGTGCGTGGCAATTGCCCGAACCGCCGCCCACCACGGCGCCGTGGTCGTAAATCGTTGCGGTGTCAAGACGCTGCTACACAACAGCGATGGCAATGCTGTCGGTGTGCGAGTGAGCCCGATCGACGCTCCGGAGTTTGATGTACGCGCCACCGTCGTAATTAATGCAGCGGGCGTATGGGCCGACGAGATTCACCAGCGCGATACCAATATCGACCCTGAGAGTATTCGCCCCGCTAAAGGCATCCACCTCACCGTCCCGTGGAAGCTTGTACGCAACGACATCGCCGTCGTGATCCCCGTGCGCAGCGACAAACGCAGCCTCTTCGTGGTGCCGTGGGTGCCCAACGGCGACGGTACCTACCAATTCACGTACATAGGCACCACCGACACCGACTATTCGGGAAGCGTCAATGAGTCCCAGTGCAGCAGCGACGACATCACATATGTGATCGACGCGCTCAATGCCTCGATCACAAATACCGTCACCCGCGATGATGTCACGGCGGTGTGGTCGGGGCTGCGGCCGCTAGTACGCAGTAGCACGGGCTCGACATTGAAATCAAAAACACAAGACCTCTCACGTAAGCACAAAATAGAACACTCACCGTCTGGGATGATCTCGATAACAGGCGGCAAGCTGACCACGTACCGCAGGATGGCCCAAGACACCGTCGATGTAGCGTTGGCGCAACTCGGCCACAAGGCCCGCTGTCGCACAAAGCGGCTCGACGTGATCGGCTCGCACGGATTCTCGTCGAAGAACCTAGGCACAACCGAATCACATCTAGCCCACCGCTTCGGGTCAGAGACGGCCGCGATCCACGAGATCATCGCCGCCAGATCGAATCTTGCGGAGCCACTTATTAATGGCCTGCCCTACCTAAAGGCTGAGGCGATTTTTGCGGTGCGCAACGAAATGGCCATGACTCTCGACGATGTCTTGAGCAGGCGCACTCGCGCGCTGTTAATCAACCGTCGAGCCACGCTGAATCAGGCACGAGAAGTCGCCGAGCTAATAGCACCAGACCTCGGTTGGTCGGCGCACGAGATCGACAAACAGGTCGCCAGTTTCGTCGACATATGCGCTCGCGAAGAAGCAGCCGGAGCGGTCACCGAGGCCGAGTTCTTAGCAAGCAACGCTTGATGCGTAAAGTATTACCTCATGAGCAAGGTAACTGAACCAATCGAGTTTGGTGTCGACGCGGCGTTAGTTACCGAAAAATTCACTGCGCCAACAAACCCGGTCAGCGACGCAGTCGTCGCCGACTTAAACAAAATTTGCTCAACTTCAATTGACCCAGCCGACACGGCCCAGCACGGCCGCGACTGGTGGCCGATATCGATGCACTGGTCTCTGGCAGGGCAAGTACTCCGCCGACCAGCGGCCGTTTGTAGGCCGCGCACCACCCAGGATGTCGTTGCAATCGTGAATATTTGCAGGTCCCACGACATTGCGCTCACCGTTTCTGCGGGCCGCAGCGGTGTCTGCGGCTCGGCAGTGCCGCTATACGGCGGCGTCGTTCTCGATACGACAGAGATGAGTGCCGTTGTTAGTGTCGACGCGGAGTCTGGAATAGTCGAAGTCTTGCCAGGCATGTTCGGCCCCGAGTTCGAAAAATTGCTGCAATCGCAGTACAACCTCACCTGCGGCCACTACCCGCAGTCGTTTGATATCTCGACGGTCGGCGGATGGGTGGCGTGTCGCGGCGCCGGCCAATTCTCGACGCGCTACGGCAAGATCGAAGACATGGTGGTGGCTCTCGAAGTTGTGCTCGCCGACGGCACAGTGATCATCACTGGCGGTGTACCCGCCGCCGCGACGGGCCCAGACCTGACCGCAATGTTCGTCGGCAGCGAGGGCACCCTCGGCGTGATCACTCGTGTTTGGCTTCGCGCCCACCCGCTGCCGACTTTTGAATTGCGCAGAGCGTTTATGTTCGCAACTTTCGCCGAAGGCATCGCCGCCTGCAGGGACAGCGTTCGCCACGGCGCGACACCTGCCGTATTGCGGCTCTACGACGCCACAGAAAGCAAACGCTCGCACGGCCTAGATGGCACACAGTGCACGCTGTTAGTACTTGACTCTGGCGAGCAACAACTTGTCGAGGCGACGATTGGCGTTGTCGAGCAATCCGCGGCGCGGCATCACGCAAAACCCGGAGACGTCGAACTCGTAGAGAACTGGATGCACCACCGCAACGACACGAGCGGCTTGCAGGCCCTCAGCCGCAAAGGCTTCATCGTCGACACGATGGAGGTCTCGGCAGTGTGGTCAAAACTGACGAGCATCATCGCCGCTGTCACTGGCTCGATTATGGCAGTTGAAGGTGCGCGATCGGCTTCCGTCCATCTCTCGCACAGCTATCTAGACGGGGCCTGCCTTTACTTTACTTTCGCTTCAGAGGTGCCACCAGAGATTGGCGTCGACTCGCAATACGTCAAACTTTGGGATGCCGCGCAACGCGCAGCCTTGTCGAGTGGCTCGAATGTTTCGCATCACCACGGCATCGGAATTAATCGCGCGCGGTTCATGGCCGAATCTCTCGGTGCCGCATTTAACGTTCTCGCCGCGATGAAACACGCGTTAGACCCGAGCGACATCATGAACCCCGGCAAACTCGGACTGCCAACGAAACGCGGCAAGGTCGTGTGGCCTTGAGCATTCTGGTTATCGACGTTGGCACTAGTGGTCTGCGCGCTGGAATTGTTCGCCAAGACGGCGCGATTACCAACCTCAACTATGAGCCATTCGCCCCATCGACGCCGTTCGCCGGTCTCGTCGAATTCGACGCAGTGGCGATGCGCGAGGCCGTTTTGCGCGTCGCTAATAAATCGCTACTAGCGAGCGGCCCTGTCGACGCCGTAGGCATCACCAATCAACGCGCTTCGACAATTGTTTGGGACTCAACGACGGGCTTGCCAATTGGCCCCGCGCTAGGTTGGCAAGATCTACGCACTGTGATGGAATGCATCACTGCGCGAGCCGAGCACGGCTTCGTGCTGGCGCCAAATCAGTCGGCGACCAAGGCCGCCTGGATGCTCAAGAACTACGCCGTCGATGACAGGCGAAATATTCGCATCGGTACCGTTGACACTTGGATTGCCTTCGTACTCTCAAAGGGCGAACTGCACGTCACCGACACGAGCAATGCGGCCGTGACCGGTTTACTGTCACCAGATACGTTGCAATGGTCGCCGCGCGCTCTCGAACTGATGCAGATCGATATCGAGATGTTGCCACGCGTCGTCACGACCAGCGGCGTAGTCGGCAACGCCACTGCACTGCCTGGCGCGCCGCCGATCGCTAGCCTCGTCGGCGACCAGCAGGCCTCACTGATCGGTCAAGGTTGCATCACCCCAGGCAGCACCAAGATCACTTTCGGCACCGGCGGCATGCTCGACGTCTTCACCGGAACTCGTCCATCCATCAGCGGCCAACGTGGCGCGCACGGAACTTTCCCAATAGTTGCGTACAGCGATGCCAGTGGCGTGCAGTGGGGCGCGGAGGCGATCATGTTGTCGGCGGGAACGAACATCGAATGGTTGCGCGACGACATCCAACTAATTGACAGCGCGGAACAAAGCGAACTAGTCGCCTCGCAAGTCGAGACGAGCGACGGCGTTGTCTATGTGCCCGCTCTGTTCGGTCTCGGTACGCCGCATTGGGATTACGGCGCACGCGGCGCGCTGTTTGGAATCACGCGCGGCACAAACCGTGGCCACATCGTGCGCGCAGTCTTAGAGGGCATAGCGCACCGCGGTGCCGACCTCGTCGACGCGGCCGTCGGCGACACGGGGATGACCATAAGCACATTGCGCATCGATGGCGGCATGAGTCGTAATCAAGTATTTGTTCAGGCCTTAGCCAACGCGTCACAGCGCCCGATCGAGGTGTCTCCCGTCACCGAGGCCACCACCCTTGGGGCCGGGTTCTTGGCCGGCGTGGCGGTCGGTACCTGGACATCGCTCGCGCAGGCCGTTACCACATGGAAGCCAGCCAAAATCGTCGAGCCGAACGAAGTCCTCGACCGTGGCCAATGGCAACACGCCGTGGCTAAGGCGCGGGGCTGGATACCTGCGTTATCATCTCTCGACTTCTAGATTTGTATGGTTCAGTTAGTCTCAAACCGTTACCCGAAAGGAAATTAAAAGTGCCTCAATTGAAACCAGCGGCCGCCGCGCCACCACCAACAAGGCCGACTAGTGCCGATGTCGAGTTGTTGGCCGTCGCCCAGGGCGCCGAGCTTGCGGTTCGCGACATCTACGCCGACGTAATCGCCGCCAGAGCATTCTCCGACGAACAATTATCGGTGCTCACGATGTTTCATGATCACCACAACGAATACGCCCAAGCGCTCAACGGCTTGCTCTCTAAGAATGCTCCAAACACGCGCAATCAGATGCTGTATTCAACCTTCGCCAGCAGGGCCAAGAGCACGACGACGGCTTTATCGGCATTGCACGAACTCGAGAACATCCTCGTCTCAACAAATACCGACCTCCTCGGCCGGCTCGTCGGCCTAGACGGCGCCAAGTTGGTGGCGTCCATCGCGATCGTCGAGTCGCGACACGCAGCAGTCTTTGGCTCGACTCCAGAGATGGTCATCTCGGCAGCACTAATCAACCAATCAAGTTCGCTGCTCTCGGCGATACCGAGGCCTTCGGCAACTGCAGATGTTTCAACTACAACGACTGTGGCGGGCTGATCATGACGAACACCTCAAATTTCAGCCGTCGCGAACTTTTGCGAATTGGCGGCATCGGCGCCATCTCGACAGCACTTCTCGCCGCGTGTGGCAACGAAGCAGGCGTGGTCGCTGATAAAGCAATCGCCAGCCTCGGCACTGTGCCGCCGACAACGGCACTCGCCGAGGCCGAAGTAACCGACATCGTGTTATTGCGCACAGCGGCATCGCTCGAGTACAACGCCATCGACACCTACAAGTGGGCACTTGATGACGGGCTATTCACGGGCGACTACGCCGAAGCCGCCGAAGCCGCAAAGCGATTCAGCGACGATCACCGGCTTCATGCCGACGCGATCAACAAGATCGTTGTTTCTCTCGGCGGCAAGGCGCATACCTGTGCCAATGAACGCATCGACCGGCTGTACATCCAACCGGCAATCAAATTGATCACGACCAACGGCAACGCCGACTCTTCTAAAGATGCGGTGATGCTCGCCCACGCCTTAGAGAGCCTGGCGGCGCAAACACATCAAGGGTTGGTCCCCGTCGTGATGTCGCCTGAGATTCGCGGCGAGATGATTCGCATCGGCGGATACGCCGCTCGTCGCGCGGTGATTCTGGCGCAGATTCTTAACCCAGGTCTCGCTCTAGTGGGCCCAACGGTTGACGCTACGACTGGTGCGACCAATGTCGCCTCTGTGCCTTCGGCATTCGGCGGTCTCGCCAGTATCAAGGCGTCGTTTGGTCCTGCGAACTCTGAGGGCGCCAAGACAGCGTTAGCGATGGAAACGCCGAGCCTCAACGGCCTGGTATACGAGTTCGTCACCTGCTGAGCTCAGCAGCCAAGACCATACACTGAACACGATGGTGAGTTGACCAGATGATCGCGGGGCAATGGTTTTTAAACCACTGCTCTGAGGAAAGTCGGGGCTTCATAGGACATAGTGCTGGCGCGAGCCAGGTTGGGGCGACCTGACGCAGGGTGCAACAGAAAACAAACCGCCGATGGGCGCGGCCGCAAGGCCAACGTCACAGGCAAGGATGAAACGGTGCGGTAAGAGCGCACCAGCGCGCAAAGCGATTTGCGCGGCTTGGTATCGCCACTAGAAGCAAGATCACGCAGAAGGGATGGGCTGTCCGCTCGCTCGTTACTCGTAACGAGCCCCCTTCGGGTAGATCGCATAGAGGGATGGTCATCGGCAGCGGCCCGCAAGGGCCGAGGTTACAGAACCCCGCTTATCGGTCGACTCACCGTCAACCCATTTCTTTAAAATCCGATCAAGTGCGACGTGTTGTTGAACGAATACATGGCCGGCCCATGGTCTCGAATGTTGATAATTGAAATCGATGCCTGATCTAGCAGGCACTGCCAAGTTGAAGCGACCGTCGCACCCATCGACCACGCGATGGCGGCCTTGATCGGCGAAACGTGACTAACGATCGCGATGTTCTCGGTCTTGGCACGCTCATAAATATCTTCAAGGGCTAGACGAACTCGCAAGTCAAGTTCGTCTAACGACTCGCCGTTTGGTGGTCGAAACGAAGAGTCGGCGCGCCACTGCGCCCATGTCGAGTCGGGTACTTCTGCTGGCGACATTCCATCAAAGTTGCCGTAGTCAAGTTCTATCCACCGATCGTCGACAGTTACAGATTTACCAATCGCCTTAGCAGTCTCAAAGGCCCGTTTCAGTGGGCTCGAAATCACGTGGTCGATGTCGGGCAACGCTCTCGCAATCGCTTTTCCCTGCCTGACCCCGACTTCGTCAAGCGGCAGATCGATACGACCCTGCAGTTTGTGAGACTTATTTAAAGATGTGCGACCGTGCCGAACTAGGAAGAGCATGATTTGAACCTAATGAATTTGCTGCGCGGTGTTTCGCTTTCGCGACCACCAAACGATCAGCAATAACCCAACGACCTCGAGCGGCAGGTTGATTAGTCCCCTCTCCAATGAGGGGATCTTGGCGCCGCCGAATTGCGCACCGCTGAGCGGCCACCAAAACATGCGGGTGTTCAAGAACGCGCCGTCGTATACCAAGTGCATAAAGAGCCCGATTACGCAAGCGAGAAGAAATTTGCGGCGCGGTCTCTTGCCGATCGTGGTCAACATCACTAACGCCAACAATGCGATCCCCGTCACCACACTGTGCATCGGCCCGGCGTTACCGAACCAGATTTCGATAATGTCAGGCGCGAGCGCGCCGATCACAAGTGGCCGATAACTGAACTTCGGATCTCCGAACACGATCCACGATGACGCCAGCGCCGTTCCGATAAACCAAAAAAACATGTCCGAATTAGATTACGAGGTAGCAGTCACAGTTCGGGCACTCGGCGAATTCGTCTGGTGGCAACGCCTTCAGCACTGCGAGTTCGCCGCGCGAAATATCTAAGTGACATGACTGACAAGTGGGCCCGCGCAGTTCGGCGACCGCGCCGCCAGAAATATGTTTGCGCTTGTGTTCGTATTGGGTCATGTACCGCGCCGGGATCACTAGGCAAATCGCCGAGCGTCGATCTACAAGTTCGGCGATCTCGCCCTTAACTAACGTCTGTGCCGCACGCAGGTTCGTCAGAGCCGCCGCCACCGCCGCGACCAACTCAGCCTCGGCGAGAGTGTATTGCGCGATCTGCGCTGTCAAAGTCTCGGCGAGTCCCATTAACTCGAGTTCCTTGTCATCCAGTTCGCTGCGGTCTAGTTCGCACTGGGCGATCTCGTGTTGCAACGCCTCTGCCTCGCGCGGTGCGATCACGGTGCGCAGCTGCTTCTTGAGCCGCTCGGCCTTCACATCCACCTGGTGACTCTCGACCTCACGCTTGCCAATCTCGGATTCGGCGTGCGAATTTTGTTCAACCGCGAGTTGCATCTGTGTCTTGATCAACTCGAGCCCCGCGACACCCTGCTTGTGTAGCGCGATCTCGGGTAGATGAATTAGGCGGTGGTTGGCCTGAACGATTCCGGTATCTGTCTTTTGCAGCGAGAGCATCTCTATCAACGCGCTCATCGCTAACCAGCGACGCTTGTCTGCACAGATGGCGGGAAGGGCGTGGCGCAATTGTAGACCCAAGTGTTGCCGATCAGGATGGTGTTCACGGGCGAGAACGGGTTGAGATCTGTCGCCGCGATCGTCGTGCCCGGGTCAAGCACCCTCACAACAACCGTTCCGCTCGCTGGGTCTGTTTCTGCGGTGCCATCTTGTCCTGCTGGTACCGTAGTCGTTTTATTGGGCTTGCCCGCAACTGTCGTTGTCGGGATCGTGCCCGAAACGACATCGGCAAGGCACTCGTTACCCGGCAAATAAATGCGTGTCGGCGACCGCGTTGCGGGCAGCGGCGCATCCCAATCGAGAATCGGCAAGTCTTTGTGTGCGGCGTCCATATACATCTTCCAGATCTGTGCCGGAAACATCGCGCCCTGCACGCGCCGCACGCCGACGGCAACGAACTCGGGGATATCCACCATCGGCGTATAACCCTTGGGGTTGCCGACCCACACCGCCGTCGTCAGTTGCTTGGTGTACCCGACGAACCAAGCGTTGGTATTGTCGTCTTGCGTGCCAGTCTTGCCGCCAGCGGGACGATCGTTTTCTAGTGGCGTGCGCCGCGCGGTGCCGAACTTGATGACGCCCTTCATAACATCGACGGCGTTGTTAGCGGCTTCGAGAGTAATCGCCTGCGTACCCTCGAGTTCGTGTTGGTACAACACGCCCTGGGCATCTTCGACACGCTCGACCATGAACGGTCGCATGTGCATCCCGCCGTTGGCGATCGTCTGCGCGCCAGAGGCCATGTCGAGCGGGCTTAGTTCGTTGGCGCCAGTTACTAAACTCGCGTAGGCATGCAGTCGATAGACGTCGGGGTTCAACCACTCGCTATCCATCATCGCGTACATCGTCGCGATCGTGCGGTCTAGGCCGACGACTTGTGAAAGTTTGGCATACGCGCAGTTGATACTCAGCGCGGTCATTATTCGCAACGGCGCGACCGCGCGGCTGACCCCTTTTGTAATCGCGAATGGCTCTTCGGGCTTGCCAGGATTTGGCAAAGTGCACGGCAGCGTGCCGTCGATCAAATCATCGGGGATGATGCCGGCCTGTAATGCGGTGGCCAAGACGAACATCTTCACGCTCGAGCCGGTCTGACGCGGGCGCATTGCCATGTTGACCTCGCTCTGGCCAGCGACAAAACCGGGCCCGCCGACCATCGCGCGAATGCCGCCGGTGGCGTTGTCGATCGAAAGCACTGCCGCTTCAAAGCCGCGCTTATTGGCGGGAAGTTTTTCTTTGGCAGCCGCCTCGGCAGCTCGTTGTGCCGCGGCATCGAGAGTTGTATAAATCTTGATGCCACCGTGAAACAGTTTGTTGTAGCGATCTTGGTATGTAGGGCCCAAAATGCTGCTGCGATTTAGCAGCCAATCTTTGACCTGCTCAGTGAAATACGTGCGACTCGAATTATTCCTCGACACACTTTTAACAATCTCAGGAAGGATCCACGTCTCGCCCAAATCGGCAGCCCGCGCCTTGGTCAGCAGTTGCGTGGCGACCAGCCGCGCCAAGGCCTGCTTAAAACGCTTGCGCGACGGCTCGAGATGCTTAATCGGGTCATATGTCGACGGCGCCTGAATCAGCCCCGCAAGAAACGTGCCCTGCACGACGTCCAGTCGCGCAACGGGCACGCCAAAGTAAACCTCTGCGGCGGCCTTCAGACCGTAGGCGTTATTGCCGAAATACACCGTGTTCAAGTAGCGCTCCAAGATCTCGCGCTTGGCAACCTCTTTTTCGAGCATCACCGCGTAGCGAATCTGCAAGACCTTGTAGCGCCCGTCGCGCGGCAAACCCGCCAAGTATTCGTTCTTGACAACCTGCTGAGTTATCGTCGAGGCGCCCTGGCGACCCGTTGACGACTCAAAGTTCGACAGCATCGCCCGCACTGTTGCCCTTAAATTGACGCCCTCGTGCTCATAGAAGCCCACGTCCTCGACCGCGAGAATCGCGCCGATCACATCTTCAGGTATGTCGTCAATGAGTGTCGGCTGACTATTTTGAGTTTGGAACACGCCGACCTGTTCGCCGTTAATTCCATAGACATAACTGCGCTGATTGAGGCCCGAAAAATCAGGCAGTGCCACCGACGTTTGCGAATGCGCATTTAACACACCCCAGGCCTGGGGTGCAATCGCGCTGACCAGCGAAGTGACCAGCAGTGCTCCAGCCAAAATGACGAGAGCCAGGCGAATAAATGGCCGGAGAATGGGGTTCACGACGCCGATAACGCTACTCTGCCCCAATGACTTCGTCACGGCAGTTCCCCATCAAGCCCTTCCGCTTTGGCATTCAGGCGTCATCGCAACCAGACCGCGCCAGTTGGATCGATCTCGCTAAGCGCGCCGAGGCCAACGGCTTCGATGTGCTGACGATGCCAGATCACTTCACGGACCAACTCGCGCCCGTGCCCGCGCTGATGGCGGCGGCCGATGCAACGACATTGCTACGCGTCGGCGCTTTGGTGTGGGACAACGACTACAAGCACCCTGTGGTGTTGGCCAAAGAGCTCGCCACCATCGACGTGCTCTCGGACGGCCGGCTCGAGTTGGGCATCGGCGCGGGATGGATGATCAGCGATTACGAGCAATCGGGCATCGCCTACGACCGCGCGGGCGTCCGCATCGATCGGTTCATCGAGGGTCTCGACGTGATTCGCGGATGCATGGCCGAGGGCGCATTCTCATATGCGGGCAAGCACTACACGATCACAGATTACAACGGCTCGCCCAAACCGATTCAGGCGCCGTGCCCGCCAATCTTGATCGGCGGCGGCGGTAAGCGCGTGCTCACGTACGCCGCGCAACACGCCGACATCATCGGTATTAACGCCACGATGACTGCGGGCGCTGTTGGGCCCGAGGCGATCTCGACGATGACCGCCGAAGCTGTGGACGGCAAGGTCGACATCGTGCGCGACGCGGTCGGCGATCGCCTTGATCACATCGAGATGAATATCCGTGCGTTCATGGTCAATGTCACCGAAGATGCGCAAGGTTCGATCGAGCGCCTCGCCAAGGCTATGGGCGTTGAAACCAAGATGATGGCCGAGACGCCGTTCGCGCTGATGGGCCCGCCAGCGAAACTCATCGACGACCTGCTCGCACGCCGCGAGCGCTGGGGGTTTTCGTACATCATCGTCGGCGGCGAAGACGTCGACAGTTTCGCGCCAGTAGTCGCCGCCCTTCACGGCAAATAACTCGTCAAACGGCGCGCTGGTCTGGCACGGGGGTCATACCGTCTGGCGGTAAATTCTCGCCGCGCGCAATCGGGAAGTACCTGTGGTGCCACTGCCCCGTGACCTCGTAGATGGCGGTGCCCACCGAGCCGTCGCTC
>Ga0209702_10002392_pt1 | contig 32852 bp, 31 predicted proteins | sample FRY01_FD_187210 | JGI IMG/M metagenome (GOLD analysis project Ga0209702, IMG submission 187210) | Freshwater microbial communities from Lake Fryxell liftoff mats and glacier meltwater in Antarctica - FRY-01 (SPAdes) (version 2) | ecosystem: Environmental > Aquatic > Freshwater > Ice > Glacier...
CCTTGACGCGGTAGGACGCGATGTTGACACGCTGACCGTTCACGGTGACATGGCCGTGGTTCACGAATTGACGCGCGGCAAACACGGTCGGCACGAATTTCGCACGGTACACAACCGCGTCCAGCCGACGCTCCAACAAACCCACCAGCATCTCGCCGGTGTCGCCCTTGACGCGTTCCGCTTCGGTGTAGATCTTGCGGAACTGCTTTTCGGTCAAATCGCCGTAATAGCCCTTCAGCTTTTGCTTTGCGCGCAGCTGGGTGCCGAAATCGGACAGTTTGTTCTTGCGGCGCTGGCCGTGCTGGCCGGGGCCGTATTCACGTTTGTTCACCGGGGATTTCGGACGGCCCCAGATGTTTTCGCCCATACGGCGGTCGAGTTTATGCTTGGCAGAGGTGCGTTTTGTCATCTCTGATCTCCTTCTTTGCAAGTTTGAAGGGCGTTGTCCTTCCCCTTGGCCTTGCGGCTTTGGGTGACAGGCATCCCCTTGCGGGGTCCACCAACACCAATGAAAAGCCCCCGAACTTAACTCGGGGACAAGGCGGGCTTATATAGGCGCAACAGGGGGTGTCAACCTGTATAAGGGATCTGTCAGGCGGCCAGGTCATGCCGCAAGATTGCAGCCTCGGAACCGGACAGGTTGCGCCGCGCATAATCGCCGTAAATGTGCGGGTTCCGGTCCAGCCCGGGCAACAAACCCAGCAAGCGCGCGCGTTGCCCTGCCTCCACCATATCCAGCGCGGTGTTGGAGGGGTGGAAACTTTCGGTTTCCAGCCCATTGGCCCAGATTACCTGATGCCGCTCCAGCAAGATATGAATATAGGTCACTTCGCGCAGGTTTTGATCCACATGGATGGAGTGATCGTTGATCAGATCCTCTGCGGCGACCAAAACCTCGGCGGTATTGAACAGCGCCTGTGCGGCGGGGCCGTTCACCAGCATGCGGTGTTGCGGTGACACCAGCAGATCATCCTCGGGTCGGCCCTGGCCCAAAGCGCCGGCCCGAAGGCGGATCGGGCGCAGATGCGGCATGGCGTGCAACCGCGCGCCCGACATGCGCCTGCTGCCGGTCCATAGAATTTCCTGCGCACCATTGTCTTTGGTTGCAATAAAATCGCCGGGTGCCAGATTTTCAATCAAGCGTCTGCCATCCACAGTGCGGATGGCCGTGCCGGGGGTAAAGCAAATCACCCCGCCGGCCGACCGCGCACCTGCCGCCTGTTCGGTGCGGTCAATTGCCATGCGAACAACCCAAAGATCGGCGTTTGCTGGCGGAATTTCGTCCACAAACATCAAGAGCCGCCCACCGGTGCCCACCACCTCGATCAATGTGACGGAATAGCTTTGGGTGCCATCGGTGACGATAAAGCCCTGTTCGGGCCCCTCGGCACCTGTGTCGCCGTCCGCGTCGGCCTCTCTTTCCTCAAGGCTGTCCAGCCTTGACGTGATTGCCGTGCCAATCAGCCGGCGCACCATGCGCGCCGCCCGTTTTCTGATGTCCGCTGCCCCCTCGGCCCCATCGAGAAGCAAAACGTCCTGCGCGCCGTCCACACGAACCGCATCCCCCGTCCAACGCCATGAGGCGCCAACGGCGAGTACGTCCAACGGTGCGGCCTTCAGGCCGTCTGTTTCTGTTTGTGACCAAGAAATCACGAACGTGCCGCGAAAGCCCGTTCCCATATGCCTGTACTGCCTGCTCGTTTTTTTTATAGTTTATGCGCAAACGTTAACAGGCGGAAACCCGCTTGGCTATTGCACAACGGCAACAGTTGGACCGAAAACGAATCATCAAAACCGGATATGAAGGCGCAAAGACCCAAGCGTCTGGCCAGAGGGCTGTCCTTCATACTCCCGCCCCAAATAGGTAAGGCCATAGAAAACCTCTGATTTCTCACCACGCCAGTTCATACCCATACGCATCCGCACTCGGGTTTCGCGCAACACGGCGGCCCCACCGTCCGGCAGATAAGCGCTGTCAAAAACCCGCGCGATATCACCGCCAAGCGTAAAGCTGACCCCCGGCACATCAGCACCGCGCACCGCCACAAAGCGCTGCCCCGTTACGGCATCGCGCAGCATCATAGCCCCTTGCCCAAAGCTGCCAAACACCAAGTCACCGCCCAGCCGCAAATAGGTTTCCACCCCGGCCTGTGCCTCCAGATAAGGGCGTATATGGGTGGTTCCAAACCGGTAAGGGCGGGCCATTTCGGCCGAAAGGGTGGGGTAGACATGGTTCGGGATCTGGTTGGAGAGATCGCCCGGCGGGGTCATGCCAAACAGCTTGTGCAGATCACGTTGCAACCCGCCCACTCCGGTTTGCGGGCCAGTGGCAACCAGATCGGCCCCAAGCCGCAGCTCTGCTCCCGCCCGCGCGAAATGCGTATGCAGCCCCGCTGAAATCGCCCCCACATAGCGCCGATCCATTGCGGCAGGCCGGGCCAGGTCTTCCGGCGCAATCACTTCCGACCGAAGGCGATATTCCAGCAATGCGCCAATATCCTGCGGCAACGCGCCATCCCAGCCCTGCCCCCGGATCATACTGATCGCATAAGACCCGCTGCGCCAACGATCCTTGCCATCGCCCAGCGCGTCATTGTTGAAAAAGCGCCCATAGCCAAGCGTCATCGTCTCGGCGGCGGCAATTTGGGGCAGTTGCGGTGTCATGAAAAGCGCGGCGAAAACCGCAAGCAAGGCGTTACGCATCAATTTATCCGTCTGTCAAAGGCACCCCACCTTTGGATCGGTGTTACACCACCACGCCCAGCGCACCAAGCAAAGCGGCGTTGCGGCGCAAAACTTTGCCGGGGCTGTGGCCCAGGTGTCGCAGATGTTCGGATCGGGTTATGCCCGCCCGTAAGCTTCGGCAATCGCAACTTTCAGGGCTGCTTCTGGCGTGTGGTCCGCCCAGGTCACCAGTTGGAATGCCGGATAGAAGCGTTCGGCAGCCATTACGGCGCTGGAAATCAGCCGGTCAATCTGTTCCGGTCCGGCAATCTGCCCGCCCGCAAGGCACAGCCCATAGCGCCAAACCATCAGTTTCTGGTCGCCCCACCATGTAAACGCCCCTGTCCACACCATGTCGTTGCAGCGGTTGAGCAGGTCATAAAGCGCCGACACCCGGCCTTCGGGGGGTTCCATCTCGAACGTGCAGATCAGCCGTAGGGTTTCATCCTGCGCCGACCAGGCCAGCGTCAGCGAATAAGTACGCCATTGGCCTTCCACTGCCATCGCGATCTGGTCATCGGTCACGCGGTCAAATTCCCACGCATGATCCTGCGCCAGCGTTTCGACAATGTCGATCGGATGGATATCTTCCGAAAAGTAGTCTTCAGAAAGTGACATTGCCCAACCTCGTTTTTTGTCGCCCCGTGTCTGCTTGTCAGAAAGACAAGCACCACTAGGTTTCGGTCGCGTGGCAAGAAGATGCGTTGCGCTTGCTATTCCCTTCTAAATATAGTGTGGCTGGAACGAAACCCTGTAAAGGAAATTCTGCGCAAAACTCCTGTGGACAAGTCGGAATTTGGTGGAAAACATGAAAAAGGGGGGTAAGTTGCCCCCCTTTGCAGCTTTCGCCGCGTTTTAGGTGGTTTTCTTGTCATCCACGATCTTGAGCATGGCAACGCCGCTTTCCCCCAAAGGAATGGAGGCGAAGGGTCCACCTTGGCACATGTCAGTTTGATCGAGCGGGTTCAAAGGGGCCGCCTCGGCCAGAATTTTCGCGGCGAACTGTTCGGCATTGTCCTTGGGGCGATAGCCAAGGAAGGCGGCTTTGGCATTGTCCACCGGCGCGCGGTCGTTGTTGGACACACCGTAAACAATCGTGAACCCGGTGACGGGGGTGTCAATCGCACGGGTCACAAGATGGATAAGGTCATCATAACTCAGCCACGATCCCAAAGCGCGGGGGTTGCCGACTTGCGCCGCCGACAAGATGCGCATGCAGACGGCTTCAACCCCGCGCTTGTCCCAATACAGGCTTGCCAGATCCTCGGCAAAACATTTGGCCAGCCCGTAGAACGTATCGGGGCGGTGCGCCACATCGGTGCCGATGAACTGATTCTTGGGATACATCCCCACGGCATGGATCGACGAGGCATAGACCACGCGGCGCAGCTTGTTGCGGTAAGCTGCCTCCCAGATATTATAGGCCCCGATGATGTTGGCGGGCAGGATCTGCTCCCAAGGTGCCTCATCCCCGATGGCCCCGAAATGGACGACCATATCAGCGCCGGCCAGCAAATCGACCATTGCGGGCAGGTCTGCCAGATCGGCCTTCACATAGCGTTCACCGGGGTAAAGCTTGCCCACGCCTTCCGCAAGATCGGTCGAAACCAACTCCTCGCACAGCTTGGACAGCGGTTCGCGCAAGTATGACCCAAGCCGCCCCGCAGCCCCTGTCAGCACCAGTTTCTTCATCGCTCAAATCTCCTCGCCCTTGCGTATCATTTCTTGCACTTCGGCAATCGCCTCCAAGCTCAACCCATAGTCGCGCGCGGCGGCCTGCGCGGAAATATAACCCCGCGCCAAGTCCCGCCGCACAGCTTCGACCGACCGCGTGGCCGCATCGCCGTAGCCCGCCCCACCCGGCAAGGCCAGCATCACGCGCCGCCCTGCGGGCACAAACTGCTTGCCCTTGCCGCGCATTGCGGCACCGTCATCTTGCGCGATCATCGTGGCCGCCCCCGGCGATCCCCCCCGCCGCCCGCGGGCCGGGTGATGCACCCGGTCAAACATCGCAGAAAAATCAAACTCATAGCCCTCGCGCGCGCCCACTTCCATGAACTGCCCCAAGCCGCCGCGCTGCGCGCCAGCCCCCCCGCTATCGGATCGCAGCTCCTTGCGCCAGATGATGACGGGGCCTGCATGTTCGGTCGCCTCAATCGGCATGGTCATCACGCCCGATGGAAAGGCGGTGGCGTTCAGCCCATCAAGGCCGGGCCGTGCGCCCGCACCGCCTGAATTGAAAGTCAGCACCTCGGCCCGGGGGCCCAAACCCTCCACAGACCGCAGGGAAAGTTGGAAATTGCACAAACACCCCGCCCCTTCGGCTGGGACCACACCGGGGATGATCTTGTCGAGCGCGTCATACACCGCATCCGGCACGAAATGCCCGATGATATGGCGCAGGGCCACGGGGGCGGGGTGCAACGCGTTAACGATGCTGCCTTCGGGGGCGGTGACGCGGAAGGGTTCAAGCGACGCCGCATTATTGGGAATTTCGGGCGCAATCGCGCATTTCAGTGCGTAACAGGCATAGGCTTTGGCATAGACCAGCGGGCAGTTGATGCCCTTTTTATCCACCCCGCTGGTGCCCGCAAAATCGGTCAGGATATGGTCGCCCGCGATGGTCAATTCCACGGCAATCGTGATCGGGGTGTCAAACCCATCAACGGTCATTGAACCCTTGGCCTGCATCTGAGGCAGGGCTTTGATCCGCGCAATAGTGGCACGGCGGGAGGCATCAAAGATAAAGCCTGCCACGCCGTCAAGCTCTGTCAGGCCAAATTCGGTCATCATATCGATCAGCCGGCGGTGGCCGATTTCATTGCAACTGGTCAAGGCGTAAAGATCGCCCACCAATTGGTCGGGCTGGCGCACATTGCCGCGCACGATGTGCAAAAGGGTTTTATCGACCTGCCCTCGTTCGGCAAATTTCATGATTGGCAGATAAAGCCCTTCTTCAAACACACTCGCCGCATCCGCGCCAAAACCGCGCCCGCCAATATCGACCACATGGGCGGTGCAGGCGAAAAAGCCAACCAAACAGCCCTTGTGGAACGAGGGCGTCACGACTGTAAAATCGTGCAAATGGCCGGTGCCTTCCCAAGGGTCATTGGTAATATAGACATCGCCTTCATAGATATTGGCAGACCCGATGCGCCGGATGAAATGCGCCAAAGCATCGGCCATGGCGTTCACATGGCCGGGCGTTCCGGTGACGGCCTGCGCCAGCATCCGGCCCTTTGCATCATAAACGCCTGCCGACAGATCGCCCGCCTCGCGCACGGAGGTTGAAAACGCGGTCCGCACCAAGGCCTGCGCCTGTTCCTCCACCACAGAAATCAGCCGATTCCACATGACCTGATAGGCAACATTGGATTGCATGCGCTATGCTCCCTTCACGGTAATATCAATGCAGCCATCGGGCTGACACAAAGCGTGGCGGCTGGAGGGGATGATGATCGTCGTCTCATCTTCCGTCAGGATGGCGGGGCCTGCAACCGTGGCCCCCGGAACCAAATCGCCGCGCGCCACAACCTGCGCTGCAACAAAGGCGGCTATCGCTGAATCGAACATTTGGCGGGAGGATTGGGTCCTGGCCGCCACCCCGGCTTGCACTTTCGCAACCTTGGTGACCGCTGCGGGGGGGGTAGTAGCGTTCACCGACCAGACCGTGATTTCAATATCCAGACCGGTCACCACGCGGCCAAACAGCTTGGCATATTCCGCCTCGAACAGCGCTTCAAACGTGGCGGCATCGGGGGCCATGGCTTGGCCTTCGGCCAACACAATCGGAATTTCCCAGCCCTGCCCGGTATAACGCATATAAACCTTATACTCCGGCAAGATCACCGCGCCCGCGTCGCAAGCCCGCACAAAGCCCACGGCCTCGGCCTTCAATTCCGCCAGAAGTGCGATGATTTTCGCGGGGTCAAAATCCGACAGGCGCATATAGACTGAGCGGTTCGCCTCAAAACTGAAGGGCGCGCGCAAAAAGCCGATGGCCGACCCTACGCCGGCCCCTAAAGGCACCAGCAAACGCTGCACCCCCAGCTTTTCGCACAGGCGGCCTGCGTGCAAAGGGGCGGCACCGCCAAAGGCGATCATGGTGTAATCGGCCAAATCTTCGCCATTTTCCACGGCATGAACGCGGGCGGCATTGGCCATGTTTTCGTCCACCACTTCGGCCAAGCCAAAGGCAGCCTCGCTGTGGTGCATATCCAGATCATCGCCAATGTGATCGGTCAGCGCATAGACGGCGGCCCCGTAATCCAGCTTTATCGTGCCGCCCGCAAAACTCTCTGCGTCCAGCTTGCCCAAAACCAAGTCAGCGTCTGTGACAGCGGGCCTGTCACCGCCACGCCCATAGCAGGCTGGCCCCGGTTCAGACCCCGCACTTTCCGGCCCAACCCGGATTTGCCCCATCGCATCGACATGGGCCAATGACCCGCCACCCGCCCCAATCTCCACCATATCAATCACGGGAATGGAAATCGGCATCCCCGACCCTTTTTTGAAGCGGTAGGTCCGCGCCACCTCGAACACCCGTGCGGTTTTGGGCGTCTGGTTCTTGATCAGGCAGATTTTGGCGGTAGTGCCCCCCATATCAAACGACAAAACCTTGTCCAAGCCATAGCGCGCGGCTATGTGGGCGGCAAAAACCGCCCCGCCCGCGGGGCCGGACTCCACCAGACGCACCGGGAAATCGGCAGCCTTTTCGATGGAGATAATCCCGCCCCCGGAATGCATCAAGAACACCGGGCAGCCCACACCTTCGTCCACCAGTCGCCCGCGCAAACGGTCCAGATAGGATTTCATCAAGGGCTTGATATAGGCGTTGGCGACCACGGTATTGAACCGCTCATATTCCCGCATCTGGGGCGACACTTCGGCCGAGATTGACACCATGACACCCGGCAAATGCTGCGCCAGAACGTCACGCACCATGCGTTCATGGGTATCGTTCAGGTAAGAATGGATCAGCCCCACAGCCACAGACGTATAGCCGCCTTGCGCGATCTGGTCTGTCAGCGCCTCCACCTCCGCCCTCACCAGCGGGATCAGCACCGCGCCTGATGCATCCATGCGTTCCAAAACGGTAAAGCGGGCCTGGCGGGGCAACAGGGGTTCGGGCAGTTTGAGGTTGAGGTCATATTGTTCAAACCGGCTTTCGGTCCGCATTTCAATGACATCGCGAAAGCCCTGCGTGGTGATAAGGGCGGTTTTGGCACCCCGCCTTTCAATCAGCGCATTGGTGGCAAGGGTGGTGCCGTGGATGATCTGGCCAATATCGCAGGGCGCAATCCCCGCCTTGGCACAGACCTGCGCCATGCCATCGACAATCGCATTTTCCGGGGCGGCATAGGTTGTCAGCACCTTGGCCGAAAAGCTTTGTCCCCCGGATTCCAGCACGACATCGGTAAATGTCCCGCCAATATCGACCCCAAGCCTGTTCGTAAACGCCGTCATCTGGCCCATCCCATGTCATCGCCACATCGCGGCAAACATGACCATAGCCCTCTGCCCCGCGCGATACAATTGAGGTTTCGGCCCGCCCCGACAGGCGCCCCCCCCTAGCCTTTGCGGTTGTCCTTCAGATTCTTGATCAAATCCCAGCCCGCAAGGGCAACGGTGACGCCAACCACACCCATCAGATCAAGGCGCGGCACGTTCCAGATTAAAATGCCGAGAAAACCGACAAATACCGCAAACGCCATCAGCGCCAAAAAGTTGTTCATCGGGTCAGGCTCCTTGCTCTGCGTGCTGTATATGATGCGACAACCAGCGCGCGGTCCGCAAGAGGCGCGCATCATCGCCCCGCCGTGCCACAAGCTGCACGCCCATCGGCATCCCGTTTTCCGCCGTAAACAGCGGCAGGGTGATCGTGGGCACGCCTGCCATCGTCCACAAACCATTGAACAGCGAGGAGCCTGTCGAGGCCAGACCCACCGGCGCAGGCCCCAAAGCGGCCGGGGACAAGATTGCATCGCACCGGTCAAAAATTTCGGTCAACACGCTGTTCATCAATTCGCGCCAGTCCAGCGCTGCGATGTAATCGCGGGCCAGCACGGCCTTGCCCTCATCCATCGCGGCCAAAAGCGGGGCCGACATTTCAGTGCGCCCTCGGCGTTCCAGCGCAAAATAGCATTTGGCCATTTCAGCATAGTTGATGCGCTGGCGAATGGCCGCAATATCATCAAGCCCTTGCAAAGGCATGGTAAAACATTCCGGCAACAGGCCCGCCAATTCGTCCATCGCGCCTTGCATTTCCGGGTCAATCTGGTCCTGCCCCGGCAGTGTTACCATGGCGAAAGTCGGGGTGACGGGGGCTGCGCGCATTGCGGTGGACAAAAGGCGCGGGGTTGGCAGGGGCGCTGTCGCCTTGTCTGCCGGGTCATACCCTGCCAGCACTTCGGTCAGCAAAGCGCAGTCTTCCACAGTTTTGCCAAACACCCCGATGGTGTCGAGGAACGGGGATTGCGTCAAAACCCCGCTGCGCGGGATCAGCCCAAAGCTTGGTTTGAAACCGACGATACCGCAAAAACTGGCGGGGCGGATCACCGACCCCCCGGTTTGCGTGCCAACCGCCAAAGGCACCATCCCTGCCGCCACCGCAGCCGCAGACCCTTGGCTGGAGCCGCCGGGCGTGTGGGCGGGATTGTGCGGGTTGCGGGTTTTACCGGGGTGCATGAAAGCGCCTTCGGTGGTGACGGTTTTGCCCATCACAATCGCCCCTTCGGCCCGAAGCCGCGCCACCAGCCACGCGTCTTGCGCCGGCACGCGGCCCGCATCAATCGATGTGCCGTTTTCTGTCGGAATGCCTTTGGTGTCGATGATATCCTTCAGCCCCACCGGCAAACCGTGCAGCGCCCCGATGGGCAGACCCGCCTGGCGGCGCTTGTCCAGTGCCGCCGCCTGTTCCAGCGCGTGGGCGCCGTCCAGCCAAGCCCAGGCCTGCACGGCTGGTTCTTTTGCGGCAATGCGGGCCAGGCAGGCTTCCACCAGTTCCACCGCGCGCAAAGCCCCCGAGGCCAGCCTGTCGCGCAGATCAACCGCGCTGAGCGACAAGATAGCCCCGGCCTGATCAGCGCGAAGGGCCATAAAATGCCTCCGGCAAAGCAAACACAATTTGCGGGAAGTTGTACATCAATGCCATACAGACAATGACCATGCCGCAATACGGAAGCACGCCCTTAAAAATTTCGGTCAGCTTTACGTTGGGGGGGGCGATACCTTTTAAGTAATACGCACTCATCGCCATGGGCGGCGTCAGGAAACTGGTTTGCAGGTTCAACGCCACAAGCACACCAAAGAACAACGGATCGATTCCGAACACCGGCAGCAAGGGCAGGAAAATCGGCACGAAGATGATGATGATCTCCGACCATTCCAGCGGCCAGCCCAGCAAGAAGATGATAAGCTGTGCCAAAAGCAGGAACTGGAGCGGCGTCATATCAAGGCCTTTGACGAAATCGGCAATCACCGTCTCGCCGCCCAGATAGCTGAACACCGCCGAAAAGGTGTAGGAGCCGACGAACAGCCAGCACACCATCGCCGTGGTTCGCACGGTCAGATAAACGCTTTCGCGCAACCGCTCGAATGTCATGGCGCGGTAGGCCACGGCCAGCACCATGCCGCCAAGTGCGCCGATGGACGCAGCTTCGGTCGGAGTAGCAAGGCCGAATAGGATGGAGCCGAGCACCGAGAATATAAGCAAGGCCAGCGGCAAAAAGCTGGTCGCCAGCATCCACATCATCTGACCAAACGGCACTTCGGGCATCTCTTCCTTGGTGGGTTTTGGCGCCAACTTCGGATTGATGATCGAGCGGACCACGATGTAGACCAGATAAAGCCCCACAAGGGTAAAGCCGGGCAGCAGGGCCGCCGCATAAAGCCGCACAATCGACACGCCCGAGGAGGCAGCGTAAACGATCAGCATGATCGAGGGCGGGATCAAAATCCCCAAGGTGCCCCCGGCGCAGATGATGCCCGTGGCAAAGGAGTGGTCGTAGCGGGCTTTAAGCATCTGAGGCAGCGCCAATAGGCCCATCAGTGTGACAACTGCGCCCACAATGCCTGTGGCGGTCGCAAACAGTGCGCAGGTGATCAGCGCCGCAACCCCCATGGAGCCGGGAACATTGCGGGTCGCAATCGCAATGGTGCCAAACAGCTTGTCTACGATATTCGCGCGTTCCACGATATAGCCCATGAACAAGAACAGCGGGATCGCGGTCAGCACCTCATTCGAGATGACGGAATAGGTCTGGTTCACGAACAGATCGAATATTCGGTTGTTGTAAAACCCCTCGATCCACAGTGATGTGCTGTCCCACCAGGACGCGCTTTCGTCCAACCGATCAAAGGCACGCCACATGCGCCCTTCGTCGTAATAGGCGTAATAACCAAAGGCGATGCCAAGGGCCATGAGGGTGAAGGCAATCGGGAAGCCAAGAAAGACGAAGCCAATAAAAATGGCCAGCATCATAAGGGCGATCTGGGGGTCAGTCACGTGTGCGATCTCCGGTTTGGTCCCGAGGACCTGTTATTTCTGTTCCGCCTTGGTGGCCTGCTTGATCAACAATTCCTCAGTCTCTTCCACGTCATCAGCCAAGGGCGGCCAATAGCCTTGGCGGATGCACAAGATGCAGCGGCAAACTTGGGCAATCCCTTGGATCAACAACAAAATCCCTGCGACCACGATCACCGATTTGAATTGATAGATCGGGATGCCCGCAGGGCTGTTGATCGACACTTCGGTATAGGACCAGGACCGTGAGGCATATTTGAAGCCGGCAAAGACCAAGGCCAGAATGCCGGGGAAAAAGAACAGGAAATACAGGGTCATATCAACCTTGGCTTGGGTTCTGTCGGACCATAGCCGATAGATGAAATCACCGCGAACATGGCCACCGCGCGACAAGGTATAGGCCCCGCCCATCATGAACAACGTGCCATACATGATGAAGGACATATCCAGCGCCCAAGGTGTCGGCGCGTTGAACACATAGCGAACCAACACCTCATAGCTCATCCCGAAGGTCATCAGGATGATCAACCAGCCGAAAGTTTTGCCAAACCACGCCGATAGCTTATCGGCGAAACGAATGAATCCAACCATGCAATTGATCTCCGCTCATGCTTTGAAACCTCGGGGGATGCCCTTGGTGGATAGGGGTCTGAAGAAAGGGGCGCGCAGAACGCGCCCCTTTCAAACGATCAGAGCTTGAGCTTGCCGGGGAAATAATGCTCAAACGCCAGTGCATAATCCGGGGCGTTCATCATCTCGTAGTAGCTGACACGCTCCACCCAGGCGCGCTGGCTGTCGAGAACCTTCTTCATGAACGGATCTTCTTCAAGCTGCGGGATCAACACATCCCATGCCTTGATCTGACCATCCAGAATGTCTTTGGATGTCCGGCGCACGGTGACGCCCGACTCTGTTTCAAGTTTGCGCAGGTCGGCGGAGTAATTGTCCATCGCGCGCGCGGTGTTGGAGGTGGAGGCCGCTTCAACCGCGTATTTCAGGATCGCTTGCAGGTCGGGGTCCAGATCTTCAAGGAAATCCTTGTTGAACAGGAATTCGAAGGATTCAGACGCCTGATGATAGGACGACAGATAGTAGTTCTTCGCCACATCCTGCGCGCCAAAACGGCTGTCCGAAGAGGGGTTGTTGAATTCGAACGCGTCGATCACGCCACGCTCCATCGCAGGGACAATCTCGCCGCCCGGAAGCTGCGCCACAGACATGCCCATCTGCTGCATCAAATCGGCGGCAAGACCGACGGTGCGATACTTCAGACCCTGAATGTCTGCGACGGTGTTCACCTCATTCTTGAACCAACCGAAGGGCTGCGCGAACATCGGGAAGCCCAGATGGCCGACCACGTTCATGCCAAGAATGTCTTGCTGCAATTCGCGGTAAAACTCGGCACCGCCGCCTGCATAGAACCACGACAGCATGGTGGTGGCAGAGCCGCCGAACACTGGGCCGGTGCCAAACAGCGAAGCGGCCTTGTTCTTGCCATACCAATAGACCGGCACCGAATGGGCCGCGTCCAGCACGCCGTCGTTTACCGCGTCCAGCACCTGAAACGCGCCGACAATGGCACCGGCAGGCGAAAGGTCAATCTTCAGGCGGTCGCCCGACATTTCCTCCACCCGCGTGACATATTCGCGCGCAAAATCCATCCAGATGTCGGATGCAGGCCACGATGTCTGCATTTTCATCACGATCGGGGCTTGTGCCAAGACGGCGGGTGCGGAAAGCACGGTCGCTGCGGCGGCTGTGCCACCCAATGCGCCAGTACGAATGAACGAGCGACGTGAAAGCCGACCGTTATCAAGGGTATCAGTCATGGTGTCCTCCCAGACAAGTTGCGCTGCTTATGCAGCCTTCCTACGCATCGATTGTAAAGCCACGCGCGCAAAAAGCAACCGCTGGTAAGTATTCCTTACCAATAAATCTGTTTCGCCTGAATTTCAGGCTTTTGCGCAAGTGTGGCCTGCGGAGTGCTGCGCGCGCCCTCCCCCAGTGCACCCCTGTCACCCCTGTCACCCCTGCCGCGTGGCACCCTCGGGGCGGGATGACAGGACAAGATCAATGGCATGCAACGTGCGCGCACTTGCGCCCGCATGTTCTGCAAGAAAGGCTTTTATCATAGGCGCCACATCCGGTGCAGCCTCCGCAAGGATCGCCGCCAAATGCGGACCATCCTTGGCGATGGAAGCGATTGAGGCGGCCTCGGCTTCGGCAAACGGGTATTCGATAGTCCAGACATAAGGCCCTGTCAGGACCGGTTTTCCAAGGGAAAGGGGTTCGATAATATTGTGGGCCCCGCGCGGTGTGAACCCGCCGCCCACAATCACACGGTCGGTCAGGCTGAGGTAGAAAAACATCTCTCCCAGACTGTCGCCCAGCAAAACCGCCGTGTCGGCTGGCACGCTACCGGCTAGAAGGCCAAGATCGGGGCCAAGCGCCACACTGCGCCGCAGGGTGGGAAACCCTGCCTTTGCCAGTTGCTCTGCCACCACGCCGAATCGTTCCGGCGCGCGGGGGACATAGATGAACAGGGGATGTGGGATGTTGGCCCGCAGCGCCGCCGCGCGCAGATCCTGAATCAGGGCGACGTACAAATCCTCCTCCCCCTCCACCCCGCTGGCGATTCCAATCACCTCGGGCCGCTGGCCCAGACCGAACTGCGAAAGATACAGCTCGCGCAAGGCCAAGCCCGCATCAAGATGCGCTTGCGGGATGGGTTGGTCAAAGCGCAACTCTCCGGTCACAGTGATGTTTTGCACCCCGATCTGTGCAAAACGTTCTGCCTGTAGGCGCGATTTGACAAAGACCCCGGCCAGCCCGCGGATCACGCGTTGCCGAATGCGCAGCCCCCGGCTGTCACGCGCCAGCGGCGGAGAGGCATATTGGCCGTTGCACATATAAAGCGGCACGCCCGCGCGCTGTGCCGCGAAAATCATGGCGGGCCACACCTCCACCTCCAGCGTCAGGCCGATGCGGGGCCGGCAGGCTTTGAAAAACCGCCCGTAGGTCCACATCATGTCAAACGGCACCCAAACCACGGCCATTTGCCCGGATGCTATTTCGGGGGCGAATTGGCGCATCGCCTCGCGCCTGCCGGTGGGGGTGAAGTTGGTAACGATCACCTTGTCGCCGCGCCGCAGTAACAGCCGGATCAGGGCCAAAGCCGAACGTGTTTCCCCAAGGCTGACGGCATGAAGCCAGACAGCACCCTGCGGCAGCGGCTGGCGGTAAATCGCAAAGCGTTCCGCAATATCTTGCGCGTAAAGCGCGTCACGGCGACCGCGCCAGAACAGATAGACAAGCACAAACGGCAGCAAAGCGACCCAGAGGAGGCGGTAAAAGCCCATGAAGGCCAGCAGTGGCCAATCCTTGGAAGGCGTCACCGTCATGCTGCGCCCTTTCTGGCGCTTTCAAGCCAGGGATTGCTGGGGGCGCGCGCATCACATGGCAGATCACGAGTATCAAGACGGGGAATTTGCAAGGGATCGACCGTTAACGGATCACACAGCGCGGCTTGCACCGTGAAGCCGGTCCTAAACCCTGCAAGGTTTACGGCAGCACGGACGGCATTTGTCTGCTCGCCGAAGGGGTAGCAATAAAACCCACCCCGCACCGGCGCGCCGATGCGTTCCAGCGCCCGGACACTTCCTGCAATTTCGCCCTGAAGGTCCGCAGGGGCGCATTGACCGTGCCACAGATGAAGGTCGCCGTGGCCGCCAAACTCCATCCCCCCGCCCCGCATTTCCACGGCCTGATCCGGGGTCAGATTAAGCGTTTGTGCAAAGCCCGCCTCATCTGCCGTGACATGTTGGCGGAACAAGGCGTCGATGGCGAAGCTGCGCGCGGGCGCAGGCAGGACATATTGCAACAGCCGTTTGACATAGGCGACATTGGCCGTATCAAAGCGGTTTGGCAGGCAATGGGCGGCCCGAAGCGCTGCAGGGTCTGCCAAACCCTCCCGCGACAGCAGTGCGTCAAGCTGATCGGCCAAGCCACAGGGCTGGTCCCGACTGGCAAGAACAAACTGGATCTTGTTCACCTCCAGCACCCTGCCCCCCAGCAACGAAGTGCTTGGCGCAAAGAAAAGCCCTTTCAATCCGCGCGCTTGCAATGCCGGAAAGACATGCTGGAAATGGTCCGAATAGCCATCATCAAACGTCAGCAAACAGGGGCGCGGCGGAAGCCGCGCGCCGCTGTGCAGGGCCGCTGCCAGATCCTGGGGCGAGATCATGGAATAATGGCGGGCAAGCCAATCCAACTGCCCCAGAAAATCACGCAGCTTCAACGCCTTCAGGCCAGGATACGCGCTTTGCGCCAAGGGCCGGACATAGTGATACATCACCACGGTCAATTGTGGGTGGCAGGGCTCCTGTTGGGTCACAGATTGCGCCCCTCAAGGAAGCTGATGGTGGGGCGGTCCAGATCAAGATCGCCTTTCGTCAGATGCAATCGGCCAAAGTCGAAAAGCCGCGCGCGCCCCTCGCGCGACCACAGCACCAGGGATGTCGTAGTGGGGCGGCGCATTTCAACAGGATGAAACAGGGAAGGCAGTTCCACCAACGGGTCATCGACGGCCGAACTCCACCCTCGCGCGCGCACAAGGGCGGTCAGCGCGCCTGCGGTGGCGCTGAAATCAACAAAAGCGGCACCGCGCCGCACGGCTTCCGCTTCAACAAAACTTAGCGCTGCCGCTGCGTCCCGGGCATCGCCAAACAGATCCACCAAATGAAGGATCGGTGTATTGACGGCCATGTCCTCGCGCAGCACAACACCCATGCCGTGACCCGCAGTATCACGGCTGCGAAGGCTGAACGCCTCGTAGCGAAAGGTCGGGTGCTGATCATAGCGCCATGCAAGGCCCAAAGCGTCCCTGCGAAAAAACGCCTGCGACATTGCCCCGATGGCGGCCTGCGGCGCAAGGGCGGCGGAGCTGCAGGGTGTTGCCTGCCATTGCCGAAAAGGCCCCGCCTGCTGTCGTTTGGTCGTCAGCCTAAAGGCCGCATCCGGCGCGTCCACAAACGCCCGGACCTTTTGAAAATCCGCGATGTGAAAGAAGCGCGGCACCTGCGCCAGAAAGGCAAACCCCACGCCAAGGTACAGCGGAAGTGCGGCGGCAGAAATCCCTGCCCCTGCGAGGATGTCATATTGGGTTTGCAGATGCGCCAGCATTCTTTGGCCAATCCCAAGACCACGCGCACCCGGCAAGACGATCCATGTGGTCAATTCCGCCCCGGCAAGGGCGGTGCCGTCAAGGTTGAATGTCGCAGGGGTCACCCCCATGGCGGCCAACAATTGCCCCCCCCGCACGGCAACCACCGATGCGTTCAAGCCTTGGCTTTCGGGGGCGCCGCACATCTGCCACGCTGCAAAATCCTCACGCCCGAGGCAAATGGGACGGGCCCAATGAAGGCTGTAAAACAGCGCCAGATCTGAAGTGTTGACGCCCAGCGCATGGGCAGGCCCGATGATAACTTCACCACCATCAAGGGCAAATGAGGCTGGGGCGGATGGGGACAATGGGCGGGCCAATTCCAGAAAAACACATTGGATCTGTGCCGAAGATTGCGCCGCAGCACAACCGCAAACCGCAGGCCGTTAGATGCAAAACTGCCGCGAGAAGGAAGCCGCCCCACGGCCCCCGTTGGCTTGGGGCGCTAAGACACTGGCGGTGTTGCCGGTTTGACCCGCGGGGGAACCCCTCCCCCGCGGGTGTTTTCAGTGGCCCAAGATCTGGCTCAGGAACAGTTTTGTCCTCTCGGACTGCGGGTTGTTGAAGAAATCATGCGGATTGTTCTGCTCCACAATCTGGCCTTGGTCCATGAAGATAACCCGGTTCGCCACGGCCTGCGCAAAGCCCATCTCATGCGTCACGCAGATCATAGTCATGCCTTCCTCGGCCAACTCGATCATGGTATCGAGCACCTCTTTGATCATCTCCGGGTCCAGCGCCGATGTCGGCTCGTCAAACAACATGATCCGGGGCTTCATGCACAGGCTGCGCGCAATCGCCACGCGCTGCTGCTGGCCGCCCGAAAGTTGGCCGGGGTATTTATGCGCCTGCTCCGGGATCTTGACCTTGTTGAGGTAGTGCATCGCCACCTCCTCCGCCTCGCGCTTGGGGGTTTTGCGCACCCAGATCGGGGCCAGGGTCAGGTTTTCCAGAATGGTCAGATGCGGGAAAAGGTTGAAGTGTTGAAACACCATTCCCACTTCCGACCGCACCTTGTCGATGTTCTTCAAATCCGAAGTCAATTCGGTGCCGTCGACGATGATCTGCCCGGCCTGATGTTCTTCCAGCCGGTTGATGCAGCGGATCAGCGTCGATTTGCCCGACCCCGAAGGGCCTGCAACCACAATACGCTCGCCCCGGTTCACGGTCAGATCAATGTCGCGCAGCACATGGAACGTGCCGAACCACTTGTTCATGTTTGAGATTTGAATCGCAACCTCATCGCTCACCTGCATGTGGCTGCGGTCTACTTTACGGTCTGCCATGGTCTCTGACATAGCGTCCTCCCTTAACGATGATCGGTTTTCAGCTGGCCTTCAAGATACTGCGAGTACTTGGACATGCCGTAGCAGAAGATGAAGAAACAAAGCGCGATGAAGGCGTAAAGCTCCCAGAACAGGCCGTTCCAGTCGCTGTCCGCACGGATGGCGGTGGACAGGCCAATCGGGTCCAGGATGCCGATGAACACGACCAAGGTGGTGTCCTTGAACAGCCCGATGAAGGTGTTCACGATGCCCGGGATCGAGATTTTCAGCGCTTGCGGCAGCAAGATAAGCCGCTGCGATTTCCAGTAATCCAGCCCCAGCGCGTTCGCCGCCTCATATTGCCCACGCGGCAGGGCCGCAAAGCCCCCGCGGATAACCTCGGCCATATAAGCGGCGGCAAACAGCGTCACCATGATGATGACCCGCAGCACAATGTCGAAATTCGTGCCCGGCGGCAGGAAATAGTTAAGCAACAAAGATGCCGTGAACAGCAAGGTGATCAGCGGCACACCCCGGATAAACTCGATAAAGCCCACGCAGATCCATTTCACCAAAGGCATGTCGGATTGACGGCCCAAGGCGAGCAAAACCCCAATCGGCAGCGACAAGGCGATTCCCGTTACACCGATGATGATGGAAATCATGAAGCCGCCGAATTCGTCGGATGCGATGTGGCGGATCTCAATCGGGATGATCCCTGCGATCACGCCGCCGATCGGACCCACAAGAAACAGCCACCAGATAACAGGTGCCGCAACCGCACCTATGGTGGCAACAAGGGACGACACGCGCTGCAAGACTGTATAGGCGACATAGCCCACCAAAAAGCCAAGCGCTGCCAACACCGGATACCAGATGCTTCCGCCCCAAAGCAGCCAAAAGGCCAGAAAGGGAAAGATTGCCGAGAACCAGAGCAGTTTGCGCGGAACGGAGGCAAAAAGGATCGGCGCGAAGGCGATCATCATCAAAACAAAGGTCAGCACGGGCCGCCAATAGGCGTCTTGCGGATAAAAGCCGAACAAAAGCTGGTGCCAGCGATCCTTGATGACGCCCCAGCAGGCCCCCGATGCCCCTGCCAGAATCTCACGGCATTCGGACAGCGAATCTGCGTTCCAGATGGAATTGGCGAACCACGGCCCAAGATGCAGGATCAGGTAATAGACGATCAACACGCCCATCAGCGTCAATATGGTGTTGAGCGGGCCGGAAAACAGATTTTCCCGCACCCAGCGCACGGCCCCGATCTGACTTGTGGGCGGAGATTTTTCCGGTAGCATCGTGTCGCGGACAAAGGCCACGGTTTGGCTATGTGTATCGCTCATCTCAACGCTCCTGCAACTTGACGGAATTGTTGTAGACGTTCATCGCCCCCGAAATTATCAGGCTGAGGATCAGATAGGTCATCATCAACAACAGCATGGCTTCCAATTCCCGACCCGTTTGGTTCAGCGTGATGCCACCCAATGTGGCGCGCAGGTCCATATATCCAACGGCAAGCGCCAATGAGGTGTTTTTGGTGATGTTGAGATATTGCGAGATCAGCGGCGGAATGATTACCCGCAGCGCCTGCGGCAAGATCACAAGGTTCATCGTGCGGTTCGGACGCAGGCCCAGCGCAAACGCGGCCTCAGTCTGCCCGCTTGAAATGGCCAGAATGCCCGCACGCACGTTTTCCGCAATGAAAGCGCCGGTGTAGAAGGTCAGCGCCAGCCACATCGCGATATAGGAGTTGCGGATATAGCCCCCCCCCGAGAAATTGAAGCCTTGCAGCGTGGCATATTCCAGATGAAAGCCCATCGCTGTCAAAGCAATCGTCAAGGGCGCAATCAAGATCAGCAATGATTTCCACCATGTCGTCGGCCGCACGCCTGATGCCTCTTGCACAACGGTCGCGCGGCGTTGCAACGCGCGGTAGCCGAGGATGGAGCCGATGATGACAACAAGGATCACCAGATAATTCGTGCTGACATGCACTACGCCGAGGTCGATCTGGCCCAGGCTGCGGTCAAACAACGGGGCGGGCAGATAGGTGCCACGGTTGGTGATGGCGACAGTATCATTCAGCAGCATGGAGGCGGTGGGGTTCTCACCCCGAAAGGCGTTGGGTGCGGGTGTCACCTCGGTCAGCACCGCGAAGAACACAATGATCCAAAGCAAAAGCGGAACGTTGCGGAACATTTCAACGTAGATCGACATCAGCTTGGACACGATCCAGTTGTTGGACAGGCGCAAAACGCCCGCAACCACGCCGATCGCAGTGGCGCTGATGCAAGATACGATAGCCAGCACAAGCGTGTTCAGCAGGCCGACAAGCCAGGCGGTGGCGTGGATGCTGTCGCTGGAATAATCAACCAGTCTTTGGTTGATATCATAGCCGGCGCGCGCGCCCAGAAAGCTGAAGTCGATGTCTTTTCCCTTATCGGCAAGGTTGGTCAGGGTGTTGTCCACCAACCACCAAAAGCCCATCGTGATAAGGAAGAGGAACACGATCTGGATCGTGATCGACCGGTACCGCGTATCATAGATAAGCATACTCAGCCGAAACGAGCTGCTCGCAGTTTCTGACGTCATCGCCATTTATATATCTCCCTGCGTCTGAACTGGCGCTTTGCCGCGCTCTGATAGCCCGGGCTTTTGCCGCAAGCATCTGTCAGGCTTGTAGATTGTTTGAAAAAGGGCGCGCCTGAGCGCGCCCTTTCTTGTCGCCAAACCTTACCGGAAGGGCGGGGAGTACTGAAGACCACCCTGGGTCCAAAGCGCGTTCAGGCCACGGGCAAGACCAATCGGGGTCGACTCGCCTATGTTGGCAGCGAAGATTTCGCCATAGTTGCCACCCGCAGAAATCGCCTGCTTTGCCCAGGTCTTTTCAAGACCGATCATGCCACCCAGATTATCATCGGAAGCTCCGAGCATCCGGTTGATTTCAGGGTTCTCGGTGCCTTTGGCCAGCTCTTCGATATTGGCCGAAGTGATGCCCAGTTCTTCGGCTGCAACCAGCGCGTTCATCGTCCAGCGGACGATATCAGCCCATTGGTCATCGCCATGCGCGACCAACGGCCCCAGCGGCTCTTTGGAGATGATTTCCGGCAGAAGCAGGTGGTTCTCCGGGTCTGCAAAGGTGGCGCGGGTGGCTGCAAGGCCGGATGCGTCCGTAGTATAGACGTCGCAGGCACCAGCAAGATACTGCTGCTGTGCTTCGGCGTTGGTTTCAATCGGAACCGGCTCATAGTTCATGTTATTGGCTTTGAAGTAGTCAGCCAGGTTCAATTCGGTCGTGGTGCCGGTCTGGATGCAGATGGTTGCGCCATCCAGTTCCTTGGCCGAAGACACGCCCATCGCCTTGTTGATCATGAAGCCTTGACCATCATAGTAGTTCACGCCGGCGAAGGTGAACTTCAGGTCGGCGTCACGGCTCATCGTCCAGGTGGTGTTGCGGGACAACATATCAATTTCACCCGAGGACAGCGCGGTAAAGCGGGTCTGACCGGTGGTTGTGACAAACTTTACCTTCTTGGGGTCGCCAAGCACAGCTGCGGCAACAGCGCGGCAAACTGCCACGTCAAAACCCTGCCATTCGCCAGCCGAATCCGGTGCTGAAAAGCCGTTAACGCCGGTAGAAACACCGCAGTTCAATTCGCCACGGGCTTTGACTTCATCCAAGACGGATGCAGATGCAACACCAGCGACAAGCGTCGCTGCTGCGGTCATTGCGCCGATAAGAACGGTTTTTTTCATGTATTACCTCTTCCTGATTGCCCGCCCGATTTCAGGCGGAATTATTGCTCCCTTGCCCCGTTCCCGGGGCGAAACTGATTGAGGGATCCCCCCCTCAGTGTTGGTTATTGTCCACCGAACCGCTTTGAAAGGTCAAGCAGAACCCTCTGTCAAACGCAAGATTATCGGTTTTCACCGGTTTGGCACTGGTATCTTGCAAGAACCCGTCACTCGGCCCGGCCTTTGGGCAAGATTGTTACCCGCACAATGCAAAGAATCGCGCGGCATGATGAAAGCTTTCGCGCTTGAAGGCCTCAGATTCGGCGGCTTCCTCGTCCGCGCCCCACAGATCTGCCTGCCAATGCTCATCAATCCGTGAAAGATCGAAGGCGGCATCTGGCGCCAAGTGGCACCGCGCCACGGCGAGTGCCAGAACCAAAGACCCCGAAATTGCGACAAGATCATGAAAAGCCGAAAGTTGGAACGGGGTCATGGCGCGCACCGCCTGCACTAGGGGCAGTTGTGCGGCGGGGGGCTGATTGACCGGCATCACACCCGTTGTCACCACCAGGCGCGCGCCAAATTGCGCGTCCGCCCAGTCCAAAAGCGGGTCCCAGGCCGCTGCCTGCCGTGCCACCAGTTCTTGCGGAGATGCTGCGCGGTAGCACAGCAAATCGGTCCCGCCATAACCGCCCAGCATATCGGCCACCGCGCCAAATTGCGGCAAAACCTTATCCAGCGCGGAATTGGCTGTGCGGGTGAACGGCATGGTTTCGGGGCGGATTTTAACATCCTGCGCCTGCCATTCGGCGGCCATCGCTTGCGCCAAACCTTCGGTTGGCACCCAGAACGCGGTTTTCGCAGGGGTTTTCAACGCGCGCCCGTCAAGGCTTACGGTGAAGCCCTGCTCTGCCGTCACCACCTCTGCCCGGTCCCAGAACCGCTTGGCCGCCCATCCGCTCATTCATCGCCCCCAAAGGGATCGGCGGGCACGTCATTGATGCCCCAATCCAGCGCTTTCCATGTGCGCGCCATATGGTCGGGCAAGGGGGCCAGAAAGGTCATCATCTTCTTGGTGATCGGATGCTCGATGGTCAAGGACCGCGCATGCAGATGCAGCTTGCGGCTTACCTCGCCACCGATCGACGCGCCCCAGCCATCGCCTTGGTTTTCCGAACCCGACCCGCCGTATTTGCCATCGCCAAGGATCGGATGCCCCAACTCGGCCATGTGCGCGCGAAGCTGGTGGGTGCGGCCCGTTACCGGCTCCAGCGCCATCCACGACAACCGAGAGCCCAAGAACCACAGCACAAAAAAGTCGGTATGGGCGCGCTTGGCATCGGGGTAATCGGCCATTTTGGCGGGGTGGATGCAGATCATCTTTTCACCCTCGCCGCGCTGCCCGCGCCCGCCCGCTTTCATCAACCCGTATTTGATGGAGCCTTTGCGCGGGTTCGGAACACCCGCCACCGCGGCCCAGTAAATCTTGCGGGTGTTGCGGTGGCGCAAAGCCTCGGACAGCGCGCGTGCCACCCTGTCGGTGCGGGCCAGCATCAACAGGCCAGAGGTGTCCTTGTCTAGACGATGCACCAGCTTGGGGCGGTCCTTGTAGCCAAATTTCAGCGCCTCGGTCAGCCCGTCCACATGCCGGTCCCCCTGCCCCGACCCGCCCTGGCTGGGAAGACCTGGCGGTTTGTTGATGATGATCAGATGCTCATCCCGGAAGATAACGCAGTTCTGGATCATCTTTTCATCGGCCGCCGTCACGCCACCCGCCGCCGGGCGCGAAGGCGCATCACCGGTGGGCAAGGGGGGGATGCGAATTTCCATGCCGGGGGCCACACGGTCCGAAGCCTTGGCACGCCCGCCATCCACCCGAACCTGCCCGGTGCGGCACATCTTTTCCACCGCCCCTTGGGTCAGTTGCGGAAAGCGGCGTTTGAACCAACGGTCCAGCCGCTGCTCGCCCTCATCCACCGACACTGTCAACAGTTTCACCGCATTCATGCAAGCATCCCCCGCATTGTCAAAATCCCTGCCACCAGTGCGGCTATGGACAGCACAACAGAGCCTGCGACATAGGCCCCTGCCAAGCCAACCTGTCCGCGCTCCCACAAGGTGAAAGCATCCAGTGAGAAGGCCGAAAACGTGGTGAACCCGCCCAAAACGCCTGTCATCAGGAAGGGAGCAAACCGGGTGCCGCCCTTTTGCGCCAGCACCATGATCAGCACGCCCATCAGAAACGATCCCGCCACATTGACCAGCATCGTGCCATATGGAAACCCCTGCCCGATCCAGCGCGTCACTGCTGCATTGGTCAGATAGCGGGTTGAGGCCCCGATGGCACCGCCAAGCGCCACTTGAAAAAGAGTTGTCATCATGGCCGCGTGTCTGTGCGCGCGGCGCGGTTTTGTCAACCAGACAAGGAGGGGATCAGCCCTGCCGTTTCGCGCGCAGTTTTGCGAAATAGTCGATGCGCTTTTTCAACTCGCGTTCAAACCCGCGTTCGGGGGGGGCGTACCAGACCGGACGCTTCATGCTTTCGGGGAAATAGTTTTGCCCCGAAAACCCATCCTCGGCGTTGTGGTCATAGGCATAATCGGCACCGTAACCGATATCCTTCATCAGCTTGGTCGGCGCATTCAGGATATGCTTGGGTGGCGGTTCCGAGCCGGTTTGTTTCGCCGCCGCCCGCGCCGCCTTGTAGGCGACATAGACGCCGTTAGATTTGGGGGCCAGCGCAAGATAGACCACGGCCTGTGCGAGGGCCAATTCCCCTTCGGGGCTGCCAAGCCGTTCATAGGTTTGCCAGCTTTGCAGGCAGATATCTTGGGCTTGCGGGTCGGCCAGTCCGATATCCTCCACCGCCATGCGGGTCAGACGACGGGCCAGAAAGCGGGGGTCTTCACCGCCTTCCAGCATCCGGGCGAACCAATACAAAGCTGCATCCGGGTCCGATCCGCGCACTGATTTGTGCAGGGCAGAAATAAGGTTGTAATGCTCCTCGCCCGATTTGTCGTATTTCGCGGCGCGGCGCATCAGTCGTTGGGCAAGCTGGTCGCGGGTCAGCTTGCCGTCCAGCTTCCACGCCGCGGCTTGTTCAATCAGGTTCAGCAAAGCGCGCCCGTCCCCATCGGCCATTCCCAGCATCGCCTCGCGCGCCTCCCCCGTCAACGGCAGCGCGCGGGCCAACTCCTTTTCGGCGCGTTGCGCCAAAAGTTCGAGTTCGATCAGGGACAGTCGTTCCAGCACGATCACCTGCGCGCGCGATAAAAGTGCTGCGTTCAACTCAAAACTCGGGTTTTCGGTGGTGGCACCAACCAAAATAATTGTGCCATCCTCCATATAGGGCAGAAAACCGTCTTGCTGCGCTTTGTTGAAGCGGTGAATCTCATCAACGAACAGAAGCGTGCCCTGCCCATTCTGCCGCCGGATTTTCGCGGATTCGAAAACTTTGCGCAGGTCCGGCACGCCGGTAAAAATTGCCGAAATTTGAATAAAAGCCAAATCCGTCTCATCCGCCAGCAGCCGCGCGATGGTGGTTTTGCCCACGCCGGGCGGCCCCCAGAACACCAGCGACGACAAAGACCCCGCCCCGAGCATCGCCCCCAAAGGCCCATCGGGCGATAAAACCTTGGCCTGCCCGATCACCTCAGCCAGCTTGCGCGGGCGCAGACGGTCCGCCAACGGGCGCGGGCCCTTTGGCTTTGGATCGGGGGTTTGATCAAAAAGGTCGCTCATGCGGCAAGCTTACGCCGCGCAGGGCGGGTAAGGAAGCGGTTACAGCCTGAACCTCAGGCGGATTTTCTGGCCCATGCGCAAAAGGTACATCGACCAGCCGCGGGTATGCTGCACCGCGGCATCCCCCACATTGGCGGGGGATGCTATAACCTTCCTATTGATGCCCAGTAGAATGCCGCCCACGGCCACGCCCTGCTGCGTTTTTTACCCGCGCTTTGCAAACGGCGGGGCGAACTTGGGCTGCAATCCCATAACCGTTTACGCCTACACACCCAAAGGCAAAACGGACAGGGCCAGAACAGCAGCCAAAAACTTCAACATCATGCTATGTCGACCAGATTTAGTCTCCGCCGTCGATTTATTCTATCGACGGCGGCTGTAAAACGGCCCAACCCCAGTGCCGTTTCAGTGCATCTTTGTCGCCATATTGATGGTCACACAGACGCAGTCCACCCCGTCGATATCCATGATCGGGCCCGCCGGTTCACATTCCAGCCCCACGCGACGGCCCAGTCTGCGCGAGTTTTCAGGGATCAGACCCAGTACGGACGTGGCCCCCACACCACGCGCCGAAATCACCATTTCATGGCGCAATTGCAACTGTACTCGCAGCCGCATGTTGGCAGGCACCAGATCCGACACAAACACCCGGCTGCTTTCCCAGATGTGATCGGCGACAGGCGCCTCCTCATACAGCAAAGTCGGTGGGATCGAGGCCAAAAGCCCCATTTGCGCATCGCGGATCATGTAGGAATATATTCCGCAGCGATGTGTGGTCGGCGTCAGGCGAATGCCTGCCAGAACCTGCCCCGCCTCATGGACCGCAACCCAGCGGCTTGCGGGGGTGTCGTATTGGTCAAATTCCATGCCATTAGCCTGCGGCAGGTCCCACTTGTTTTGCAAGATAAAGGACCGATGCCGTGCGCGAAACATATTCGCGAACAATTCACCATGATTATGAAGATTTTCGTAAGAGAGTGTCGTGACTTCCATTTTAGTGCTCCTTCTGGGGTTTAGAACCGGTCAGAGGGGGCGTCCTACACTCCTAAAGCAATCGGTACTCTCGCGCTTTGCGCAATGCCTCAGAGGTGGTTCGCGCTTCAAGTCGCAGTCGCGCCGACGTCAGGCGCGCCTTGAAGGCACTTTCCGAAATCCCCAGTTTAGCTGCGGCAGCAGTGTGACGGTCCCCATCAGCGATGCATTGCAACGCCTCTATCTGTGCTTTTGTCAATTCCGTTGGCGCTCTCGCCTCGATGTGCAGCCGCGCTGTAATATCAGCAAGCTGTGCCATCTCCTCGTCGGAAAACTCTCGGTCCGAGCGGCAAATGCCGGCCATGGAACGTGAGGTGATCGGGCCATAGGAGGAAACAACACCAAAGTTCATCCCATGCGCCGCCGCTTTCTTAAGCACATTAAACGGGTCAGGAAGGGGGATCTCGCTCCAGCGGGCCGTCCCCGCCGTTCCAATCCCCCAAAACACCAATGGGTCCCGTAGATAATAGGAATTCGCATCATAATACGCCACCCAATCGGCGGGGTAGCGGCTGTAGTAAACCAAGGGTGAGGCAAAGCGAATGTGCAGTCCAACTGCAAAGCCCTCAGGGGCAAGGTAATGCAACTCAGCGTACAATTTGGACAGCCTATTTTCTACCGACATCAACCTTAACAGAGCCCTTCTAGATTCCGTTCAACCCTAGATACATATCGGGGTTTCTGCCAGTGGCTTCGTTAAGAATACCTTTACGAAGATGGCTTTTTTCGATTTACAAAAGGTTAACGCGGATTAAAAAAAAAGCCCGCCAAAAATGGCGGGCCTTAACGCTTAGCGGGCGAACCCGGCTTATTCGTCCGCAACTTCAAATGCTGCAACACGCGCCTTGTCGGCCGCACCTTTGGCATTCGGATCGCGGTCGACAAATTCGATGATCGCCATCGGGGCCATATCACCATAGCGGAAACCGGCCTTCAAGACGCGCACATAGCCACCCTGACGGTCCTTGTAGCGCGGGCCAAGGATTTCGAACAACCGAGCAACATACTGGTCCTGCTTCAACTGTGCGGCAGCCTGACGGCGTGCATGCAGATCACCACGCTTTGCCAGCGTGATCAGCTTTTCAATGATCGGGCGCAGTTCTTTTGCCTTGGGCAAAGTGGTTTTGATCTGCTCATGTTCGATAAGAGAGCCGCACATGTTGGCAAACAGCGCTTTGCGGTGTTCATGTGTGCGGTTCAGACGGCGGTAACCACGGGCGTGACGCATTTTATATCTCCTAAAGTCGCGTTTTGCTTTGTCCGGCAGCCCTCGAATGGGCCGCTCACCTTGGGGCATTGTGCCCATGTTTTCCCCGGTAAATCCGGGCATTTGTAGCAGAATGGTGGGTTAGCACCCACCCTACCCCATCAGGCGTAGGGTGGGTGAAACCCACCGCTTGTCAGAACTGATCCTCAAAGCGCTTTGCCAGATCTTCGATGTTTTCTGGCGGCCAATCCTCAACGTCCATGCCAAGGTGCAAGCCCATACCCGACAGCACTTCCTTAATTTCGTTCAGGGATTTGCGGCCAAAGTTCGGCGTGCGCAGCATTTCGGCTTCGGTTTTCTGGATCAGATCGCCGATATAGACGATGTTGTCGTTCTTCAAGCAATTTGCCGAACGCACCGACAGTTCCAGCTCGTCAACCTTCTTCAGAAGCAACGGGTTGAATTCCAGCCCGTCATCCACATCCGAGCGCGTCGCCGATTCCGGCTCATCGAAGTTCACGAAGATCGACAGTTGGTCTTGCAGGATGCGCGCGGCATAGGCCACGGCGTCATCCGGCGTCAGCGAGCCGTCAGTTTCGATTTTCATCGTCAGCTTGTCATAGTCCAGAACCTGACCTTCACGGGTCGGCTGCACTTCATAGCTGACCTTTTTCACCGGCGAATAGATCGCATCAATCGGGATCAACCCGATCGGCGCGTCTTCAGGTCGGTTTTTGTCAGCGGAAACATAGCCTTTGCCGGTGTTGACGGTCAGTTCCATGAACACATCAGCGCCATCGTCGAGGTGACAGATGACGTGATCCTTGTTCAAAACCTCAATCCCCGAAGATTCGGAAATATCGCCAGCAGTTACAACGCCGGGACCTTTGGCGGAAATCGACAGGCGCTTTGGCCCTTCAACTTCCATCCGCAGGCTGACGCCTTTCAGGTTCAGCACGATGTCGGTGACGTCTTCACGCACGCCGGCAACGGAGGAAAATTCGTGCAAAACGTTGTCGATCTGCACCGAGGTGATGGCGCCGCCTTGCAGCGATGACATCAAAACGCGGCGCAGCGCGTTACCGAGCGTCAGGCCAAAGCCCCGCTCCAGCGGTTCTGCGACCACGGTCGCTGTGCGCGACGCGTCCGGGCCGGGGTGAACGACCAGCTGTGTCGGTTTGATCAATTCGGCCCAATTTTTGTGGATCATGCGTGTAGCCTCCATACTTGTCTTCTGCTCATGTCCCTAAGCAGTCGACGCCCGAGGATATAGAAATGCCCAAAACCGGGCCATGCGCAAACAGCGCGCGGCCCGGCTGGATAGAAAAGCCTTAAACGCGGCGGCGCTTTGGTGGGCGGCAGCCGTTATGCGCCATTGGCGTCACATCACGGATCGACGTGATGTTCAAACCGGCAGCAGCCAACGCGCGCAGCGCTGATTCGCGGCCCGAACCCGGGCCCTGCACTTCAACTTCGAGCGTTTTCACGCCATGCTCTTGTGCCTTGCGGGCGGCATCTTCGGCCGCCATCTGGGCTGCATAAGGTGTCGATTTGCGCGACCCCTTGAAGCCCATGGTGCCCGAAGATGACCATGAAATCGCGTTGCCCTGAACATCGGAAATCAGGATTTTGGTGTTGTTGAACGAGGAATTCACATGCGCAACGCCAGTGGCGATGTTTTTGCGTTCCTTTTTCTTCATACGAGTCTTATCGCGTGCCATATCTCAACGCCCCCTTATTTCTTCTTGCCGGCAATGGCCTTTGCGGGGCCTTTGCGGGTGCGTGCGTTGGTATGGGTGCGCTGGCCACGAACCGGCAGACCGCGACGGTGACGCAGGCCACGGTAGCAGCCAAGGTCCATCAACCGCTTGATGTTCATCGATGTTTCCCGACGAAGATCACCTTCCACGGTGAAGTTCGCGTCAATATGTTCACGGATCGCGAGCACTTCGGCATCTGAAAGCTCATTCACGCGACGGGCGCGGTCGACGCCGACAGCTTCGCAGATCAATTCTGCTGTATGGGAGCCGATCCCGGTGATATAGGTCAATGCGATGGGGACACGTTTCCCCGTCGGAATGTTTACGCCAGCAATACGAGCCATGCGTGCTTCCTTTCGTTGCGGTTCCGTTGTGCCAGAACCTTTTTTCACAACCCAAGGGCGGCGTCTCCGCCCCTGATGTTTTCGTTTGCGGTATTTGGAGACCAAAAACCCGAAACGATTCCCTTGCGGGACGCTGTGCAATATGGGCTTTTGACCTGCCCGTCAAGGGTGCCGCGCAGGATTATTTGGACTTGTCCAAGACCTGCGCAATCGCTGCCGTCACCGCGTCCACCTCTGCCAAACCATCGACCGAGGAAAGCTCTCCCTTGGCATAATAATAGCCGATCAAGGGCGAGGTTTTCTTGTAATATTCCATCAGGCGTGTGCGTAAAGCCTCGGCATTGTCATCGGCACGGCGCACCAAATTATCGGACCGGCAGATATCGCAAACGCCGTGCACCTGGGTGGGGTGGGTCTGGTCGTGATAGACAGCGCCACAATCGCCGCAGGTATAGCGCCCGGTGATGCGCGACACCAAGGCCGCATCATCCACCTGCATCTCGATCACGGCGTCCAGGCTTTGGCCCACCTCGGCCATCAACCCGCCAAGCGCATCTGCCTGTGCCAACGTGCGGGGAAAGCCATCAAAGATGAACCCACCCCCTGCCGCGCCCGTCAGCTTTTCGTGGATCAACCCGATCACGATGGCATCTGTCACCAACTGACCCCGCGCCATCACATCCGCCACCATCCGGCCCATTTCAGACCCGGATGTTTTCGCCTCCCGCAGCATGTCGCCGGTAGACAGTTGGACCATATCCCGCCCATCCACCAAACGCTTGGCTTGCGTGCCCTTGCCAGCACCGGGTGGCCCCAGCAGAATGATATTTGCCATGGTGCCCCCTTATCGACGCGCAGGTGCGGGCTTGCCGCGTTTCTTGCCCCGCAGATTGGATTTTTCGATCAGCCCTTCATATTGATGGGCAAGCAGATGCGACTGCACCTGATTGATCGTATCCATAGTAACCGACACAACAATCAGCACCGAAGTTCCGCCAAAGTAGAACGGTATCCCCAATTGGTGGCGCAGAATTTCCGGCAGCAAACAGACCAGCGCCAAATAGCCGGAACCAAGAACCAGAATACGGTTGACCACATATTCAAGATATTCTTCGGTCTTTTTGCCGGGACGAATGCCGGGAACAAACCCGTTCTGGCTTTTCAGATTGTCGGCCACATCCTCTACCTTGAACGCCACATTGGCGGTGTAGAAATAGGCGAAAAACACGATCATGCCCACGAAGAACAGCAAATAAAGTGGTTGTCCCGGCCCGAAATAGGCCAGAATGGTGGACATGATCGGCCCGGTTTGTGCGCCTGAGAAGGTGGAGACCGTAACAGGCAGCAACAAGAGGGATGACGCGAAGATCGCCGGGATAACGCCTGCCGGGTTCACCTTGACGGGCAAATGGCTGGAGCCGCCATCATACACCTTCATGCCCACCTGGCGGCGCGGATATTGGATATGGATCTTGCGCAAGGCGCGTTCCATGAACACCACAAAAGCGATCACGACCACAACCATCACAATCACCCCGATGATGACCGCAGGCGACAAGGCCCCCGATTGCCCTTGGGTGAAAAACTGCGCCAAAGCTGCCGGAATTTCGGCCACAATGCCCACGAAAATGATAAGCGAGATACCGTTGCCGATGCCGCGTGCTGTGATCTGCTCGCCCAGCCACATCAAAAACATCGTGCCGCCCACAAGCGTGATCACGCAAGCGCCGATGAAAAACCAGCCTGGCGTTGTCACCAATCCACCGCTCTGCAAGCTGACCGCAATGCCATAGGCCTGAAACGTTGCCAGCAAAACCGTGCCATACCGCGTGTATTGGTTGATCTTTTTCTGCCCCTGCGCGCCCTCCTTCTTCAACTGCTCCAACTTTGGCACCATGGCCGTCATAAGCTGCACGATGATCGAGGCCGAAATATAGGGCATGATCCCCAGCGCAAAAATCCCCATCCGGGAAATCGCGCCGCCGGTGAACATATTCAGCATGCCGCCGATGCCCGTGGACAGATCCTGCATGAAGTCGCGCAGGGCCGTGCCATCAATCCCCGGCACCGGAATATAAGTTCCGATGCGGTACACGATCAGCAAGCCGATGGTGAAAAAGATGCGTTGGCGCAGGTCCGTCGCCTTACCCAGCGCCCCCCAGCTAAGGTTTGCCGCCATTTGTTCCGCAGCTGATGCCATGGTTAAATTTCTCCACAGGCGCTAAAGGAAGCGCCGCCAGACCGTTTTCCGGTCGGCGGCGCGAGAAAACTTATAGGGATGTAAGCCGCTTTCGCGCGGCTCACAACCTCTTATTCAGCCGCAGCCGCCATCGGTACCGCAACCGTGAGGCTGCCACCGGCATTTGCCACCGCTTCAATCGCGGATGCAGAGGCACCCGTCACGATCAAAGTGACCTTGGAAGTCAGCGTACCCTTGGACAGAACACGGATACCGTCCAGCTTGCTTTTGGTCAGGCCAGCGGCGATGATCGCGTCTTCGGTGATGTCGGCCTTGATGTCCAGCTTGCCCGCGTCGATGAACTTCTGGATCAGGCCCAGGTTCACAACGGCATAATGCTTTTGGTTCGGCTTGGTGAAGCCGCGCTTTGGCAGGCGGCGATAAAGCGGCATCTGCCCGCCTTCATAACCACCTATTGAGACGCCCGAACGCGATTTCTGGCCCTTGATACCCCGGCCGGCAGTCTTGCCCTTGCCCGAGCCCGGACCACGCGCCTTGCGCTTTTGCTTTTTCGCCGCACCGGCGTTGTCGGAAAGTTCGTTCAGTTTCATGTCGCTTCTCCTATTGCCGGATGTGACCCCCAGCGACGGGAGCGGTCAAACGCGGCGTTTCTTGATTCTTTGCGAGCCGAGAGGGCCACTTGGGGCGTATAGAGTGGCAATCACAGGCTTGCAAGGTATATACTATTTCTTCGCAGGTTCGGCTGCTACGACTGCAACCGCAACTTGCCCTATGTGATTATTTCGGCCCCAATCTCGATGGAGCAATTCACCATTAACGATATAAAGCTTAGGGTACCTCGATTTTTGACTGTTTTCGCGGCAACGGCATAGCAGGTTCCGCCTGAAGCGCGTCAGCGACCTTCAGCTGACCGATTGTTGCCTTGGGTTTGATGATATGCTGCCCAATTCGCTTCGCGGACCTTCGGTTCGGGGCTATTTTGGCGTTGCGCAGCATGATCTGCGTCCATGGCCGACCGTTTTCAGGCTGGGTGCGGATTGATGCGACCCAGTTGGCCGAGGCGGCGCATGTTGTAGGTGAGGTTTTTCATACCGATCGC
>Ga0209702_10002393_pt1 | contig 32847 bp, 30 predicted proteins | sample FRY01_FD_187210 | JGI IMG/M metagenome (GOLD analysis project Ga0209702, IMG submission 187210) | Freshwater microbial communities from Lake Fryxell liftoff mats and glacier meltwater in Antarctica - FRY-01 (SPAdes) (version 2) | ecosystem: Environmental > Aquatic > Freshwater > Ice > Glacier...
AGAGGTGGACCCCAAAATTAGGACAGTATGTTAAGGTATAATCTGTGCAACAAGCAAGAGGAATATCATGAGCAAGAAACGTCGTAATTTTAGCAGCAAGTTTAAATCCAAAGTAGCCCTGGAAGCCATTCGAGGAGAATTGACCTTAACGGAACTGGCTGGGAAGCATGAAGTGCATCAAAGCCAAGTTGCTGCGTGGAAGAAGCAAGCGCTTGATGGAATGCAAGGAACGTTTTCCGGCGCTCCTATCAACGATAAAGCAAAGCACCAGAAAGAAGTGAAAGAGCTCCACGCGAAGATTGGCCAATTACTTATCGAGAAAGATTTTTTGTCACGAGCCTTCGGTCAGTAAGCAAGGACCGAAGGCAGATAATGATTGACCCGGACTGTTCCGAGCTCAGTATTGCACAGCAATGCCAGTTGGTTTCGATCAGCAGGTCTAGCTATTATTATGTTTCAACCGGCGAGAGTGATCTAAACTTGCGGCTTATGGCGCTTATTGACCGGCAAATATTGGATGCACCATTTTATGGCTCTAGGCAAATGACACGTCATTTAAAACGGCAGGGCTACTGTGTCTCACGTAAACGTATTCGTCGTTTGATGCGAAAGATGGAGATCTCTGCTATTTATCAAAAACCCAATACAAGCAAGCCGCATCCTGGGCATAAGATTTATCCATACCTTCTGAATAATTTAGATATCAACAAATCTAATCAAGTCTGGTGCACGGACATAACCTATATAGCGATGCCCAGGGGATTTATGTATTTAATTGCGATCATGGATTGGCATAGTAGAAAAGTTCTTTCTTGGCGATTATCGAATAGTATGGATACGCAATTCTGTATTGAGGCGCTGGAGGAAGCATTGGAAAAATATGGAACGCCGGAAATTTTCAATACGGATCAGGGGAGTCAGTTTACCAGTATGGAATGGATCGGCGTGCTTAAAAGGCACCATATTAAGATCTCTATGGATGGCAAAGGTCGCTGGATGGATAATGTGTTTATCGAACGACTTTGGCGATCGTTGAAGTATGAGTGTGTTTTTTTATATGCGTATGAAACTGGTACTGCGTTGAGAAATGCATTAAAAAACTGGTTCATGTTTTATAATACAGAGCGTCCTCATTCGACTTTTGATGGACAAACGCCACAGGAAGTTTATAGTCATATTGCAGCGTAAATATTTTTACTATTTATAATAGCAGATTATACCTTAATTATGCTGCAATCCGGTCCAACCGATGGGGACCACCTCTTTCCTGGCTTATAAGTAATCCTGAATTTATTGGGCTTCGCACGCCTTCGGCCCAGGATCTCATGGGACAGAGAAGATCCAGGATCAATCCCAGGAATAACTAGTGGCGATCATGCTAGACCACAAGAAGCAGGCAGCTTCAAACAAAGTTCAGCATGATGCTGCGTGTGGTAAACAGCCTTATACAAAACTATATTCTTATCCATAATTTAGGTTAATTAATAAGGCATAAGTCACCTTGACACTAGAAACTTAATCATTTTTGGTGACGGCAGATTAATAGAGCTAACAAATAGTTCGCGACATATTTACCGCTAAAAGCGGTATTACATTCTGTTGTCCTCCAGGCTAAAGTAGGACGTTTGTTTGAGTAAGCTTGTAGACTTGGGTCGCTGGGGAACAGAACGCAAATGAGGGTAAATTCTTAGCTTGTTGGGCCCTTTCAGCACAACAAGGCGGTCTCAGACAGCGAAAGGAGATAACGGATCGGGCCCGATATCTCCTTTATTATTACCTAAGTGACAAAAGTTATATATTAGTTAAAATACTTACGCTCTTTTATATCTGCTTCAGGAACAGATTCAACATTTTTACTCTTCCATTTTTTTGCACCATCTCTTTTTTCACTTTTGTCCTCTTTGGACTCGGTTCTTGGTGCACGTACTTCCTTATCTGACCTTGGTTCTTTTTGCGCCGGAACTTCTGAATCTACATTCTTGATTGTAAGCTTAGCTTTACCACGATCAAAACCAATGAGCTTAACCCTTACTTTTTGACCTTCAGTTAGAGCTCCTGCAACTGATTCTATTCTTTCTTGCGCTATTTCACTAATATGAACAAATCCATCACGACTGCCCAAATAGTTAACGAAAGCACCAGCTTCAAGAATTTTTACAACTGTACCTTCAAAAATATCACCAATCTCAGGATCTATTGCAATTTCTTTAACTCTGTGTACGGCAGCTTCTAGCTTTTCTCTACCAACTGCAGAAACTGAAACTAGTCCATCATCAGTTATATCAATCTTAGCCCCAGTAGTATCACAAATTTCTCTAATGACCTTACCACCTTGACCAATAATTTCACGGATTTTATCTTTAGGAACCATGAAAGATTCAATCACTGGAGCATTACTACTGATTGAAGAATTTGAAGTAATAGCATTTGCCATCTTGTTCAAAATATGAACACGACCATGCTTAGCTTGATCTAAGGCTTTCTCCATGATTTCGAAAGTAATACCAGCGACTTTGATATCCATCTGAAGCGCTGTTACTCCATCACTACTACCAGCAACTTTGAAATCCATATCACCAAGATAGTCTTCATCTGCAATAATATCGGAAAGAACTATAAACTGATCACCTTCTTTGATCAACCCCATAGCAATCCCAGAGATAGGAGCTTTCATTGGTACTCCAGCATCCATCATCGCCATGGAGCCTCCACAAACTGTTGCCATTGATGAAGAACCATTTGATTCAGAAATTTCCGATACTACTCTTACCGTGTATGGGAAGTCTGCTTTTGTCGGCAACGCTCTTTTTAGAGCACGCCACGCAAGTTTACCATGACCAATTTCACGTCTGCTTGGTGCCCGAAGAGGCGAAGCTTCGCCAACAGAGTAAGGAGGAAATAAATAGTTCAATAAGAAACCTTCTTTGTATTCTCCTTCAATACAATCGATAATTTGCTCATCTTGACCAGTACCAAGTGTTGTTGTAACAATAGCTTGAGTTTCTCCTCTAGTAAAAAGTGCTGATCCATGAGTACCAGGAAATAGAGATATTTCACATTCAATTTGTCTAATCTCATCAGCTAGTCTGCCATCAATTCTTACCTTTTTCTCTAAGGTATTGGCTCTTAAAACCTCAGCTTTAACTTCAGATAAAGCGAAATCAACCTGCATCTCGGTATATTGCTGATCCGCAGTAAATCTCTCAATCATATTGCTTGAAATTTCATCAATAGCTGCATAACGCTCTTGCTTTGTTTTAATCGCGAACGCTTTAGTGATATCATCTTTAGTTAATTTACGAAGTTCATCTTTAAGTACTACAGGAAAAAGTTCAGTAGTTTTCCATGCTGGCTTGCCTGCAGCAGCCTTCAATTCTTCTATAAGCTTAATAACAGGCTGGAAAGCATCATGACCAAATTTTACTGCATCAAGCATTTGTTGTTCAGTCAAAAAATCAGCCTCAGACTCAACCATCATTACTGAATCTTTTGTACCAGCTACAATTAAATCAAGCTTGCTATCTTTTATTTCTTCAAATGTTGGGTTTAATACAAATTTACCGTCTATCATTCCAACCCTGCTTGCAGCAACTATATCAAGGTATGGCACGCCTGATACTGCCAAAGCAGCGGAGGCACCAATCAATGCTAGAATGTCAGGATTGTGGCTTGGATCAAAAGAGTGAACAGTACACAAAATTTGTGTTTCATTGAAAAAGCCCGCATGAAATAATGGTCTAATCGGTCTATCTATAAGCCTCGAAACCAGCACTTCTTTTTCTGATCCTCTACCTTCCCGTTTAAAAAAGCCGCCTGGAATTTTACCAGCAGCATGAGATTTTTCTTGATAGTTAACAGTCAAAGGAAAGAAATTCATTCCAGGATTTGCAGTTTTTGCTGATACAGCGGTGCATTGTATTACCGTATTTCCCATTTTAACCATGACAGCACCGTCAGCCTGACGAGCAATTTTCCCAGTTGACAGTTCTAGAGTTACACCATTCCAAATAGTGTGTTTTTTTATTTCATTAAACATTAAATATATTCCTAAAATTTTTATTGTAATTATTTATTACATTCATTCAAATTCGATACAAAAACCGGCTTTCAAAAGCAACCTATTTTTCTCACGCAGTATACTAACATGAAATTGTAAAAAAGAAATGATAAAAGTTATTTTTGATAGGGGTTAGCCAATAACATTGCTTCTAGTGGTTTATCGTTTCTTAATTCAATATTTGGCTTGAATTATCTGCAATCAACTTAAGTCTGCACTTTTTTAAGGTCAGGCCAATTGCGATTAGCTGATACAAGACTATTGGCTGGTAGCATTCTATCTAACAGAATAGGCGCCGGATCAAAACCCAGCACCTATAAATTCGGCTAAACTAAAACAGATTACAAAAATCAGCAATTCGTTGATATTTTGACAGTGTTTTGGACCAGTTGCATCAAATTACAAGAGAATTATTTTCTTAAATTTAATCTACTGATTAACTGTACATACCTATCGAGACTACGCTTCTTTAAGTAAGTAAGTAGACTGCGTCTACGACCAACTAATATCAGCAACCCTCTTCTTGAGGAAAAATCTTTGTGATTTTCTTTTAAATGAGCAGTTAAATTATTTATTCTTTCAGTCAGGACAGCGCACTGCACCTCTACTGAACCAGTATCATTTCCAGTTGTAGCATATTCCTTTATGAGCTCAGTTTTGCGCTCTTGCATTATCGACATCTGTATTCTCCATAATTATAAATTAAACACTCTCGAAGATTTAAAGTTATTTGAGTTCAAGCTTCCAATGGCAACTATATTACCATTATTTCTTACCCAAACTAATTCAAAATTTTGGTCAGTATCAAACTGACAAGCTTGACCAAAACGAATTTTTTGAGTTTGAGAGTTGCTTGCATCAAGTACCGGGATGTCGTCTAGTACAGCCTCAATCTTCAAACATTTTTCCTGCAGGAGTAATTTTGCCTCCTCAAGAACCATTTGCGAACAGCTAGAGATGTCAATTGCAGTTTTTGCATCAAACATTCCAACTCTTGTGCGCCGCAATTCTACCACAAATCCCAAACTTTGCAAGGATAAAGAAATATCTTCCGCGAGTGTACGAATGTAAGTTCTCTTGGAACATTCACAAACATAACTGGCCGTAGCCTCTTCTTGCGAGTAGCTCGTACATTTTAGCCCATATATTTCTATAGTGCGCTTTGCTAGCGCCACTTTTTTGCCTGCGCGAGCAAGTTTATAAGCTCTTTCCCCATTAATTTTTAATGCTGAATAAGCTGGAGGAACCTGTTCTATAGGCCCAATAAATTCCGAACATACAAGGCGACATTCATCTCTATTCGGTATATATTCTGATGTTTCAGTTACCTTACCCGAACTATCAGCAGTATCTGTTTTTGCTCCAAATTTAATAGTAAATTCATACTGTTTCTTAGCATCTATCAAGATGCTAACTAATTTGGTCGCCTCGCCTATGGCAATCGGCAACACCCCTTCAGCCTCAACATCAAGGGTGCCAGTATGACCAATTTTTGACCCTTTAAAAATTCTCTTTACCAAGGCTACTGCTTTTGCTGAGCTAATATTTCGTGGTTTATATATATTTAACCAACAATTCATTAGGACGAGCTTATTTTTGCGCTATAAAACTCTTCGCCAATAGTAATCTCTTGACGATCATTTTGTTTACGCCAATTATTTGTATCTCTAAGCGAATAAATGCAGCCACAATATTCTTGCTTGTAGAACTTCTCTTCTTTTGCTAGTTCATACATTCTTGCCCCACCACCCTCTTTTCGCCAATTATATGTCCAGTAAGTAACGCCAGCATAATGAGATGCCGCGCGTTGACCACTATCATTAATTTGCTCCATGTTTTTCCATCTGGATATACCAAGAGAACTGGTAATTACTTTAAAATCATGTTCATAAGCATAAAGCGCAGTCCTCTCAAAGCGCATATCAAAACACATAGTACAACGAATCCCTCGTTCTGGTTCTTGTTCCATTCCTTTGGCCCTAGCAAACCAGTTTTGCACATCATAATCTGCATCTATAAAAGCAAGCCCTAACTTCTCTGCAAAACGAATATTCTCTTTCTTGCGAATTTCATATTCTTTTTTAGGATGAATATTCGGATTATAGAAAAATATGGTCAGATCAATTCCAGAATCAGCCATTTTTTCAATTAAAGGCCCAGAACACGGAGCACAACAAGAATGCATCAGCACTTTTGTTTGACCATTTGGAACTTCAAACAATCCTTCTTCTAAAGCTAATTTTGAAAGAGATTTACTCATGTATTATATCTTCAGACAAATTGTTTTTGTACGTTTCTTTATAAAAATACAATGTGCATAAACAGAACAATGCTAAACCAGTTAAATAGTATGCCAGAGAAATCTGTTGCCCAGTAAATTTGTGCAGAGCTGCTCCAACCATTGGAGCTGTCCCACCAAAAATAGCTGCACTTAAATTATAAGAAATTGCAACGCCTGTAAATCGAACTCTAGTTGGAAATAACTCTACCAAAAGCGTTGGTACAGGCCCCATATAAACTCCAACTATACCAGCAAAGATAATTTGCGACAATATTGCCACTCCATAATTCATCGAGTGAAGAGCCAAAAAGATAGGGTATATTGATATTACAAGCGCAACGCTTGCCCACACTATCACTGGCTTTCTACCAATCCTATCAGATAGATACGCAGAAATAGGAAACATTATACTCATACTTATTAAAATTAGGCCACACGTGATGGTGCTTTGATTTTTCTCATACCCTAGTGTTTCCATATAATTTTTAATGAACACTGTGGTTGTATAGAATGGCGCAGTAACATTGATGTAAACTGCCATTGCAATTAGCACTTCTCTCCAATATTTGCAGAGTGTCTCTCTAAGAGGAGTTCGAGAAAGCGCACCTTGAGCTTTGGCAGCTTTGTATAAAGGGCTTTCTGCAAGATGGGACCTAATGTAAAGACCTACAAGCCCTATAAATAGACCAACAATAAACGGGATTCGCCACCCCCAAGATAGTAAATTTTCTTCCGACAGAAAGTACGTAAAGCCCTGTGCAACTATAAGACCAAGAAGCATTCCTAAACACATACTGACAAAAGCAGCGCTGCCAGCTAGGCCTCTCTTATCAGCTGGTGAATGCTCAACTATATAGGCAATACAACCACTAAATTCTCCTCCAAGAGAAAACCCTTGAAGCAATCTAATTATTACCAGGATTATAGGCGCTGTTATTCCTATAGACTCATAGGATGGCAATAATCCTATACCAGCAGTAGGAATTGCCATGAGCATAATCCCTAACACCAAGGCTATCCTTCTTCCAAACCTATCACCAATTTGACCAAAAATGATGCCTCCTAGAGGTCTAACTACAAATCCAGCAGCAAATACCGCGAAAGTAAGTATCTCGACAAACTCAGTTTGAGGGAAAAACTTTACTCCAATAATGTAGGCAAACTGCGCATACAAAGCATAATCATACCATTCAAGAGCATTCCCGATCATCCCAGAAATCACAACCTTTCTCATTACTAGCCCCAGTTTATTTTTTTAACCATATAACACAGAGAGTCATAATATTAGTATCTATACATGTTTCAAGGAGTAATTTTATTGTAAGTAATTTTTAATTTAATATGCAGCTAAAATACCTAAAGAAGAATTGTGCTAATGCCAATGGCACAAAGAATAGATCCCGATACAAAGTGGACTATTTTTTGAGCACGAGGTGTATTAACCAAGTGGTGAATTTTACTTGCTGCCATCGTATAGAAGGAAGAACCAGTTAAGCCAAGCAGAACAGAACTTACTCCCATAAGTAACGTTTGGCTAAGAATACTTCCATTTGGGTTTAAAAATTGCGGTAAAAACGCTAATAAAAAAATAAGAGTTTTAGGATTAAATGCAGTGATAAGCATAACATGGACAAAAACCTTTTTATCAGGCAGTTTTATATTATTTTTTTCATCAGGAACAATTTTTTTTGTGATAAAATATTACTTACTCCTAATAGGATCATATATACTCCGCCCACAATTTTGAGTAGTACAAAAGAACTGGGGAAAATGTTTAATAATGACCCAAGAATATATAGAGAGAAATTTACGGCTATAATATCGCCCAACAAAACAGCTGCTATAGTATATTTACCCACTTGCCTTCCGTAAGTTAATGCATAATGTACTACTAGCAACATAGTTGGACCAGGAGTATATACTAGTAACGCATTTGCGGCAAGAAACGCTATATAAGCTTCAGTTGTCATGATATTCGGCATATATAAATACTAAAACTTAGCTTACCCTATAACACTAGTTTTGGATAAGAGATATGTATAATATTAAGCAATTTTTTAGCGAAATATATTATTTTGATAAAATTAGTGCGTGTTTCTTTATTTAAAACTAACGTTATAGCGCTGGAATAACGAAGTATAACCTATAAAGCCTAATTAATCTCAGTTTGATATATGAAGTGAATATTTTAAGTAAAAATTAGAACGAAAGATAAATACAAAATGGCGCACCCGAAGGGAGTCGAACCCCTAACCTTTTGATTCGTAGTCAAATACTCTATCCAATTGAGCTACGGGTGCAGATAAAAAACTTTAATAAACGAACGAAAAACTAGAATGATTAAGTAATCACTACTCATTTACCTAGTATTTTTGAACCTGTATAACCGAAATAACCCAGATGGTCAAGTTAAATGACCCTATGAAGTTTTGACTGCCAAATTATTAAGTTCGTATTTAATTTTAATCACTCTCATAACCGTCTTCACCAACCAGTTCAGCTGCCTTCCCCTCTGGTTTATCTGGGCTATGAAGAAAATATTTATAGATATCTGGATGTTTATTATGCGCTAAATCCAAAGGAGTTTTATTCGCTTTGTTTTTTACAACTTTTGCTCCGAATTGCTTTAACAACTTTACCATTTCTAATTGTCCATAATTAGCTGCAAAATGGAGAGCCGTATTACCCCTAACAGAGTCACATAAATTAACATCAGCCTTGCCCGTTGTTAACAACACTTTCATCATCTCACAAAACCCATACTTGGCAGCCGTCACCAAACTAAGTATCTCTACTTTTTCTACTGTCAAGGTACCATTTTTCATCATTTTGCTAATAAAAGGGGTTGTATACCCCATCATTGCCTCTGATTCTTTTTTAAGCTGCTCTGCTGACATAGATGGTGCTTTTGACATACATTTACTAGGCTGATTTGTTAAAACCGGTAGTTTCTGATAAACTTAATAACAGTTTATATTAGCTTTTTTAAATCAGATCCTCAAACAAAATATGCAAGTAATTACCAAATCTATAAAGTAGAAATAAGTCTTATTACTATTGTTACCCAAGGCCAAAAAGAGATATCCAATTTGAATTTTATTCCACGCTCACTTAGTCTTTTTATTTTGTCGCTTTTTCCATATATAATAAATAACCAGAATACTTACTAATATTATAAAAATAAGATTGAGTTGTTTTAGGTATTTTTTAATTAAATGCTCATTTTCACCAATAATGTACCCTAATGTTATTAAAATAGTGCACCAAATAGCACCGCCAAGTGCTGTATACAGGGCAAAAAGTTTTAAATTCATTTTTGCCAGTCCTGCGGGGAATGAGATAAAATGTTTTACCCCGGGCAAAAATCGTCCAGTAAAAACCGATATTGCTCCATGTTCAGCAAAAAACTGTTCTATTTTTTTTAATTTCGATGGATTCAGGAAAAAATATTTTCCCTTATCTACAAATAACAAACGACCAAAAAAATAAGCGATATAATAATTAGCAAGCGCTCCCCCAAGGGTACCTACAATACTAACCAGCAATACTACTAGCCCACTCATTTGACCCTTTTGAACAAGATACCCAGCTGGTATTAAGGTAATTTCTGAAGGAATAGGGATAAAAGTACTTTCAATAAATGTCATAATAAATATGCCAAAATATCCTAGACTTTCAACAAACCAAACAACTTGAAGAAAAAACTCATACATCAGTTAAAACCTACTACTAAAACTAAATGTCATTATAATTAATGAGTTTCAAAATGCTAGTATAAAGAAAATTTTTTATAGTTAATTAGCGTATTACTCCTATTAAAACACGCAACCTCAGAACCCAAAGATTGAAATCTGTTAAATATTTACGCACAATAGTTGACAATAGTTAAATTGTTGATATAATTATTAATTATAAGTTAACTAATTAGAGAAACAAATAAATGAAAAAATCATTCAAAGAAGTTGGTGCTCAAAGAGAACTAATCGAATATCATTTTAGAGTAGGTAATAAATATTTTGAACAAGAAAACCATGAATTAGCAATTAAACATTTCTTCTCCCTTCATGAACTTGTACCAACAGAGATTATCTATACTGAAAACTAGCGGAAAGTCATTTTCTTCAGGCACAATCAATTGAGCCAGATGGCATCACAGACCTTGAACTAGCTCTTACACATTTTGAAAAAGCTTATGAATTTATGCCAACAAACTATATTTATACTTATAGTTTAGCCACAGCTCTTTTTGAATTAGGCCAAACATTATTAGCTGAGGGTGATAGTTTTGGAGAAGAAGCTGGGCAAGCACTTGTACATTTTAAAAAAGCTCATGCACTCGTACCATTTGCTGATCAACCAGAAGGTATATACAATAAAAGTTTAGCTGAAGCTCATAGTCTTTGTGGCATAGCCCTACTCGAATTAGGAGCTGGAGACTTAAGTAGCCAATCTTTGTGGTCAGAAATGTTCGTGCACTTAAAAACTGCTTATACACTTTTTCCAACAAACGCAACTTATGCTCGCACTTTAGCTGAAGGTCAGTATGATTTTGCACAAGAAATACGTGATAGTGGCACTAATTTAATGAGCTATTCCTTAGACGAGCTAGGCGCATTAAAAATAGAGGAAGCCTTGCTACCATATTATCCAAAAGATGACGAAGAAAACGAGGGATTAACTCCATTCTTATTTGAGACAATAGGCCATATCTTATTAAACGGTTATATGCCTTATATTATACAAGTTCCACAACTAGGAATTTTTCCTCCAGGCCTTATACCATTAATAGAAGCATATGCAGACTTCCAAACTCCACTAGAACTTGCAGGCGCTGCCACAGAAACAGATGCTTAGGTTGATATACTATAATAATTAAGCCAACAACCTAATCTACCAAATTAAGTGAAATAACATATACTACAAATAAAACTATTATATGTTATTTCACACCTATTCCTTTATTAGCCACCACCCAATTACTATTTAAATAATCGTTCGAATGCCTAGCCAAATATTCTTGGTATGTTCCCTTAAAATCAACTACTCCCTTGACAGTAAGAGCTATAACTCTGGTCGCAATAACAGTAGCAAAATCTCTATCATGCGTCACTAAGATTAAGGTTCCTTCGTAATCTACTAAAGCTTGTTTTAAGGTTTCTTTTGATTCAATGTCTAAGTGGTTAGTTGGTTCATCAAGTACTAAAACATTACCCTCTTCAAGAATAATTTTTGCAAGCAAAAGTCTGGCCCCCTCGCCACCACTTAAATGCAAAATATTCTTATTAACTTCATCTTGGCGAAACAATACTTGCCCAAGTATACTACGAATAGTACCGGTTAGTTCATTTTGTGCCTGTCGAGACAACCAGTTAACAACACTTACACTTTCGTTTAATAATTCATGATGATCTTGAGCAAAATAGGAAATTTGAGATTCATATCCCCATTCATAATCTCCCATATCAGCCTTAATTTTACCGAGTAAAATTTTTAGTAAAGTAGATTTACCAATCCCATTAGCACCGATTACTACTACCTTTTCACCACGATCAATACTGAAGTTTACTTTATTTAGTATTAATTGATCGCCGTAAGATTTGGCGATTGCTCCAACTTTCAAGACATGTTTTCCAGAGGGGCGTTTTTGTTTAAAATTAAAATGTGGAGAAACCCTGGAGCTTTTTTGAATATCCGGAAGTTCAATTCTATCCATTTGTTTTTCACGCGACGATGCTTGCTTTGACCTAGTACCTGCACGAAATTTATTAACAAATTCTTGCATCTTGGCGAGCTTTTTCTCTAGATAATTAACCTCATGCATTTTATGCTCGATAATTTGCTGTTTTTGCGAGACGAATTTATCATAATTACCTGTATATTGGCTAATTTCACCATAATCTATATCTAAAATATGAGTAGAGACATTATTTAGAAACATGACATCATGTGAAATAAATAATAAAGCACCTTTAAATTTTTCTTTCAGATAATTCTCTAGCCAATAGATGGAAATAATATCAAGGTGATTGGTCGGCTCATCAAGTAACAAAACATCTGGATTATTAAACAAGCTTTGAGCTAGCAATACTCGTAATTTATACCCACCAGATAATACAGACAAAGGCTGATAGTGGAATTCTTCCTTGATACCAAGCCCCACAAGTAACTCAGCGGCAAAAATATCAGCTATATAACCATCATTATCAATAATAATTTGTTCGATATCACCCAACCTATAGCCACTTTCATCATCAAGCTCTTCGAGTTCAAGCAACTTATTTTTTTCCTGCATAGCTTGCCATAAGGCCTTGTTACCAGCAATTACCGCATCAATAATAGGAGTGTTTTCATAAACAAATTGATCCTGTTTTAAACAGCCTATACGAGCATTTCGCACCGCTACTACTTCTCCATTGCTAGGCTCCTCTTCTTTCATTATTAGCTTAAGAAAGGTTGATTTACCAGCTCCATTGGAACCAACAAGGCCATACCTATTATTTGAATTCAAATTCAAATTAACATCAGTAAACAGAAGCCTCGCGCCATATTGCATGGCCAAATTATTTATAGTAATCATAAGTTATACTTAGTTATTTATTAAATAGACGGCCTAAAATAGCACGTGATCTACGCTATACAAACCTTCGATATTTTGTGGATTTAGGAACTTTTGTAAAGAATGGCTCCTCGGGCCGGATTCGAACCAGCGACCAAACGGTTAACAGCCGTTTGCTCTACCACTGAGCTACCGAGGAATAAAAAATACCAAGACACTTATAACAAAACTTTTTTCTTGGGTCTAGAGTTTTTTTTAATAAAGTTAAAACTGGCGATCTGAAACATTTAGTAACAATAATTTCGTTGCTTATATATATGTGCTCTCGGTAGGATTGGTCAATTAAAGGTTTATTTAATACTAAAGCTTAATATGCAAACGACAATCCAAAATCCTATTAGCTGTTATGGTATAGGGGTGCATTCTGGGAAAAAAACCCAAGTTACTCTCAAACCAGCTAAACCTGGTACTGGTGTCGTTTTCGTGCGAACAGATGTAGCCACCCTTGATAATAAAATACAAGCATCTTATTGCAATGTTTTTGATACAACACTTTCTACCTCTATCAAAAATAACGCGGGAATACAAGTTTCTACTATAGAACACTTGATGGCGGCGATCTGGGGCTGCTCAATCAGCAATATCATTATTGAAATTGATGGACCAGAAGTACCGATTATGGACGGAAGCAGCAAACCTTTTGTTTTTATGATCGAATGCGCTGGTAAAAAGCAACAGAATGCGGCTATGCGCTTCTTAAAATTGATCAAAGAAGTGCGAGTGACTGATAATGGCTCAGAAATTATTGCACAGCCATCTACGGAAACCTATATAGATTTAACCATAGATTTTGCGAGTCCAGTAATTGGTAAACAGCAACATGTTTTTTCATCAAATGTAAGTTTTAAGGACGAGATAGCGGACTCAAGAACTTTTGGGTTTGTACATGAACTAGATTACCTTCAAAGCAAGGGGCTAGCAAAAGGAGCCTCCCTTGATAATGCAATTGGGATTGACAAAGATATAATCTTGAATCATGAGGGATTAAGACACAAAAATGAATTTGTTCGCCACAAACTCTTGGATTTACTTGGCGACTTATTTTCTGCTGGTGGCAGCTTTATTGGCGAATTAAACGGATACAAAACAAGCCATTCAATTAACAACCAGTTTTTACGCAAAGTCTTTAATGATCCAACTTCTTATAAATGGGTAGATTCTTCTGGTAATTGATATCCATTACAAAATTAACACCCTCTTTAACAAATCTAATTCTATAGTTTTTTTTTGGTAAAGCTCCTCTCCATATTTAGTGATATGATCAATATATAAATTTGAATATATTAGGACTCCAATTATGTCTAAAAGTAACTTTGAAGTATTGAATGACAATAGAGAAAAAACTTTAGCTTTCGCTAAAGGAGTAGATGGTACACCACCAGTTAAAATCGATATTGAAGCAAGAAAAAAAGAAGCTCAACAACTTTTTATAGACGGAGATGTATCTGGAGCAATAAAAAAACTTGATCAAATTAAAGATAATAGACTAGGTATAGTTTGGCATGAAAGCCAAGATTTAGGTAATGGCACATCTTCACTTGTGAGAGACGCTAGAAAAGCTACTACTGACGAGGCTTTATTAAAGATAGACGCTCCTGAAAAATATGCAATGCAGCTCTTGAATCAAACAAGAGGAGCCTCGGATTTAATTGATAAGTCCGATCTTTCTCCACAAGCAAAGGAATTAGCCAAGAAAAAATTAATGCATATAGCTACAGACGCTATGGCAAATATAGATAATCTTGGTAGTAAAACCGTAAAGAATTATAACACTCAAATGCTTCATGTTCTTGAAAGCAGCGGTATAGCAGAACCAGAAAAGAAATTAAAATTTGCCAGTGAAATTGCCAATTTTAAAGATGATCATCAACATATCGTAACATTGACTACTGCGTCGGATAGAAACTCAAAACCTCACACGGTCTATGAAGCTGAAATAATGCTTAATGGTTTAACCGATAAACAGATAAATCAATATCAAGATATTGCTCGGTCTACTCCAGGAAAACCTTGCGGGGTTGAGTGGTTTGACAAAATGGATAAATATAAGCAAGATCTACTAAGGCCAGTTGCTTTAGATATATCCCTTGGGAACAAAGTTATTCCTACTCAATTGCTAAGCGATGTTGTTGGCGTGCGTAATGCATACCAAAAAGTTACAGCGATTTCTAGCGCAACCTCACCCGAGCCTAAGGTTTTATCCCAGACCCTACACTCTGGAACTCCAACAACAAAAGTCAAAACCGTTGGCAAGGAAGCAAGACAAGAAATTACCAATGAAAATTTAAAACAATTAAAAAGCTTTCTCCCTCCAGAAGAAAGAATGAACTTGAATATTCTAACCAGCAAAACACCTTTTAACGCTCGCGGGGAGAATTTTGTTTCCGACCAACTCGCAAAGGGCAAAAAAGGAGTAGAAGGAGTTAGCGTATCAGCTTCTCCTATTAACAGATGGAGATTAATTGGTGGCGGAGGAAGAGATACAAAACAGTTCGAGCAAAACCTAGCTAATGTTGGTAAGGGGCTAGAAAAGGAAGTTGGATTAAAAAATGTTAGTAAATACTTGCAAAAAGGTGGATCAAGATTTGGTAATTTTGTAGAAGCCGTAACCTTCGGCGCTTATGAAACTACTCAAACAAAAGCGCAAAAAGAACTAAAAGTTCTTAATACACTAAAACCAGACCTTGTATTATCTCTGGTTGTAGCGACTAGTGCACGCAGTTTAGTAGATTCGTCAACTCTAATGGCAAATTCTGAGAACGTAAATTTAGAACTTACTGCAAAAATGGCCATAGTCAAAAACTCAGTAAAATCCCCCGATGGAGCACTTCATGCTGTAGTGGGGAAAAAGATAGCTAAAGAATATCCAAATGATGTTAATTTTTGTAAAAGCGGCAAGGACAGAACTGGGTACGCTCAAGCCAATGAGACTAGAGAAGTAGTAAGTGCTTACCTTGACGTCGATCCAAAATCTCAACTTGGTAAAAAGAATTTTCTCGGCCAGCTTGCAGGCGGGCACACACAGGAAATGGCTGGTGTGCAAGGCGGCACAATAGGTTGCCATTCTATTAAAACAAATCCAGAGTTTGGCCTTAATAAATCAGATAAGTTTGCAAGTGGAATTATAGATCAACAATCTTCTCACTTTAACAGCTCAATTAAAACAGCAAAAAAACCAGAAAAAATAATACAAGCCTTCGAGCAAGCATTTGAACAATCTCAAACTAAACACATTGCTAAAAGCGGCAAGGACAGACCAACAAGACCACTTTCAGTACCACCTTTTGTCAAACAGGATGTGGCCAAGATATTAGGAGTAATGAATGATTCAGCAACAAGACCAAGATCAGCATCTGCGCCACCGCCGGTCAAAAAAAACCCTCCTAGTCAAAGTATGTAAATTATTCTGTCAATTAGACTATATAGTCGTTCAATTTGGATTAGGTGTTAGGTGCGAAACGAAGCCTATAAACATACAATAGGAGTGACGAGCAACAACTTACATAATTCAAATTGAACGACTTAGTTTGCCTTTATAGCAAGATGCCTTAGATCAGGAGCGAGGTATAAAGCTTCTTATCCTGAACTGGAGGTATAATGCAATCCTTTTCTTAGCAAACTCACTTTTTCTTAAGCCATCAATGTTCATTTGACTCCTCTAACTAATAAGAACAAATAAATTCCACTTGATTTATTAAATATTTTTAATATATTTGTTTGATTCAAAAATTAATAGAAATATATTAAAAGACAAGTTTTATGAAAGCCCCAAATTTCACTCAACCATACCCGGAAAAAACGAATTCTAATATTGGTTTTCAACTACCAACAAAAGATACCATTTTTTCTTTTCATACGGCCTTGAATTTATACAATGCTTATAACCTTGGCGGCCTAGCTCATACTGGAGTGCTAGCTGTAACATCTCTTGCAGACCAAGTACTTTCGTCAAACAATATAACAGATAAAAGTTATTTTAGCTTATCTAGTTTCTGGGGTTATGTAGGATGGAGCGCTATAAAACAAATACAATCATCAGAGAAAATACCCACACAATATAAAGTTCCTCTATATGCCACATCTTCTCTGATAAGCGTTGGCATGATATGTCTTGGACCAGATATTTTTGCACCAAAAACTAATCATAAAAAAACATTAGACTCTACAAAATTAATTGCTAGCTTTTTTGATAAGACAGATGAGATCGCAAAGCTAGAAGATCAATTTAATAAGGGCTATGTTTCTGGTATCACTCACTCTATAAGTAATTTCAAACAAATATTATCCAATAAATTTATTTTATTTTCTTTGCTATATCAAGGTATTGACATAGCAAAATTAGTTTTAGTACAAAAATTTTTCCAATATATGCCTGCGGGAAAAATGGCATCATTCTTTGCTGCTAAAGAAGATAATCCAATAAACTATTTGATCAAACTATCATTGCTTAAATTAGTTAAAGAAGTCATAGAAACTGTTCATAACAAAATAGTAACTAAGTTAAAAGAGACCCTAAAAAAAGACATCGACAAACATGTGATTGAAATTGTGCTGCAAAATGATAGTACTCAAAAAGTTATGGACCTTGGTCCAAAAGTAAATATATTATCTAATCAGATATCAACAATTTACGACGAAACTACGGCGCAAACTTCTCAAACATTGCAAAGTCTAGTCATGCCCTTAGTAATACCTTCAAGCTTTAGCAACCAAAAATCTATACCAATATTAGATTCGAATCCTTCGTTATTTTTATTAGACTCTTTAATTAACACAATTTTTAACTACACTAATATCAATATAGTAGAAAAATGGATAACAACTAAACTTTATGGACAAAAAAAAGAAGAAGATTCAGGAGATACTGAGACAACTACACAAAAAATGGGTTCATGTACCTTAAATATTGTATCTAACCCATCTGGCTATACTTATGGAAATATCCAAGAAATTGCTAAACTAGGTGGTAATAAATATATGCTGAGTAAAGTATTGGCATATATAGAAAAGAATTCTACATCTCCTATTCAAAGTAAATCAACAATCACTTCCTTATTAGATTTTATCAAAAATTCAATTCAGGAGTTTCTTTATGCAGGCGTGTTTATATCTCAAGGCATTAGTCAAGAAGATCTTTTTTCTATTGAAACTCTTATAGGAAACTTAACAACAACATTAGGGCTTAGTAATAGTTTGAATTCAACTATTTATGGTGCAGGTCAAGAAATTGATCCGGCAGAAATATTATCTACTTTGAAGATTTTAAAAGAAAGACACCACGGCGGCCCTGAACGCTTACTAAGTGAGACAATGATCTTATCTTTAGAAAATTACCATTTAAAGAAAAAGGCTGAAAACACAGATATGCTTCACATTGAAAATTTAGAGTTTGAACCAGGCCATATATACGCAATCACAGGTCAGATCGGCACCGGAAAAACAACGCTTCTAACAGATGTTGCTAAATGTCTAATGCCACTTTTTTGTTCTAGTGGTAAGATTTTTTATCCGACTTATCAACACCATACTATTAAAGAGATTTTTTGCGGAACTACCCCCTTTTCACCTCCGGCAACAACATTATTTGAACGTTTAACTTACCGTCTAGATCAAGAATATGTAAATAGCCACAAAGAAGAACTAATGCAATCTGCACTACAATTATTTGCACTATTTGGTCAACACGGCTTTTCAGAAAAAAAGCTCTCCACTAAAGGTAATGATGACAAATTGTCTTTAAGCACTGGTCAGGGAAAACTAGCCATGATTATCAGCGCAATAATCTATAAAAAATACCTAGGTGAACCAGTATTATTTGTGATCGACGAAACATTAGCTAACTTAGACATAGACACTACAAGTTTAGTTTGCAACGAAATAAAGAAAATATTCGCTGATTCAATTGTTTTGTCTGTTGATCATAATGCGCGGCATAACTATGACTTTTACACCGACCTAATTGATCTAGCTAGCTTTAAACCAGTTGAGGTAATGGGTGTTATTGAAGAAACTAATGATTTAGACTATTAATTGCACGCCGCATTAAGAAGACAATTGGTATAACTCCGAGTTTGATCTTGCAATAATTGGCTATAGTTGCTATTATCGGTGGACATATTTAACAATCTAAATTTTTATGGCTAAAGAAGAGTTAATTGAGTTTGACGGAGAAGTTTTAGAATTGCTCCCAAATGCACATTTTCGGGTAAAACTTGAAAATGGACATCAGTTTATTGCTCATACTTCTGGCAGAATGCGTAAAAATCGTATTCGTATCCTTGCTGGTGATAAAGTTCGTGTTGAAATGACCCCTTACGACTTGACTAATGGCAGAGTCATTCTTAGATACTAGACTTTTTGTATGAATAATTTACCAATTATTTTGGCCTCAGCTTCGCCAGCTAGACTTCAATTGCTTCGCCAAATTGGAATAACACCTGATTTTGTTATTCCTTCTGACATTGATGAAGCAGAACAAGCTGGTGAACTTCCAAGACAATTGGCCAACAGATTAAGCTTTGAAAAAGCAGCTTTTATAGCAGCCACGGTTGATCAGGGTATCATTATTGGAGCAGATACAATACCTACAGTTGGCAGACGTATTATGAGAAAAGCGATGACTGCAGAAGATGTACGCCTGAGCTTACAACTTTTATCACAAAGACGACATAGCGTTTATACTGGAGTTTGTGTGATCAAAAAAACTTCTACTGAAACAGTAAAATTAATAAAAGTGGTAAAATCAATAGTCAAATTTAGGCATCTATCTACTTCAGAAATTGAGTATTTCTGTTCTACTAATCAAGGCATTGACAAAGCAGGTGGCTACACTCTTACTGGTTATGCTGAATCATTCGTTTCTTATCTTTCCGGTTCATTCTCAAACATTATTGGTCTTCCTCTTTGTGAAACAGTTACTATGTTAAAATCAGTTGGCGTAAAAACACAAAATTTATTATAGCTCTGTTTTCTTACATTCTTAAATTTGTATTATGTAATTGATTTTGCTTAAAAAACTTGCTATACAGAAACAAGTTTTCCATAAGCGGCCGTGGCGAAATGGTAGACGCGCAGCGTTGAGGTCGCTGTTCTGATAAGGAGTGGAAGTTCAAATCTTCTCGGCCGCACCACGTTATCGTATTATAGTCGCTTAACTTGGATTAGGAGCTAAGTACGAGGAATATAGTTCTATATATACACTAGGATAGCGACAAGAAGAATAACTTACCTATTCAAAAATGATTACAATCTCAGGTAGCCATTTATGACCTCACTAACGTGAACTTTGATATAAGAAGGAGAGATTATGCAAGATGAGCTCAACACTATATCACCTGATCATCAGGACAAACTCGTCCAGCAGTTTGAGTATATTAATGATTTAATCGCCAATGATAATATAGAAAAAGCCGTTGAACTGCTTCTTGAATTGCATTACGCTGATTTAGCAGATTTTTTAGATAACGTTAATCGCAAATACTATCACACTATTTTTCCAGCCCTTGCAAGTATGCTGAACTCAGAAGTGCTTGTTTGGTTAAGTGATGGTAACAAACAGCCAGCAATTGAAGCTCTTGGCCTAGATGTAAGCGCTAGATTAATTGATGAACTTGATATTGAAGATTCTATTGAGGTAATAGAAGCCCTTAATGCCGAGTTAAAAGAATTAATAATTGCCAAGCTTAAAACTGATAAACGTCAACAAATTATAGAGGGCTTTAAGTATCCTGAAAATACTGCTGGACGAGTCCTCGAAAAAGATTTTGTTTCACTTCGTCAACACTGGACTGCTGGTCAAGCAATTGATTTTATAAGAAGAAGTAATATTAGTGCTGACTTTCATGCAGCGATAGTGGTTGATAGCAGAGTTAAACCTGTTGGTACAATATTACTATGCAAATTATTAAAAAGCTCCCGAAATGTTCCTCTAGTTGAATTGATGAACTATGAATTCATGGCAGCTGATACTAATACCGAACTTGATGAATTAGCATTTATATTTAAACAATACGCACTAACAATAGTGCCAGTAACAACAAAACAAGGTAAACTTGTGGGGAGTATATCGATTGATAATATGCTTTATATCGTTGAAGAACAAGCCGAGAGCGAATTTTTACATTTTGGTGGTATTAATAATAGCGATATTTTCTACAATCTGTACACAACAACAAAGAGCAGGTTTCCATGGTTATTTGTGAATCTTGTTACAGCATGCCTTACTTCATTGGTCATTAATCAATTCAGTGATACTATTTCTAAATTAATTACCTTAGCTACAATTATGCCTATCGTTGCCTCAATGGGTGGAAACGCTGGGACACAAGTAATGACTGTAACAGTCAGAGCGCTAGCAAACAGAGAGATAACTAGCACTAGTACTAAAAGAGTAATCACAAAAGAAATTTATGTTTGTACTCTAAATGGCTTATTGCTTGCTGCTATTGGAATTGTTCTCACTTACGTATTATTTGCTGAAATAAAATTAAGCCTAGTTTTTGCTAGTGCAGTTGTCGTAAATTTTACCATTGCTGGATTTTTAGGCTCTTGTATTCCAATGATACTTAATCACTTTGACATTGATCCAGCCACTGCTTCTGGCGTTTTCTTAACTGCTTGTACTGATGCGATAGGTTTTTTTAGCTTTTTGGGATTATCATATTTCTTCTTGGTATAATTTGTTATAGTACATCGCTTGGTTTATTCTAAATAAAATTAACATACTCAGTATAGTTGTAGTCATACAATGAGAATTGGAATATTAACAAAAATGCCAAAGCTACTATTGCTTTGTATTTACCTAATATATGGAATAAATAGCCTAATTTAACCTTATATTGGCTACTAACTAAATAATAGGATATTCTTTGTAATCTTAAGCTCCAGTTTTCTGATGGCTCTTTACGTATCCAAGAATTTTTTGATATTATCATTTAATAAACCTATTTTTTTATTTGGCATTGACTCTAAATTTATGATATAAAATAAATGTACAGTTTTCAAGTAAAAAACTTTTTTAGGAGTAAAATTATGAATCATGGTGGAAAAAGAACAGGAGCTGGGCGACCAAAAGGTCAAGGTCGCTATGGCACATCAACAAAAGCAGTTCGAGTTCCGGACTATTTAGTTGAAGACATAAAGGACTACTCATTAAACGGTGGCTACAAAGTACCATTTTTTAGTTCGATGGTTGAAGCAGGATCCCCTTCCATAGCAGAAGATCATGTTGAAGAAATGCTTGATATGAATAGCTTACTTATAAAAAATCCACATACTACTTTCTGTGTCAAGGTAACTGGCCTATCGATGATAGATGCCGGAATTTATGAGGGAGATAAATTACTTGTGGATAGCAGCATTACTCCAGTAGAGGGAAAAATTGTTGTTGCAGCGCTTGATGGTATGTTGACCGTAAAACGTCTTGGTTACATTGATAAAAAACCTTATTTACTCCCAGAGAATCCTAACTTTGATCCAATACCCATTTTAGAGAATTCGGAGGTTCATATTTGGGGAGTTGTAACTAATATATTAAGAAGTTTATAAGGAGAAACTTATGCTATATGAAGTAGAAAATCTAGAAAAAGCCAGAAATTTTTTATCGACAGCTAGAATAAAAATTATACTCACTAATCCGCAAGGTAGTACTAGATATTATGGAATGCGAGTGATTGATTATATTTTCAAAACTCTGCGGCAAGAATTTCCTGATAAAATAGGCGGGGTAATTGTTAATGCCTATGATGATTATTCAGCTTTTGTTAGTGCAAGAAAATTGGGCTACAAAGAAATCCAATATTTTAATAGAGCTGCATGATAAGGTTTATAATACCAATTTCTTATTGCTTTTTTTATAAAATTTGACTACAAACACTATGTAACTATTTAGCAGCAATCGTTTGGATTGTTATGGTAGTTTGGCCAGGTAGCAAAATGGTAATGCCGTGGACTGCAAATCCTCTATCGCCGGTTCGATTCCGGCTCTGGCCTCCACTTATCTTGATACATATATATTGGAACTTAGAACTAATTCAAGCGAATTATTAACAATGCAATATATCGAACAATTCTTAGAAATGGCCTTGGCAGAAAGGGGAATTGCTGAGAATACGCTAATAAGTTACAAACGAGATTTATTAGATTTTAAGGTTTTTTTACAAAAAATAAAAACAGAAGAACTAACAGTTACTTCAGATAATATTGAACAATACATAAAACTTCTAAGTAATAATGGAATTTTACCTCGCTCGATAAATCGAAAAATATCAACATTAAAGAATTACTACAACTTCCTAATCAGTGAACATTATGCTGAATATAATCCAGTACTAATTGTAGATTTACCAAAATACCAAAATAAACTCCCTAGTGTAATGTCTGTAGAACAAATCAGAACATTACTCAATTTTCACGATAACACCGAATCAATAGAAGTGGTGCGTCTTAACGCCATGATCCACCTTATTTATGCAAGTGGCCTTAGAGTGAGCGAGCTAGTCTCGTTAAAACTAGTGGATATGGTAAGTGGCGGTGGCGCACTACAAGTCAGAAAATCATTTGCTGTGAAGGGAAAAGGCGGTAAAGAGCGAATGGTTGTAATTAATGATAAAGCTAAAACAGCTATTGAGAATTACTTAAAAATAAGAGAAGAATTTTGCCGCGGCAAATCATTAAAAGCAAAGACTTTTTTCTTTTCCAGCAGTTCTAGCTCTGGCCATATGACACGCCAAAATTTTGCACAACTTCTAAAAAAAGCAGCTATCCAATCTGGATTAGATCCAACAAACATATCACCACACGTCCTAAGACATAGTTTTGCAAGTCACTTGCTTGAAGGTGGAGCAGATTTACGAGTGATTCAAGAACTACTTGGTCACTCTGATATAAGCACAACTCAGATATATACACATGTTCAGACAAATCATCTGAAGAAAACTTTAAAAAACTTTCATCCTCTCGAACGTAAAGAACTAATATAGTAAATTAACTTGAAGTAGGGATAGTTAATTTTAGAGCAAGGCTGCTCAGCCTAGGTTGCTAAGTAAGCACAGGCGAAACTCGCTAAATTGGCTCACCTAATTTAACCGGAGTTTGATATAAAAAGTGAATATTTTTGAAAAATCAGAATGAAATTCTGTTATCCTGAGTCAAGCTCAGGATAACTTATAAACAGTTCAAGTTCGTTAAATCCAATTGTAACTTAGGCTAATGAATTTCAAGGGAATTCACCCGCTCAACATTGTAAAATAGCTAAGAATTATCATTTAAATTGGAGTTAGTCATGTGTGGTACCTCTGGCCGGACTCGAACCGGCACACCCAAAGAGCAACAGATTTTGAATCTGTCGTGTCTACCATTCCACCACAGAGGCACGAAGACTGAACTTTTACCACAATAATTTATATTATGTCAAATAATATAAATTTGGTAAGGTAACCTGAACTATGTATAAGAGATAGTAGATTTATTATATTTTCTTAAACAGAAAAAGATCCAGGATCAAGCCCGGGATGACGTGCGATCATACAAGAATCAAGTCAGCCTGACAGAGTCTTAAAAGAGATGCTAGGCCCTACCGGCATGGCTTCCTATCTGCATTCAGGATAACTTTCTGGAGAACCCGTGCAAGGACTTAGGCAAAACTATTGTATACAGCGCTTAAGAAAAATTATGAACAAAAATTATGTGGAATTCAATCTATCTCATTATATATAGAAAGTGTGCTTTTAAGCATCAGGTCAAGTGAAAAATTAGTAGCAACAGCTTTGCGTGCGTTAGAAGTAATTTTCTTTTCTTCCGCCGAACCAATTATTCCTAAGCAATACTCAATTTTTTTAGCCAAGTCATCTATATCGCCAGCTTTAACGTGAAACCCAGTTAAGCCATCTTGGATAGTTTCACAAGCACCACCAATATTGGTTGCTATAACTAGTTTCTCCATAGACTGAGCTTCAATTATTGTTCTACCAAAAGCTTCGGGCTCAATAGAGGTTGAGAGCACTATATCTGCAATACCATACAAACCCATCATATTTGGTTCATTACCAAATAGTTGAGCACGATTTTGAATTTTATACTCTTGAATTTTTTCCTGAATTTCACTTACAAATCGAGGGTGTTTTGCTAAGTCTCCAGCTATAATACAATAAAAATTTAAATGTTTTATCTTTTCTAGTGCTTCTATTAAAATAAGGTGCCCCTTCCATCTTGTCATTCGCGAAGGAAGCAATAATACTCGAGCGCCTGCTGGCACATTGTATTTTTCTTTAAATTTTTTTAATAGTTCATCAGAAACTTTTTCCTTTGTAAATTCTTCATGATTTACTCCTCGATAAATAACCTGAATTTTATTTTTATCTATCTTATAATTTTCAATAATATGGTTTTTAACGAAATTTGATATAGCGATTACCTTGACGCCCTGCGTCATAACGCTGTTGTAGTATTTTTTTATGCTATTTTTGAAGTTATAAATGCCGTGGAAAGTTGTTATTAGCTTTATGTCCGTAGCTTTTGCTGCAAAATAACAGCTCCAAGCAGGTGCTCGTGATCTAGCATGGACAATGTCCACATTATAATTGCGAATAATGTTAGCAATTTTTCCAGCATTATTCCAAATCGTAATTGGATTTTTACTTGCCACATTCATTTTGATATGAATAGAACCATCTTGTTCTAGAGCTTCAACAAGTGGCCCCCCAGCAGAAATCACAATTGAAATATTACCAGATTCAACGATTTTTTTTGCAATTTCAAGAGTCCCACGTTCCACCCCACCAGAAATTAAAGCAGGCACAACTTGCAAAATAGTTTTTTTATGATATTTTTTTTCTATACCCATATAAGTAATATGATCATGTGTGTCGATGAATATTTTACATTCCAACAACGAGAAGACAATCGCTTATCATAACCATTTTGTCGCCAAAAGGGAAGCCCCTTGTTTAATATTTCATCACGGGCTTATGTCCAGCATGAATGGAGACAAAGCTTTGTTTGTTGAAAGCTATTGTAAGAAAAAAGATTATAATTTTATTAGATACGATAATTATGGGCATGGAGCATCCTCTGGAAAATTTATTGACCAAACTATCAGCAGCTGGCTTGAAGGATTGTTACTTGTAATTGAGCAACTTACCACCGGACCAGTCATTTTGATTGGCTCTAGCCTTGGAGCGTGGATCTCTATTTTAGCTGGAATAGTATTGCCACAAAGAGTTGCTGGTATAATTACCATATCAGCAGCTTTTGATTTTACTGAAGAACTGATATGGAATGGTATCGGCCTTGAGCAAAAAGCCAAACTAAAAAAAGATGGCGCTTGTGAAATTGGCGGAGCGAATCCTGACTGTTCTCGAAAATACCCAATTAGCCTTAACTTAATTGAAGATGCAAGGCAACATTTACTACTCAATCGCAATAATATAGATATTACCTGCCCAATCCATTTGATTCATGGAATGCAGGATATTGATGTACCTTATACCATTTCAACACGCGGAGCAGAGAAAATCAAATCTACTAATGTAGTAATAAAATTAATTAAAGATGGTAGCCATAGCCTATCAAGGCCTTCTGATCTTCAGCTTCTATGTAACTCAATAGAAGAAATCTACCCATATTCCAACTTTACAATATGACAACTATGTTGCCTAACCAACCACTGATCTCTTATTCATATTTCAGGTTAATTTAGTCTTTAATAACTTTTGTTACAGTGCTCTGCCAATAAGACGACAGATTTAGCTAGACAAATTCATGTACATAATAGATGTGTATAAAAATTAAATTGACATAATAAAATCGTAAATTACAATAATTTAAATTAAATAATCTAAATAATATAACTTATGTCTAAAAATTCTAGTAGTTACTCTATAGCAAAAGTTTTAAGTGGCTTAGCTATGAATAACCAAGCTACAATTAGTAATCAACAATTTATAGATTTAGCTTTACTTGTTGGAGCTAATCAATCTGAGGGAAGTTTTAATTTGCTTGACTCTTTGATTAAAGTCAAATCTATAGATCTAACCAAAATATTTGATCAAGAAAATAATAATATTTTAGGTATAGCTGTAAAAGGAAAAAGTTATGAACTAGCTGGTTACTTTTTCAAAAAAGTAACTGACCCTGTTAGTTTTATATATCATAAAAATAACCACGGTAAACCAGCCTTAAGTAATATTCTACTATCAGAAAACATCGAGTTATCTTTTAAATTTACAAATCTATTTGTAGACAATGGATTTAAATGCCAAGATTTTAGACTTATAAAGTCTATTAAAGAAGGTAACCTAACTCCACACGGAAACCCGACAGTATTATCTTTCATCGACCAAATACTACAATACGAAGAAGGAAAAAAATTTCTAAAAACTTTTTTTTCCTCGGCAAGAGAGTATTTCGATTATGATAAATTCTTTTCTTTAAATTGCAGAGAGATCAAATTGGAAACATGCAAGTTTTTGATAGAGACTCTCAAGCCTTTTGACCAAGTTCTATTTAGCGGTTTTTCTAACGCAACAATATCAAATTTTGAAGTAGCTAAATTTTTATTACAATTCGAGGAGGTAAAAAGCCAAGATATAACAAAATTAAGCGATATTTTGCACGCTAGAATAGCTGAAGATAATATAAAAGCTTGTGAATTCTTGCTACTCCATTGTGACACTATAAAGCAGGTTATTAATGCGGCCTTAAATGCGGCAATAAACCAAGGTAGCTTCAATTTAGTAAAATTGTTCATAGATAATGGCGCCACAACTAGTGAATTTTCAGAAGACTATAACAACTTGAACACCCTCGGAATAGAATGCATACTAGCTCTTGAAAAACAGGATATTACTGCACCATATTACAGATATAAGCTTTATACTCCCAGTGAGGCAAGAGAGAAATACCATACAGATAATCCGTTATTTAGCACTATACCTGGAGCCTATTTTGTTCAAATAGTTTTAGCTGATACAAATAATTTTGTGCAATGCTTTGAAAAGGTACCAAATTTTTATCACTTATTACTCCAAGCAAAAACCTGTAAACTTATAAAGCTTCCGCTAAATTCAGATTTAGTAGCAGGAGTACAAGTGCAAGCTGGGCAAAACATAATAGACGCAATACTAGAACAAAAATTCAATATAGTTGAAGAAAAAGAAACTGAAAATGTTTTAGGTGATCAGAACGCTATTGCCCATGATATTGAGCTACAAGGAAATAATCTAGAAGATGAAGCTTAAAGCACTGAAATAAATTTCTGCAAACAAGATGACTTACGCAGATATAAAGAGATCTAAAGTGCTAAGCTCTTGATAAAACTCTGGGTCAACATTACCACCAGTAATTAGAATCAGTATAACCTTATTTTGTGGCTGGTGTTGAAGCCAGCTATGCGCAGCTGCCATACTTATTGCAGCTGATGGCTCGCATGTTATTTTCATCATTTGAATTAACCATGCGGTCCAATAGCGAATAGCCTCTTCGTCCACTAGATGGAATTCATCGAGATTTCTAAGATATTTGAGCGTCCTTGACGATATCGAAAGAGCACGTAGCCCATCCGCAATTGTTTCAGGCGAATGTGTAAAACGAAAAATCTCACTACTGTTTAGAGATTGATGTGCATCATTGGCAATTCTCGGCTCAACACCATGTAACTGCGCAGCTGGCCTTAATAATTCTTTTGCCAAATAACTACCAGAAAGTAAACCTCCTCCACCGCATGGGCCAAAAATTGCATCCGTTTTTTCGCCCATTTGGTTAAGTTCTAAAAGGGCTTCATAACACATAGTACCAGCACCAGCAATTGTTTCATCATCGTCCGAAGGGTGGAGATAGTAAAAGCCATTCTGCCCATCCGCTGCTGCTGCATCTTCAGCTTCTTGCCTTGTGGCAACCTCAACAACGTCAGCACCATAATATTTTGCTATACGCTTTTTTATAGGAGAAACATTTTCCGGCAAATAAACTCTTGCTTCAATACCAAACAATTTAGCCGCATATGACATCGCAAGGGCATGATTCCCTGTACTATAAGCAACGATTTTCTTAGGCATTTTTCCCTTTTCTTTAAGTACCAAAAGATGATTTAGTACTCCACGAATCTTAAACGCCCCTGTTTTTTGTACTGCATCCATTTTAAAATAAATCTTACTACCCAACATTTCATTCAACAAGTTTGAATGAAGTAATGGGGTTTTATGAATATATGGCTTAATCCTGGCGTAAGCTTTTGCAACGTCTGGGGTGTTTTTAGCTAAATCGTTCATATTTTTATAAAAATTTTGTATTTCTACAGAATGTTAAATCGCTACTTATATTATAGTCAAGCATGCTGGTGCGAAACCTATATACAATAGATAAACAACAAGCAACTACGCACAAAATACTAATCAATTTACTATATCTCTTGAAAACATTAGACTGAGACATTATATAGCCAACTAACGTCATAATACAGAAAAATTTATAATAGGTTTGCATAAGTGATAGCACTTGAAAAAAAAACTCTCCCACTATTAATACTTCGTGATGTAATAATATTTCCTGGAACTATTGCACCTATATTTATTCGCAGGGAGAAGTCTCTTAATGCGCTGCTTGCAGCAAAGAGAATCGACGATGGGCAACATATCCTCCTAACAACTCAAAAAAAACAGGACATTGAAGAGCCTGGCGCACATGATCTATTTCGAGTCGGTGTACTAGCTAAAATTATTCAAACAGTAAAATTACCAAATAATAATGCAAAAATACTTATAGAAGCAATTAATCGAGTAAAGCTTACAAACATCACTGGCGATGATATGTTCGTATCTGAATATACCATTAACCCAGATAAAGAAGTAGATAACCTAGAGGTGCTAAACGATGCTACTACAGCTGTTATCGAGTCTTTCAAGGAATATGCAAGAGCCAATAAAAAAATTAATTTGGAAATATTAAACATTCTTACCGAGCAAAGAAACCCAAGTTATATTACCAATATTATTGCTTCTCATCTAACTTCAAAAATTGATCTTAAACAAGCTCTTCTTGAACAAACAGATGTTCAAAAACGTGCCGAGCTATTGCTTGAGATTATCACAGCCGAAAACGCTCAGATGGACACTGAACAAGTAGTTCAACAAAGAGTAAAAAAACAAATTGAAAAAACTCAAAGAGAGTTTTATTTAAACGAACAAATGAAAGCTATTCAACAAGAAATGGATGGCAGCAATGATAAGTCTGATTTTTTTGATTTGGAGAAAAAAATCAAAAAACTAAAGCTTTCAACTGAAGCAAAGGAAAAAGCAACGGCCGAACTGAAAAAGCTTAAGATGATGAATCAGCTATCAGCTGAATCTTCTGTTGTTAGGAACTACCTTGATACACTTCTCTCCTTACCATGGGGAAAAAGAGATAAAAGTACTATTAAAATCAACAAAACTGAAGAAATTCTTGATCGCGACCATTATGGGCTAAAAAAAGTCAAGGAACGAATTGTAGAATATCTTTCTGTCCTAAAAAGATCGCGCAAAATAAGAGGCCCTATTTTGTGCCTTATTGGCCCTCCAGGTGTTGGCAAAACCTCACTTGTAAAATCTATTGCCGAAGCAATGGATAGAAAATATACCAAATTTGCCCTAGGTGGAGTCAGAGATGAGGCAGAGATTAGGGGGCATAGAAAAACGTATCTTGGCTCTATGCCAGGCAAGATTATTACCTTACTAAAAAAATCAAAGGTTGATAATCCAGTTATGTTGCTAGATGAAATAGATAAAATGAGTGCTGATTTTAGAGGCGACCCAGCGTCAGCCTTACTTGAAGTACTTGATCCAGAACAAAACTCACATTTTGTTGATCATTATTTAGAGGTTGAATACGACCTATCGAATATTATATTCATTGCAACAGCAAATTCATACGACCTACCACGCGCCTTACTTGATCGTATGGAAATAATTAATATTGCTGGTTATATTGAAGAAGAAAAATTACAAATAGCAAAAAATCATCTCGTGACTAAGCAACTAAAGATGCATGGCATGAAACCTGAAGAACTCATTATACCAGATGACACTATTTTAGAATTGATTAGATATTACACTAAAGAATCTGGTGTAAGGTCACTGGAACGTGAAATTGGTGCTATTGCTAGAAAGGTGCTAACTAGGATTCTTAAAGATAAAGACCTAAAAACTGTAACGGTAACTCCAAAAGATCTAGAAGAATATTTAGGAGTAAAAAAATATCGCTTTGGTTTAGCAGAAACAGAAGATCAAATCGGTACCACAACTGGTCTTGCTTACACTCAAGTTGGAGGCGATTTATTAAGTATTGAAGCTGCTTGTTTCAAAGGAAAAGGGGGAATTAAATCAACTGGTAAACTTGGCGAAGTAATGAAAGAATCAGCCGAAGCAGCTTATAGCTGTTTCCTTTCAAAAGCTAAGAGCCTAGGCTTAAAAGAAAGTGAGTACAAAGAATTTGATATACATCTACATGTACCTGAGGGAGCAACACCAAAAGATGGGCCGTCAGCAGGTATTGCAATTTATACAACTTTAGTATCGCTTATGACAAAAAATCCCGTTAACAGGAATGTGGCAATGACCGGAGAAATAACTTTGCGTGGTAAAGTATTGCCTATTGGAGGTCTAAAAGAAAAGCTTCTTGCCGCAGTCAGAGGGGGGATTAAAACCGTTCTTATTCCGGAGGAAAATATAAAAGACTTAAAAGATATTCCAGCTAATATTAAAGACAATATAAAAATTATTCCTGTTTCCAATATTGATCAGGTGCTTGAGCACGCATTAGTGAGAAAAGTTAAAAAATAATTTAATTGTTTTAGTGAGGCAATTAGTCTAATTCCCTAATTGCCATACTGAAATAAACTCCATCATTTAGTTTAAATTTACGAAAATCAAAGCTCTCAAATATGAGTCCTGGCAATGGTTCTGTTTTGGTGGAAAAAGATTCTAATAGTCCATTTTTTTTAATATAATCCTTAAATGTGATATTTGTGGGTAATTTTTTGGATGTATCCTCAAAACTAAAATAGCGAATTTCATATTTTTTATTATTGATCACAATTATTTTACCCACTATAGCAGGATTTACTGCTTTCATGGGGCTACTTTTAGCTATTTCTGGAGAGGCACTAAGTAGCTCTTTAAACTTTACTGAACCTTCTTTAACTTCCACCTGGATCGTTGAAGAAGCAACAGCATGGGTAACCACACAAAACAACACTGCTACTAATAAAGGAAACTTATAAATGCTTTTCATATTTGTTGTTAATTTTTAGATTGATGTAATATTTGACGAAACTCTTGTACAACTTGTTTATAGAGCTTTAATTTGAAGGGTATTACATCAGTCAGAAGTTCATCAAAATTTACCCACTTCCACTGATCAAATTCAGGATGCAGCGTTTTAATATCAATATCGCTATCCTTTCCGGTAAACCGAATTAAAAACCATTTCTGCTTTTGGCCACAATATTTACCATCCCACAGTCTTGGAATAAGAAAATCTGGAACACGATAGCTATACCAGTTCTTGCTTTCAGCAATTATATATCCATCACCACAACCTATTTCTTCTTCCATCTCTCGCATAGCTGCACTGCTTGGCGTCTCGCCAAGATCTATACCACCTTGAGGCATTTGCCAACCATTAGCTTTTGAATCTATTCTCTTGCCAACAAAAACTCTGTCTTCTTTATCAATTATCATCATACCAACACCAGGGCGAAAAGGCAGGTTCAATAATTCCTTATTATCTAGCTTATTATTATTAGAATCTGTCTTCACAAATTATACTCCTTGAGTAACTCAGAAACAGGTACCAACTGAACCCCTTTCTTATTAAGCGTTGGAATCCAGTCCCTAATCATTTCTATTGTTAAAGTAAATC
>Ga0209702_10002401_pt1 | contig 32769 bp, 30 predicted proteins | sample FRY01_FD_187210 | JGI IMG/M metagenome (GOLD analysis project Ga0209702, IMG submission 187210) | Freshwater microbial communities from Lake Fryxell liftoff mats and glacier meltwater in Antarctica - FRY-01 (SPAdes) (version 2) | ecosystem: Environmental > Aquatic > Freshwater > Ice > Glacier...
GAGTCCGCTTGCGGATAGGTTGACCCGGTACTCCAAAAAACACTGTACCTTTCTGACCGACAGTTAGTGTTGCTATATCCAGATCAGGTAGTTTAAACTTTACTGTTGATGCAGGTGTATCAACAGGGAGAGGTTCGGGCTGACGGGCTGTTGCTGTTAGGATAAAGAAGGTAAGCAACAAAAACGCCACATCACACATTGCTGTCATGTCGATAGCTGTACTCTTTCTGGCAACTTTAATTCTAGGCATTGCTTATTTTTTATTTATTAACTATTTACTATAGAGATGAAAATATTCCGGGTTTTCCATAAGCCCGGAATAAATTTTCAAAAACTATTATTTATGAGTACTTGCATATGTTTGAACGATAGAGAAACCAGCCTCATCGATAGCATATGTCAATTTATCAATTTTAGAAGTAAATAGGTTGTACATAATAATTGCCAACGTAGAAGTTGCAATACCTGTTGCAGTGTTAATCAATGCTTCAGAAATACCATTTGCAAGAGCTGCCTGATCTGGTGAACCTGCAGTTGATAATGCCGCGAAGGCCTTGATCATACCAGTTACTGTTCCTAATAGTCCCATCAAAGTTCCGATTGATACAAGAGTTGCAATAACAGTCAGGTTTTGTTCCAACATTGGCATCTCTAAAGCAGTAGCTTCTTCAATATCTTTCTGGATTGCAAGACATTTCTGCTCAGTATCCATTTTAGTTTCACTTTCAACTTCCTTATATTTTTTCAATCCCGATTTGATAACATTCGCAACAGAACCTTCTTGTTTATCGCATTCTGAAATAGCTGAATCGATATTGCCGGCACCAATGAATCCTTGAATCTTTTTAACAAACTGGTCAACATTTCCTTTGCCGGTAGCTTTACCGATAACAAAGAAACGCTCGAATGAAAATACGATCACCATAAGGAATAAACCCATAAGTACTGGAACAACGTATCCTCCTTTGTAAACCATTCCAAAATAATTACCTGGTAGTGGGTGACCGTTCTCAGGATCTCCACCCTCAAAATTAGCAGGATCTCCCATTACGAATTTCCATAATAGTATTCCGACAAGAATACACATCACAATAGATAGACTTGCAAAAATGCTTGAACCAGAGCTCTCTTTCTTAGCTGTTGTTGGTTTTGGTGCGTTCGCCATTTTTTTAAAATTTAGTTTTAGTTTTTGATTAGATAATATAAGTTAATTGATTTTTTGTTTGGTGTTGTTATGTTAATTTAATTTTCTATCATTTTTTAAAATATCATTTATTTGTTTCCCACTTCCTTCGGGATAACAAAAATATAATTTTCGAGTTAATAAAAAATTTTTTGTGAATTTATTAATTCTATTTATTCAATCCTGTCAAAATCTTCCCTAGAATATAGCAAGAAACATGCCGTTCTAAAAGTAGATTACCAACGAAACGTGGTAATCATTTTACAATGAAAACTATTTTTTATTGTAATTGCAAATTTGCTGAATGATTTTAAAGTCTAAACATATAAAAATAACTTAGGATTGGCACTAATTATTTCATTTTCAGTGAATTCCTCATATTGTTTAAAATTTGATACAAATGCTTGTGACAGTTTTAAAGCCTTCTGATCATAGGCCTCCTTGTCTGTCCAAGTATTACGGGGGTTTAAAATTACTGCAGGCACACCTGGGCAGGATAAAGGCATAGCCAAACCAAAAAGCGGATGCTCTTCATACTCAACCCCATTCAAATCGTTATTTAAGGCAGCACTAATCATTGCTCTGGTGTATGAGAGCTTCATTCTTCTACCAGTTCCATATGCTCCTCCAGTCCATCCGGTATTAACCAGCCATACCTTTACATCTCCTTCGATCATCTTCTTTCCAAGAAGTTCTGCATATTTCGCCGGGTGCAATGGTAGAAAGGCCTTGCCGAAACAAGCCGAAAAGGTAAGCTGTGGTTCGGTAACATCAGCTTCGGTACCTGCAACTTTGGCTGTGTATCCTGAAATAAAATGATACATGGCCTGTGACCTACTCAATCGGGATATTGGAGGCAACACCCCAAAAGCATCAGCAGTCAAGAAAAAGATATTCTTAGGACTAGGTGCAACCGAAGGTATCAGCGCATTATCAATAAAATCGATTGGATAGGCTACCCTTGTATTTTCTGTTTTATAAATACTGCTGAAATCAACTTTCCTGGTGTTCTCGAAAAAATTGATATTCTCTAATAGTGCACCAAATTTTACAGCCTTAAAAATCTGGGGTTCCTTTTCCTGACTTAAATCTACACACTTAGCATAACAACCTCCTTCAAAGTTAAATACCCTATCCTTATCCCAACCATGCTCATCATCGCCGATTAAGGCCCGGTCAGGATCTGCAGAAAGAGTTGTCTTTCCGGTGCCTGATAAACCAAAAAACAAAGCGGTATCACCATTACTTCCAAGATTGGCCGAACAATGCATGGAAAGAACCTGATGCTGAATAGGTAAGGTGAAATTTAAAATAGAAAATATCCCTTTCTTTATCTCTCCCGTGTAACCTGTCCCAGCAATCAAAATGATTTTACTTGTAAAATTAATAATGGAGAAATTATGCTGTCGGGTTCCGTCCCTATGGGGTTCAGCCCGAAATCCTGGAGCTGTAATAACTGTCCATTCAGGCTGTGAGGCAGGATTGACGGTCTTTGGTCTCAGGAATAAATTATTTGCAAAAAGATTTTGGTAGGCAGTTTCAGAAATTACCCTGATATCCATCCTGAAATCTTCAGCAGCGCAAGCATAACAATCACGAACATAAATGTCTTTATCAGATAGGTATTGGCATACTTTGATATATAAGGCATCAAATTTTTCAGGACTCAGTGGGATATTAATATCACCCCACCAGACTGTATCTGAAGTAATGCCGTCGTAAACAATGAAGCGGTCTTTTGGAGACCTTCCGGTAAACTCGCCCGTGTCTGCCGCAAATGCACCACTATCTGCAAGGTTCCCTTCTCCGTTTATTATGGCATGTTCAATTAAACTTGCCGGGTCCAATTGATAATAAATTGATTTTTCTTGGGTAAGATTCAGATAGGCTAGGTCTATATTTTTAGCTGAAATACTATTGGTATCCATTCCTTTTATAACAAGATTTTTACAAAGGTACGGAGTAAAATTTTCATCATTACAATAAAACTGCCTCAAAATCAGCTAATTGTAACTTTAACACTAAGGCATAAAGCACTACATTTCAATAAGATACAGGTCCAGATTAGCCGCCAATTTTTTTAACTTTATATCCCTCAACAAGAAGCAAAGTCAAAACCTTTTCGCGAAAATCGCCCTGAATAATAATTTGCCCATCCTTTGCGGATCCACCGACGCCACATTTCTGTTTAAGCTTTTTACCAAGCAGCTCAAGATCTACTTGGTTTCCTACAAAACCGGTAACCAGTGTAACCGCTTTACCTCCGCGTTGCTTCCTATCGAGCTGCAATCTCAAAACCTGTAGTCGAGGTTCAAGAGTGTTGAGAATTTCAGAAACATCAGAAACATACCCAAAGTCAGGATCAGTTGAATATACAACCCCCTGAAGACCTTTATTCTTTTTAGACATAAATTAATTAAGGATATTTAATGAATGAGGATTAATTCCAATACTAAGTTCTGTTCCCATATTAAAGGGATCGCCATCTAGATGAATTGCGGCATCCTGCTCTCTGATAATACTGATCTTACTACCCTGAATAATCTCCAAATAGTTTGACTTATGTGTATTCTTTCTGAACATTCTAAAAACTAATGCAGGAAACTTATACAGAGGAAATGGTTTTAGGATACAAATATCCAGCAAACCATCATTCAAAGAGGCGAAAGGAGAAATATGTGCATTGTTACCATATTGCGAAGAGTTAGCAATACTAATCATAAAGGCCTGATACTCATATTCTTTTCCGTCAATGATGAGACGGTAATTGTGAGAACGGTAATTTGAAACTTCTGAGAAAGCTATTTTAACATAGCTACTTAGGCCGCGCTTAACATTTTCAGCAAAACGTGCACTGATCTGTGCATCAAATCCGATACCAGCCATATTAAAGAATTTTCTGCCGTTAAAAGTGCCTGAATCAATTTTAGTGATATGAAGCTTATTAATTATTTTAATTGCCTGAACATCAATTAGTGGAATCCCTAAAGACCTAGCCAGCCCATTACCTGATCCAAATGGTATTATTCCCATTAATTTATCAGTACCTTCAACCTCAGTTGCTACCTCATTTATTGTACCATCTCCTCCCACTGCAACAAGAATTTCTACTCCATTTCTAATTGCTTCGGCTGCAAGAAGAGTTCCATGACCATGATATTCTGTAAAGACACATTCAAAGTCGAATTTGCTCTTATCCAGATATTTATCAATCTTTTCCGGGAAATTATATTTGGTCTTTCCGCCTGAAATTGGATTAATAACAAATAAAATTTTTCTTTTCAACTAAATTTAGAATTTAGCTTCAAAAATACTCTTAAATTTTTTAGAACATAATATTTATCCTACTTTTGCTATGCAAAAAAGTGGATCGATTTGCGTTGATTGCAACCACGTAAAAAAAAGTGCTAAAACATTCTGCTAGTTTTTACATCGATCAAAACTCTCCTTCTACTTTCTGTATTGCAATAAAATCACTTATTTTTTAATATTAATCAAAACGCTATGCCTTATTTATTTACCTCCGAATCAGTATCAGAAGGTCACCCGGATAAAGTGGCCGATCAGATATCAGATGCATTAATTGACAACTTCTTAGCATGGGATCCTGACTCAAAAGTTGCCTGTGAAACATTAGTTACTACAGGTTTAGTTGTATTAGCAGGAGAGGTTAAGTCACAAACTTACCTTGATGTACAAAGAATTGCCCGTGAGGTGGTTCGCAAAATTGGTTATACAAAATCTGAATATATGTTCGAGGCTGATTCATGCGGTGTTATTTCTGCAATTCATGAGCAATCGGCTGATATCAACCAAGGAGTAGACAGAGTAAATAAACAAGATCAGGGTGCAGGTGACCAAGGCATGATGTTTGGCTATGCAACAAGCGAAACTGATAACTATATGCCACTGGCATTAGATCTTGCACACAAGATTTTAACAGAGCTTGCTGCGCTTCGCAGAGAGAATTCTGGCATTAAATATCTTCGCCCGGATGCAAAATCTCAAGTAACTATTGAATACAGTGATGATCACAGACCAATTCGTATTGATGCAATTGTGGTATCTACCCAGCATGATGACTTTGATACAGAAGTAAACATGCAGAAAAAGATTCAGCAAGATATCATCTCTATCTTGATTCCAAGAATAAAGGCACAACTTAAACCAGAGCTTCAAGCTCTTTTCACTGATGCGATCAAATATCACATCAATCCTACAGGAAAATTCGTGATCGGTGGCCCGCATGGAGATACTGGATTAACAGGCCGAAAGATCATTGTTGATACTTATGGTGGTAAAGGTGCTCATGGTGGTGGTGCATTCTCAGGAAAAGATCCTTCAAAAGTGGATCGTTCAGCAGCATATGCAACCCGCCATATTGCTAAAAATTTGGTTGCTGCAGGAGTATGTAACGAAATTCTGGTACAGGTTTCTTATGCGATTGGAGTTAAAGATCCAATGGGGATTTTTGTAGATACCTATGGAACTGCTAAAGTTGGTTTAAATGATGGTGAGATTGCACAAAAGATTTCCGCTATTTTTGATATGACTCCTTACGGAATCGAAACCCGTTTAAAACTTCGTAATCCAATTTATTCTGAAACTGCAGCATATGGCCACATGGGACGCCAAAGTGAAGTGGTAACTAAAACATTCTCAGGAAATAATGGCGAAAGCAAAACTGTAGAAGTTGAGCTATTTACGTGGGAAAAACTGGATTATATGGATCAAGTTAAAAAAGCCTTCAATTTGGCTTAATACATAATTTTATTGCTTTAAAGCCTTCTCTCTTTACAGAAAGAAGGCTTTTTTGTTTAATATTGTACTGATGAAAGATCAGAATTTAAACCCATGGAAAACCCTTTCAAGTGAAAAGATCTATGAGAATCCCTGGATCTGTCTGAAAGAACATCAGGTAATTAATCCGGGCGGAGGGAAAGGAATTTACGGTGAGGTCCACTTTAAAAATCTGGCCATAGGTATTATCCCATTGGATGAGGAAAATAATACTTGGCTGGTTGGGCAGTATCGGTTTCCGTTGAATCAATACAGCTGGGAAATCCCGGAAGGTGGTGGTATACTTGATACTGACCCACTGTTAAGTGCCCAAAGGGAATTATTGGAAGAAACAGGAATTAAGGCAAATGCATGGACTGAAATCCAGAGAATTCATCTTTCTAACTCGGTGAGTGATGAACTGGGTATCATTTATCTAGCAAGACAACTAAGCTTTGGCGAATCAAGTCCAGAAGAAAGCGAAGATTTGATTGTACGTAAATTACCTTTTGAAACAGTGTATCAAATGGTTTTAAGTGGTGAAATAACAGATTCATTAAGCGTTGCAGCAATTTTAAAAGTGAAAATTTTGAATCTAACAGATAAGCTCGTTTAATTGATGTTTTAGCATTCGATAAATAAAACTATATGAATAAATTTTTAGGATATATCTTCACGCCAATCCACTATTTGTTTTTTGGATTTTTTGTCTGCCTGTTTCATCCTATACAATGGTTATGTTTTAAGCTGGGCGGGCAGGAAGCACACAAGAAATCTGTAGACCTGTTAAATTTCTTTCTTGTGAACACTTATTACCTGCTGGGAAGTTCGATAAGTTTTAAAAATCTATATCCGTTGCCAGAAAATCGACCAATCATTTTTATATCCAACCATCAAAGTTTATATGATATCCCACCACTAATTTGGTTCCTCAGGAAGTATCATGCCAAATTTATTTCAAAAATTGAATTAACAAAGGGAATCCCTAGCGTTTCCTTCAATCTTAAATATGGAGGCGGTGCTAATATTGACAGAAAAGATAGTAAACAGGCGGTTGCAGAAATTCTAAAGCTGGCCGAAAGAATGAAAGCTAACAACTGGTCTACAGTAATTTTCCCCGAAGGAACACGCTCAAGGGATGGTAAATTAAAGCCATTTGCAATTGGCGGTGTTGCCACCATTTTGAAAAAGGCACCAAATGCACTTATTGTCCCGATTGTAATCAGGAACTCTTGGAAATTTGTACAATTCGGTGCATTCCCATTAAGTTTTGGAGAAAGAATGAGTTGGGAGATTCTAGAACCCTTCGAAACTGAAGATAAATCGATGGAAGAAATAATGAGTATCTCAGAAGAAGCGATCGGCAGGGCTCTCTGAAACTGATAGAAGTAGTTCTAACCAATATTCTTATCTTCTATTTGTTTAAAGAAATAATCCCTGTAGGTATCCCCAATAGGAATAGTCTTATCCCCGATAAGAATTCGGCTTCGCTCAATACTCTCAATTTTACCCAAAGCAATAATATAGGACTTATGAACCCTAATAAAGGATTTGGCAGGTAGTGACTCCTCCATTTTCTTCATATTTTGCAGGGTTATTATTCTTTCTGTTCTTGTAAAAATTGATATATAATCCTTCAGCCCCTCGATATAAAGTATATCATTAAGGTAAATTTTCTGGATTTTATGTTCGGTTTTTACAAAAATAAAGTCGTTGTTGTTTTGCTGAATTGAAGGTAAATCAGGGGCTGATGAGTTGTTATTACCTTTATTCTGAAGAACCTTTTGAGCTGCTTTATAAAATCGATCAAATGCAATTGGTTTAAGCAAATAGTCTACAACATCCAGTTCATATCCATCAAGTGCATACTGTGAATAAGCAGTGGTGAGTATAACATCGCATTTGCCATTAATTATTTTTAAGAATTGAATTCCTGTCAGTTCGGGCATCTGAACATCAAGAAAAACAAGATCAATAGCACCGCTTTGAACTAAAGACAAACCCTCAATAGCACTGGTTGTGGTTTTTACCAAAGTCAAAAATGGAACCTTTCTTATATAATCCTCCAGAATATCCAAAGCCAGAGGCTCATCATCAACTACCAGGCAACGTATCATTCTATAAATTTAGAACTAATTCGCAATTATAAACATCATTCTTATCCTCTATATGAAGTTCGTACTGGTCTTTGTACAACAAATCCAACCTCCTACGCACATTTTGCAAACCTATACCACCGGTATCATCCTTGTTCAGATTGCTCTTTTTGTTAACTGTCTTGAAGAAAAGCTTTCCGTGTTCTATATGCAAAAGTATACTTATCGGAACTTCTTTATCGGTGGCTATTCCGTGTTTAAAGGCATTCTCAACAAAAGAAATAAGTACTAGCGGTGTAATCTTTTGGGCCTTTGCATCACCTATTATTTCGAACTTGATATAACTGCTATCTTTAAATCTTAACTTCTGGAGTTCAATATAGTTTTCAAGATATCTTATCTCATCAACAAGAGCCACCTTATCCTCATTACTTTCATAAAGCATATACCTCATTATCTCTGAGAGCTTTAATATTGCTTCTGGTGTTTTATCTGATTTTTGATATGCCAGAGAGTAGATATTATTTAAAGAATTGAACAAAAAGTGGGGATTTATCTGAGATTTTAGAAATGCCAACTCTGAGAGAAGTTTCTCATTTTCGAGATTAGTCTTAATTTTTTCATTTAAAAACCAATCAGTAACGAACTTTAAAACGGCACTCAAGAAGATAAAGAGACTACCCATAAATGCGGCACTCATAAAATAGTCCCAGAATGCCATGATATGTTTTCCGGAATCCCGCTTGATGATTATATCATAGAAATAATAAGCTAAACCACATTTTACAAAAGAAGAGACTAATACCAATGCAATCATAACAATTGCGCACCACCAATATTTTTTACGGTTTAGGAAGGTTGGAAGAATAAAGAGGTAATTAAAATAAAAGATTGCAATATTGATTAATCCGAAATACACAAATACAACCACTGTTTTGTTCACAATCTTACCATTACTAGCCATGTACATAAACAGCAGTAGTAATGCGACCCAAACAATGACATGAAACAGAACCCGCAAAGATTTATTCATAATCGAAAATAGCGTTTCCAGCGCCTTTAATTAATCGGTTTCGACCAACAGGCAAAATCAATCTGCAAACAAGCAATTATTAACTATTAATTACATGATGCACAAATTTTACCGTTTGTCTGTAAAAATAGCTACTTGGTCTAATAGATTTCAGAAAGATTTTTTTTAAGTATTTATTTGTTCAATTAAAAAAGGAAAGTATGAAAAAGTTAACCAATTGCGTATCTCCATTTATAATGTTACTTGTTCCCTTATTCTTGCTAATCGGATTATTAGTGACAAATCTTGATAATGAAATCCCTCTCGAAAAGCAGAATGCCGGATTAAAACTTCAAGTACCATCATTAAAGAACCTTGTCAGCTCCGTCTTCAAATAATAAATGGAGCCGAGTCTGATTATTGAAACCAGAGATCTGTCATATCGCTTTGGTAAGCAGCTAGTTCTTGATCAGGTTTCACTTAAAGTCAGGGAGGGAAGTATTTATGGATTTCTAGGGCCAAACGGAGCCGGAAAGACCACAACTATTAAAGTTCTGCTTAATTTACTTCAGACGGGAGAAGGAAAGGTCTTTATTTTTGGTAAAGACCTGCAGAAAAATCGATTAGAAATACTTTCAGAAATTGGTTCATTAATCGAACAACCAGCAATATATTCTCACCTATCAGGAAAGGAAAATTTACTTAACAGGGCCATGCTGCTTCGTGTAAATGCTGATAAGGTTCATGAAATACTTAAGCTGGTTAATCTAACTGAGCATGCAGATAAAAAGTCCGGGAAGTATTCTCTTGGTATGAAACAGCGACTTGGAATCGCCCTTTCACTTCTAAATGATCCAAAATTACTTATTCTGGATGAACCAACTAATGGACTTGATCCAAACGGAATTATCGAAATCAGACAATTGATTCGAAAACTAGTAGAAGAGCAGGGTAAAACCGTTTTCATTTCCAGTCACCTTCTTTCCGAGATTGAAAAAATGGCTACCCACATTGGAATAATAAACCGTGGTAAATTGCTTTTTCAGGGAACCATAGAAGAACTACATAATATCAGCAAAAAACAGCTTGAGATCCAAACAGATGATTTGATTAGATCAAAGGCACTCTTATCCAAAAACGGTTACCAAGCAGAAATCTTATCGGAAATGATTCTTATACCCTACATTTCTGAAAATCAAAGTGCGGAGATTAATAGTTTACTTGTAAAGCATGATCATAAGGTTTACCATATGAGCATGAGTAAACAAAACCTAGAAAAATTATTCCTCTCCATTACTCAACTATAAATATGACGGGATTTCTACTTTCGATACAATCTGAGTTTTATAAAACAAGAAAAACCCTTGCTTTTCTTTCAGCAATCCTTTTACCGCTGATATTATGTATTCTGATTACAGCGGGTTTTTATACCCATTCAGATAAAATAATGTTTTATCCGGCTAGGATGCAGTGGTTCAAATTCAGCGGAGCATTTTTAGGGGTTATGGGGAGTCTTATCCTACCCATCCTAATTATTTTTCAGACTTTTTCTATCAATAATATCGAACACCGGGCTGAAATGTGGAAAAGCCTATTTTCGCTTCCGATACCTAAATGGAGTATTTATTCAGCGAAATACGTTTACACTGTTTTACTGAATGCCCTCTGCTTGACATTGTTTGCCACCTTTATTATTGCATCCGGGCATTTATTGAATGTGTTAAATCCCGAATTGAAGTTCAATCAATTTGATATTTCAGCAATCCTATTCAAATTACACCTCAAACTTTTCTTGGCTTCAATGGGGATATTATCAATACAGTTTTTATTGAGCTTGCTTTGGGCTGATTTCTTAAAACCAATGGGGATAGGTTTTGTGCTTACTGTTTTTGGGATAATAACTGCAAATCTGGGCTGGAAATATGCATTCACAATTCCTTATACCCACCCGATTTTGGCCTTGAGTAGTATGATGAAACAGGTTCTGAATAATAAAAATGAGCAAATTGAATTCGACCTGCTAAGCCGGGAAATATATGTCAGCCTTGCTGTTGCAGCAATTACATTCATAATTGGCTATTATGTAATCAAGAATCGTAGCATCAAAAATTAACGAACCGACCTCGGGATCACCACCAAACTTTCATGTCCATCGGTGTCTACTGACTGTACACCGAAAAAATAATTGTCTTTTGAATAACTCAGGCTGGTGGTATTACCGGTTACGAAGAATTTTTTCTCCCATACCGGGCTGGTAGTTTCTCTCATCACCACATAATATCCAACAGGTTTTTCTCCGACTGGATTTTCCCATTTAAGTACTGTTTTATTAGTCAAGCCGCTCGTTACAATACCTACATTTAATGGCTCTGGCGGAGCAAGTGCAAGGTTCGCAAGAGAAGCTAAGTTCATTCTTGTTACCTTCTGAGTATAATTATAATCTACAAAATCGGGCAGATCTCCATAATTAACATCATTTTCTTTTCTAACTGTCTGATGCTGGCGGTCAAAATCTTCATTCATTTCGGTAATTCTGATACCTGCAAAGCCCTGTTGCGAGAATGGAGTGTGATCACCACCTCTCAGATATCTGTCGCGGCGATAGATCAGCTTCACATTTAACTGATCCACATATCTTTCACCAACTTCTTTCATGTAACGTGCAAATTGCCGGGCTTTACCATCGTTCTCAGAACCGGTACTAGCTCTGCGGTTGGCCTCCTCCGAGCTCTCGACAATTGATACGCCCTCGCTGAAGATCCTGACGCTATTATTATCCTTCAGTCCAGTTTCCATTCCGTAAGTATTACCCACAATATCGTTGGTGATCATACCCGCCAAATTCCACTTTTCAGCTTTTGCTCTTTTGGCAAGATTCACAGCACCATAAAGACCCTGTTCTTCTGCTACCATGGCTACAAAGATTATTGTGCAATTAAATTTATAATTACTCATCACACGAGCCAGTTCCATGGCCGCGGCAGTTCCTGAAGCATCGTCATTAGCACCCGGCGCAAGTATCTTTGAATCGTTCACATCAGATGCCCTTGAATCATAATGCCCTGAAACAATAAACACACGATCATCGGCCGGATCTGTGCCGGGAAGTATACCCAAAACATTTTTCATGACTGTAGGGCTGGCGATTCTCCGGCCATCGGCAGGTTGTGTAAACGTGTCGAATTCGACCCTTAACCGTCCCCCCGAGGCCTTTGAATAACGTTCTAACTCTGTTTTAATCCAATTGCGGGCAGCACCAATACCTTTAGTGGCACTTATTGTGTCACTAAGACTATGCCTCGTTTCAAAGGTCACCAGTTTTCTGACAATCATCTCTATATTCTGCGCAGATACTTCATCTACCATTTTTTTTATCTCTTGATCCTGCTTGATTATTACTGGCTGAGAGTAGCTACCAAGACCTGAAAAAATAAATAAGCCGAGTAAAATGTATTTCATGGTTTTAATCAATTATTAAATAAAGATAATCCGATTTGATTTTTATTCCAGAACAAATTCCTGGTGCCTATCAGGAATCTCTACATCCTTAAATCCCTTTGCAAGAATTTTTTCCCTAAAGTTCTGCTGTACTTCGTATTCACCATGAACCAAAAATATCTTCTTTAGCTTTGAGGGGTTCTGGCAGAAAATGAACTGTAACAAATCATCATAATCACCATGAGCACTCATGGAACGAACAGACCTTATTTCAGCCCGGACTGGGAATTCTTGACCGAAAATAGTCACAGTATTATTTCCCGCAGCTAACCTTCCACCCAAAGAATTAGGCTCGCTATATCCTACCATCAGAATGGTATTCTTTTCGTCCGTAATATTGTTTTTAATGTGATGTTTAACCCTTCCTGCTTCAGCCATTCCTGATGCAGAAATTATCACACAAGGCTCAGGATCACTATTTAAGGCTATGGAAGCTTTTGTATCTTGGATAAAGCTTAAATTTTTAAAATTAAACGGATCATCATCATGAAGCATTACATCCTGAACGTGCTTGTTGAAATTCTCGGGATGACTTTTGACCACATTGGTCGCCTTTATAGATAATGGACTATCAACATAGTATTTAACGTTAGGCAGAATTCCCCTTTCTTCAAGATGATTCAACGAATAAAGCAATTCCTGAGTACGGCCAACACTAAATGCCGGAATAATTACCTTACCGCCTCTTAAAATACAGGTCTGAAAAATAATCTCTTTGAGTAAATTTTCTGCCGGTTCAGTATCCTCATGCAAACTATCGCCATACGTTGACTCCAGTAAAATATAATCAGATTGAGGGAAGGTCTCGGGCGACTTGAGTATCAGATCGCCATAACGGCCAACATCACCACTAAAAGTTATTCGGGTTGTCTTACCATTCTCTTTTATTGAAAGATGAACTGCAGCACTGCCGATGATATGACCCACATCGGTTAAAAGAATACTGATCTCATCGTTTATCTGATGCTCTGTATTGTATTCTATAATCTTAAACTGACGCAATGCATGCATGGCATCATCTTCTGTGTAAAGGGGTTTTAGTAATGGCAGACCTTTGCGCTTCCTGTGCTTATTACTGTACTCTGAATCCTGCTGCTGAATTCTTGCAGAATCTATTAATAAAATTCTAGACAAATCCATAGTTGCTGCAGTACACAGCACCTCACCTTTAAACCCTTGGGCTATTAACCTAGGAATTAATCCACAATGATCAATATGAGCGTGGCTTAAAATGAGGTAATTGATTTCTGAGGGGTTGAAACCGAAATGCTCATTCAATTGATCAGTTTCATCGCCCATTCCCTGAAACATTCCACAGTCAAGTAGAATATTTATTCCATTATCCAAGCTAATTAAATGCTTACTCCCAGTTACATTCCTTGCAGCTCCATGAAAACTTATCCGCATATATTTTTTATTGAGTAGAGGGGTGTATCTCAAAATTAATTTAATAAAGTCAATATCCTGTTATAAGTGTGTAAAACAAAGCGATGAATGTTATTATTTCACAAAACAAAAAAAAGGCTGCGAAGAGCCTTTTTTTAACCAAAAACAAACATGAAATTACTGTTGTGTTACTGTATAAACTACAGGTACAACGTTTAAGCCTGTTGCTTTACCTGCGTATGCACCACCTGCACCGATTTGGTAAGAAATATTGAACTTGTTCGTAGCATTTGATCCACTCCATGAAGTGTTAGCTGCTGTAATTACTGTTGCTGCTGCTCCACCTGTTACCGGTAAAGTTACTGCTGATCCGTATGTGATACCGTTAGTATATTTTGTTTCTGTATTAAAATTAACATCCAGTGATGCCGGCTGAGTTACACTGAATGAGAGCACATCAGAGATGGTGATGTTCAGGTTTGCAGTCTGCGCAAATGATTTGGTATTTAATAATGATACTACTAAAATTGCGAAGGTGATAATTACTTTTTTCATCTGTTTAGTTTTTTGTTTTTTAATGGTGATGAAGCTATTATGATTTAACTACAATACCCCTTCGGGTTTAGGCAAAATCATGATGGTTTCATGTTCTTGTTTATGTCTGTTTTATTTTTGTCAATGTTTGATAACCTATAGACAAATAATAGACCAAGTGCCATAAGGGCTAAAAAGGGGGTTTTTAGTGAAAATTCGGGGAAATGTATGGGATATTTTTTCCCGAATGGGGAATGGGATACTCAGAAGAGTATTGAGTAATTAGTATTGAGTATTGAGATTTAATCCTGGTTCAATTGAGAATTGAAAATGGGAAAAAGAAAAAGAACTATAAACTTCTTAATTTAAATGAAGCAGAATGTCATCCCGATCCGCCCCTTAGCGGAGAGGGAACTTAACAACAATGAATGATAATAGACAATTGAAGCACAATTTTTTATATCCCCCTCTAGAGGGCGTGCCTAAACCCTGAGCGATGGAAGGGGGAGGAATTAATCGTAAATCCTCCCCCTAACCCCCTCTCCCAAGGATTCCTTTGGACCAAAGGGGGACAAGCACGATGCCTAGGAATTTGAGTTCAATTGAAAATTGAAAATAGTAAGGAGATCCCTCCTCCCTCGCCCTGACTGCCGGTAGACAGGGATGACAACCACAGTTAGTGGGGAATTTAGAGTTAATAGTTAAATTTGATGCTTAACAATAAATTACTAACAACAGATAACAGCTAACTGGTAACTATTAAAGCTAACTGATAAAATAAAAAGCTCAAACACGAAACCGCATTTGAGCTTTAAAAAGTGTAAATCGGAATTAATTTATGCTTCTTCCTGCTTAATTAATTTGGCAGTGAAATACTCTCGGTTCATTCTAGCAATATTTGTAATTGAAATTTCTTTCGGGCATTCAGCTTCACAAGCGCCTGTATTGGTGCAACTTCCAAAGCCTTCTGCATCCATTTGTGCGACCATTGCCTGAACCCTGCTATATCTCTCCGGCTGTCCTTGCGGTAACATGGCTAACTGGGAAACTTTTGCTGAAACGAACAGCATTGCTGATGCATTTTTACACGCTGCCACACAGGCACCGCATCCTATACAGGTTGCTGAGTTAAAGGCTTCATCAGCAATAACCTTTGGAATTACGATTGCGTTGGCATCAGGAACACCACCTGTATTTACAGAGACGAAACCTCCTGCTGTCTGAATACGATCAAAAGAACCGCGATCTACTGCCAAATCCTTGATTACGGGGAATGCTTCGGCACGCCATGGCTCAATCACAACTGTATCCTTATCATTGAAGGAGCGCATATGTAACTGGCAGGTTGTGATACCATACTTCGGACCGTGTGGCCTGCCGTTGATATGAAGTGAGCAGGATCCGCAGATACCTTCGCGACAATCATGATCAAAATGAATCGGGTCATCGCCCTTCTTGGTCAGATCTTCATTGACAACGTCAAGCATTTCAAGGAATGACATATCCGGAGATACATGATCTGCCTGATAAGTAACGAATTTACCTTTAGTACCAGCATTTTTCTGACGCCAAACCTTTAACGTCAAATTCATATTTTTACTCATTGTATTAAGTATTTAGTATGTAGTATTTAGTACTTAGACTATGATCTAAATTATTTTTTGATCAGAACATAATAGTTAGGCTTTCTAAATACTATGTACTAAGTACTTCGTACTATTTATAACTCCTCTGTGATAATTTAACATTCTCGAAAACCAGTTCTTCCTTATGTAAAACCTCAGCCTGGTTATCACCTTTATATTCCCATGCAGCAGCGTAAGCATAATTATCGTCATCACGTAATGCTTCGCCTTCCTCGGTTTGACTTTCCAAACGGAAATGACCACCGCATGATTCTTTTCTATCCAAGGCATCGTCAATCATTAGCTCCCCTAATTCAATGAAATCTGCTACCCGACCGGCATTTTCAAGGCTTTGGTTGAACTCATTGCTTTCTCCTGAAACCAGTGCATTTTTCCAAAAATCGGCACGTAGCTCACGAATCATTCCTTTTGCCTTGATCAAACCTTCTTCGTTGCGAGCCATTCCGCAATACTCCCACATTATATGCCCCAATTCACGGTGATACTCGTTTACTGTTTTCTTCCCTTTAAGTGATAATAACTGATTTACCCTAGCGATGACGTTATTCTTAGCCTCTTCAAATGCAGGATGCTTTACATCAAAGGCAATCGGACCAATAGTAGCCAAATAATCACCTAGAGTATAGGGAATTACAAAATATCCATCAGCAAGTCCCTGCATTAAGGCAGATGCACCCAAACGGTTCGCACCGTGATCTGAGAAGTTGGCTTCTCCTAGGCAATAAAGCCCTTTTACTGTAGTCTGCAGGTTATAATCAACCCATAGCCCACCCATCGTATAATGTACCGCAGGATAGATACGCATCGGCTGATTGTATGGATTCTCATCAGTGATTTGCTGGTACATATCAAACAGATTACCATATCTTGCACGCACAGCATCTTCACCCAAGCGGCCGATTGACTCGGCAAAATCAAGGTAAACTGCAATACCTGAAGCACCAACACCGCGGCCTTCATCTACAATTTCTTTAGTATTACGGGATGCTACATCCCGAGGAACCAAGTTACCAAAGGCAGGATATTTACGCTCCAAAAAGTAATCGCGCTCAATTTCTTTCAGATCGGTCGCTTTCAATTCACCATTCCTTAGCTTTTGAGCTAATTCAACGGTCATTGGTGCCCAAACTCGTCCATCATTACGCAATGACTCAGACATTAGAGTTAGTTTCGACTGATGATCCCCAGAAACAGGAATACAAGTTGGATGAATCTGAGTAAAACAAGGGTTTGCAAAAAATGCACCACGCTTATGCGCTTTCCAAGCCGCTGTTACATTACACCCCATTGCATTTGTTGAGAGGTAAAATACGTTACCGTATCCACCTGTACATAAAAGCACCGCATGAGCTGCATGAGTTTCAATTTCACCAGAGATTAGGTCGCGTGTGACTATACCTTTAGCCTCTCCTTCAACAGTTACAACATCCATCATTTCATGACGGGTAAACATCTTTACTGCTCCAAGATTGATCTGACGGTTCAATGCAGAATAAGCCCCCAGTAATAATTGTTGTCCGGTTTGACCCCTCGCGTAAAAGGTACGAGATACTTGGGAACCACCAAACGAACGGTTATCAAGCAAACCACCATACTCTCTGGCAAAAGGCACACCTTGTGCAACGCACTGATCAATAATATTTACAGAAACTTCGGCAAGACGGTATACATTACCCTCACGGGCACGGTAATCACCGCCCTTAATAGTATCATAGAATAACCGTTGAACACTGTCCCCATCATTTTGATAGTTTTTTGCGGCATTTATACCCCCCTGAGCAGCAATTGAATGCGCTCTGCGTGGACTGTCCTGAAAGCAGAAAGCCTTTACGTTATAGCCAAGTGCAGCAAGTGATGCCGCTGCAGAAGAACCTGCCAAACCCGTACCTACAACAATAACCGTATACTTCCTTTTATTTGACGGGTTAACCAGCTTCAGGTTGAATTTATGTTTAGACCATTTTCCGGCTAATGGACCTTCTGGTATTTTTGCATCTAATTTCATCTCAGAAATTTATTTAAACCCCGATCTCTCGGGAATTGTGTAATCTTATTTAAAGAAAAAATATAATGGCATTGCAGCGAAGGCAAGTGGTACTAAAACCCCAAATACCCAGATACCAATAAAGCGAACCAAGGGCAAAAACCTGTTGTTGTTCCAACCAATCGTTTGGAATGCACTTCCGAAGCCATGAATGAGGTGGAATGACAAAGCTGCCATAGCAATTACATATAATAATACGTACCACCAAGTCTGAAATGCATTGTTTACAATTTTGTAAAGATCTTTGGAAACAACAATCTGTTTTCCAGCCTGCACGTCGATTATTTCTGAGTGCACTAGGCGGTTTGCATCATATGGTAATTCTGAAACCTTAATATCTTTTGGATCATCAAGACTAATCTCATATTTGGCATAAGGCAATTCTGCATTATGGTATTTCCACCAGAAATCACCCATGTGAACCACGATGAAAACAAGCAAAATAGTGCCCAGAATACCCATATTTCGTGAAGTCCATGGACTGTTTTGATTTGCGGCCTGTACTGCATAAGGTATCGGACGGGCCTTCTTATTTCCTATGGTTAATATCAAAGCATAAATTGCATGAATGATAATTGAGGCATACAATAAATAAGAAACCACCTTGATAGGTGTAAAATGCGTCATGAAATAGGCATAGGCATTAAAAGCCTGACCTGCATCATCTTTAAACAACTGTAGGTTCCCTACTAAGTGCACAATTAGGAAAGTACAAAGGAATAAGCCCGTTAAGGCCATTACCAGTTTTTTACCCAATGAGGATGAGAACGTTTTTGCGAAATTGCTCATTACCTTGTTCTAATTATTTTAATTATTTAGGAAGCAAATTTATGATTATATGCTAAAAATCATGAAAATCCAAGGGATGGAGGTAGTGATTTTATCTATTTAGAAACAATCTAAATTTTATATTCTCTATTTGGAAATTTTATAGATCAAAATTCTGCTCTAATCTTCTGCCACATTTGTGTTTTAAAATTTCAATTACGGTTAAAGGTTTTAAGAGCCAAAAGCTTGAAAAAACAAAGAAGCCTTTCCAGCTAACGGTGAAGGCTTCTCTTAGATATTTTCAAAAAGCTTACTTCACTTGGAATTGATACCTAATCTGCATTCCATCCGGGCTGATTGCATTCATAGTTGCCATATTATTCCTGCCAGCAGTGATGGCGCTTTCAATGTCTCCTGTTTTATTAATCGGCGTGCCATTTATCGAGGTAATTATCGTTCCTTGAACAAGATCAAGCTGATCAAAGAAACCACCCGACTTGACACTAGTTACTAAAACCCCCGAGCTGATCTTATATTTCTTCTTGACAACCTCTGTCACGGGAGCAAAGCTTGCTCCGAGATTTTTTGTGACCACACTTGATGAATTGTTTGCAGTTTTAACAGATTCTTCACCTTTCAAGGTCACATTTGAGGTTAAAGTCTTCCCATTTCTAAGATATGAAAGCAAAACTTTATCACCTGGGCCAAGACGGCCAACACGTTCCTGAAGATCAGAAGGAGAAAAGATTTGAGTTCCATCAACTTTGGTAATAATATCTCCTTCTTTCAATCCGGCCTGTGCAGCACCACCACCCGGCAAAACTTCATTCACATAAAGCCCATTGATTTCATCAACCCCCAAACGCTTGGATTGCTCAGCATCAAGTCCGGTAAACTGGACACCAATATAGCCTCTTCTAACAGAACCGAACTCTTTGAAATCATTTAACACCTTTTTAGCAAGGTTAATCGGAATTGCAAAACCATATCCTTCATAACTCCCGCTTTGTGAAGCTATGGCCGCATTCACACCAATTAATTCACCCTTCGTATTCACTAATGCTCCACCGCTATTACCACGATTAATTGCTGCATCAGTTTGAATAAATGATTCAATTGCTGTTCTTGCCTGAGGCGTGCCATCTTCATTAGGCTCAATACCTTGATCCAGAATTCCAATCTGTCTTCCTTTAGCACTTACAATACCTGCAGTGACGGTAGTATTCAGAGCAAATGGATATCCAACAGCTAAAACCCACTCTCCAACACGGACATCATCAGAATTTCCAAGTTTGACAATCGGATAACCAGTACCATCAATTTTAAGCAGGGCAAGGTCAGTATTCGCATCCCGTCCAATGACTTTTGCTACCAAAGAACGTTTGTCAGGAAGAATCACATCAATTTTGTCGGCCTTATCTACCACGTGATTATTTGTCACTATATATCCATCATCTGAAATAATCACTCCAGAGCCAGATCCCTGTGCAGGACCCTGTTGACGGCGGCGCCCACCAAAGAAATCCTCAAACATATCCTGCATCTGATCACGACCCGCATTCCCGCTGCTAGCGTTTACATTATACGTAGTTTTGATATGCACAACTGCCGGAGTAACTGTAGCGGCCGCCTGTGTGAAATCCAAAGCTCCGGTAGAGGAATTAATTGTGCCTCCGGGATTATTTGTAAAATATACATTTTGCTTGTCTTCAAAAGACATTCCGTCACCATACTTAATCTCAATAAACTTGTACGATCCGATAGCAACAGCCCCACCAAGGCATGCTGCTAAAAATGTTATACCTATCTTTTTCATATGTTCAATTATTGTATTTTTCATTATTATTGAGTGGTACTCAAAATTTATACCACTTAAACGTAAATCATGTGAGGAGGGTATCCTTTTTATGTTAAAAAATGTTAAAAATTTTATTCAGATTTTAATTCTGCGACTCAACTTAAAGCATTTCAAATTTAAATGTCGAAATTTATAAAATGTTTAGTCAATTAGACTCAATCTTTGAGCTAATAAGGCTTTTATGACATTAATAATATGCATCTCAACTTTTTTAAATACGAAGGCACCGGAAATGACTTTATTCTGATAGATAACAGAAATCAGACTTTTCCCTTAATTAACAAACCTGAGACGATAAAAAAGCTTTGTGATCGCCATTTTGGGATTGGTGCAGACGGTCTATTGATTCTTCAAAATAAAGAAGGATATGACTTTGAGATGCTTTACTTCAATGCTGATGGTAAAGAAGGTAGTATGTGTGGCAATGGTGGGAGATGTATGGTAGCTTTTGCAAAACATTTGGAAATCGTTAATGATGAGACTAACTTTTTGGCAGTTGACGGACCTCACTATGCCAAAATTTCTGAAAAAGGCACTTGGGTAAGCCTGCAAATGATTGACGTTCAAACCATCCACTCTGATGGTGAAGCCTTTGTTCTCAATACCGGATCACCTCACTATGTACTTCCCGTAAATGACTTAGAAAAAAGGGATGTCTATCAAGAAGGTAAAAATATCCGTAATAATGAAACTTATAAAGCCCAAGGCATCAATGTCAACTTTGTAGAAGATTTTGAAGATTATTATTTCGTGAGAACCTATGAAAGAGGTGTTGAAGATGAAACATTCGCATGCGGAACAGGCGTAACAGCTGTCGCGATGAGCATGGCAAAGAAAAAAGGATTGAGCGGAAAAATTCATTCCGTAATCAAAGTTAAAGGTGGAGACCTGAGTGTAGATTTTAATTACGATGGGAACACCTTTACTGAGGTATTTTTAGAAGGGCCGGCCACTTTTGTTTTTCTTGGTGCAACTAATATCTGATTCCGAATCTTTTCCTTCCACCCTGGGTAGAAGATAGAAACCTTAAAATTTCTGTTTCGTAAAATTTCAATGTTGGCAAAAAAACGAATCTGTTTGGCTATTTATTTATGAAATTTTTTAAATAATGAATCACATATAAAAATTTCGTATTTATTAAGGTATTTAATATAAAAATGAAAATTCTGTTTAAATTTGGAATTTTTTAATAGTCAGCTTTCTTATATTTTTTAAAAGAAGCTATGTTGAGAGTTGACAGTGATAAGCCATGCAAAATTGTATATTCTATATGCAAGCATGAATTTCTTGGCTACCTCATCGAACCACATGTTGTTCAGCTAAACTCTGATGATGGCTTCTCCCTTACCTATCAGCGCTTATTTAGCGCAACTTCTGAAGAATTTTCGTCTATTTTGGATGAAACTGATCTGAAGCTAATCAAACTGCTTGAAGAAATAGAGCAAAGTCATATCATTAAACGTTTTCATAAAAAAGCCATTCGGCCGGTTGAGTACTTCAGAACAATTTTTGATGAGAAGATCTACGAAGTAATCAGACCAAAAATTGAAAAAAAACTGATTGAAGCTCTAAAGCTGATAGGCGAAAAGGGTCTCTTTCTGATGAGTAAAGAAGGCTGGCCTGTAGAGCGAAAGCTGATTATCGCATCAGAACCTGCCTCAGTATTATTTCATTTCAGGCGCAACGTTACAGAAACGAGATACTTTCCTACAATTAAATTTCAGGGACAGCGAATTGAATTTATGTTTAAGGATGCACAAATCATTTGCAATAACCCTGCATGGATCATTCTTGAAAATGTTCTATACTATTTTGAAGAAGATGTGGAGGGGAAAAAGCTATATCCCTTTCTCAATAAACGCTATATTTCTATACCAAAATCTTCAGAAAAGACCTATTTCGAAAAATTTGTTGCTCCATTGATTGAAAAGCATGCTGTTTATGCTGAAGGTATTGAAATCCGCACTGAAAAATTTGAAGCAGTTCCTATCCTTAAATTATTGCATTCAGGCACCGATTCGCCACTGCTCCAGCTTTACTTCAGGTATGGCGATTATGTTTTCCCCGCAGGAAGTGAAAGACGGGTAACTGTCAGAATGGAGAAACGGGAAAATGATTATATTTTTCATAGGATCAAACGCTCTTTAAGCTGGGAAAAGAATAAAGTTAATATTCTTCAGGAGCTTGGATTAAAATCTTCGGGGTCCTTGTTTCTAAATGTTTATAGTCCGGAAACATCTAATCAAGATGCAGAAGCATCTTCATTTAGTGTGATTAACTGGTTAAATCAGCATCATGATGAACTGCAAGAAAGAGGCTTTTCATTTGAGCAAACTGAAGGCTCAAAAAGATATGTAATCGGAAGAAGTAAGCTAGATCTGGAGATTCGTGAAAATAACGATTGGTTTGATATTCATGCTGTTGTACATTTTGGACCATATCAAATCCCCTTCATCGAACTCAAAAATCACATCCTGAATAAGATCAGGGAATTTAAGCTGCCATCCGGTGAGATTGCCGTAATTCCAGAGGAATGGTTTGCGCAGTACAGCAATCTGCTTCAATTTACAGAAGGAAACGACCAGCTGAAACTGAAGAAATACCATATCGGTTTAGTTAATGATTTTAGTAATAGTGAACTAGCCACCGTTACCATGGACCGAAAGCTTCAAAAGCTATCTGATTTTGAAGAAATTGAAGAATTTGAACTTCCAATTGCATTTAATGGCATATTACGTCCATATCAAAAAGCCGGATACAACTGGTTCCACTTTTTAAAAAAATATAATTTCGGAGGTTGCCTTGCCGATGATATGGGTCTGGGAAAGACTGTACAAACTCTTGCTATGATGCAAAAAATCAAGGAAGATAATCAAGAAGAAGGCATCCATACTACTTCCTTGATAATAATGCCTACATCACTAGTTTATAACTGGTTGAATGAAGCAAAAAAATTCGCCCCTAAACTCAGAATTCATGTCCATACCGGAAGTTTCCGCAACAAGGATGTAGAAAAGTTCAGTGCTTATGATATGGTATTCACAACCTATGGAATATGCAGGGTAGACATCGAAATATTAAAAACTTTTTATTTCAATTACATCATTTTAGATGAAAGTCAGAACATAAAAAATCCGGCCTCCAAATCATTCAAAGCTGTAAAAGCATTAAAATCAAAGCAGAAATTAATATTAAGTGGTACCCCGGTAGAAAATACGGTCAATGATCTGTGGACCCAGATGTCATTCATTAATCCTGGTTTATTGGGCAGTCAGAGTTTTTTCTATTCTGAGTTCGTAATACCGATAGAAAAGAAAAAAGATGAAGAGAAGGCTGCCAGATTACAAGCACTGATCAAACCATTTGTCTTGCGGCGCACCAAATCTCAAGTAGCCACAGAATTACCTCCAAAAACCGAAAACCTATTCTATTGCCAAATGAGCGAGGAACAGAAAGAGTATTACGAAAAGATCAAATCTGAATATCGTAATGTACTATTACTGAATCTGGAGGATGGTTCATTCAAAAAATCTCAGATCCAGGTATTGCAGGGCTTAACCAAACTAAGGCAGATTGCCAATCATCCTCAAATGATCGATGAGGGATATGAGGGCGATTCAGGAAAATTCGAAAATGTAATCCATACCCTCGAAAATGTGCTTTCCAGAGGGCATAAAGTACTTGTGTTCTCGCAGTTTGTCAAGCATCTGGATATCTACCGGCAATATTTTAATTCGAAAAATGTCCCATATTCTTATCTTGATGGAGCTACATCCAAACGTGGTGAAGTGGTAAAGAAATTTCAAGCTGATAAGGATATCAAGCTATTTCTGATCTCAATCAAGGCAGGTGGTGTCGGACTTAATCTGACGGAAGCCGATTATGTATTCATTCTGGATCCTTGGTGGAACCCTGCTGTTGAGCAGCAGGCCATTGATCGGACGCATCGTATCGGACAAAATAAAAATGTATTTATCTATAAATTTATAACCAAGGATACTGTGGAAGAAAAGATCCTTGCTCTACAAAACCGAAAACGTAAGGTGGCAGAGTCTCTGATTACAACCGAAGAAAGTTTTGTTAAATCTTTAACAGCAAAAGATATTAAAGAGATTTTAAGCTGATTATTTTGAACCAACTTTTGGTAGAGATAGCTTATACTTTACAGAGATCGTCCGTATAATAATGATAATAGTGACACTTATAAATGAATTCGTATTGTCATCTACTTTAATCAGTTTCAAAAATATAAAGATGGCTGCTCCTGCCAAACAGGCTGTTGCATAGATCTCTTTCTTAAAAATTAGCGGCACTTCGTTAATCAGGGTGTCTCTTATAACACCACCCATTAGCGCAGAAAACATACCCATAATGATTGCTGCAAGTGGCGCCACATCAAATAGTAAAGCTTTCTGTACTCCAACGACTGTATAAAGTGCAATACCCAAAGTATCAAACAAGAAAAAAGTACGACGATATTTAAGGATATAATATTTAAAGGAAATTGCAACAATTACTCCCAGAGATATCGCTATTAAGTAATTCCCATCAACCACCCAGGTTGGACGAACTCCCAGAATCATATCTCTGAGCGTACCACCACCCACTGCGGTAACAAACCCGGTGAAGGTTACACCAAAAAGATCCCGGTACATATTCTTATCAGAAGCCGCCAAAGCGCCTGAAATTGCAAATACTAGCGTTCCGAGAAGATCGATAAAATAAGGTAATTGCATCCTGATTCAAATTTGAAAATAATGCTACAATTTAATTTATTAATACCCAGAGATCGATTATTATTTTCTAACAAAATCCAACATAGGCGGAGATTTAGTACGCTCTAATTGGGTTATCAAAATTAAAGCAACACTTAATCATTCCCCCGCTCATAGCCGCGGGGGCTTTACCTTTTTCTTCAGCAAAAAAGGACCATGCCGAGGAGGAACGACGAGACCATGAGTGCCTATAAAACAAAAAAAACAACGAATAAATGCCACGACCGAGCCTGATGCTTTTAAAGTTAATGGTTAGGCCTTGACTATGCATTCCGCATCATCCGCCTCGGGCGGAGCAAAAAAGCAGAACGGAGATCCAATACTGGGGGTAAGAGCCTATTAACGCGTGATGGATTTTAGCAGATGCAATGAGCATGAACGACTACAGCCCAAAATCCAATTTAATACAGTTGATATTTTCAATAATCGAAATCAGGCTAATAATATATTGGAAGTGTCAGAATTCATCAAAGCTCCAAATTTCAAATATCTTTGAGAACAGCAAGATATTCTTCCACGCTGATAAAGTCGGCACCTAAGCTTTCCAGATGATTGGTGTAAACCTGGCAATCGATTACCTTAAAATTAAAATTCTGACATAAATAAATCAATGCAATTTTTGAAGCATTACTAACCTTAGTGAACATGCTTTCACCGCAAAATACATGATTAACCTTAACACCATATAAACCCCCAACCAGAAGGTGATTTTCCCAGACTTCTATAGAATGAGCATAACCCAGATCAAATAAACGAATATACGCTGACTTCATAGCGGCAGTTATCCAAGTCCCTTCCTGCCCCTTCCTGTTAGAATTTGCACAGGCAGTTAACACTTGAGAAAAGGCCTGGTTATAAGTTATTCTAAATTTACCGGATTGTATAATCTTAAGCATTGAAGAAGATACTTTCAAATTTTTCGGAAACAAAACGAATCGTTCTTGAGGAGCATACCATAATATAGGATCATCCTCAGAGAACCAAGGAAAAATTCCGTTTCGATAGGCCAAAAGCAATCTCTGAACTGATAGGTCTCCTCCAACTGCGAGCAAACCATCTTCATCTGCGAGCTGCAGTGCCGGGAACCAAATCCTATCTTCCGATAATTGAATGACCATTTCTTTTCTATCCCCTCTTAAGTACTTTTAAAGAAAATGAGAATAAACAAGGTAATAAATTGTAAAATAGCCGTATAGAATGCCAATGATCTCGGATTATATTTATCCTTTACAAATAATATAATTGAAAGTATTGGCCCAATAAAAACCGCAATTATCATGGGTAGCCATAAAAGTTCGAATACGGCACCAAAAAATGCGATGCTGTAAATATTTAAAGATTTTCCTGCTAGCCAGAACAGAGCCGTGATGATACTCAGAATAAACAATGCTCTATTGCTTCCTGAATTTTTAAAAGTAGCCGAACTGACCGACATATCTAATAATTTTATAAAAAAAAGCTAAAATATTATTTACAATACTGTTTTATATAGGATGCCGATTTATCACTGCCCAGCATCCTAACGGTTTGAAAGTCTTCGCAGGCACCCTCATAATCTTCCTGCTTAAGTTTGCGTTGTGCTTGCTTTAATAATCTGTCTATAAATTTTTCATCGTAACCTAACTGGAGTTTAAGAGCCTCTATTCGCAATTCCCCAGCTTTATCAATAAGCCCGGCTTCCTTCTTATCATAATAATTAAAGATTACTTCACTCATTCCCCTTCTCGCCTGATAAGCATTTATTGCTGCATTAATTTCATCCTTAGAACGCTGATCACATTTAAAGTCACGAAGCGTAAAATTTACTGGCAAAACCATCGAAACCAATGTATCGTGACCTGCCGGCACCACCCACTTTCCCGAAGTCAGACGAACAACACGTAATGCTTCAAAATCAAGATCAGTACCAAAACCCTTCTGCACTTCTGATTGATAGATACGCCCCTGCTTATTCAGCTTAAAACTAATATTTACCGTTCCCTGAAGACAATTATCGAGGGAATATTCGGGATAGATAAGAACATTGTATATAAAGGTATTCAGACTTTTCCCTTTAAAAACTGGCTGATCATCAGCAAAGAGTGATGTTAATTGCAGGAATAAAATAATAACAAAGTGGAAAGCCATATTCGAATTTAACGAAAAAAGAGAGATATGATTATAGTTTACAGGAGTAAATATTTCTAAACTCTGAAAAGCTGTATTTGTTCAAGAACTTATCCAAAAAGGTAGAGATAATTATAAGCGTAATGGGAAAGCGCACCTGCAACTACAAAAAGATGCCAGATTTCATGACTGTGAATAATTTTTCCCATCGGTTTATCCTTGTAATAAAATACAGTGCCCCCAATATAGAATATCCCTCCAAGTAGCATGCAACCTATAGCTGAAAAGCTCAACTTCTCAGCCATTTCATTCATTAATGGAACAATCAGTGCACCCATTGCAATGTAAATCCCAAGTGAAAGTCCTTTATGCTGAAGGCGGTTAAAAATTTTGAGAGTACAACCTGCCAATGCAATTGTCCAGATCATTCCGAACAAAGTCCATCGGGTATAACCATCAAAGACCAGCAAAGCTGTTGGTGTGTAAGAGCCGGCTATCATGAGGTAAATGCAACAATGATCGATCTTTTGCCAGAACCTGACTTCGGCCTCCGTATTTGGATAACTATGATAAATCGAACTTATACCAAAAAGTACAACAGTACAAATGCCATAAACCCAGGCTGCTGTATATTCAATTGGTAAATCAGCCCGGTTTAGCAGCAGAAAAGTACCGGGTATTGCAAAAATAGCGGGAATAACATGGGTATAAAAATTGACTGGCTCTCGAATAGTCCTCATTTAATTCAATTTTCCTGTCCGGGCTCTTCTGCTTGACGAGGCTCTTTGTTTATCTTTTCAAATAGCTTATCCATTTTCTCTACATACTCGCTGGTATCATCCAGAAAAAATTCAAGATGTGGAACTATTCGTACTTGATCCTTGATACGATTACCTAGTTTATAACGGATCTCGTTGGAATGAGATTTAATAGTTATTAAGGCAAGTGAATTATTCGTACTGTTAAAAAAGCTTAGATATACTCTGGCAATTGCCAAATCAGGCGAAACCCTGACCTTGGTTATCGTTACCATAATATTGGGTAAAAAATTCAATCCTTCCCGCTGGAATATCTCTGCTAGATCCTTCTGAATAACTCCTGCAAACTTCTGTTGACGTTTAGATTCCATAAAATTGGGGGTTAAGATAATTTACAAATTAAAAAACAAACTAAATGTTCCGATTTTTATAAGCGTTGATATCAATAAATATGCGGATTAGTAAAGCAATTTATCGTATGGATATCGTATCGTATGAATCGCTTTTACCTTTTCATATAACAGCATCCTAAATTCTTCAATATTTTCTTTATTCAAAGCCGAGATAAAAATTGCAGGGTTTCTATCCTTACTCATCCAACTATTTTTAAAGTCGGCAAGTGTGAGTGGCGGATGCTCATCTTGTGGGTCGAAATCTGCAGGCTTGTAAGCATCAATCTTATTAAACACAGTAATCACCTCTTTATCAATCGCGCCCATGTCTTTAAGGGTTTCATTAACCGTATTAATCTGATCTTCAAAATTTGGATGGGAAATGTCAACCACATGAATTAATATGTCAGCTTCTCGAACTTCATCAAGTGTTGATTTAAAACATTCAATCAGATGATGAGGCAATTTGCGGATGAATCCAACTGTGTCTGAAAGTAGAAATGGCAAATTCTCGATCACCACCTTTCGGACTGTAGTATCCAATGTTGCAAAAAGTTTATTCTCAGCAAACACTTCCGATTTGGAAATCATATTCATGATTGTTGATTTGCCAACATTAGTATATCCAACAAGCGAAACCCTAACAAGCTGGGCACGGTTTTTCCGTTGGGTAAGATTTTGTTTATCAATTTCTCTTAAACGCTCTTTTAATAATGATATCTTGTTCAGAATTAAACGACGGTCGGTTTCAATCTGGCTCTCACCCGGACCACGCATCCCGATACCTCCCTTTTGCCTCTCAAGGTGAGTCCATAATCGGGTTAACCGAGGCAGTAAATATTGAAGCTGTGCAAGTTCGACCTGAGTTTTAGCCTGAGAAGTTTGTGCTCTTTTTGCGAAAATATCAAGAATCAAGTTGTTACGATCGAGTATCTTTACTTGCAGTTCATTTTCAATATTCCGAAGTTGTGAAGGTGAAAGTTCATCATCAAAAATGACCATATCAATCTCTTCCGATTTAACATAGGCATTAATTTCTTCCAACTTCCCAGTCCCGACAAATGTTGCACGGTCGGGACGCTGCATCCTTTGTGTAAATGATTTTTGTGTCTCGCCGCCAGCAGTTTCAACTAAAAATTTAAGTTCATCCAGATACTCATGAGTTTGCTCCTCTGTCTCGCCGGGTGTAATTATCCCCACCAGAACCGCCCTTTCAGGCTTCGCTGCAGTATCAAAAAATTTTTGTCTTGGCATTAATAAGTATTAATAATTGCAAAGATAAGAGTTTGAACCGGAGTAGTTGAACAGCAGGCTGTCAGAATATCCGTGGGCAAAACTTATAAAATGTTATTCTTTAAATCTTTGATACAAACTCTTTCATCGCTTTACCCGGATCTGTTTCTTTCATGAAATTCTCACCAATCAAAAAGCCATCAAATCCTGCTACACTCAATTCATTAATAGTTTGAGGATTACTGATCCCACTTTCAGAAATTTTCAAAAACCGCGATGGAATATGGCTAACAAGGTCATAAGAATGCTGTACTGACACAGAAAAATCGCCCAAATTTCGGTTATTGACTCCTATGGCATCCAAATCATCACAAATACTCCGATCCAATTCTTCCCTGTTATGAACCTCTAACAGAACATTCAGACCAAGATCTTTGGCACATCTTGCAAGACTTCGAACCTCTTCTGGATTTAAAATAGAGGCAATCAGTAAAATTATATCTGCACCAAGTGCTTTGGCTTCAATAATCTGGTATTCATCAAGCATGAAGTCTTTCCTTAATAAAGGCAAGTGATTTACTTTTCTTGCTTCGAGAAGATCCTCATCTTTTCCACCAAAAAAACTTTGATCTGTCAGGACAGAAATTGCGGAAGCTCCTGCAGCCGCGTAAGCAGTGGTAACCTCCTCAACAGAAGAACGGTCATTTATTATTCCTTTGGATGGAGATTGGCGTTTAAACTCTGCAATAATACCTGTACGTACAGGATCTAAAATAAAATCACGCAGAACATAACACTTTCGTGAGAACAATTCGCGCTCCTTTAGTTTTTCAATAGTAATTTTACGCTTTGCTGCTTCAATTTCCTCCCTTTTCTTAAGAACAATCTTATCGAGAATATTTCCGCTCGTAGCGTTCTTAGAATTTATATTACTTGTTTTCATATTTTTAAAAATCTTGCTCAACTCAGCCAGTTAGAGATCATCAGTTTCCCATGTTCAGTGAGTACAGATTCAGGGTGAAACTGCACACCTCTTACGTCGAGGATCCGGTGACTCAATGCCATAATCACCCCTTCAGAATCAGTGGCAGTAACATTGATCACATCCGGAACCAGGTCATTCCGAACTGCCCAGGAATGGTACCGACCTACCTTAAAATGTTTTGGGCAGTCTTTAAACAATTTTTCATTTTCGTCGAGTACAGTAATCTCTGTGGCTCTACCATGAACCGGACGGGAAAGATTATATAATTCGCCTCCAAAAACTTCAGCTATTGCCTGTAAACCCAAACAAATACCTAAAATGCTTTTGCTCGGTGAATACATTCGGATTACATCTAGCAAAAGGCCAGATTCAGATGGAATCCCTGGACCCGGAGAGAGCAAGATCTTTTCAAAATCATTCACATCAGCAAGCTTAAATTTATCGTTCCTCCATACCGTTGCCTGATGACCTGTTTCATGCAACAGATGTACGAGATTGAAAGTAAATGAGTCGTAATTGTCTATAACGAGTATATTCATTCTTTTTATTTATTGTAATTTTTTTAGGAAGTAGTTAATTCCTATTCCATTTCATATTTCCTATTCCACATTCTATAGTTCTTGAGCCAATTCCAGGGCCTTTCTTAGTGCCGCTATTTTATTATTCACCTCATTCAGTTCACTTTGAGGGTCTGAATCTGCCACAATACCTGCCCCTGCCTGATAGTGAAGCACATTATTCTGACTCAGAAATGAACGGATCATTATGGCATGATTAAAATCGCCGTTGAAGCCCATGAATCCAATTGCACCGCTATAAAACCCTCGTTTCTGCCTCTCAAAACGATCTATAAGCTGCATTGCCATATATTTTGGAGCTCCGCTGAGTGTTCCAGCGGGATAAGTATCGCCCACAACATCAAAAGGATCAATTGAGGGCTGTAATTCGCCTATCACTTTAGAAACCATGTGGATCAGATGTGAATAATACTGAATCTCTTTAAATGACTTCACTTCAACTTTATCGCAATGCCTGCTCAGATCGTTTCTGGCCAGATCGACCAGCATCACATGCTCGGCATTCTCTTTGACATCCCTTTTCAGGTTCTCAGCGAGCTCGGCATCCTGAAGACTGTTTCCTGTCCTTTTAAAAGTTCCGGCAATAGGGTAAATGGTTGCCACATTGTTTTTTATGGTGAGTTGCGCTTCAGGCGAAGATCCGAATAACTTAAAATCGCCATAATCAAAATAAAAAAGATAAGGAGAAGGATTAATCGAACGCAGTGCACGGTAAACATTAAATTCATCCCCTAAGAATGGTTTGGAAAATGCTCTGGAAGGAACAATCTGAAAAACATCCCCGCGGTAAACATGCTTCTTTATATTTTCTACAAGGCTGATAAATTGATCATCGGTAAAATTGGATTTTTCATCCCCATTCAAACTGAATTTATACTCCGGGAAATTTTTATTCTGAATCAGATTCTGAATCTTCTCCAGCCCATCAGGTACGTTTTTTTCTGTCCTGTGTTCGAGCAGGTACAATTCATTCTTAAAATGGTCTATGACAATAATATACCGGTAAACATGATATTGCATTAAGGGTATATGCCTCCCATCGGCAGGTTTTGAATGTAATTTGATATCCTCAAAATGCTCTACGGTCTCGTATGCAAAATAACCAAACAAGCCATTGGAAATAAATTTAAAATCTTCA
>Ga0209702_10002402_pt1 | contig 32751 bp, 31 predicted proteins | sample FRY01_FD_187210 | JGI IMG/M metagenome (GOLD analysis project Ga0209702, IMG submission 187210) | Freshwater microbial communities from Lake Fryxell liftoff mats and glacier meltwater in Antarctica - FRY-01 (SPAdes) (version 2) | ecosystem: Environmental > Aquatic > Freshwater > Ice > Glacier...
CTTCCTTGGGTCTGGTCCAGATGACACGCAAACGTGTTGGTCAAGGTTTGATCGAAGCCTTCTCAACCACCTGCGATTCATGTAGCGGACGCGGAATTCATATCCATATGGAGCCGGTAAAAATGAAAGCGCCAATGCCACAGCTTGATACCCCCTCATCACAGCATGAAGATGCCGATGAAGAGGATGCGACCGCGCACGAGTATCACGAGACCCTTAATGAAACTGATGATGCGGCCCCGATAAAGGTGCCGCTAGTTCCGGCCCAAACCGAACCGCTAGCTTCTTCGAAACCGGAACCAAAAAGCGGTGGCCGAAAACGTCGCCGGGCAACCTCATCGGGCATTATTACCGCTTGAGTAAAGCTTCGATTTGAGCCTGCGGGCGCAAATGGGTACCCTTACCCCTTAATCCAAAGTAACCCTAACGTTCGGAGAAGTACGCAGTGGCAAATATCAAGTCTCAGATCAAGCGCATCAAGACCAATGAGAAGGCTCGCCTTCGTAACAAGTCGGTGAGCTCATCTATCAAGACCGCGGTTCGCAAGTTCCGCGATGCGCTTACCGCTGGCGATTCCGCAGTAATCACTACCGAACTGCGTGCTGCGTCGCAATCACTTGATGTCGCAGTACAAAAGGGTGTGCTGCATAAGAACTCTGCGGCAAATAAGAAGTCTTCCATGGCTAAGGCAGCTGCCAAAGCCGGCGCACGTTAATTCACTTTCTACCTTAAAGGCAGACTAGGTTCATGCCGGCAATTCCACTTGCTAAGGCGCCGCAACCAGCAGCAACCAAGCCGGCGCAGATTCGCAACTTCTGCATCATCGCCCATATCGACCATGGCAAATCAACTCTTGCCGACCGAATGTTGGGGATTACCGAAGTTGTAGACGCTCGCAACATGCGAGCTCAGTATCTAGATCGTATGGATATCGAACGGGAACGCGGAATTACTATCAAATCACAAGCGGTACGTCTTCCATGGCGCTCATCCCTAGATGGCCAGGAATATATTTTAAATATGATCGATACCCCAGGTCACGTTGATTTTACTTATGAAGTTTCGCGCTCGCTCGCTGCATGTGAAGGCGCCGTCTTGTTAGTTGATTGCGCCCAAGGCATTGAAGCGCAAACACTGGCAAACCTTTATCTGGCAATGGAAAACAATTTAACGATCATTCCAGTCTTAAATAAAATCGATCTTCCTAACGCGCAACCAGACAAATTTGCGGCCGAACTTGCCCGCCTGATTGGCTGCCAACCCGAAGATTGCTTTCGGGTATCCGGAAAAACCGGCGAAGGCGTTGCTGAATTACTAGATCAAATCGTGGCTCAGATTCCAGCACCGGTTGGAGATGCAAACGCTCCGGCGCGGGCACTGATCTTTGACTCGGTCTATGACTCTTATCGTGGTGTAGTTACTTATGTTCGTGTCGTAGATGGTCACCTATCACCACGTGAACAAATTCAAATGTTCTCAACTGGTGTTCGCCATGAAGCACTCGAAGTCGGCGTTATTTCACCAGAACCAGTGGCCGGCAAAGGTCTTGGCGTTGGCGAGGTAGGGTATTTAATTACCGGTGTAAAAGATGTGCGCCAATCTCGAGTAGGCGACACAATCACCACTTATAACAACCCAACTAAGAAAGCACTTGCTGGTTATAAAGATCCAAAGCCAATGGTGTTCTCTGGGCTATTTCCATTAGATGGCGCTGACTTTCCGATTCTTCGTGATGCCTTGGATAAGTTACAACTAAATGATGCCGCCCTAGTCTATGAACCAGAGAGTTCGGCCGCTCTTGGTTTTGGTTTCCGCTGCGGATTCCTTGGTTTACTTCACATGGAGATTGTGCGCGAGCGGTTAGAGCGCGAACACAAACTCAACCTTATTTCTACCGCCCCAAATGTGGTGTACAACGTGGTGATGGATGATGGCAAACAAGTGCGGGTTACCAATCCATCGGAGTTTCCAGATGGCAAAGTTGCGGCCGTATTTGAGCCAATTGTTAAATCAACGATTCTGGCACCTTCTGAATATATTGGAACCATCATGGAGCTTTGCCAAGATCGCCGCGGGACTTTACTGGGGATGGATTACATCTCAGAAGATCGGGTAGAGATTCGCTATGACCTACCACTTGCCGAAATTGTTTTTGACTTCTTTGATCAATTGAAGAGTCGCACCAAGGGTTATGGCTCACTTGATTACGAAGAGAAAGGTGATGCCGAAGGCAACCTGGTCAAAGTCGATATTTTGCTTCAGGGCGAAGCGGTGGATGCATTTAGTGCCATTGTCCATCGGGATAAGGCGTACTCATACGGCATCATGATGACCGGAAAACTTCGGGTATTAATCCCGCGGCAACAGTTTGAAGTTCCAATTCAGGCAGCCATTGGTTCCCGCATTATTGCCCGCGAAAGCATTCGCGCGATTCGCAAAGATGTTTTAGCCAAGTGTTACGGTGGCGATATTTCGCGTAAACGTAAACTTCTGGAAAAGCAAAAAGAGGGTAAAAAGCGCATGAAAATGGTGGGACGGGTGGAAGTTCCACAAGAAGCTTTTGTTGCTGCCCTTGCCACCGATGCCGATATTGAAAAGGTAAAGGCAGCTCGCAAAGCCAGCCAATGAGCCTCTCCTTTTACGTTCATATCCCGTACTGCATTAAACGGTGCGGGTACTGCGATTTCAACACCTACACCCCGGCCGAACTACAAGATGGCGCAACCTTAGAAATTGTTAGCAATGATTATATTGATGCGGTCCTAATCGAGTTACAGCGCGCCCCAAGTGATGTGGTTCCAACCATATTCTTTGGCGGCGGAACGCCATCGTTATTGCCAGCTGATGATTTAGGTCGAGTGATAGCCGCTATTAAAGCGCGCAATGGCTTGACCACTGATTGTGAAATATCCTTAGAAGCTAATCCAGATTCGATAACTGCGGAAAAACTTTCCCGTTACCTAGAAGTAGGTTTCAATCGAATTTCTTTTGGGATGCAATCTGCCAAGCCGCATGTATTGGCAACCCTTGATCGCACGCACAACCCAGCAAATGTAAAAAAGGCAGTAACAATGGCGCGCGCCGCAGGCTTTCCATCAATTAGCGTAGATTTAATTTATGGAACTCCGGGGGAGAGTTTGACGGATTGGCAAGAAACCTTGGAAGCGGCGCTTTCACTTGATATCGATCACATAAGTGCTTACGCGTTAATAGTTGAAACTGGCACAAAACTTGCCGCCCAAATAAAGCGGGGCGATTTAATAATGCCAAATGATGACTTGATGGCAGATATGTACCTGCTGATAGATCAATTGTGCGAGACCAAAGGTATGGAATGGTATGAACTTTCAAATTGGGCAAAGCCGGGTCATGCCTGTCGTCATAATGTTGGCTACTGGCATAGCAAAAACTGGTGGGGTCTAGGGCCAGGTGCCCACTCGCACCTAAATGCAAAACGTTTCTGGAATGTGAAACATCCAACAACTTACAAACAAAAAGTATTTGCCGGTGAATCGATAATTGCGGAAAGCGAGCAGTTAACGCCAGCACAGCTTAAAGATGAGGCCATCATGCTGGGAATCCGGATGCGGGAAGGTCTGCAATTAGAACTACTTGCGCCCTATCAGATGGAGGTTTTGGCTACTTATCGTGAGAATGGTTACCTTGAATTAGCGCAAGATCGGGTTTTGCTGACCCCTGCGGGTCGCTTGATTGCCGATCGAATCGTGCGCGAAATAACTTTCTAGTATCCTATGAACAAATGTCATCACGTCGTCTAGAAATCCTGCGCGCCATTGTCGATGAGTACGTTGCGACCCAAGAACCAGTCGGCTCCAAATCAATCGCTGATCGTCATGGTTTAGGTATTTCACCCGCCACGATTCGAAATGAGATGGCGGTCTTGGAAGATGAGGGGTTAATTACCCAGCCGCACACAAGTGCTGGCCGAATTCCAACAGATCTTGGTTACCGAGTTTTTGTGGACAAATTGGAAACAGTTAAACCATTATCTTCGGCAGAGCGCCGGGCTATTGAAACTTTTTTAGAGGGCGCACTCGATCTTGATGATGTCGTAATGCGAACCGTACGTTTGCTAGCTGATATCACTAAACAGGTTGCCGTAGTTCAATATCCATCAATGGTAAGAGCGCGGGTTCGTCATGTCGAACTAGTGGCGCTGACCCAATCACGGTTGATGATGATTTTGATTACTGATGCTGGTCGCGTCGAACAACGTAGCATCGAACTTACTCGTGAAGTAGCAGAGCAGTTCTTAAATGATCTACGCAACAAGTTAAACAACTCCATGATGGGGCAACGACTTCCGGATGTGGCAGATCGCATTACCGGAATCATGGAGAGTTACAGCGCTGGCGAGCGAAGAGATGTCGCCATTGTTGTGTCAGCTATGATCGAAATGGCGATGGAACGTCCCGAAGAAAAAGTTGTATTGGCCGGAACTGCAAACTTAGCCCGCTTCCAAGAGGATTTTTCAACAACAATGCATCCAGTGCTAGAGGCGCTAGAAGAACAAGTTGTCTTACTCCGCCTATTGGGTGATACCAATGAGACAGTTCAGGTGCGCATCGGGCATGAACAAACTGAGCAGAATCTACGAACCACATCCTTGGTGGCAGTGGACTACGGATCATCTGGTTCTGCCCTTGGTGGGCTGGGGATTATTGGGCCAACACGTATGGATTACGCAGGATCAATTGCGGCGGTAGCTGCAGTTGCACGTTATGTCGGACGATTTATTAATGAGGGTGCATAAGTGGCAGATCATTACCAAACTTTAGGCGTGACCAAAGTTGCCACCGCAGCTGAGATTAAAAAGGCCTACCGCAAATTAGCGCGCGAACTTCATCCCGATGTAAACCCAGATCCGGAGACGCAGGAAAAGTTTAAAGAAGTTACCGAAGCTTACGATGTGTTAAGTGATGCCCAAAAGCGTCAGCAGTACGACACAGGCGGGGCAAACTTTGGTGGGGCAAACTTCGGCGGCGGCTTTAGTGACATCATGGATGCTTTTTTTGGCGGCGGCGGGTCTCGTGGACCACGTCCACGTACTAGGGCTGGACAGGACTCACTTATTCGAATCCAAGTAGATCTGAATGAAGCCTGCTTTGGAACCGAACGCGAGATCACCGTTGAATCAGCAATTGTTTGCCCAAAGTGCACCGGCACTGGTTGCGTGGATGGCGATCATCCAGAGGTGTGTTTGACATGTAAGGGTCGCGGTGAAACTCAACAAGTGGTGCGCTCGGTGATTGGACAAGTCATGACATCGCGCCCTTGTAATGCCTGTCAAGGATATGGCAGCGTGATCAATAACCCATGTCGCGAATGTGCGGGGGAAGGGCGGGTACGCAGTCGTCAGACAATTGATGTAAAAGTTCCAGCCGGGGTAGAAACAGGTAACCGGATTCAGATGTCTGGCCGCGGCGAAGTCGGCGCGGGCGGGGGACCAGCTGGTGATCTTTACGTCGAAATAGTTGAAGAACAGCACGAGTACTTGGTGCGAGATGGCGACACGCTTCATATGTCCCTGCAAATCAACATGATTGCCGCAGCGCTCGGTACCACTGTTTCCGTTGAAACTTTAGATGGCGCTGCCGATGTACAGGTGAAAGCTGGCACCCAAAGTGGGGCACCAATCGTGATCAAAGGTAAGGGAATGACACGTTTGCGTCGTGGTGATAGAGGCGACTTGATTGTCCATGTAGAGGTCCAAACGCCAACCAAGTTAAGCAAAGAAGAAGAAGGCATCCTGCGTCAATTTGCCCAAGCGCGCGGGGAAAAGGCGAGCGATGCCCATGTAAAGGGTCACGATGGATCGATTTTTAGCAAGATCAAAGGTGTGTTTAACAAATAATGTTTACCCTCTTTTTTGTCGATGAGCTGCCAACAAAGGTTGGCGAAAAATATAAGTTTGCGAACGAAGATGCCAAACACGCAATACGGGTTTTGCGCACCAAAGTTGGCGATGAGTTCATGCTCGGTGATGGAAATGGATCGTGGTCAAAGGTAAAAGCTATTGAAATTAATAAGAGTTCAATCGGAGTCGAAGTTATCGCAACTGGTTATCAAGAGCCACTGGCAACAACAATCACCGTGGTGCAAGCACTACCAAAGGGTGATCGATCAAAAGAGGCGATCGAACTATTGACGGAAGGCGGTGTTGATCGCATTGTTCCGTGGGCGGCAGCGCGCAGCATTGGCAAGGCATCGGCTAAGTTTGGAATCACCGCCCGCGAGGCCAGCAAACAATCCCGCCGCTTTCGAATCCCCGAGGTTACAGATGTTGCAACTACCGTTCAGATTTGTGAAGCGATTAAGTTAAGTGATTTAGCAATTGCCTTTCATGAAAGTGCTACCCACAAATTATCTGATCAAATTTCATCGCATAATGTTGGGCACCTACTAATCATCATTGGACCAGAAGGTGGCATCACCGATGAAGAGTTGGCTACTTTCGAAGCAGCTGGCGCCAAGGTAGCGTTGCTGGGACGTCCGATCTTGCGCTCGGCACACGCAGGGATCGCCGCGGTTTCTGCTATTTCGGCGCTGTTGAAGGTATGGTAATTAAATGGCGCTGGTTCCAGATTGTATTTTTTGTTCGATAATTCTAGGTACGACCCCAGCCGATATCGTTTATCGCAGCGAAAATGTGGTGGCATTTAATGATTTAATTCCGCAAGCCCCCATGCACGTGTTATTGGTCCCAACATTGCACACCGAAAATGTGGCCGGGATAGCCAGAAATAGCGCCACCATTACCGCCGCTCTTTTTTTGGCAGCTGATGAAATCGCAGCCGAACGGGGCCTGACCAGCTACCGAACCCTGTTTAATACCGGCGCAGCCGCTGGTCAGAGCGTTTTCCACGCTCACCTGCACCTATTGGGTGGTCGTGAGATGGCATGGCCACCCGGTTAAAGATAGATTTACCCACATATGGAGCGAACGCTAATTACCGTACCTAACGCCATTGCCATGGTTGCAGTTGTCGGTCCGCATGATGACAATCTTCGCGTTATTGAAGCCGCTTTTCCTTCGGTGAACATAACTGTTCGTGGTAATGAAATTACCTTGCGCGGAACACACGAGGATTGTGGAAAGCTAGAAAATCTCTTTTACGAATTAATGGTTGTGATTCGCAGTGGAAATACTTTGGATGTGGACGCCGTTAATCGCGCTATCGAAATGCTAGATCACCAACCAATTGATCATCCGGCCGAAGTAATGTCGCTCAATATTGTTAGCAATCGTGGCCGAACAATTAGGCCAAAGACGGCCAATCAGAAGCGCTATGTGGATGCTATTGAAGATAACACAATCACCTTTGGGATTGGTCCAGCTGGTACTGGAAAAACTTATTTAGCGATGGCCAAGGCTGTGGCAGCGCTGCAAAGCAAGAAGGTTAATAGGATTATTTTAACCCGGCCAGCGGTAGAAGCGGGTGAACACTTAGGTTTTCTACCTGGAACACTGAGTGAAAAGATTGACCCTTACCTGCGCCCATTATTTGATGCGCTGCACGACATGATTGACCTCGACACAATTCCTCGGCTAATGCAATCTGGCATCATCGAGGTCGCGCCCCTTGCCTACATGCGTGGTCGAACCCTGAACGATGCTTTTGTGATCTTGGATGAGGCACAAAATACAACGCCAGAACAAATGAAAATGTTTTTAACCCGGTTGGGTTTTGGTTCAAAGATGGTCATTACTGGGGATATCACTCAGATCGATCTTCCTAATGCCCAAAAATCTGGACTTCGAGTCGTGCGGGATATTTTAAAAAACATTGACGATATTGCGTTTCTGGAACTAACCGCCGAAGATGTTGTTCGCCACCGTTTGATTGGTGACATTGTTAAGGCCTATGCCAATTTTGAAGAACACCAACAAGTATTGCGCCCGATTCGGCAGTAGATGACAATTGAAGTTACAAATACTTCAGGACAGTTAGTACCAGCCGATGGAATAACCTCCCTGATGACATTCGCACTTGCCGCACTAGACTTAAATCCAGCTTGTGAGCTCAACATTTCTTTTGTGGAAGATGATTACATGAGCGAACTTCACCTGAAGTGGATGGAAGAACCTGGGACTACCGATGTCTTGTCCTTTCCCATGGATCTACCCGAAGTTCCAGGGGAGGCGGTGATCCTCGGCGACATTGTGATTAGCCCGGTAGTGGCTGCCGCTCAAGCTTTAACCCAAGGTCATTCAACGGAACACGAGATCTACATCTTGGCAACGCACGGGTTGTTACACATCATCGGTCACGACCACGCAGATAATTTGGAAGAAAAAGTCATGTTTGAACTACAAGAAAAAATTGTTAGCGATTGGGAGCAGCATTCGTGAGTCCGGTAGCAATTTTTAGCATTATTTTACTTTTGTCTTTTGCTGGCTTTCTTGCCGCTAGTGAAACTGCGCTAACTTCGATTTCCCGAATTGTCATTGATGAGCTGGAAGGAAAACGCGGCGGGTCCCTGCTGCGCAAGTACAGCGCCGAGCCCGCCCGCTATCTCAATGTTATTTTGCTGGTTCGAAAACTTTGTGAATTTACGGCAACGGTATTGCTGGCCGCTATCTTGCTTCGAAATTATCCATCAGCCCAAGCCATGGCGCTGACCGTTGCGATTATGGTGGTACTTTCTTACGTGGTCGTTGGAGTAGGCCCACGTACCCTAGGTAAACAACAACCTCACAAATACGCTCGCTATGGAATCATCATTGCTTACGGTATGGCCTTCTTGCTCGGCCCAGTTACTAAGCTTTTGATTGCCGTCGGTAATGCAATAACGCCTGGCAAGGGATTTAGAACAGGCCCATTTACCTCAGAGGCCGAACTTCGAGATTTGGTAGATCAAGCACACGAGCGTGGTCTGGTCGAGTCCAATGAGCACGAGATGATTCACTCGGTATTTGAATTAGGTGACACTTTGGTGCGAGAGCTGATGGTGCCGCGTACCGACATGGTTTGGGTGGAAAAAGATAAAACCGTTCGTCAAGGTCTCTCGCTTGCATTGCGCAGCGGTTACTCGCGAATTCCAGTCGTAGGTGAAGACATCGACAATATTGTTGGAATTGTTTATGTCAAGGATTTAGCTAAGCGTGCTTTGGATCACCGTGACGCCGAACAAAATGAAACCATCGAAAAGCACATGCGTCCAGCCAACTTTGTTCCAGAAATAAAGATGGCCGATGAATTACTGAAGGAGATGCAAAAGAATCAAATTCACCTAGCGATTGTGGTGGATGAGTATGGCGGCACTGCTGGAATCATTACGATTGAAGACATCATCGAAGAGATCGTTGGCGAAATCGAGGACGAGTTCGATGACGGCGAAGAAGAGATCATCTGGTTAACAGCTGATAAGGCTCGAGTTAAAGCCACACTACATATTGAAGATTTAGCGGCCGAATTAAAGATGGATATTGAAAAGAACGTCTACGAAGATATCGACAGCATTGGCGGCTTAATGGCACAAAAGTTAGGTCGGGTACCGATCGTCGGAAGCACTATTTCCTGGAATGGCTGGTCGATTACATCGGAGCGCCCGCAGGGCCGCCGCCGCCGAATTTCATCGGTGATTGTTGAGCGGCTGGTCGATGAGATCGAGGACGCTGAGTAAGCGATAGACCTGCCAACAGTTAGAATGGCGGCATGCGTATTGTTCGATTTACACCAGGTCCAGATTCAGGTTTAGGCCAAGATCCACTCTTTGGCGTACTAGAAGATGATGCAACTATTAGCATTATCAGCGGTGATCCGATCTATGCCGGAGTTCAAAAGACTGCCGCAAAAATCGAATTAAATAAGGTACGTCTACTGGCACCAATTATCCCGCGTTCAAAGGTGGTCTGTGTCGGCAAAAACTATGCCGATCATGCCGCTGAAATGGGTGGGGTTGTCCCAGATGAGCCGGTTATTTTCTTAAAGCCAAACACATCAGTAATTGGACCTAATGACACCATCATTTGGCCAGAAATGTCAGCGCGAGTAGATCATGAAGCCGAACTAGCGATTGTGATTGGCCGGCTTTGTAAAGATGTGCCAAAGGAGCGGGTAAATGATGTGATCTTTGGTTACACCATCGCCAACGATGTAACCGCACGCGATCTTCAGAAAAAAGATGGACAGTGGACCCGCGCTAAAAGTTTTGACACCTTTTGCCCAATCGGTCCATGGATCGATACTGATTTTGTTCCGGGTACCCAAAAAATTACTGCAACCATTGCCGGCGAAATCAAGCAGTCGGCCCAGATTAATGACATGATCTTTGATGTTCCAACAATTATTAACTTTGTTTCCAGTGTGATGACTTTGCTGCCAGGTGACATCATTTTGACCGGTACCCCAGCAGGGATTGGTCCAATGGTGGTGGGTGAAAAAGTGACAATAGCAATTGAAGGACTTGGCGTGTTAACTAACAAGGTCGCTACCAAGTAAATGACAAGTAAACCGGTAAAGGTTCGTTTTGCGCCATCACCCACAGGTGATCTACATGTTGGAAATATTCGCACCGCCTTATTTGATTGGGCCTATGCCCGGCACACCGGCGGAACTTTTCTCTTTCGAATCGAAGATACCGACACCACGCGGGTAACCGATGAGTACATCAACGCCGCCATCGATACCTTAAAGTGGCTGGGACTTGATTGGGATGAGGGTCCAGAAGTTGGTGGCGAAAACGGTCCTTACTTGCAATCACAGCGGTTAGATATTTATGCTTTGTGGGCGCAAAAGTTTTTAGATCAGAAGGATGCCTATCACTGCTACTGCTCACCAGCAGAACTGGAAGCGGTTAGGGAAGGCCAACGCAAAGCAAATGTGGCACCTGGTTACAACGGACATTGCCGTGAGCTAACGCCAGCACAAATTACTTTTTACCAGGAAGAAGGCCGCGGGGCAGTGGTTCGGATGCGGATGCCAGCTGGTGGCACCACCTTTACCGATTTGATTCGCGGGGAAATTACCTTTGATCACAACTTTGTGCCTGACTTTGTGTTGGTTCGAGCAGATGGCTCCCCGCTTTACACTTTAGCGGTCGCCGTTGATGACATTTTGATGAAGGTTACGCATGTTTTGCGCGGTGAAGATTTGCTTTCTTCCACGCCGCGTCAGATTCGGGTGTATCAAGCAATGGGTATTGCGCCAGAAGATTTTCCAGTATTTGCACACCTACCATTTGTGATGGGTCAGGACAACGCCAAACTCTCCAAGCGAAATGGTGAAGTTTCCATTGCTTGGTATCGCGAGATGGGTTTTTTACCAGAGGCGATTTGTAATTATTTGGCACTTCTCGGTTGGTCACCTGGTGATGATTTAGAAAACATAAGTATGAAGCAGTTAACTGAAATGTTTACTGTGGAAAAAGTTCACTCATCTCCAGCCAAGTTTGACATGAAAAAACTGGAAGCAATCAATGGTGACAAGATTCGAGCACTGACCCTGGATGAATTCTTGAAATGGTCGCTACCGTTTCTTATCAGCGCCGATGTCATTACCGGCACTGATGCCGAAATTACTTTGGTAAAGCAGGCTTTGCCGCTAATTCAAGAGCGCATTATTAAACTTAATGAAGTTCCAGCGATGCTCAAATTTCTATTTACCAAAAATTTCGCGGTGGATGAGGATTCGGTTGCAAAAATCAGCGATGAAGGATCGCAAGTGATTTTAACCCGTTCCATCACGGAGCTAGAAACAGTTGCGGTTTGGAGCCATGAAAATATCGAAACTGTGCTGCGCGCGGCATTGATTGAAGAGTTGGGGCTAAAGCCGCGAATTGCTTTCACCGCATTACGTATTGCAACCACCGGAAGCACCATTTCTCCGCCACTTTTTGAATCAATGGAGTTGCTGGGCAAAGTGGCCTGTTTGCTGCGTATTAATGCGGGATTGGTACGCTAAATCCGCTGGTATTCTTACGCCTTGCGGTGCAAGGTGTAATAACCTTGGGGTATGGGGTAATTGGCAGCCCTGCTGATTCTGGTTCAGTAAGTCTAGGTTCGAGTCCTGGTACCCCAGCGCAGTAAAGAAGTACAACTTAATATCTGTTCTAGGAAGAGTTCTAAAAGTGAACTCGATGGCCCCGTCGTCTAGCGGCCTAGGACTCTGGCTTCTCAAGTCAGCTACGAGGGTTCGAATCCCTTCGGGGCTACCACTTCTATCTCCCTACTCACACTCAAAAGGTGCGAGTAGGGAGATTTTTGTATTACCGCACACGCTAGATTTACATCATGCGCGTAATCAATGCCGAGCAACTTAAGAGTGTTCTGGCCAATCTGCCTAGCAATCCACGCATCATTGCTTCTGGCAATTTCTCTACGCCACTGACGCTGCTGGCCATTGCCAATGAGGTGATTCCAGAATTTAAGTTGCATATGCTAAACGCTCATGGCGCTGGAATTCCAGATCGACCTGGCATTACCTATGAGACCGCGTTTGTTGGCCCAGCCATGCGCAACCATCCACGGCTGGAATACATCCCATCCCGCCTTTCGCTGCTACCAGTTTTAATTCGTAACTTTTACCGGCCAGATGTCGTCTTTATTCACACCTCCCAACCACGCTTTGACACGGTGAGTCTTGGCACCGAAGTCAATATTTTGCCGCGGGCGATCGAAACTGCGCGAGCACATGGGGGATTAGTTATCGCCCAATCGAATCGGCAAATGCCATATACCTACGGCGATGCCCAAGTTTATGAGAGCGAAATTGATTACTTAGTTGAAGTTGATGAAGCCTTACAAGAAAAGCCAACTATCGAAATCACCGATATTCAAGCAGAAATCGGCAGTCGAATTGCCGCCTTAGTTGACGACTATTCAACTTTACAATTAGGTATTGGCGGTGTGCCAGATGCAGTTTTAATGGCACTAAGAGACCGCAAAGGATTGCGAATTTGGTCTGAGATGTTCTCTGATGGCGTGCTAGAACTCTCAAAAGCTGGCGCCTTAGATGATGAAATCTTGATTACCGCATCCTTTATCTTTGGCAGCCAAGAGTTGTATCGATGGTTGCACCTAAATAAAAGGGTCCGAATGCTTCGCACGGAACGCACCAATGACCCTAGCCAAATTGCACGACAGGCAAAGATGACATCAATTAACAGCGCGTTAGAGGTTGATCTCTTTGACCAAGCCAACGCCAGCCATGTGCGGGGCAAGATCTATAGTGGTTTCGGCGGATCAACCGACTTCATCGTTGGCGCACTCCACAGTCGTGGCGGCCAATCTTTTGTGGCACTGCCCTCTTGGCATCCCAAAGCAAGTGTTTCAACCATCGTGCCGCGCTTACAAAGCAACGTCACGCACTTCCAGCATTCTTATGTGGTAACTGAACAAGGAGTAGCAGCCAGTTTTGGTCATAGCCAAAATGATCAGGCAATAAACATTATTAAAAACGCGGCTCATCCTTCGGTTCGGGAAGAGCTAACCGCAAAGGCCGCGGAGTACGGGCTGCTGTAACCAAATTAAAGCCCGGACCAAAGCAATAAGGGAGGCGCATCTCGGCGCATATTCTTGGCAATCCAGGTTGCTCCAGCCAGATTATCGCCAGCAGATGGAACGATTACCGCAAAAGGTAACTTGGCATTTATTTCTAAACCAATTTTAGTTACGTAACTTGCATTGCGGGCAGCTCCACCTTGAATCACAATCTCAACCGCATCTGCTTTCTTACCGCCAGTGCCAAACCAGGTTGCCACCACGGTTTGTGCCAGCAAATATGCGCCTTCATCGACAATGGCCGTTGCGGTAGAGACTCCGGCATCGGCAGCTTCTAAAACTTTTCTAGCAGTATTGATTGCAAGTGTTGCTGCTTCTTGACCATCTACTATCTCTAACCTATCAAAGGCAGCACACTCATCGGTAAAGTATTGAAGCATATGCCGATCATCGCCGCGGCCTTGTCGAATCCCTAATGCTTTACTGATTGCTAACTTTCCGAGCCAATAGCCGCCACCTTCATCACCAAAGATGCTGCCTATGCCATCGCGGTGGGCATGATTTCCATTTCGCCCGGCTACCGAGACCACGCCGCCACCAATCGATAAAACAACACCATCACGGCCAGCAAGTGCCCCAACAAATCCAGCAAATCCATCATCAATTGCTGCAACTTTTCGGGCACCGAAAAATTCTGCACAAAGTTGGCCATACTTTTGCGGCTCCACAACAGTTCCATTAAAGCCACTACATGAGAGCGCAACTACATCGGCTGATAACTTTTCGATAGATTCAAAGACGGCACGTAATGCCGGCAGTGGAATTTCGCCAGCTAACTTGCCTCTTTCACTAGTAATTAGCAGATCACCTTGCTGGATCCGGCATCCCGATTGCCCTAAATCAACTGCTAGTACTTGGTCATTTGACACGTTGCCAAGGATACTTCAAGGCATGTGAGAAGATAGGTGCATGAACCAATTTGGCGCAATTATGGCTGCCGAAATAGCCGAAACCCCCGCGGTATTTAAGGCGATTCTAAATAATCGTGATGTTTTCAACTCGGTGAAGGATATTTTGACGAGAGAGAAGATTCAATCGGTCTTAATCTTGGCGCGCGGAACTTCAGATAACGCAGCACACTATTTGAAGTATTTAATTGAAACACAAATTGGCTTACCCGTCGGCCTGACATCACCATCATCGGTAACTGTTTATGAGGCCCAGCTCAAGTACGCAAACACCTTAATCGTTGCTATTAGCCAGAGCGGACGATCCCCGGATCTGGTTAAGTTTGCCACCGCTTCCCGTGCGGCAAATGCTTACATAATTGCGATGACCAACGATGGTACTTCGCCATTAGCCGCCGTTGCCCACAATCATTTTTCGCTATTGGCTGGTCCAGAACTTGCTGTTGCTGCCTCTAAGTCCTACAGCGCCCAGCTATTGGTTTCATACTTGTTAGTTGCGGCATGGACTGGCAAGCAGGTCAATGTGGAACAAATTATTAGCGAGGCGACTCGAGTTGTCAGCACCAAGGATTTGGTGTCAACGGCAGTTTCGGCAACTTCCCGAACAAAAGAGATCGTGATTCTTGGTCGCGGCTTTGCCTATCCAAATGCACGCGAAGCTGCGCTTAAGATTCAAGAGACCTGCAAGATTTCGGTGCAGGGGCTTTCTACCGCTGATTATCTGCACGGGCCGATCTCGGCACTCACCGTTGATACTCAGGTTTTCATCGTTGCCCCCTCGCATATGCCTTCGCACTCAATTACGGAAGCAACGGCAAAGATTAGAGAGACCAGCAACCGCATTTTCTGGATCGGAAATGGTGGCGCACCAACGGGTGATGACATAGTACTTTCTGGATCGAACTGTGATGATGAAATTGCATCGACACTTGTAGATGCCATTGTGCTGCAGCGTTTTGCGCTCGAGTTCGCAGTTGCATCGGGCTACAATCCAGATGCACCTGAAGGACTTTCAAAAGTAACGCTCACCAACTAAAAATTCAGGTAGAGCTCTGAAGGAGAAAATAAATGGCAACAGTAAAGAAAGTGGCAGTGGCAAAAGTGGCTGTAAAAAGAGCTGCGGTAAAAAAAGTTGCCGCCCCAGTTGAAGTTCGCCATGACCGAATTGATTGGCGATCGCTGTATCTCTACGCGGTTTGCCTCATCACCTTGTTAGTTGTTCTTTTCGCAACTGTTTCGCTAGTTAATTCCATTATAAATGTGGTATTTCCAGATCCTTCCTACGTCGATATCTATGCCAAGCCTGAGTTTGCCCCGTCTCCGCAGTTGCTAGAACAGCAAGAAGAAGCCAATCAAATACGGGCTATTAAGAGCATTATTACCGCCTTCACCACGGTTGCTATTGCGGCGCCGCTGTATCTTTACCACTGGCGCCAAACAAAGAAGTAACGGTTTAGCCAATCAGATTACGACTGCGCTTTAATTCGCGCTCATGATTGCAAGCACGTTCGGTGTGGGTGTCATAGCAAGGATCACATAGCAGCACCAACTGGTGGCATTCTGGCTTCTGGCAGTTTCTAAACTGTTTTGTTTTTTCACCGCATTCGGCACAGGTACCGATCAACTTAGTCCGGTCGCTAAAATCCATCGTTAAGCGATCATCAAAGGTATACAGCGAACCTTCCCAAAGACCATCATCACCGAATTTATTACCATAACGAAAGATGCCACCCTTAATTTGGTAGAGCTCATTAAATCCATGATCTTTCATAACGGCAGTTAAAATCTCACATCGAATTCCACCAGTGCAATACGCAACAACCGGCTTATCCTTCATATGGTCATACTTTCCACTTTTGATTTCCGCGATAAAGTCATGCGCAGTTTCCACATCTGGGACAACCGCATCTTTAAACTTACCGACTTTAGCCTCAAAGGCGCTACGAACATCAAAGAAAACGACCTCATCGCCGCGCTCTTCCACCAACTTGTTGACCTCTTTCGGGCGCAAATGTGTGCCACCACCGATGACGCCAGTTTCATCAACTTTTATTGCATCTGGGCTACCAAAAGCCACTAGTTCTGAGCGAATCTTTATTTTTAACTTGGGAAAATCCTGACCGGTGCCATCAGACCATTTGAAATCGATCCTCTTGAAACCTGGATACTCCCGCGTAGCACTCACGTACTTTTTAAGATCGGCCATTTTGCCGCCCAAAGTGCCGTTGATTCCATGTTTAGAAATAATGATGCGGCCCTTGATATTGAGCGACTCACACAAAGTTTTCTGCCACAACTTTAGGGCTTCAGTGTCGGCGATTGGGGTAAAGGCGTAATACAGAATTACCTTGTCCAGATCCATGCCGTAATTCTAACCGCTGAAATCTAACCTGAAAACCTCGAGTAATCGAGGCCATTTTCTGGTTCACCTACATTTAGCGTTTCGGAGTTACTAACTTCCATCTAACCGCTAAACGATAAAGAGATTGCGGAACCCCCATGCGATCAATTACTAGGAAAATAACTCCAATTGCTACCGAATTAAGAGCATTGGGCAGCGGATAAATGAAACCATCCCACCAGGAATAAAACCGCCAATCTGGCAAGGATAAATTGCTTTCCGCTAACTTACTGAAAACTAAACTCCAATTCAGAAATAGATGAAGGATCACACTGGACCAAATGCTGCGAGTAAGAATCATTAAGCAGCACGATAAAATTCCAAAGGAGGTGGCACCAACGACATTGGCATATGCCTGCCAAGGATCCCAACCGGATCCAATATAAATATTGAGGTGCATCAAACCGAACATGAGCGAAGAGATAAATATCGCCCGATATAAACCAAACCGCCTTAGCGCCCCAAAGATTAAACCACGACTTAATACCTCTTCCCCAAAGCCGATAAAGAACAAGAAGATGACTCCTGGTATTGCATATGAAAGTGGCTTCCCGACATTGTTTGGCTCCGCGACATTCACCCAAATCATTGGCAGCACCCAAATCAATGCAAGCAATGTCTTGATATGCCAGCGCGGTAGCCTGAAATACTGCAAACTTGATGATCCCGTTGCATAAACCAGCACATAGAAAAATAGCCCAAAAACTGCGTAAGCCGCGATCGATGCTTGAAAGTACTTATCACCAATTAATTGGCTTGGAAAGTTGTTCAGCAGCAAGACTCCGAATATGGAGAGCCCCACCAGGCTGACCCACATCCGGATATTTCTCATGACCGTAATTTAGAACTAAATACTGGCAAATGCTCGTCTAGATAATTAAATCCTTTGCCCGCGCGCTATCGGAAGTGGCCATTCAATTGGCACACCCAACTTTTCAGCGGCAAATAAGGGCCACCTAGGATTACGAAGAAATGCTCGGGCTAAAAACACGGCATCAGCCTCATCAGTTTCAATGATGTACTGCGCTTGCTCTGGTTCCGAGATTAGGCCCACGGCCGCAGTCATAATCTTGGCCTCCGTGCGAATCGCTTTTGCAAATGGCACCTGGAAACCTGGTGTCGCGGTAATAGGGGCATCATGAACATTGCCGCCGCTAGAAACATCAATTAGATCCACGCCGAGTACTTTTAATTGCGCACACAATTCAATCGAGTCGATCAAGTTCCAGCCATCGTCAACCCAGTCCGTAGCCGAAATACGAACAAAGAGCGGAGTTGTTTCGGGAATTGCCGCCCTTACTGCGATTACGGTTTCCTTTAAGAATCTAACTCGGTTCTCGAAACTGCCACCGTATTCATCACTTCTGGTATTTGCTAAGGGAGAGTAGAACTGGTGCAGCAAGTAACCATGTGCGGCATGGATTTCAATCACATCAAATCCAACTGCAACTGCCCGCTTTGCCGCTTGCGCAAACTGTTTACTCAGTTGATGAATTTCGGTCACCGTTAATGCGCGCGGCTCTGGGTACCCAAAAAATGCAATGGGGGATGAAGAAACGCTTTCCCAGCCACCTTCTTCCAGCGACGCCATTTTGTGATCATCCCAAGGCAACATGGTTGATGCTTTGCGACCGGCATGGGCTAACTGAATTCCAATCTTCACATTGTGAGAATGGGCGAAATCAATAATCGGCACAAAAGCTTGGGCATGGGCAGCATCTTCAATTGATGGACAACCAACGGAAATACGAGCTTGCGGAACTACACCGGTCGCTTCCACCATAATTAATCCCGGTAAACCTGTTGCAAAGGAGCCAAGGTGCACGTTGTGCCATTGTCCGACAAAGCCATCCTTTGCCATGTATTGGCACATGGGGGAGACCCAGATGCGATTTTGAAATTCAACGCCACCGACAACTAGCGGATCAAAGAGTGTGTTCATGCCGCGAGTTTAGACCAGCCACGCATTTCTAGAATCGCTTTATATATTACAATGCCATTTATTATTAGTTAGTTATAACGTCACCTCAAACCAGTGGGCCAGCTTTTCACCATACTTTTTTCAATGGCTGGAAAATGTAATTCGTGCAACGGATCTTTGGGCTTGAACCAAGATTAACCTTTGAAAATGTTATGAGGTCGTTATCGAATCGCTTTGCAAAAGGGGTTAAAGGCATGTACCTTCACCTCACTGTAAACGTTTACAGTACTTTAGCGATGGCGAGGGTTCATGGCGACGATTAAGTCAGTGGCGCTGCAGGCGGGCGTTTCCATAGCCTCTGTCTCACGCGTGATTAATGGCGCTGTTGCTCGTGGAGATACGGAAGAACGCGTCTGGAAAGCGGTCAAAGACCAAGGTTTTCAACCAAATTCTGCAGCCCGCGCCTTAAAAGTTCGAAAGTCAGAACAAATTTGCCTGTCCTTTGATGATCTTGCCAACCCAGCCTATGTGTCGATGACGCGCGGCGTCGGAAAAGCACTGAGTGGTACCGACTATCGCTTAATTCTTTCATCTGCATTTTCATCCATCGAGGAGATTTTGAAGCATCTGGAAACTATGGGCCGCGGTTTCGCAGACGGGCTGATCATTTCCCCTATTTATAGTGACAAACGAATTACAGATTTGTTATCCAGGCTACAGATTCCAGTCGTTCTGGTTGGAACGTTGCCGCGCGGAATTGATGTCGACAATGTGTGGGTGGATTCAGCCGCCGGCGTTCGGACCGCGGTTGAACATTTAAAAGCAACCGGTCGCCAGAAAATTGGCTTGATCAATGGTCCAACTAACACAAATCCCGGTCGCAAACGTTTGGCCGCTTTTGAGTCTGCAATCAAGGATTACGGATTGACCTCGCCCGCGGCAAGCATTATCCAAGCCAGTGCATTCTCAACTGATGCTGGCTATGCGGCAGCAACTGAAGTCGGAGATTTTTCAAGATTTGATTCCATAATTTGTGCAAATGATCAGATTGCAGCCGGCCTGATGAAGTTTTGCTACGAAAAAAAGATTTCAATTCCTGAAAAGTTAGCCATTGTCGGTATCGACAACACAGATTTGGCGTCATTACTTCGACCAAGTCTAACTAGCATCGATCTCTACGCCGAAAAACGCGGAGCTATGGCTGCGCAATTGATGCTTGAACGATTGGCAAATCCAGATCGTCCAACTCAAAAAGTCATCTTCGAACCAACTTTAGTCATTAGAGAATCTTCGGGGCACAAATGAGCACCACAACTAATCGCCCTCGACGTAAGGCAAACGCGGGAAAGATGTACAACCGCGGTGCGTGGAAGTATGCAATTCCCGCTTTTATACCCCTACTTCTCCTTAGCGTCGTGCCGTTGTCGCAAGCCATCTGGACTTCATTCACAGATCAAGTAGCAGGGTTTAATGTAAAGATTTCCTTCATTGGATTAGGGAATTTTGAAAGATTGTTAACCGACACCTTGTTTTGGGCATCATTTAAAATCGGAATTATTTGGGCAGTTTCCGTGACCTTACTCGCACTTGTTCTAGGTTTCGGTTTAGCGTTACTTTTAAATCAAAAACTTAGATTCTTAGGATTAATGCGTATTTTGTCTTTGGTCCCGTGGGCAATGCCACCTGTAATCGTTGCCATTATGTGGAACTTGTTGCTTCGCCCCACAAGTGGCCCGATAGACCAGATTTTTACCTTCCTGAAGTTGCCCGGCGCCGGCACAGATTGGCTTGGCGATTTCAATACCGCTTTTCCAACCGTTATTTTGATTGGCGCTTGGGTAGCAATGCCGATTATTACGGTATCAATTCTGGCAGCGATCCAAGGAATTCCAACGGAAATGGTCGAGGCTTCTGTGATTGATGGCGCAAATGCTTGGCAACGCTTTAGGTTTATTACCGTTCCTACGGTACGAGCGATTACCTCGGCATTGGTTGCACTCAACATTATTTGGCAGTTCAGTTCATTTGGCTTGGTCTACGTTCTAACTGCCGGCGGACCGGGTGGAAAGACCTTTGTCCCGGCGTTGTTTGCTTACAACGAAGCTTTCAAGTACGGAAATTTTGGATATGCCGCGTCTATGGGCGTAGTTATGGCGATAACAATTGTTTTGATGCTCGGCGTCTATCTCAAAGCGAGTAAGCGTGAGGATGTGCAGCGATGAACCAGGTAAAAAATCATGCGCGAGCAGCCACGAAAAAGCGAAAGTACTACTTGATTCCAACCTACTTTTTAGTAATTTGCTATGTAATCTTCTTAGGCTTTCCCTTTTTGTGGATGTTTACAATATCTTTGAAATCTCCATTCGAGTTACTGCAACTTGATCAATCCTTTCTTCCAAAGACGATCTACCTGCAAAATTATGTGGATATTATCGAAAAACGTGGACTGATAAACTCAGCCAAAAATTCACTAATTATCGCGGTGTGCACAACGGTTTTGACAACTATTTTTGCAGTACCAGCTGGGTACGCGATTGCACGTTTGCGAAAAGTTTTTTCTGGAGCAGCGACTGGTTGGATTCTCATTAGCCAAGTATTTCCAGTGTCCTTAATAATCATCCCGCTCTTCATGGCTGTCCGTAGGGTTGGACTGCTCGATAGCATCTGGGGTTTGGTTCTGGTCTATCTAGTCGCAGCTTTGCCCTTTGCGCTATGGATGCTAAAAGGTTATGTCGCTGCGATTCCAATGGATCTGGAAGAGGCCGGCGCGATGGATGGGGCCACTTCCTTTCAGATCTTGCGCAATATCGTATTCCCGCTGTTGCTGCCCGGAATCGTTGCGACCGCATTGTTTACTTTTCTAAATTCATGGAATGAATTTTTCTTCGCCTTAGTTTTAATCCAATCGCCCGAAAGTGAAACTCTTCCCCTTACTTTGGCACGATTTATGGGATCAGAGGGACAAGTACTTCTTGGCCCGCTTGCAGCAGGAGCATTTCTTGCGACTATCCCATCGTTGGTTGTCTTTGGTTTTATGCAGAAAAAACTTGCCAGCGGTCTTTTGGCCGGAGCCGTTAAGGGATAAGGGGTCCAAACTAAAGAAGCAAAGGCAGGGATGGTTATGGAATTTTGTAATAATTTACAAAGCCTCGTAATCGGATGATCACAACCCAACAACCTCATAGACACAAAGGAGAAAATAAGTGAAAAAAGCTAAATTGCTAGCTCTCGTAGCCTCAGTTGCGATGATCGCTAGCGTTGCAGTAGTCATGCCTGCGCGGGCAGCCGGAATTGAGATGACGTATCTAACGCCGGCATATCTCAAGGGAACGGTCGCCTCTACTGAGCGAATTGTTGCCGCCTGGAATAAAGCCAATCCAAATACAACTGTCAAGATTGTGTATGGCGATGTAAATAATATGCAAGACAAGCTGACCACTGCATTCGCTGGAAACGTAGCCCCAGACATTTTTCAACATGAGGCTGCTTCGATTCTTTCATTTTCACAGCAAGGGTATTTAGCCAATTTAACAACAGAGATGCGACCACTTCGGTCTTCAATGCCCGCTGGGCTATGGGATGTTGGTTCATACCAAGCAAAACTTTACGGTGTTCCAACGATGACTCAGACTTACACTGTGTTTGTAAATGTCGACACATTTAAGAAAGCTGGCGTCGCGATACCAACAGGCACGGGCACCTTTACTTGGGATGATTACCGCGCCTTGGCAAAGAAGTTTACTGTCGATGGTAAGTACGGTCTAGCTTGGGGACTTCGGTCACCAGCAGCGATGTCAATGATTATGGGAATGAACTACAACGCTAAATTTTTCCGTGGACTTACATCTAGTTCGGGGGCCCGGCTTAGTGTTAACGCGGCAGAGCTGGAAGTTCCGTCTCGCATTCACCAAATGATTTACACTGATAAGACTATTGATCCAGCAGCTTTGACAATGTCAGGAGCGGGACCAGTTCCGGGATTCCTTGCCGGCAAGTATGCAATGATTTTTTCACCCAGCTATGTTGCAGCAGATCTTGATGTTGCGGCGAAGGCGGTTGGGTTCAATTGGACAGCGTTGCCGTTGCTAAAGGGAGATACAAATATTCAAGGTGCAAATCCTCAGACGCTCTCTGTTTCTGCACAAAGCAAGAACAAGAAGCCAGCTGCAGCATTTATTCGGTTCATGTTGCAAGATCAAAACTTGGCTGAATTGGCGCTTGGTGAAGGCCTTATTCCCTCGACATCAGGTTCGCTAAAAGCAGCTCAAGTACAACGCAAGGGCAGCGCAGGTTGGCAACAACTTCTAGATGACGGCTCAGCACTAGGCCTAGCGCCATTTACGTTGGTAGCCAACTACCAAAAGTGGAAGGACACCGTATTGCAACCAGCAATGCAGCAATTTATTCAGGGAAAAATTTCAATTGGAGAGTTGAAGAAGCGCCAGGTAGATGGATGGAAAGCTATCCGCTAATCGTTTCTCAACTTCGAGGTTGATCATCCGAGGGTAAAAATTCAGTTGGGGTTGGCATTTTAGTCAGCCCCAACTGAACCACCTAGGTTTGGAAATTTTATATACAGAAATTAAACAACTACAAATTCAAGAATGGAAAACGATGTCTATTTTGGAAGATAAGGCAATCGGCGCACTATCTGGTGCCGCCGTAGGCGATTCACTCGGAGGAGCAACCGAAGGGTATAGCCCAGAAGTTCTGCAAGAGCGTTTTGGCGGATTAGTACGTGACATCGTTGGGCCATTTAATGTCGAGTGGAAAACTACACGGCCAGTTTCCCCATTTCATAAAGGTAATGGGCACATCACAGATGATACTTTGATGACCGAAGCTTTAATCGCCGTTTACGAGCAAGTACGAGACCACCTTGATGCCTACACATTTGCCGATGGAATCATCCCGGAGATGGTTACTAAAGAACGATGGATTCCAGAATTAGAACGAGAATCACTTTTGATACATCGCGTATTTCATGCTGAAAAATGGTTAGTTCTTAAGTTGCTTCATGCTCATGCGGACCCACGAGAGGCAGGTGTTGGCAATATCGTAAATTGCGGTGCAACGATGTATATGACACCAGTCGGAATTATCAATGCTGGTAATCCGGAAGCGGCCTACAAAGAAGCGATCGAGATTGCAGGAGCGCACCAATCCAGTTATGGCCGCGAAGCCGCCGGCGTATTCGCGGCAGCCGTTGCCGCCGCCATGTCACCGGGAATTTCAATCGATGAAGTGATTAGTACTGCAATTCATTTTGCACACGATGGCACAAAAGCAGCGATCGAAGCCGTCACCGAAGAGGCCAAAAAAGTTACTTCATGGGAGACCAGCTTTAAGCAGTTGCGAGCAGCGATGGCACCTTTTGACTCGATCGGCGAGGCTTATCGTGAGCCAGGACCGGATGCGCGCAAGCCAAGTCGTTTGAAAGCAATTGAAGAGTTACCCCTTGCGCTAGCTTATTTACGAGTTTCCAAAGGCAATTTTGAAGATGGCGTGCTTGGAGCCATTAACTACGGACGAGACTCAGATTCAATCGCGACCATGTTTGGAGCGCTCAGCGGTGCGATGAATGGCCGGGATACGATTCCGCACAATTGGGCACAAACTATTGAAAAAGAGAGCCGAATAGATTTAGTTGCAAACGGTAAGAAATTGGCCGCGGTAGCAGTTGAGGTGGCTAAAAAAGATTCTGCTCGCACCGCAAAAATTGCTCCTGCGGTGAGCGCACTTTTCGGTAATGGCTAATGGTGATCTCGGATTTTAGATTACGGGTCACCTGGGCGCAGCCAGAAGATCTTGTAGCCCACTTTTTCGCGCAGGCACAGTATGAAGGTCTAGATGTGTCACAAGAGATTGCATCTTGGGTCGAAGCTGGCGGTTCGGCACAACCGCCAAGGGCTGGTGCAACTCCGATTCCGGCATCAGCTCAGATGCGGGCACTTGCCCGCAGGCTGGCCGCAGCGGTTGACCTGAAAATACAAAAAAATTCTGAGCTTGATTATGCCGAGTTTTTAACATCTTTGCCAGAAAGTAGTAGCAAAACAGTTCCAGACCACAATACTTTTTATGGTGCCTGGCTTGGTCGCGCGGCCGGTTGTTTGCTTGGCAAGCCGGTAGAAAAGGTGCCGCGCGAAGGAATTAGAAAGATCTTGCAAACGAGCGGAGCTTGGCCTTTAAGTGAGTACTTCACGGCAAAGGGCGTACCACCTGAAGTCTTAATTGAATACCCATGGAACAAGCAGAGCGCTCCAACCTGCCTACAAGAAAATATTAATGGCATGCCGGAGGATGACGATCTCAATTATCCATTGATAGCACTGTTAACGCTCGAAAATTATGGACGTGACTTCAACACCGATCACATTGCAGATCAATGGTTGAAATTATTGCCAGCAGGGCGCGTGTACACCGCCGAGCGAATTGTTTATCGCAATTTGTTAGATGGGATTCCGCCGCTAGAAGTTGGTGCGCTAAATAACCCATTCAAAGAATGGATCGGTGCCTTAATTCGCACAGATCTTTATGGCTGGATCAACCCAGGCAATCCAAAGCTGGCGGCGCAAATGGCTTATCGCGACGCTTGGCTCAGCCACAGGCGCAATGGTTTATATGGCGCAGCCATGAGTGCTGCGATGTGCTCGGTTGCGATGGTGAGCAAGGATGTTAACGAAGTAATTGACGCTGGCATGTCCGTGCTTCCGCCAACAAGTCAGATTTATCAGGCATGTGAATATGCCCGAGCCTTAGGAAATTCAGATATTGATTATGAAAGTGCATTAGATAAGTTGTATGAAAATGTAGCCGGAATGCACTGGGTTCATACTGTTAACAACGCGGCCTCCGGCATCATGGCATTAACACGAAGTAAGGGTGATTTTTCAAACGCAATTACCTTAACGGTGATGGGTGGTTGGGATACCGACTCAATCGGCGCAACTGTCGGCTCTATCTGCGGCGCCATGACCGGTGCCCACGGAATTGATCCAAAATGGTCGATCCCGATCGATGATCGATTGACATCAAGTATTCCTGGCTGCGATCAATTAAAACTTAGTGAGCTTGCCATAAGGACCAAAGCGTTAGCTTGCTAAATGTTGGAAATCAATTCGAAAGATCCGCGTGGTGTCGACTTACCGATGTCGGTAGGAAATGACGACGCAAAGATGTTTGCCGGCCCCGAAACCTTGGCTGGGCGGGTCGAATGGCGAAATCAACTACACACTTGGCGCACTGATGCAGCCGAAAGAATAAACTACCAAGATTTGGTTTATCGTGATTCAAAGTTAAGTTCCATCACCGACTTCAACATAGCGTTGATTTGGTTATGGGATGAATTATTATTTGACTTTGAATCTGGCAATTTTACACCGGGGAAGCTGTTAGCGGATTCGCAGAAATTTGGTGGGCTGGACGGCATAATTTTGTGGCATGCCTATCCCGTAATAGGCATAGACTCGCGCAATCAATTTGATTTTTATAATGATGTTCCTGGCTTAGCCAAATTAATTGCTGACCTGCAACTTGTCGGTGTTAAGGTCTATTTAAATTACAACCCTTGGGATCGATGGACCAAAAGAGCGGGTGAAAGTGATCAGCAAGAGTTAGCTGACCTGGTTGCAAAATTTGGATTTGATGGCCTCTTTCTGGACACCATGAAATCTGCGGATCCAGATTTCATGGCACCAATACTAAAAGTAAATCCAAAGATCACAATTGCTGGCGAATCTAGAGTGCAGCAAGAACGAATTTGTGACCACGTAATGTCTTGGGCGCAATGGTTTAGTGATAGTGAAATTCCTGGGGTAATTCGAGCCAAATGGTTTGAACCGCGCCATATGCTGCATCAGACCCGCCGCTGGAACCGCTCCCACATTGATGAACTCAATATTGCTTGGCTAAATGGTGCCGGAATGTTGCTGTGGGAAGTGGTTTTCGGTGCCTGGGTGGGTTGGAACCGTCGCGAATCCCAAATGTGGCAGGAAATGGTTGCCATCCTTCGCGAACATAACGAATTACTAACTAGTGGCGAATGGGAACCGCTGACACAACTAAGTGAACCAGCCGAAGCCCATGGTCTTTATGCCTCCAAGTTCAGTAAAAACGGAACAAGTTTGTACACGATCGTCAATAAAAGCGTCGATGAATATCATGGAGAAATTCTTCCAAAGCTAATTGGCACAGTTCCTGGAAATGGGGTTGGGGCAGTTGTGTCTTCTGAAGGCGAACTAGCGCTTTTGGAATTTTCCTATAGTTCATTAAGTTCAGATTTTCCAGAAAAATCCAGTATCCGGATCCAGCCATTAAGTGGGGTAGCCGTCCAACTGAGTATCAGCTTTCGCAATCGAGAATGTGGCCTCTACGATGGTGCACCATTTGTTGATGCCTGGAAGCCATTACCTCCGAACTTTCATCAGCTTTTCACGAAAGTAATTGAAACAAAAATTCGATTAGGCCACATGGAATCTAATCAAGTCACAAATAATGAGTACCACCAATTTTTGCAATCAACTGGGTATACCCCCAAGCAGTCACACAGATTTCTGTCTCATTGGCAGGATGGATCGCCAAAGGCTGATGATTTGGATAATCCAGTCAGCTATCTTGATTTAGCAGATGCTAAAGCGTACGCAACTTGGAAAAAATTAGTGATTCCAACCGAGTTTGAATGGCAGGCGTATGCCCAAGATAATAAAAATAGCCGTAAAAGATTATGGAATCTAACAGACAGCGTTCATTCAGATGGGCGAACTCGATTTTTGATTTTAAAGGGAGGATCCAGTTTTGGTGTCAGGAATGGACAGGGCGCCAAATCAACTAGCGGAATCGCAGAATCTGATTGGTATGTCGATGGTGGCGTTCAAGATGCATCTTGGGTAGAAAAGTTACTTCTCATGGGGGCCGGTATGAGCCGATCAGAAAACATCGGTTTTACCTGTTTTAGATTAGCGACGGCAACGTAATGTCAGCTTTAGCGGGCCTTCGGGTGATAGATGCCGCAACCTTATTTGCCGGACCCACCGCGGCAACTATGTTGGCTGATTTCGGAGCCCACGTTGTAAAGATTGAGCATCCAACTAAAGGTGACCCAGTCCGTGGACATGGCTATTCAAAAGCAGGACATTCCTTGTGGTGGGCAAATATTGGTAGAAATAAACATACGTTGGCGCTAAACCTGGCAGATCCACAGGGAGCTGAATTACTTCTGGAGCTAATTGAGCAAACCGATGTTTTTATTGAAAATTTCCGGCCCGGAACTTTGGAGCGTTGGGGGATTGGACCTACCGAATTACACAAAAGAAATCCGCAGCTAATCATCGCGCGCGTTACTGGATTTGGGCAGTTTGGGCCTTATGCAAACCGGCCCGGCTTTGGAACGCTGGCTGAATCTATGAGTGGATTTGCGGCGATGACGGGTGAACCAGATGGGGCACCAACTTTGCCGCCTTTTGGTTTAGCCGATGGAATAGCGGCATTAGCGATTTCCCAGGCCATTATGTTCGCTCTCTTTGCCCAGAAAAATCCGACAAGTGAAGGGTTTGGAAAGGGTCAAGTCATTGACCTGGCAATCATCGAACCAATTTTGGCAATTCTGGGCCCGCAGGCAACGGTGTACGACCAATTGGGGATCATTCAGCCACGGACCGGAAATCGGTCGGTCAATAATTCGCCAAGAAATACTTATAGAACAAGAGATGGAAAGTGGCTGGCAGTTTCAACTTCTGCCCAATCCATTGCCGAGCGGGTATTAGAACTTGTTGGTCATCCGGAAGTCATTAAAGAACCATGGTTTTCAAGTGGAGCTACCCGGGCTGACCATGCCGAGTTACTTGATACATATGTCGGAGACTGGATTATACAAAGGGATGCAGCTGATGTGATTAAAGCATTTGAAGTAGCACAAGCTGCGGTTGCACCTATTTATGACATAAGCGATGTTATGGCTGATCCGCAGTTTCAAGCACTGCAAACTATTACTGAGATTGAAGATCCAGCACTCGGAACCATCAAGATGCAAAATGTTATGTACCGATTAAGTGATACCCCCGGCCAGCTCAAGTGGACTGGTCGGGAAAAAGGTGCTGATACCAGAGAAGTTTTGCGAGTAGACCTGAAGCTATCCGATGCGCAAATAGATAAACTAATCGAACTAGGTGTTATTGGAGTCAATAAGTGAGCGCTCGTAGCTATTTATATATACCGGCCAATAACTCTGAGATGCTGGAAAAAGCTATTAATCGTGGCGCCGACGCGTTGATCATTGATTTTGAAGATGCGGTTGCAGTGGCTGAAAAAGCGCAGGCTCGAATTAACTTTTCAAAATGGCTGAAAAAAGTTGAAACAAAACAACAGATCTGGGTTCGAATAAATACTGACTCCATTGCGGAAGATTTGAAATTTGTTAACAATTCAAAAGTCACTGGCGTGGTGGTACCGAAAGCAACAGTTGTGAATTTGACTCAAGTTTCACAAAGTATCGAGGCCAACATGCAAATTAGTGCTCTGATTGAAACCGCGGATTCGATCTTAAATTCGCTGTTATTAGCCAGGGTTGCGAAGGTTTCATTCTTGCAAATTGGGATGTTAGATCTGCGGGCCGAGCTGGGTCTTTCCATGGATGGCGATTCTGTCACCTTGCAATACGCGCTAGCCCAATTGGTGTTGGCATCAGCGGCGGCCCAGATTCAACAACCAATCGCGCCAATCTTTCGTGATTTTAATGATGAATCAGGTTTGCGTACTAACTGCCAAGGGTTAAAAGCTAACGGATTCTTTGGCCGAACTGCAGTGCATCCCAAGCAGATTTCGGTGATAAATGAAGAGTTTTCGACTTCAGTCGAAGAGTTAGTGCAAGCTGAAAAAATATTAAGTATTTTAAATAGTAGTCGCGGAACAGCTGTCGATGAAAGTGGAAAAATGATTGATGCGGCATCTGCCCGAATCGCGCGAAGGGTAATTCAGCGATTTAAACCAAATTCGTGAAATAGCCTAGGAGTTACCGAACCGAACGAAGGACGGCGGTGACCTTTCCAATGATCTCGCAGTTATCGCCGGCAATCGGCGCAAAATTATCATTAGCTGGCAGCAACCAAATCTGGCCGTTCTTACGGGAGAAAGTTTTAACCGTTGCTTCGCCATCGATCATCGCGGCAACAATTTCACCGTTGTTGCAATCTTTTTGCGCACGAACAACCACATAATCGCCATCGCAAATTGCAACATCAATCATTGATTCACCAACAACTTTGAGCATAAACAAATCACCGGAACCAACAATTGATTCTGGCAACGGAAAAGTTTCTTCAACCGATTGTTCGGCCATGATTGGTCCACCAGCTGCGATTCGGCCAACAAGTGGCACATAACGGGTGGCAGCAACCGGTGTTGAGTTTTCGACCGTCTTTTCATCTGGTAGTAAAACTTCCAACGCTCGGCCACGGGTAGGGTCGCGCCGGATAAACCCCTTTTTTTCTAATGCTTCCAGTTGGTACTTAACTGAGGCCGGACTTGTGAGGCCGGCAACCACCCCGATTTCGCGCATCGAAGGCGGATAGCCATTGTTTTCCAGGGCATCTTTGATCGCGCCCAGGATTTTAAATTGGCGGGCGGTTAGGCCATGGGCATCAGCTGGGCCATCGGTAAGTTCAGTCACATTTTTAGGCATGGCCATAGGGTGACAGAAATTCACCCAAAATTCAAACACCTGTTCGAATTTTTCTTGCTTTTTGTCAGTGGTTGGGTGTTTAATTACTTTATACGAACAACTGTTCGAAACCTTCCCCAAGGTAAGCAGCAAGGGTTCTTGATTGAACTAAGGAGATAAATACCATGAGCGCTTTTACACTCAATGCAACACCCAGCGCTAAAAGCATTGTAAATCAACGCTTTTTAGCGGTTTTAGCCAATCCTTCCGACCTACAATCAATGCGATTATCACGCCGTGGCCGCCTGGCCCGGACCCTGGTGGTGCTCTCACTTGCGGTGGTATTGGTAGCTGGCTTTGCTGCTACATCGGGGGCCAACCAGGTGGCAGATTCTGCCACCGCCCGTTACACAGTTGTCGTTGTGGCCCCGGGGGAGAGCCTCTGGTCGGTCGCTGCCGCCTATGCAACGGGAGATGTGGCAGGAATGGTCAATGAGATTCGGGAAGTTAACAATCTCCAGGGCTTTGATCTGCAAGCTGGGCAAAAGCTGCGGGTCCCAATTCAATCTCGATAGTGATCGGCGACACGCCGTTCAGAAAGTTTTAACCAGCTCATCAGGCAAACTCTCAAGAAATGCTTTATAGTTGCTACTAGATGTAGGGGTCAAATCGTTAAAAACTTCCATTAGTTGTGTTTTCACGGTAGTTTCGCGATCCGACCAATACATCTACTTTCAGCAAATAACAAGCATTGACAGGAGGACACGCCGAGATGAATTGCCCATTCTGCCGCTACGAAGATTCCCGCGTTGTGGACTCCCGCCCAGCCGATGAGGGCACCCAGATCCGCCGCCGGCGCGAGTGCCCACAGTGCGGCCAGCGATTCTCCACCCAAGAGGTTGCCCTGCTAAACATTATTAAGCGCAGCGGCGCCACCGAACCCTTCAGCCGGGAAAAGGTCCTGATCGGCGTACGCAAAGCCTGTCAGGGACGCCCAGTCAATGAAGATGATCTAGTTTTGCTGGCCCAACGGGTGGAAGAGAGCCTGCGCAGCACCGGCCAAGCCGAGATCGAAGCCCAAGAGGTGGGCCTGGCAATCCTGGCGCCACTCCGCGAGCTAGATGAGGTCGCTTACTTACGATACGCCTCTGTGTACCGTAACTTTGCCTCCCTTGAAGATTTCGAAGGCGAGATCGCACTTTTGCGGGCTCTGCCTTCAAGCAATTCCCCAATTGCAACAAACTCAAGTACCACAGCACCAAACTTTAAGACCGCGCAAAAAATTTATCAGTAAAAAATAACTACAAAAGCAAATTAGAACTAACTAGAAGACGGGGATGTACAACATGTCAAAAACGGTTATCAACCGACCAGCCAAGATCAAGGCCCACAACACGCTTCAGGGTAGGGGCTTGACCATCGAACGCATCTACACCAACGAAGGCATTCATCCATACGATGAAGTTAAATGGGAACGCCGCGATGTAGTGCAACAAAATTGGAAAACGGGAGAAACTGTTTTTGAACAACGAGGGGTTGAGTTTGCCGATTTTTGGTCAGTCAATGCATCGACCATCGTCACTACAAAGTATTTCCGCGGCGCAGTTGGTGCCGACAACCGAGAGTGGTCGCTGAAGCAGGTAATCGACCGGGTAGTTCTCACATATACCAAAGCTGGTAAAGAAAATGGCTACTTTGCAACTGATAACGATGCCATCATCTTTGAACATGAACTTACCTACATGTTGTTACATCAAATCTTTGCCTACAACTCACCAGTTTGGTTTAACGTTGGCACCAACGCACCGCAACAAGTAAGTGCATGTTTCATCCTCTCAGTTGATGACACGATGGAGAGCATCCTGAACTGGTATCGCGAAGAAGGAATGATCTTCAAAGGTGGTTCCGGTGCTGGCTTAAATCTTTCCAGACTTCGCTCTTCTAAAGAGTTATTAAAATCAGGCGGAACCGCATCTGGCCCAGTTTCATTTATGCGTGGTGCTGACGCATCTGCTGGCACCATCAAATCAGGTGGGGCAACTCGCCGGGCGGCCAAGATGGTTGTACTAGATGTAGATCATCCAGATATCGAAGAGTTCATCGAGACCAAGGTTTCGGAAGAGGAAAAAATTCGCGCACTGCGCGATGCCGGCTTTGATATGGATCTTGGTGGAAAAGACATCATCTCGGTCCAGTACCAAAACGCAAACAACTCCGTTCGAGTATCAGATGAGTTCATGCGCGCGGTTGAAAAGGGAGAGCAGTTTGGTTTGAAGGCACGGGCAACTGGTGAAGTTATTGAAACCGTGGATGCCCGCACACTATTTACCAAGATGTCACAAG
>Ga0209702_10002403_pt1 | contig 32738 bp, 26 predicted proteins | sample FRY01_FD_187210 | JGI IMG/M metagenome (GOLD analysis project Ga0209702, IMG submission 187210) | Freshwater microbial communities from Lake Fryxell liftoff mats and glacier meltwater in Antarctica - FRY-01 (SPAdes) (version 2) | ecosystem: Environmental > Aquatic > Freshwater > Ice > Glacier...
TGAGTATGCTAAAAAACGAAAAATCCGAAAAGCTTGGAATCAAAAATAAACGACTGCTCGCTGCCTGGGACACCGACTACCTCGCAAAAGTACTGTTCGGATAACGACTTAGCACGCAATCGCCCTGCCCGCCTCTCCGCCCTGCCGGCCACCTTCTCCCCCTTCAAAGGAATAAGGAATAAGGACTTGGGAATAAGAACTTGGTGTTGGCCTTTCGAATTGTTGACCAACAAAAATGCTTCGGAAGTTTCCTTTATCATATTTTAAGACGCTGAATGAGCTCGCAGCGTACCGCACAGTATCTCTTATCGTATATCGAACAGCACCTTCAGCGAATCCTTCCTCACCGCTTGCGCGAAAGCGGCTTCTGCATCTTCCAGCGGATAGGTGGCCGATAACAGCGGAGCGACCGAGATGGCTTTTTCGCTGATCAGCTTCAGTGCCTGATCAAACGGCCCACAGCGCGAACCCAATAGCGTGATTTCATCAATCACGAAGGGTGCCATATGAATGGTCTGACTGGCCGCCACGGTTGTCTTCAGCACAATCGTGCCACCAGGCCGGACAAGCTGCAGCGCCGTTGAAAGTCCCGTCGGTGACCCAGTGCAGTCGACGACAATGTCAGATGTTCTCTCGGCTGAAAGCTGGTCCAGTTTCAACGTGGAAATGCCAAGCTCACTTAGGACTCGAAGTTTAAAGTCATGCTTCCCGACGACTCTGACATCGCAACCATGATGCTTCAAAACCTGAGCGCAAAGATTGCCAAGCCGTCCGTCACCAAGAACGGTGACCGACTCACCGCCCCGGATCTCCATCTGTTCGGGGATCCGACAGGCCGCGGCCACCGGTTCCACAAACACCGCTTCAGCATCCGTCACATGGTCGGGCACGGCATGCAGATTGACTTCCGGGATCAGCACCTGATCAGCAAAGGCACCATCATGCGAAACGATGCCGACAACCGTCCTTGCCGGACAATGATTGCTCAGCCCCGCACGACAAAGCCGACAAACGTGGCAGCTGCAATTGATCTCGGCGACAACTCGCTGCCCGGCAAACTTCCCGGATCGAGCAACTCCGACAAATTCATGCCCCAGAGTTCCTCGGAAACCCATGTAGCCCTGGCACAGCTGCAAATCTGTTTCACAAATTCCGGCCATAGTCACGTCGATGACAATTTCTTCATCCTTGATGGGACGCAACTCGGCCTCGGTGGTGAAACGCAGACGATCATCAAAAACGACGGCTCTCAAAACAGGCTCTCCAGCGACAGAGACGACTTCATCAGCGAAACAAGTTCATCGGCGGAACGGGCGAGGCGTTTCGGACGTGGATCGTCTTGAAATCCCCAGCCTCGCCTTAACCGCGCTGAACTCAGTTTCGACGATCTTTTTCCAGTTGTCTTCTCAGCCGCAGCGCGTTCCCAATCACGGTGATGTCACTTAGGCCCATCGCGAAAGCGGCGACCAGTGGCCCGCTGGTTCCCAACAGACCAAAGGCGGCCAATGGAATCGCCAGAACATTGTAGAGAAACGCAAACACAAGATTCTGATGAATCGTCCGCAGCGTGGCCCGCGACAACACCAACAGCTCCGGAACCGCCTCGACTCGATCACCAGGAATCACCACTGCCGCCGCTTCCATTGCCACGTTGGTGCCTGTCGCCAGAGCAACTCCCAGCCCGGACGCCGCGAGCGCCGCCGAATCATTCAGCCCGTCCCCCACCATCATGACGTTGGATCCAAGCGACTGGATCCACCGGGCTTTCGATTCCGGAGTGGCCTCGGCAATAATATTGGCGTCTGTCAGCCCCAGTTCTCTCCCCAGCAGTCTGGCGGTCGCCAATTTGTCGCCCGAAAGCATCGACACCTTTACCCCGGATTTTGCCAACTGCTGAATCGCGGCGGCGGCGTCCGGGCGAAGCCGATCGGCCAGCGTTAAGGCGCCGATCCGGCGGCCGTCGATTCTTACCTGAACGGTCGCATGCTCATCGCGAATCACTTCGACCTGTCGGCCATTCACGGAGCCTTTGACTCCGGCGCCTGGCATTGCCGAAAATGATTCCACGGCAGGAATCGGCACGTTGCGTATTTTGGCCTCCCGAACGATAGCTCGGGCAATCGGGTGTTCGGACGGGACTTCCACCGCTGCGGCATACAGCAGCACGTCCGATTCTGAAAAGCCAGGCTCCGCGGTGAACTCCGTCACTTCCAACTGACCGGCCGTCAGCGTCCCCGTTTTGTCAAAGACCACGTGAGTCGCCTTGCCGATGCGTTCCAACGTCGCCGCGTTTCGGATCAGGATTCCTCGCTTGCTGGCTGCTCCTGTTCCCACCATCACGGCCATGGGCGTTGCGAGTCCCAAAGCACACGGGCAGGAAATAATCAGAACTGCGACTGCGGAAATGATGCCTTTCGAAAAATCCCCGGCCAACCACCACCCAGCGACAGTTATTGCTGCGATTAGCAGGACGGCGGGAACAAAGATGGACGAAATCCGGTCGGCCAGACGCTGAACCGGCGCGCGGCTGGTCTGTGCTTTCTGCACGAGTTCCGCGATGCGGGCGATCGTTGTGTTGCGGCCGTCCACAGTGGTCTTCACAATCAGTCGGCCATTTGTGTTGATGGACCCGGCAACCACGGTCGCTCCCACGGACTTATCGACCGGCAGTGATTCTCCCGTCACGATGGCTTCGTTCACGGCCGACTGGCCTTCGATCACCACGCCGTCGACAGCGATTCGTCCGCCCGGGCGAATGACCAGCACCACACCTGCCGGGATTTCGACGCTCGCCATGATGCTCGATGAGCCATCCTCGTTCTGAACTTCCGCGGTCTCCGGCTGCATCTGCAGAAGCTCACGAACCGCGGAGCCGGCGCGTGAACTGGCCCGTGCTTCAAACCAGTGGCCAAGACTGACAATGCCCAGCAGTCCCGCGGCTTCCGCAAAGTACGTTGGTTGTGGCAAGTTAAGAAACAGGACGATGGAGGAATAAACGAAAGCCGTTGTAGCTCCCAGCGAGATCAGAGTATCCATGTTGGTCGTTTTACGGATCGCCGCATTCCAGGCCGACCGATAAAACTCGGAGCCTGCAAACACAATGATCGCGAACGCTCCTGCAAACATCAGCCACGGCATCCAGGCCGGATGCCAGTGCAGGGCTGTCGTGATCCAATGAAACAGTTCCAGAGGTGCCCAGAGACCAATCCCAACGATGGCTCGATGGCGCCACGTTGTTTCGTTCGCCTTCTGTTGTCGTTCGATGGCGCTTCCGTCTACGTCCGCTTCGGATTGCTCAAACGGCCTGGCTTTGAATCCGCGAGACTCGATGGTATCGACCAGCGACGTTGCTTTCATGCCGCGACCTTCAACCGTGGCCATCCCAGCGGAGAAGCTTACACTGGCCGAGGTCACGTCCGCTCGATCTTCGAGAGCCTTTTGAATGGAGGCTGCACAGCCAGCGCATGTCATTCCGCTGATCTGCAGCTTCAGTTCCTCACGCTCCGGCTTCAGAATTCCGGACGAAGCGGCAGGATAGGCGATGGACATTAAGATGACTCCGTTTACAACGAGCAACCAGGAACAGTCACAGAACGGTCTGATTGTACACAGTCTCGTTTCGGATCAGGCGATTTTTTCTTCCGTGCGTGTCTGCTTCAGAAAACGAAAACCGACTTTTTGAAGGCGGCCACAGCGATCGCCGGGTAACGGACGGGGACAATGACTGGCCGGCATGACATCTTGCATGCGAAAATTGGGGTCCGCTGCTACCCTACTGCTTTTGCATAGCCGACGATTGATGTCGGCAGTGGACTCTGCGTCACCGCTTTGCGGTGAGCAAACCAGCATCCGATCTTGTGGCGTCACAAACAACGACAGCAAACTTTGTTCACTACAGATCGCTGTTTCGGCGGAACGGTCTGTGATTTGCACCGTCCTGATGCTGGCGAGCGCTAGTAAGCACCCGTGCATAAGTTTCTTCGTTTAACGGCAAGCCGAAGGCGTCGGTTTTCTGTTAATTTGCCTACGCCTCCGGCTCTCCGTCAAACGAATTATGACCAATGACTTGTGCGTGGGTGCTTAGGTGAATTGTTCCGTTCCTATTCGTCGCAAAGACACACAGGATTTATTAATGTTGCTGCAGGTGAACTTTGAGATCTCGTTTACGTTTCATGAAGCGAGTCCCGTCGTATTATTGACGTTTCTGCATCCTTCACGTGATCCGACTGTGCGAAATCCGGAGCGATTTTCCATTGAACCGAGTGTGCCTGTCACTCGGTTTGTGGACAATTTTGGTAACCGTTGTGGACGTGCGGTTGTTCCGCCCGGTATGGTCGTGTTTCGCAATCAAGCTGTCGTTGAGGACAGCGGTCTTCCCGATCTTCAGGTGCCCGACGCTCAACAGGTTCAGATTCAGGATCTGCCGGACTACGTTCTGCAGTTTTTGTTACCCAGCCGATATTGCGAAGTGGACAGTGAGCTGAAGGAACTGGCATGGTCGCTGTTTAAGGGAACTCAACCCGGCTGGGCTCGCGTTCAGGCTGTGTGTGATTTTGCTTTCCGGCACATTCGCTTCGACTATCAGCAGGCTCGCCCGACTCGCACTGCCCTCGAAGCCTATCGTGAACGTGTCGGTGTGTGCCGCGACTATATGCATCTGGCAATCACGCTGTGCCGATGTCTCAACATTCCGGCTCGTTACTGCACCGGATATCTGGGCGACATTGGCGTGCCCGCTCAACCCAGCCCGATGGATTTCAGTGCCTGGTTTGAAGTGTTCCTCGGCGGCCAGTGGTATTCTTTTGATGCACGAAACAACATCCCACGCATCGGCCGCGTTCTGATGGCTCGCGGCCGTGACGCGGCGGATGTTGCCATCACCACAGCTTTTGGAACCAGTCAATTGCAGCTGTTTCATGTTGGCACAGACGTTGTTTGAGCGGGGCATCCAAAGCAGGGACTGTAAAACTCTTTGGATGCAAATCGGTCTGGCTCTGATAGCTTCTCGGCGAACTTATCAACGAGCACCGTTCAGATTTGCCAGTGCCTCGCCGACCGCTTTTTTCACCATTGGATTTGGGTCATCCTGAGCCGCCTCCAAAGCCGTCCGCACATCGGGCGACTGCTTTCCGATCGTTCCCAGCGTCGTCGCTATTTCGGCGCGAATGCCGGGTTTCGCAGACCGCAGGGCCGTCAACATCAGGGGAATCGCGGCCTCTCGATTTTGCTCAGACGGGTCCACATGCACCAGCGCCCATGCAGAGAGAATGCGTTCAAACGTATCACCTCGACGGACACTCTCCCGAAGACGTGCAGCGGCCTCCATCGCTGCTGGCCCCTGCCGTCCAAGAACGTAACGAGCGGCATTGCGGACCGTGACGTCAGGGTCTTCCAGAGCCACAATCGCAATTGGAATCACCTGGGCAGCCGGCGCGTGGATTTCCGTCAACGCGTTGAGCGACATGGCGCGCACCGACGCGTCGGGATCGCCAGCCGCATGTTCCAGCAAAACGGGCAGAGCGGCACTGGCTTCGGGGCCCAACGTGGCGAACGCTGTCATCACTTCGCGCCGCACAAGAGGCATCTCGGACGAAGAGGCTCGCAGCAAATACGGCATAACAAGAGCCGCGTTGCTTTTGTTTCCCGGTTCGAGCGCCACGGTTGCCCAGGCCGCCGATCGCAGCAGTCCCTCATTTTCTGACGAAGCCAGAATCGCTTTCAAAGCCGGCAACGCTCGACGTTCACCGATGCGAGCCAGCACATACGCTGCGCCGGCACGAGCGTCTCCGGCTTCTGGATTGTCCAGAAGACTCATCATCTCCGGCGTGGCAACTGCGGCTCGTGGACCGATCGATCCGAGGGCGATAAAGACTTCGCGGCGAAGTTCTTCATCGGTGTCTTCGAGTTTGGTGAGCAGCTCCAGCAAAGCGGGAACAGCGGATTCGGCGGCAACTCCCATTTCCCCCAGCATCTCCACCGCCAGCTGTCGATAATCCGCGTCAGCCAGCAGTGGTAATAGTGAAGGAACGGCCGGTGCTCCGAGCTGCGACAAGGCATTTGCAGCATTCATTGTTACAGCCGCCGACTGATCGGCCAGCGCATTGACAAGAGCAATGATGACCTCGGAACGGCTATCTCCGATGCGACCCAAAGCTTCGGCCGCGGACGCTCTCAGCACAGGACTCTGATCAGTCAGAAAACTCAACGCTGATGGTACAGCAACGACAGCATCCGTGCCGTATTCGCCAATTGCCCGCAACGCCGTGATTCGCACGGAAACGGCTGGATGTTTTAACAACGACTGCACTGCTGGCAGCACAATGTCGGGCTGTGCCGTGATTCGCCCGAGTGCTCGTGCAGCCGCGCGAATTACGAGTTCATTTTCATCCTGCAGGCGATCGACGAGTGCCGGAACAGCAGACTTGGCCGCGGGACCGATCGCTGCCATGATCTCGCAGGCTTTCAACCGGACGAGGGGCGTTGGGGAAGCAAAGGCCACAGAGACTTCAGGGACGATGTCAGGACCAATGTCAACAAGTGTCATGGCGGCTTCGTTGCGAACGTCCGGCTGAAGATCGGCCAACGCGCCGACCAGGCGTGGCACTGCGCCGCGAACGATGTCATTGTCCGGGCCGGACAGCATGACCAGACAGCGCAATGCGGTCGTTGCCACGGACACATTCTCGCTTTGCGCCAGTTGTTGAATCTGCAATTCCGCCTGAGGCGATGCGGTCCCGATTTGACGCAGGCTTTCCATGGCCGCGGACTGCAGCTCGATGGATGAAGATGACAAGAACGCGGCGACGGCGTCGGAAGAGTCATAGGCCATCGGTCCAATTCGGCCGAGCGCCACCAGGCATTCGTATTGCAGAGCCGGTCTGCTGGCATTAAGCAGTTCCGTCAGCGGACGCACAGCAGCCTGGGCATACGGTCCCATTGAACCCAGCTGCACGGCCGCATCGATCTGATCGTTTGCATCTGCAGAACTCAGTTGCTGGATAAACCAATTCACCGTGCGTGGTGATAGCTTCTCAGGCTGTGGCTGCTGAGTGAGCGGCTTCTGCGAAACCGTCTCCTGAGTCCGCGGGGACGCGACTGCAAGGGCTGACAGGAGCAATGAAGAACTCATCAGACTGACAGATAAAACAAATGGCGTCATCGCTGTGCCTCCCGTGCATGGTCGCCTTCGATGGCGAGGCTGTTAAGAAATCGTCGGCAGGACGCGTAGCCTTCCGAACCGAGCTCGATGACTCTGCGACTGCGAGTGGTCATCATGCGGTGAGCCGCGTCGTAAATAATTTGTGAAGAGCGATCATCAGGCCCAAATTCCCCCTGAGTACTCAGAGCCGCTTCCACGAGGCTTCGATCTTGTGCGTACTCGTCGTCCTGAAGGCATTCAGGCCAGGCGATGTCACCGGTCAGTGGATCGAGCTGATCGTAAGCCAGACGGGGATAAAGCTGCGTATCAGGTTTGGGTGCGGGGCGGGCCGCGGCACGGGCCTGAGCTTCCTCCTTCCGTTGTTCCCTGCGAGCCTCAATGGTCGCCTTGTATTCTCGTCGCATGGTCAGAAATTTGACCTGATTATCAAGGTACTGGCTGCGAGCCTTTTCGACAGCGAGCGCGGCTTCGGCTGCGTTTTCCGCAGCAACTCCCTGGGCTCTTGTCAGGTCAGCCTGAGCCCTGACAGCATTGGAATAGGGCGTTCCCGGATCGCCGTAATATACGCCGCCATAGCCGCCGGAGCTGCCATAAGCGTATCCAGTGCCATAGTTGTTGTACCCATACCACGGCTGATACCACTGAGCCGTGCAGGAATCCGCGCTAAACGTGAACATCGCGCAGCCCAATAAAAAACACAGGGATCGCATGTCTCACTTCTCCTTTTTCTGCCGCTTGCAGAAAACGGCTACCACTGACCTTTGAAACGCTCCGAGATTCAACGCCAGCAAGGAGTGCGTCGCGGATGCGTGGAGTTCCTCCCGTCTGGGACAGACGGGGCACGTGGTGCCGGGTATCTCCGAGGCGAGAGATTTCCGACCCGTCTGGGACAGACCAGATCTTCCCTCGTCGGAATCTTAACTGTTGGCCTCCTGAAAGGCGATGCCTTTTATTCCCAGTCGCCAGGAACGCGTCGATTCAAAACCGCAATTTCACAGGCGCAATAGCGATCTTAGCCGAGTAATTGCGGTCGGCTGGAGATAAATAAAGCAAAAGGCGTCGACCCGCGAAGAGATCGCCGGACGGGAAGCTACTAATGCCAGCGATAGCATAAGTCCATTAGTTCGCCAGGTTCTTCATTGGATCAGCCCAATTGGATGTCGACGCTGCAACGGGAAATTTATCCGCCCTGATCGGCAGCGGCGGAAAGTTACTGCTGGCGAATCGCCCACAAGTGCTTGAACGTTCGCAGATAAATCGTCCCGTTGGAAACTGCGGGAGACGCCGACTGATCTTCGCCCAGGTCATTCACAGCCAGACTTTTGAATTCTCGACCGGCCTGCACTACGGTGACTCGCCCATCGCGAGCCGTCAGGTATAGCTTGCCGTCAGCGAAGACCGGAGAAGCTCGGTGGCGTTGGCGATGAGTGGCTTCGGAGTACACTTCTTTTCCGGTCATGGCCTCCAGAACGGTCAGATTGCCGTTCTCCATGCAGAGGTACACCAGATCATCGACGATGAGCGGTGTCGGGACGTCAGGAGTTCGCTTCCATGCCCAAAGCTGCTTGTCGGCAATGCCCGTGATGTCTCCCGAGCCATCGGGTTTGATCGCAAGAACCGGATGCTGCTTGGCAGATGGGACGACGATAATCCCAGGGGCGGAAACGGGAGACGCCACAAAGCGAAGAGTCGGATCGTAGGGCAGCACCTGATCATCTCGTCGATTCAGCCCGCCACAGCGCCACAGTTCGTGACCATCTTTCAAATCATGCGCGACGATGAAATCAGCTCCGTGACTGAGCAGAAATTTGGTCTCGCCGTCATGGTACATCATCGGAGACGCATAGGAATGTTCGTTCTCGGCTTCGGCATCGCTGGGACGATCGACTTTCCAGATCTCTTTACCGGACTTTGCATTGAGGGCAACAACAACCGCTTCTCGCGTTTTGGGATTTCCTTCGCCGTGAATCAGCTGCAGGTACAGGACGCCATCTTCCAGCACCGGCGTGGAACTCATGCCGAACTGAATGCTGAACTTGCCGTAACGATCCTGAACGTTGAACTTCCATGTCTCCTTGCCATCGACGGAGTAGCAGCCAAGCGTTCCTTCGCCCATGAAAGTCCACACATGTTTGCCGTCCGTAATTGGAGACGGCGACGCGGAGTTGCCTTCATCTCCGCGAGCGATCTGGTTGCCTGACGAGACCACCTGCTGCCACAGTTTTTTGCCTTTTGTGTCGACAGCCATCAGCAGCAATTCGCCCGTGCCGTTTGCCGAAGTCAGAAAAATCGTGTCACCCCAGACAACAGGCGTGGCGCCGGCGGGTCCTGGAAGTTCCAGCTTCCATGCCACGTTCTTTGTGGCACTCCATTCTGTGGGCAGACCTTTTTCCGTGCTGATGCCATTGCTCGTGGGTCCGCGCCAGCCGGGCCAGTTTTCAGAGACTACCGGAGGACAAAGGCTGACAGAGACGGCAGCGAGCACAAAGGCCTGGAACAGCTTGACCACGATGACAATTCCTCACAAAGGCAGGACGAATGCGGCGAGGCTGGTCAGTGTGTCGTGAGCTATCCCGACCGTCAATCCAACCATGCTTTCTCGTGCGGTTTCTGCACGCAGGCGAGATGTGGGCGCGACGAGGCGATCGAGTTTCTACGTCGCCGTGTCAGTAAACGGCGCGGTCGTTTCGCTGGCCGCCCTGAGGAACGCCCGGGCGTACATTTTCAGGACCGACAGGCAGTCCCTGGAACATTCGTTGCTCTGCTGCGCGCCGCGATTCACTTCGAGGCCGCTCATAGCCGCGCGGTGTCGAATGCATCGAAGGTCCGATGTCTGGATCCGGGAAGGGATCCTGCCTTTCGAACGCTTCGTTTTCTGCGCTGGGCATCCACGTATACAGCGACGGAAATCGAGTGTTCTGCGAGTTCATGCAGCCGGTGGTCGCGAGGACAACGAAGGCCATCAGCAGCGCCCCGTGTCCCACAATGATTCTTCGGTGCAGCGTGCGGCGCGCTCCATCGCAGTAATGCAAACGCGATGTCATTCTTTTCATGTTCGCGATCACCTTTCTGCAATGCTCAGAAAAGCCCCTTTTCTGAGCCCGTTGTTGACCGAGCACTTCGCCGCTTTGGAAAGACCGCAGGCTAACAGCAGGTTCCGCCGAACCACAACACCAGTTCGGCAGTTCATGCTCCAATAACAGTCCCAGGACGACTTGTAATGTTTACAAACACGGATTTTTGTTTTGCCCGTTCGATCCCCAGCCGCCCCCGAGCTCGTCTCGGGGGTTCATACCGACTTTGCACTACCACAAGAGCCTGGTGAAAAGGCGATATAAACCCCTGACGCAAGCTCAGGGGCGTGGCGCGACGAACCCAGAACGCCCTCGCATCATTCGGGGTCGCAAAAACTGCGGAGCCAGGAATAATTGGCTGATCCGAGCCCGAGGATTGCGGTGAGATTCAGAACCTGCGACCTTAAATCACAATCGTCCCGTGCCGCCCTTGTTCCGGGGCGTAGTCGTTTAACAACAATACCGTTCAATTATTCATAGTAGCAGGCAAATCCCTGTGCCGCAGCCGCAAGAAGCAGTGTTTTAGCAGCTTGACGGATGGCACACGGAGTGTGCCTGCTACTTTTTGAACGGTATTGCGTTTAACAACGTCGCCGAGACACGCTTCGGCGGCATTCAATCGTTCAGGAGTCATTCAGGTGATCATTACCGGCATTGATGTGTGTCCGTTGACGGGAGCAACAGTCGACGGCGGATGGCCTCAGGGACATGAGCCTCAGGAAAACCTTCATACGCTGGTCGCTGTACACACCGACGCCGGCAACACTGGATACGGCAGCTGCTTCACCTCCGGCAAACTGATCGTCGGCGCGGTTGAACTTCTGTGGCCGATGCTCAAGGGCGAAGTCGCGATTGAACCCGAACGCGTCACCGAGAAGCTGCACCAGTCAACATTCTGGCAAGGCCGCGGCGGATCGGTGACGCATGCAATCAGCGGCATCGACATCGCTCTGTGGGACCTGATGGGCCAGGCCTGTGGTCAACCGATTTCACGACTGATGGGCGGCAACTATCGCGATCGCATCAAGCCCTACGGATCCATTCTGTTCGACGAACCAGAAGCCCTCGCCCGCAACCTGGAAAGCGTTGTTAACCGTGGCTTCAAAGCCATTAAAATGGGATGGCGTCCGTTTGGTCGACGTGATCGTCAGTTCGACGAACATCTGATTCAGACAGCCCGCGATACGGTTGGCGATCATGTTGAACTGATGGTTGACGCTGGCGGCAGCGAACAGTTCTGGCCTCACGGAACCAACTGGGCTCGCAACACGGCGACGATGCTCGCCGACTATGACATTGTGTGGTTTGAAGAAGCACTGCCGCCGGACGACATCAACGGCTTCGTCGAACTGACTCGCGTGTCTCCCGTCCCCATTTCCGGCGGAGAAGTTTTGACTCGGCGACAGTCGTTTCAGCCGTGGCTCGAACGCCATGCGGTGGATATTATCCAGCCGGATGTCACCAAAAACGGGGGACTCAGCGAATTCCGACGCATCGCCTGCATGGCTCAGGACCACAATGTGCAAGTGGTTCCTCATGGTTGGAACACCGCTGTGGGCCTGGCCGCGGACTTGCAGATTTCCGCCTTCCTGCCCGTCGCCCGTTACGTCGAATATCTGACACCATGTGCCTACATGGACGAACTGACTGCCGACCCGTTTGTGATCGACGGCGAGGGCTTTTTGAAGATCCCAACGAAGCCCGGGCTTGGCATCGAAATCGACCCTGCGAAGCTCAAACGCTTCTGCCCGAACCGAAATGAGTTCCGATAGAGGCCAGGAACGCTGCGATTCTTTTCGTAATTTTCGTGGTTAAAAACGAGATGCTGAATCGCATGATTTCAACCACGAAATACACGGAAGGCACGAAAAATTGCAAAGTATAAAAAGAAGGGACGGTGACGCAGCAGTGGGAACACTGGCTGAGTTGCGTCCTTTTGCCTCTGCGATTCTTTTCGTAATTTTCGTGGTTAAAAAAATGACCTGCTGAATCGCATGATTTCAACCACGAAAGACATTAAAACGGAGCCGACTCATCAGCAGGGCCGAAGTCGGGTTCGTCGTCGTAGTCAGCGGGTGCGGCGTTGTCGGTGCCGGACATCAGTTGATAGCCGGTGGCTTCAGCGCTGAGGAAGAATTTAACTTCGCTCATGGCGTCCTTCTGCCACTTTCGTCCGGTCAGGCGGTAGGTCACCTTCACCTTGTCGCCCACCTTGAGGTTGTCGACAGAATCGCAGGCCTCGGAAATGAACTCCAGCGGAATAAAATTGGTGAAACGCCCATTGGTCTGTTCAAGTACAACTGTGCGTTTACGAAACCCCTTTTGTCCAAAGGTTTTGGTTGGTTCGATCAAATGAACCTGACCGGTAACAGTCGCGTCGGCCATGGGATTTCCTGTAGATCTTAAGCGTCAAATTGAATGAATTGCCGTTCAGGTACTCATGTTACGTCTCCCGACGGGGAGTCTCAAGCCGCTGAGCCGTTGGTGTGCAGAGACCGACTGATTTCCGTCGAAATCCGACCGATCGCGGCCACCATGAATTGGGAATGGGCAGGATTCGTGGTTTAATCGCAATTCCAGGTTGTCGTCTTCAGTCAGGAACCTTCATGACGTCCCCGAATATTGTTGTCGCAGTTACCGGAGCCAGCGGATCGATTTACGCGATTCGCCTTGTCAGCGCCCTGCTTGTCGCAAACCGCACAGTGCATCTCGTCACCAGCATCGCTGCTCGACAGGTCCTTCTGCGAGAGCTGGAAGCCGACTTTCCGTCCATAGGGGCCGACGAATCTCTCTGGCGAGCCTCCCTGGAAAAGATTCTCACCGGACCAATCGCCGTGAAGTGGGGCTTCGCAGAAAAGCCTGCCTGCAGCGGTCTGACTGGCAGCGCGGGATCATTGAAAATTCATGGCATTTCGGATTACTCGGCCGGCATTGCCAGCGGATCTTTTATGACCGCCGGCATGGTCATCTGCCCGTGCTCCATGGGGACTCTGTCTGCCATCGCATCGGGCGCATCGACCAATCTGATCCATCGTGCGGCAGACGTGCATTTGAAGGAACGCCGGCCGCTGGTCCTGGTGCCGCGGGAAACACCTTTGAGCGTCATTCAGCTCGAAAACATGACCCGAATCAATCGGGCAGGCGCCACAGTGCTGCCTTCGATGCCCGGGTTTTATCATCAGCCACAATCGGTTGCTGATCTTGTGGATTTCGTCGTGGCTCGCATTTGCGATCACCTGCATGTGCCGAACACTCTCATGCAGCGCTGGGGCGAATAACCGCTAAAATCGCCAGTCCTGAACCGCGCAGCAGAAGTTCCGCTCGTTCCCCATTTTCTGTAGAGCTCAAAGTCAGAATTCAATGGGACCAGGCCGACAATCCGCGACAGGCCGGCACTTCGTCGGCACCCGGCTGCTCTCCAGCTTTATAGGCGGCCGATCGATTCTGAACCCGTGCGATTGGGTTTCAGAAAACATCGCTGCTCGCGGGACGTGTGCTGCGACATTGAGACAAGGGAATCTGATTCCCGTGAAGGCTAGGCTGATCATGACAAATTCCGTTCGCCCGCTGCGTGTGGTTCTGGCGTCTTCCGAAGCGGTCCCGTTTTCGAAGACCGGCGGACTGGCCGACGTGGTCGGCGCCCTGGCGAAATCACTTGATCAGCTCGGTCATGACGTAACCGTCGTTGTTCCTGATTATTATGCGATGCGACAAAGGGCAAAGGGTCTGCCCTCGATCACAGAAACCGGCATGCGTTTTTCGATTTCCATGAGCGGTCGCCTGGTCATGGGGTCCGTGAACTGGACGACGCTGCCGGGGACCGGCGTGAAAGTCCTGTTGGTTCGGCAGCCGGACTATTTTGATCGCAGCCAGCTGTATCAGGAACATGGTCACGGTTACGTCGATAACTGCGAACGCTTCTGTTTCTTCAGTCGCGCCGTGCTGGAAATCTGCCGGCAGATGGTGCTCCGGCCAGATGTGATTCACTGCAACGACTGGCAAACAGGGCTCATCCCCGCTTTGCTTCACAGCCAGTATTCTCAACTGCCGGGCTTTGAAAAAACGACCAGCGTGATGACGCTGCACAACATGGCGTACCAGGGCCGCTTCTGGCATTTCGACATGCCGCTGACCGGCATGGACTGGAAACATTTCAATCATCACCAGATGGAAGCGTGGGGCGATCTGAACCTGCTGAAAACCGGCATCGCATTCGCCGATCAGATCACCACCGTCAGCCCGACCTACGCGAAGGAAATCTGTCATCCGGATGGCGGCTACGGTCTGGAAGGCCTGTTGAAATATCGCGGCCGTGATCTTGTTGGCATCCTGAACGGGATCGATGACGAAGTCTGGAATCCGCAAACGGACGCGTATCTGCCCGCAAAATATTGTTCGTCGACCGTGGCCACCGGCAAGCCCGCCTGTAAAGCTCACCTTCAGCAACGCATGAGCCTGCCTCAGAACGCCGACGTTCCGCTGTTCGGCATGGTGTCACGCATGGCCGATCAGAAGGGCTTTGACCTTGTGATGGGCTCCGCTGACCGACTGCTGCAGCAGAACATTCAGATGGCGTTTCTGGGAACCGGCGATCCTCAATACGAAACCCAGTTGCGTGATCTGGCGAAGCGATATCCCCAACAAGTGGCGGTCGAAATCGGATTCGACGAATCCCTGGCACATCAGATCGAAGCCGGATCTGATGCGTTCATGATGCCCAGCCGATTCGAACCGTGTGGTCTGAATCAGATGTACAGCCTGCATTACGGCACAGTTCCAATCGTGCGCAACGTTGGCGGACTGGCCGATTCTGTGGTCGATTTTGACTCGAATGCTGAATCCCCGGAGCTCGTTGCGAAGTCTCTGGAAACCGGGACCGGGTTCGTCTTTTCGGACTACTCCCGCGAAGCATTTGCCGCGACTGTGGAAAGGGCCATCCAAACGTATTCGCAGAAATCGACGTGGCAGCGACTGGTTCAGAACGGCATGGCCGGCGACTGGTCATGGACTCGCAGCGCTCAGTTGTATGTTGACGTCTATCGCAAATCGCAGGTCCGCAGTACGACCAGAACCGCAGAACGCCGAGCGTGATTTGGGATTTAAAATTTGAAATCTGAGATTCTTCTCTACAAACACCGCAGCGCCTGCTCAGGGGCGATTCCTTTCACGGTTTCCACATGACCGATCTTTGACGGCAGCACAAACCGGAGTTCGCGGCCTTCGGTCTTTTTGTCCAGCATCATGCAGCGAACAATTTCTTCGGGCCGCTGGCGAAGTTCGTTCGGGACGGTGACCGGCAATTTCAGGGCGGTCAGGAGGGCCACCTGGCGAGCGGTCTCGGTGGATCCAATTCGTCCGAGCGATTCCGCAAGACGGCTGGCGCAGACCATGCCGATCGAAACCGCTTCTCCGTGCAGCAGTGCCCCGTATCCGGACAATGCTTCGAAGGCGTGAGCGAAGGTGTGTCCGTAGTTGAGCATCGCTCGGAGCCCGCTGGTTTCAAATTCGTCCTGACGAACGACGTCGGCTTTGAGCTCACAGCTGCGAGCAACCACGTGCCGCAGGACGGCTGGATTACGATCGTTCAGGCCAACAATATTTGCTTCCAGATAGTCGAAGAATGCAGGGTCCAGGATGACGCCGTACTTCACAACTTCGGCAAGCCCCGATCGATACTCCCGGTCCGGCAGCGTATTCAATGTGGCAAGATCAATCAGCACGCCGATCGGCTGATGGAACGCGCCGATCAGATTCTTGCCTCGCGGATGATTGATTCCCGTCTTGCCGCCGACCGAACTGTCGACCATGGACAGCAGGGTGGTCGGAACCTGAATAAATCTCAGCCCGCGAGCATACGTTGCGGCAACGAAACCAGCCAGATCCCCGGTGACGCCGCCTCCAACAGCAACTACGATTGTGCGTCGATCTGCAGCCATGTCGACCAGCTGGTCGTACAGCAACTGAGTCTGTTCGTAAGACTTGGACTGTTCGCCGGACGGCACGCTGGCCAGACGCACTTCCGCGCCAGCCTGCTGAAGACTTGCCTGCACGGCGGCTCCGTGGATGTTCTGGACGGTGGCGTCGGAAACGATCAGGAACCGGAGTCCCTTTGCGTCCGGCTGTTGCAGCCAGGAGGCCACAGTCGGCCCTGCATCTGCCGTGCAGCCTTCGTCGATGACGATGTCATAGCTGCGTGTACCCAGTTGAACATGAACCAGACGGTCCCAGGAAGTTTCGGGCGAGTTCATCAGACGACGGGAACCTCAGGTTGGCAGGAAGTTGATTATCAGGAAAGATCTGGCCGAATCGGCGAATCCGGGCGGGTGAGTCCGCAGGACGGTTGAAACAGACGAAGAGGATCGGTGAGACTATGCCGCGTTGCGTTGCGGCGTTCGACATTCAACCTTAGCTGGCCGTGTCCGACATCAGTCGTTTCCTGTTCGGCTGCAACATGGGTTTACTATAGTTTGAGTTCGCAGTGCGAACCACCACTCAGGCATTCCGGATTCTGGAAACATCAATGCTGGCAAAGCGTATCATCCCGTGTCTCGACGTTCACGCAGGCCGAGTGGTCAAGGGCGTGAATTTCGTCAACCTTCAGGACGCCGGAGATCCTGTTCAGATCGCTTACAAGTATGAGCAGCAGGGCGCTGATGAACTCGTGTTTCTGGACATTACGGCCAGTCACGAACAGCGTGATATCATTCTGGACGTCGTCTCCCGCACATCCGAAGTGGTTTTTATGCCGCTGACCGTGGGTGGTGGCATTCGCACGGTGGACGATATCCGTCGTCTGCTGAACGCCGGCTGCGATAAAGTTTCCATCAACTCCATGGCGGTTAAAAATCCAGCGTTCGTACGTGAGGCGGCTCTTCGTTTTGGCAGCCAGTGCATTGTCGTGAATATTGATCCCAAGCGAATCCAGAAAGATGGCCGGGAATTCTGGGACGTGCATGTCAATGGCGGACGAATCCCAACGGGACTGCAGGCTGTGGAATGGGCCAAAGAAGTCGAACGACTGGGGGCCGGGGAAATCGTGCTGACCTGCATGGACGCTGATGGAACAAAGGACGGCTACGATCTTGAGATCACTCGTGCGGTGGCCGATGCGGTTTCTATTCCCGTCGTTGCCAGTGGAGGTGCCGGATCACCCGAACATCTCTATCAGGCCGTGACCGAAGGCGGCGCCAGCGCGGCGCTGGCGGCCAGCATTTTCCACTACGGCACTTACACGATCGAAGAGACCAAACGCTACATGGCCGAACGCGGCGTCCCGGTTCGACTGTAGGAATTAGCATCGCTCGATCAATAAGTGTCTGATCGTTGCCTTTCGCTCCTCGAAAGGACGCTACTTTCGCGGAGCGAAAGGCGACAATTATTGATCGACCGAGAATTGGCGATTCTGTCGACGTGCGGGATTTTCAACGCGCGGTAAAGTTCGCCCGAAAGATCTCTTCACGACTGCATAAATGCGAGATAGTAAAACCAGAGACCGGTGACTGACGTGAGCGTGATGTCGATCGTGGAAGCCCAGCCCAGCAAAGAGTGAACGCGGCTATGAGGGCCTGGCTGCGGATGAGTCCCAAATCGTTTCAAAGCCAGCACGGTCGTCGTGACCCACAGAAACGGCGTTGAGACCGCAAACACCAGGTGCAGCAACAGCCACGGTCTCACCGCTGCGATTTTGGCTGTGAACAGATCGGGACTTAGCTGCTGCCTGGCCACAATATTTTGCCAGCCACCATGGACCATCTGGATATCCACTTCAAAGGCCGTCACAGCGACCAGAAGGATGATTCCCAGGGCCAGTTGCAGACGCATGTGGCCAGCGTAGTTCCGTTTCACTTTGACCAGGAACAGGCTGAACAGCAGCAACGGCACGATCAGCACCAGGGCGCAGACAACAAAGTCCAGCATGAACGTTGTGGGATATCCGAGGAATCCGGTGCGAAACATGGTCACCCTGCTCGATCAGCAAACATCAGGAATGGCAAAAGCCCGGCATTCATGAAACGCCGGGCTTCTTAAAATGTTCGTTGAGGTTGTAGCTGAATTACTGCCTCAGTCCAGCAGGTTCCCAAAGGCAGCAATTCGCATCGGCTGCTTTTACTTCAGCAGAGTCTTCACGGCATTCTGGATCCCGTCCGTATCAATGCCCTGATGACCCATCTGCTGCCACAGTCCACCGGAACCCTCGCGGTGCGTTCCGATATTGTTGTAGCGACCTTTGAAGCCTCGCTTCAGCAGCTCGGTTCCAAACCGTGAACCAAGGCCAGTCGTCACGTTGAACGATTCGGCCACAAGCACCATCGGTGACGCTGCCAGCTTTGCCATCATCGCTTCGTCATACACGTTCAGCGTGGCTTTGTTGATCAGGCCCACGTTCAGGCCATGCGCCTTCAGCGTAATGACAGCATCCAGAGCTCGGTAAACTGTTTCGCCAAAGGTGACGATGTATCCATCTTTTCCTTCGCGGATCACTTCATCTCGACCAGTGACAAACTTGTAGTCATCGCCGTAAATGCGGGCTCCGTTTTCGTCCAGCAAATCGGGAACGCCCGAGCGTGTTGAGAAGATGAATCGCAGACCGGCGTCGGCGAAAATCTTTTTCAGGCAGGCACGGAACTGATGCTGGTCTGCAGGAAAGTACAGACGTGTCGTGTCACGCCCTTCCTCCGGCAGCCCGTTTGCGGCGAACATGTTATTGAGCCCGAAATGGCAGGTGTTGTCTGCCATGTCGTCGCAGCCCGCGTGGGAGAAGTGAGCCAGGACGTTGGCCTGGTTCAGACGCGCCATTGTAATTTCTGAAACCACCATTTCCAAAAACGCGGAGAAGGTGCCGAAGACTCCCTGCTTGCCGCTTTCGTAACCAAAGCCGGCGGCCGCAGAAAAGTTACTGCGTTCCATGATGCCGCCGCGAACAAACACTTCCGGATGAGCCGCGCGAATATGATTCAGGCCGCAGGAACCTTCAAGGTCACTGTCAAAGACCCGTACCGAAGCGACTCGTTGCGCTTCCGACATGCCGTCCAGAATGTCGTTCAGAATCTTGCCGAACAGGTCTCGGTTCTTGCCCACACTCTTCGAGCAGCTGCCTTCATAAGTCGGCCCCGACGGCCCCTTCTTCACATTGTCCAGGTACTGAACAGCCGCAGTCAGGCCGCGGGATGTCAGGTAGTCCTTTGCCACGGACACCTTGATGACGTCGTGACCGTGAATGCTGCCTTCGAGTCCCTTGATGCCGACGCACATCTTGCGACGGTTGATCAGAGCTATCGGGCCGGTTGTTGTCACGGCGGCACACATGCGCGAGTACAAAGTCCGCAGGTCTTCGCCGTCGCCGATATCCACTTTCAAGCCATGGCCTTCCAGAGTCTTTGCGACGCAGAAACCTCTCATATAGTCTGACGGATGTCCGGCGATGGTGACGTCGTTGTCATCGATCAGCAGTTTTACGTCCAGGTTCTGGGCAACCGCCAAGCGAGCGGCCTCGGCGTCGTTGCCTTCCATCTGAGATCCATCGGAGCCCAGCATAAAGACCACCTGACCCGGGCTGGCGATGGCCACGCCGTTGACGAACGGCCACATATGGCCCAGGCGACCAGACGAAAACTTGACGCCCGGCGTGAATCCACGCTCCGGATGGCCGGGCATATGGGACAGGTATTCGCGGTAGTGATAAAGCTTTTCGATCGGCATGTCGCCGTCAAGAACTGCCATTAGATACTGTGTGGCGACTCGGTGACCGGCTTCGTCAAAAAATATCGGAAGGACAGCCGGTGTGCCGCCCGACGCGCTGTGCTTCATGAAGGCATGCATGATGCAAACTTCAGGCACCGTGTCGTATGGACCACCCGTGTGTCCGCCGAGCCCCTTTGCGTCGGCGATGGCGGTGAAGAATACGATGGCATCCCGGCAAATCTGGATATTCTTACTCAGAGTTTCCCACTGTTCCGACGTCAGCTTCGGATTTTTAGGGTCGAGTGGCAGGGCTTTATATTCATTGAGTGGAATCGGAAACTCGGCAGCCGCGGACATCTTCAGGTATCTCCATCAACGGGATCAGACAGGTAGTTGGCTGTTTCAATCGCCACCACTGGCCACTTGCACAGCTTTCGCAAGAAGAAAACAGCCTATTTTCGATTCAGACCAGAACAGGTCACCTGCGATTGCCGGAAGTATGAACTCAGACCCAGGAATTGCAATTCATTGTCCGTTTCCTGACCTCCTGAACGTCAATTTCTCAGTTGAGGCTGTCTGCCTGACGTAGAAACACTCCCGCAGCAGCTTCGCAAACCACTTGGTTCCCCGCGAAGTCGCCTGTCGCTCCAGCGTCGTAGATGAGTGACTAAATCTCAACCGGGATCGCTCATGTTTAACCCTACTCGCAGAGGAGGCGGCTCACTGTGGTTCCTCCTCTCCGAGTCGGGTTAAATGATAAACCAACCGGCCGCATTGCAAGTCATCCTGAGGCGGGCACTGCGATATGGGCTTCTTCGGCGGCGGAAGGTACATCCATCGGTGCGGCCGTCTGGACCCATTGCAGGCACGCATGTCCGGCCGACATGTGGTCGGAGATCTCTTCCATGCAGATCCCGGCAGCCAGCAGAATAAGATGATCTCCGTCTCGCAGCGGAGCGTAGCCGTTGTTGGCAAGCACTTCCGGAAGCCGTGAAAGTATCGTGGGCACGGACGACGAAATCGTATTTCCGTAATGCTTTAAATTGTTCAGGTACTCAAACTGCGGAAACTCATTTCGAGCGGCCGCAAGCAATGCTCGCAGAAGTTTGCCGCTGGGTTGATGAGGAATCACGATCACTCGCTGGCCCCGAAGGACATCGATGGATGAAGCGGCCGAACGCAGTCCTGAGAGCATCATTTCGATGCCGTTCAGGAAAACCGGCTCCGCATTCATTCGCATCACAGTGCGACGAATCGGTGCTCCTCGAAAGCAAAAGCCATCCGCAGTTTCACGACTAAACAGCGGCGCGGGATTTGGCCGCAGCTCTTCCAAAACCGGAAAGTCATCCGAGCACACATGGGAAACAGGCAACCCGCGTCCACGCTCAAGCACAACCGCCGTCGCGCCCGCCCCAACGATCCCGCAGAACAAACGATCCGAAGCGTCATGCCATGTTTCGGGTGTTTCAATATTCAGAATCGCAACCCGAGTGATCGTATCATCAGCTGCCATGAGCAGCACCGCCTCATGCAGCACTTTCAGAAATCCACTGCAACCGAAGTTGAATGGAAGCATGGACGTCGGTGCCAATCCCAGCGTCTGGCATAATTCCGTCGCCAGCTTCTGACACGCGTGAGAATCCGTGTGCGAATGGCACAGCATGATCGCTGAGAACTCTTTCAGCTGCAGCCCGGATTCCTGCTCAAGGCGCGAGCACAGGACAACTCCCAGATCGAGGGCTGTGATGCCCGGATGCAGGATGCGTCGGACCGAGATCCCGGTGGATCGCAAAACATTTTCCTGACTGGCGAAGCCAGATCCAGTGCCAAGCCGAGAGAGCTCTACAACTCGCGGGTTATCGACGAATTCGAACAGATCATCACGATCATAAACATCAACAATGCTGGACAGTCCAAACATGGGTTCTCGTTCAGTGAAGAACTCTTCCATGAAACGCTCCGAGGCGGTTTTAATAAAATGCGGGCAGCATTAAAAGCGTTGCCCGCGAGTGGAACACAGTCGCGACGGAATTCAGACCTGAATTTCGTAGCCCTTACGCTGTTCACGGGCTTGCCACAAAGCAGCCTCCGGGTCGCCAGTGATCTGCTCGTTTTCAGGATCCCACTGGAGAGTCCTGTTAAGCCGAATGGAAATATTGGCGAGATGACAGACGGTCATCGCCCGATGATGACTGTGAACATCGCTGATTGGCTGCGTACGATCGACGATGCACTCGAAGAAGTTCTTCATGTGATTGCCTGGCTGCTTGCCTTTGTAGAGAGCCTTCAGTGTCTCTTCCTTCAAAGGATTGTCCTTCAGACTGTCGACGGCAACTCCCGTCAGTTTGCCGCGATTCACAAAAATTCGACCTTCAGTGCCTTCCAGCATCAGGCCGTTGTCAAATCCCAACTCGTCAGCTCTGTCACGGATATGCAGCACGGCGTTATTGGCAAATGTGGCCGTGACATGAAAATTGGTCGCCGTATTGTATTGAGAGGCATCGGTCGGCCTTCCGTTCTCGAACGGAACCGGGTGCACGACCATGACTGGCTCAACCTTCACCGGACCTGTGTTTTCCAGATTAAACGCCCAGGCAGCGATGTCCACATGGTGAGCACCCCAGTCGGTCATTTTGCCGCCCGAGTACTCATACCACCAGCGGAACTCATAATGGCAGCGGGAGTTGCCGTAGTGTCCATCCGTCTTTTTGAAGCGATAATCAGTCAGCGGTGCCTGGCCGAGCCACATGTCCCAGTTCAGGCCAGCCGGAACGTCCGCTACTTCAATCGGACCGCTTGAAGGAGCACCACCGATGGCGACCGTCACGGTTTTCAATTCGCCAATCCGTCCTTCACGAATCAAAGCTACGGCGTGAAGGAATCGCAGGTCCATTTCGCTGCGCTGCTGAGTCCCCACCTGAAAGACTCGACCGGTTTCTTCAAGCACCTTGCGAATCTGCTTGCCTTCTTCAATCGTCAAAGTCAGCGGCTTTTCGCAGTAAACGTCTTTGCCGGCTCTCATCGCTTCAATGGCAATTTTGGAATGCCAGTGATCGGGCGTCACGATGGTGACAACGTCGATGTCCGGGCGATCCAGAATCTTTCGATAGTCTTCATACATGTCCACAGTGCGTTCGGCACCCGGCTTGCTCTGAAGTTCCAAAGCCTTCGCTTTTCCCTTTTCGACATGGGCGACATCGACATCGCAAACGGCAGCACAGTCAGAAAACGCCATCGCGTTCGGACCCACCCCGTTCCACCGATCACCGGTGCCAATACATCCCAGAATTGGTCGCTCGTTCGGAGATTGAAACGGTGCCGCCATAGAACTCGGGGCGAACCAATACGGGGAGGATGCTGCCGCGAGGCCAGCAAGGCTGGTTGTTTTTAGGAAGCCGCGTCGATTTGAAGATGACATGTGAACAAGCCTCTACTGCAATTGTGGGGGATCTTGCAAGAACCTGCTTTTGGAACCCGTATTCAGAATCACGAATTCGCGCGGGGGTGAGTTTACGCGAGGACAGGCAGGACTTCCAAACGTTAAGGGCTCTTCATAATGCTGAATCGACAAAACGAGGCCTTCAGAAGGGCCAGCACGACGATTACGGGCACTTTATCGCGCCCAGCATGCCCCTAGGAACTCTAGGATCTTCGTCATGCGGGTGGCGTGGAGGTAATCGAAACTGCGACGATCACGCTGCCGGGGTCTGGTGCTGAGCCTTTTCAGCTTTGTTCGGAGGCTGCTCCTGGTTCTCGCAGTCGCTGGAAATCTGTCATTTCCGCCAAACACAAACGTGGTCATGGACGTAAGTTGGATCGACCTGACCGAGCGAAGAATTCTTTAGTCCACCTCGCCAGGGAGCCTAGGGCGTTTTGATGCGTTTTGATGCGTTTTGATGCGATGAGATTTAACTGGCACCAAATGAAAGTGGCATCGCCTGCTTCTACAGACGATGCCACAATCAAGGACTGCTCGCAGATAAATAAAGTCAGGAGAACAGACTGAACATCTCCGTATGGAAAGCGCGAGCACTGCCCGGAACCCCCGGGCAAAGGATGGAAACCGCGTGAGGTTGCCAAGGCAATTCACACGAATGAACCCGAACATCTGAACAGAGAACATCTGAACAGCGAACATCAGCTGAAATGGGAGTCCGCTACGACCATCAACAGATCAATGAATAGCAACCTTCGTGCCAGCTTGTGCAGTTCTGAATAAATACAAACAGAAGGTGAAGTTTTCCCTCTGCCAATTGCAGTGTAGCGGCTGAATTGAGACTGCCAAGGGCAAGGCAAAAAAAGATTTACAGGCCGATTTTGAGCCATTGCGGCAATCGGTGTCTCACCCCTCTTTCTGAATCCCGCAGAGCATTGACGTTTGCGAGTCTGCGCATCTCCCCTGACTGATGTTGAATTTTGCAGCCTTGCGGCTGATCAATTTTGACGCAGTTTATTGCTCCCCGCGGCCCAATGGCACTCATTTTTAGCGGAACGCGATAAGCGTTTCGGTAGTCTGTTTGATTCGCCAGCCTTCCAAAAGCCGTGGCCGCTTCCGCTACGCCGATGCCTCACCAAATCGAGTACCATTGACCCGACGCCGTCTGTTTTGGAGTTCGCTGTTCGAAATCCAGGGCGATCAATCAATACACCGCTATCGGGAGGGCACGGCCATGGTGACTGTTTTTAGTTCGGTGTAATTGGCCAATCCAGCTTCGCCCAGTTCGCGTCCGATGCCGCTCATTTTGAAACCTCCAAACGGAGCGGCCGCGTCGAATGCGTCGTAGCAGTTGACCCATACCGTTCCGGCTCGCAGACTGTGAGCCATCTGATGGGCTTTCTGACCATCGCGAGTCCACACGGCGGCGGCGAGGCCGTAGCAGGTGTCGTTGGCTCGCCGAGTCACCTCGGCCTGGTCGCGGAATTTCAGCACGCTGAGCACCGGGCCGAAGATTTCTTCTCGAGCGATGTCCATCTGATCGTCGACGTTTGTAAACACCGTCGGCTTCACAAAATATCCGCTGTTGCCAAACCGCTGCCCGCCCGTCGCACAGTGGGCTCCCTGAGCCTGGCCGCGCTGAATGTAGCTCATGATTTTTTCAAATTGAGCCTGGTCGACCTGCGGCCCCTGCTGAGTTTCCGTATCGAATGGATTCCCGAGCACTCGCTGACTGGCCCGTTTTATCAGACGTTCAACAAACTCATCATGGATCGATTCTTCCACGAATAGACGACTTCCCGCGCAGCAGCACTGTCCCTGATTGAAGAACAGGCCGAATTCCGCACCCGCCACCGCCGCATCCAAATCGGCGTCCGCGAAGACGATGTTGGGACTTTTACCGCCCAGCTCAAAGGTCAGACGTTTCAGAGTTTCTGCGGCCTCCCGCATGATGATCCTGGCCGTCGTGCCTTCACCTGTGAAGGCGATTTTGTCAACCTGAGGATGCCTGACGAGGGCAGCTCCTGCGGTTGGCCCGTAGCCTGGAACGACGTTGATGACTCCTGGCGGGAAGCCAGCTTCCAGAGCCAGTTCGGCCATTCGCAGGCAGCTCAGCGGCGTCTGTTCGGCAGGCTTCATGACAATCGTATTTCCCGTTGCCAGAGCCGGGCCCCATTTCCACGCGACCATCAACAGCGGAAAGTTCCACGGGATAATCTGCCCACAGACACCAATCGGTTCTCGCCGTGTGTAACAAAAATAGTCACCACGAATCGGAATGGTGTCGCCTTTGATCTTATCCGCCCAGCCAGCGTAATACCGGAGGCAGTCGATCGCCAGCGGCAGATCGGCTGCGCGGGCGTCGTTGATGGGCTTGCCGTTGTCGAGCGTTTCCAGACTCGCCAGTTCATCAAGATGCTTTTCCGCAAGATCGGCCAGCTTGTTCATCAGCCGGCCTCGATCGCGCGCATCCATGCGTGACCATGGTCCGGTTTCAAAGGCAGCTCGCGCGGCATGCACGGCCAGGTCCACATCCGCGGCATCACCCTCGGCCACGTCGCAAATCACTTCTTCAGTCGCCGGGTTCATGGTTTGAAATGTCTTACCGCTGATCGCCGGACGAAACTCATCACCAATCAGAATGCCTGTCTGGCGAATCGTCGGTGCAGAAAATTTCCGTGGTTCTTCGATTGTGAACATGCGATTGCTCCTGTTGACAGTAGGGGAGAGGACCAGCTTCGGCATCGTCGCAGGATCAGTCCGCGCTGCGACTGAGTTTCAGGGGAAGATTATGTCCACGAGTCACCACAATTGCGAATGTGTGACGGGACGAATGCAAAAGGCAACCGGACGAATTCTGGCTGGTTGACGGCAGGCGTGTCAGACGCCTTGCAAGTTGAGTGGGCAGCGAATGACTTCCTCAGCAATTTTGGCTGGTTCAGCTGGCAAAAGTTTGACCACAGCAATTTCCATGACTACGCTCCTCTGCGCAGAGGGCATTGATTTCGTTGTGCCTGTGAGCCGCAAGGCGCTAGCCGCGGGTTTTTTCCTTGTGTTTTTATCACACACACCCGCAGCGAGCGCTTTGCGGCTCAATAAAACAAGAACCCGCAGGAGTTCTGGTGCTGGATTCCGCTGGACGGCTTGCCGAGATTCGCTGAGAATCTTTCAAGACTCGTTCGGAACTTTAAAACCCGACTCTCCTGCGTCCCGTTCAGGATCCGATTTTTAATGATTCGTCGATCCCCGCTCGGGGATCTTGCATCGGAACGATAACCCGGAGAAACGTTTCACATGCTTGGGCAACTGATACCTTGCGGCGGTGGAGATCCGATTCCGCTTTTGTCCGCGAAGCTGATGATCGGCCGACGCTCGTCGTGCGACATTACGCTCGATTTCCAGAACGTGTCTTCGCACCATTGCGAACTGGAACTTCGGGACGGTTATTGGCACATCAAGGATCTCGGCAGCAGCAACGGGATCAAAGTGAATGGTGAGCGTTGCCCAGCAAAATGCCTGCGGCCCGGCGACGAAGTCATAATCGCAAAGCATGCCTTTAAGATTGAGTACGAGACTTCCGGTGATGCCCCGGCGCCCGAAGAAGAAAATCCGTTTACGCAGAGTCTGATGGAGAAGGCGGGCCTGGGGGACGAGCGGAATCGGGATCGAATGAAGATGCCTGAAGCGACCCGCAAGTCTTCAGCCAACCGCGCCAAACAGACTCGCCGCGCCGCCAGCGAAGACGACTTTATCATGGACTGGCTCGTCGACGAATAATGGGTCGCCTGCGGATGCGGGCCCATCCCGGTCACACTGCGATGCTCAATCAAGGGAAAGTTTCGAGCCATTTTGTTGCAAGCGAGCCACAAAACAGGCAAATCGGACCAAAGATTCAGGCTGCATCCGGATTTTTGCTGTGGAATCAGTTCACGAGATGCCCGGTCTGCACGTAAAATGCACGGGCAAACCTCTTGTGTTCGGAGAACTGATCAATGACTGAACAAACTCTCGATCGTCCTCTGCAAAATGATTCCAATGCAGACGACCTGATAATATCGAAGTCGACCTTCGGCGCAACTGCGGCATCCGCTGGCGTCCCGGAAACGGGTCACGCGGCGCCGGCGGGGACTCGTTCGCTTGATACACCTCTGTCCGGGGCTTGGGGCGAAGCGTCCGATGGAGAAGATTTCGATTATGTGCCGGTCTCCCCCTGGGCACCGATTTCGCTTTGCCTTGGCCTGTTGGGGCTGACCGGATTCATCGGAATCTTTGGGCTGTACGTGGCGTTTTTTGGGATTTTCATCGGCATCGCGGCAATCACGCGCATTCGCGCGTCGGCTGGATTCGTCAAAGGCACGGGAATCGCGGCCACTGGCTTGGTGCTGTCGATTGCCACATTTACGCTCGGTTCAGCAAAAATGGCCCATGCCTATTCCACGGAAGTACCGGAAGGATTCTTGCGAGTCAACTTTCCGAAGGATATCGCAGAAAAGGGGTTTGTGACGGTCTACGGACATCGCAAACTTGACCCAGGCGTGGCCGCTCTGATGGGCCAAAAGGTCTATCTGAAGGGATTTATGTGGGCCACGCAGGATACGGAAGGGTTGACTCGTTTTATCCTTCTGAAGGACAACGGCGAATGCTGCTTTGGTGGCAAACCCAAGTCACACGACTACATTTTTGTCACGCTGAATTCTTTCAACGAAGGTGAGCGACCGCCGTTGTCGTATCGTGCCGGTGGGCTTTCGGTGAAGGAACTGACGAGCGACGAGAAAGCCAAATTGAAGGTTCCAAAAGATTTCCAGCTGACAACTTTGGCCTACCTTGGCATGGTTGCTGTCGCCGGAGTCATTCAAGCCGATGTGAAAGCCGGTGAAGGCGGTCCTGCGGAAGATCTGGAGTATGCTCCGGTGTATTCCATGGACGCCGAACTTGTCGAAGAAGCATGGACTCGATTTTAACGCAGAGTGGCTTTGAATTTTTTGTGGGGATTTTTTTCCAGGATGGAACTTTCCCTGACGGCTCGAAGATTCACAAGCTCACAAAGAACACATGCCATTCGGTCCGTGCCCGTGTAAGGAAGCTCTTAAGATGACATTGCACCGCGTTGCTGTCGTGACAATCCTGAATCTCGCTGCCGTTTCCGCGGGATGCGGCCAGAGTCGAGAAGGGTATGTGGATTTTGGACAGACGGCTCCGTCGGAACTGGATTTAACAGCCCAGCCATCCGCAGGTTCACCCACACCGGGCCCTGAAGGCGAAAACAAAACCGCCCAGACGTCGAGCTCTGAAACGATCGCAGCCGGCACCGCCGCATCTCAGTCAGGTACTTCATCTCCAGTAACGGAGAATGGAGATACTGGTCCTAAACCGGCCAGCATAACGATTGCAACGGCTGAGACCTCCGCTGCAGGATCCTCTGATAATTCCAACACGGCGGCCGGTGTTGATTCACCGAAGGTTGACGCGAAGAACAGCGGAACAACAAAGCCACTGATGACGGCTGAGCCCAGTGACAAGCCGGGCGGCGGGGAACTGATCGTGTCGCCGCAGTCCGGGCTTCTGGGTCCGGCGGATATGCCCGTCGTGGAAAATTCGACAACCAGTGAGCCGCGGAAAATCGAATTGCTGATTCCCGAGCACCATCTTCGAAAAGAGCGCGGGACGGATGCGGTGCGAGTCACCTATGATGACATCGATCTGCTGAAGGTTCTGAACATGGAACCCGTCCCAGTTGATGCGGTCGAACATTTTCCTGAGTGGTTGAAGTCATTGAATGGCAAGCCCGTCAGGATTCGTGGGTTCATGTATCCCACGTTTGAAGCAAGCGGTCTGACTCGTTTTACGCTGGCTCGTGATAATGGTATCTGTTGTTTCGTGCGTCAGCCGAAGATTTACGATATCATCGGGATTGAGCTGGCTGGTGGAATCACAACCGATTACATCGAAGGCCGACCGTTCGATGTGGAAGGCACCTTTCACATTGAACCTATGGCGGACGAGAAGGATCTTTCCCGCCTGTACCGTATTGATAATGCTCGAGTCCTCCACTGAGTTTTCATAAGTCGCGACTGGCGATTTCGTGGGACGCCATGAACACGGATGGTCATTCAGCGGAGACTGTTCCAGAGATTATTCCCGCCGGAAAGCCCCTCCCATGCGAACTTTGCTTACCGTGATCGGACTGTTTTTCAGTCTGACCAGTTCTGTTGCATTGGCCGCCCTGTGTCCGTTCTGTGACGCGCCCACACTTGTGATGGCCGAAGAAATTCAGCAGTGCGATCATCTTCTGCTCGGAAAATGGGTCGGCGGCGAAAAGGCGACCGACCTCCGTGGCGGATCGTCAAAATTTGAAATCATCGACATTGGCTTCTCGAAAGGCGATCGCTTTCAAAAGGGTCAGATGATTGAGATGCCGCAGTATATCGCCGGCTCAGATCAGCTGACGTATTCCCTGATGGGTCCGGAAGACCGTCTGGAAGACTGGCACGCTCCTTCAGAAGTCACGGTCGATGCATGGGCCTATCTGTCAAAGATGCCCATGCCAGTCACCGACCCGGTGGCTCAAGCCGAACGCCTGCTGTACTTTCTTCCCTACTTCGAGCACCCTGACCTGCTGGTTGCCAACGATGCATTTGCTGAGTTCGCGGCCGCGCCTTATGAAGTCATTGTGCCGCTGAAGGACAAACTGCCGCGCGATAAAATCATGGGCTGGCTGGCGGATCCCAAAACACCCGTCACGCGCATTGGCTTTTATGGCCTGCTGGCAGGATTGTGCGGTCAGCCGGAAGATGCGGCCGTTCTGGAAAAGAAGATTGTCATTCTGGACGCCGATTTCCGCTTGGGAATTGAAGGAGTCATGGCCGGCTACCTCTTGATCCGCGGTGAAGAAGGCCTGAAGGTTCTGGAAGACGCCAAGATGCGTACAAAAATCGCCATGAACGGCGAAGGTAAAGAGATCACTCTGCCGTTCAGCGAAACGTATGCTGTCATGCAGGCGTTGCGATTCATGTGGACTTACGAACCTGATCGGTTGCCTAAGGAACGCCTGAAACAGTCCATGCAGATCTTGCTCGATCGCCCTGAACTGGCGGATCTGGTTATCACTGACCTCTCACGCTGGAAGGACTGGGGCGTTCAGGATCGCCTGATGGCAATGTACGACGACGAGAAGTTTTCGATCCCCGCAATCAAGCGAGCCATCGTGCGTTATCTGTACTACTGCAGTCAGGACAAAGGCGAAGTCGCCGCCGATGGAACTCCAGCCGATCGCCCTGAACATGCGGTGAAGGCCGACGAGAATCTGAAGCTGCTGGAAGAAAAAGATCCGAAAACCGTTGGTGACGCTAAGCGATATCTGATTCGCTGATCGGTTTTGACCGTCAACTTGCAAGGCCCGCAGCCCAATGGCACTCACTGCGGTCCAATTTTAATTCCGTCGCAAACCCTTATTTTCAAAAGGCTTACGATCCGTGACGGAAATGTGACCGAGGAAACGGAAGATTGCACTGACAATAAGTGTCGATATCTCCTATACTTAAGAAAGCGGACGTTCTGAATCCGCCTGCCTTTGACGAAATCGGATGTTCTTCCCTTCTCGTCGTGCTTCTGGGGCATCGTCACCTTGCTGACTGTTACGCCTCAGAGTGTTGCTGAGAAAATCTGCCCGTTGCAGATTTTTCAGGTTCCGTTCAAAGCTATGACACGGTCTTTTCATCTGCCTCCGAACTTAGCACAGTTCGCTGAATCGCAGTTTTCTGAAGAAGCCACTGTCTGCTCTGATCACCGACGCATTGCTTTATTGATTGCCCGGTTTCATTCGTCGCTTCGCCTTATCAAAGCCGAAACTCAGCCGTCTAATCTTGCGGCCGATCGTTGCGGTTCCTTCATCCGAGACCGCATCTGCGTTTTACGGGATGAATTTAGGCTGCGTCGAAACCGAAAGCCGTCCATCAGGCTGCGTCACCAACTCACCTTTCGGTGAGATCGATGGTTTGCACCGCTGTCTGCTGCCCATGTGAGCCGCGATGGCTGGAATTGCGAACCTGCTGTCTATGGTTGTGGCGATGCCACACAATAGCCCGATTCGGGCTGGAAACTTTCATGACCACTATTTTTGTTGGCAACCTGTCCTTTACGACCACGGAAGCCGAAATTCAGCGTGCCTTTGGACGCTATGGCCGAGTCGCCTCGGTGCGAATGGCGACGGATCGCGAGTCTGGATCTCCACGTGGATTTGCTTTTGTGCAGATGCATGGAATGGACGATGCCGAAGAAGCAATCGCCCGGATGAACGGCCAGTCAGTTGGCGGTCGCTCGATCACCGTTAATGAAGCCCGTTCACGCGACGACTCCCGACCTGCTGGTGCCGGTCCGGTGCCCGCCCGTCGATCGGCCCTCCTGGATGCCCTTTGATTTAATTGTTGTGCCCGTTGTTTTTCTGGAGATATTTTTATGGTAACGATCACCGCCACCGCGTTTTCAAGACTTCACGGCAAGCTCAAGGCTCAGCCGGAAGGAACCGCTGTGCGAATGACTGTGAAGAACGGCCACGTGAAATTCCGGCCTGACACCGAGCAGAAAGGCGACGTCGTCTTCGCTCACGGCGGCCAATCGGTTCTGCTGCTCGCACCATCCACCGCTCGCCGGGTGACTCGCCGAACGCTGGACGTTATCGAAACTGTTGACGGCGACCGACTTCGATTCGTTCGCCCGGTCTAAGTTTTTTGGTCAACTGCAACGTTGCTCCAAAGCCGCGTAATGTATTGCCGCTGCCAGAAAGTGGGGCGGTCATGATTGAGGCAACCCTTGCCTTGCTCAAAGTCCCCTCCCACTTACCAAGTTCCAGCGTTTTGGCCTGAGGGAAAAAATCTCGACGGGATTTCTTCAGTAGAGTCTTCGGTTGTTTCCATTCGACTGCGACAGCGGGCGTGCCGAGGGCGGTTTCGTGGTGGGCGATGTTTATCAATAATCACCGCCTGTTTGCCTTCGCAAGCGGCGGCCTGCGTCGGTATCTCTCCATCGATTGCGTCCCCCCGCCAAACGAACACTCCTGGTGCCTTTTTTGCTCTTTGCTTCACTGCTCGTGCTCTCGAGTCGAGCGGCCCTTGCTCAATCACCCGACCTTCACCCTCGCTCGGGACAAGAACTGGCTCGTTATCCAGGGCCCGCATCGGCCGAAAGGCGAGATGCCCGTCAACTACTTCGAAGCCTACTGCCGCGCCAACTCCACTGACGCGGGCTGGCACGACACGACGATCGGTCCCAGCGGTCTGTCACGCGTTAAATTTAGGGTTGAGCATTGCTTGTACGACGGACTTCCAGTCCGTCGGCGGTAACCTTTGTCGACGGACTGGAAGTCCGTCGTACCCTAAAATTTAGCTGTGAC